>ERZ890953.22-NODE-22-length-82966-cov-6.953601_pt1 | contig 82966 bp, 65 predicted proteins | sample MGYA00521264_ERZ890953 | MGnify/ENA primary metagenome ERZ890953 (study PRJEB32303, sample SAMEA104408629) | aquatic metagenome | biome: Brackish water; feature: Chemocline; material: water | place: Baltic Sea | collected 2014-10-26T21:54:00 | depth 200 m ...
GACGCCGACGCCGACGCCGACGCCGACGCCGACAGCGACGCGGACACCGACACCGGCACCTTCGTGGACGTGGACGGTGATGGCTACGGCGAGGCCACAGACTGCGACGACGGCGACGCGAGCATCCACCCGGGCGCCGACGAGTACTGCGACAGCACCGACTCCGACTGCGATGGGCTGACCGACGACGAAGACCCCGACGCCATCGACGGGGGCCCCTGGTACGGCGACGGCGACGGCGACGGCTACGGCGACGCCAAGGCAGTCTCCACCGTGTGCCTGCAGCCCAAGGGCTTCGTGATCAACGCCACCGACTGCGACGACGGGGCCGGCACCGTCTACCCCGGCGCGCCGGAGATCGGGCTCAACGGCGTGGACGACGACTGCTCCGGGGGTGACACCACCAGCCTCGGGCTCGACCTGGCCACGACCAGCTACCTGGGCGAGTCCAGCGGTGACAAGGCCGGCTTCGATCTGGCCTTCGTGGGCGACCTCGACGGAGACCGCCACGACGATCTGCTGGTGGGAGCGCCTGGCTACGGCGGCGACGCCGGGCGCACCTATGTGGTCTATGGCCCCGTGAGTACAGGTCCCATCGACCTGTCCACCGCCGCGGCCCACGACCCCGCGGACAGCGGCGTTCGGCTCGGCTACGCCGTCGCCGGCGCCGACATGGACCTGGACGGCTACGCCAACCTCGCGCTGGGGCTCCCCGGCTTCGACGGGAACCTGGGCGCGGCCCTGCTGCTGGAGGGGCCCCTCACCCCCAGCGCCCCTCCCTCGGACATGGCCGTCGCCACCCTGTACGGAGGCGTCAGCAACGACCAGGCCGGCATGTTCGTGGGCGTGGGCGGCGACCTGTCGGGGGACGGCCTGGACGACTGGCTCGTGGGCGCGCCCTACGCCGATCGGGGCTACTCGGACAACGGCGTGGCGTACGTGATCAGCGCCGGGGCCACCGGAACCTCCACCCTCGGCGACGCCTCCTTCGCCTCCCTGTGCGCCTGGACCAACAGCGCCTACACCGGCTGGAGCATGGCCGGCGTAGGGGACGCCGACGGCGACGGCCTGGACGATCTGCTGGTGGGCGCCTACCGGGCCGAGAGCGGCAGCACCAACGTGGGCACCGCCTTCTTCGTGCCCGGCCCTGTGTCGGGCGACATCATGCTGTCCATCACCCTGGCCACCCACGTCTGCTTCACCGGCACGGGCATCAACGCCTACGCTGGCTTCTCTGTGGCTGGGCCCGGCGACGTGAACGCCGACGGCTACACAGACCTGCTGGTGGGCGCCCCCAACGAGCCGGTGGACACCAGCTACCAGGGGGCGGCGGGCCTGTTCTTCGGCCCGGCCTCGAGCGCCGAGGTGACCAGCGCGCCGGTGGTGTTCCGGGGCGCGGCGGGCGACAAGGCCGGCTGGTCCGTCGCGGGCGCGGGCGACCTGGACGGTGATGGGCACGACGACATCGCCATCGGTGCCCCCTTCGCCGACGACGGCTTCTCCGATGGCGGCGCGGTCTACCTGCTGCTCGGCCCCAGCGCCGGCAGCTACGACGCCTCCAACGCCGACGGCGTGATGACCGGCTCCAGGGCCGGCGCCGCCGCCGGCTATCGCATCACTGCAGGCGACCTCGACGCGGACGGCCGGGGCGACATGCTCGTCGGCGCCCCCGACTTCGACGGCGTCAGCACCACCACCGCCGAAGGCCAGGCTCACCTGGTCCTCGGCATCACCTTCTGACCCGGAGGCCCCACCATGCACCCATGGCCGTGGCTCCTCCTCACCCTCCCCCTGCTCACCGGCTGCCCCTGGATCTCCCAGGTGGACCACGACGATCGCGTCGCGGGTCTGGGAGGCGACGACACCGGGGTCGAAGTCACCGACGCCGACGGCGACGGCTACAGCTCGAGCGTGGACTGCGATGACGCCAGCGCCGCCGTCTACCCGGGTGCCGACGAGCGCTGCAACGGGATCGACGACGACTGCGACGGCTACACCGACGAAGACGACGCCATCGACGCGCCCACCTGGTACGCCGACGACGACGGCGACGGCTTCGGGGACGAGGAGCACGCCCGGGTGGCCTGCACGGGGCTGAGCACCGAGGCCGATGTCGCGGATGACTGCGACGACCACAGCGCGACCACCAACCCCGACGCCGACGAGCTGTGCGACACCGTCGACAACGACTGCGACGGAGACATCGACGAGGACGACGCCATCGACGCCCCCACCTGGTACGCCGACGACGACGGCGACGGCTTCGGGGACGAGGAGCACACCCGGGTGGCCTGCACGGGGCTGAGCACCGAGGCCGATGTCGCGGACGACTGCGACGACCACGACGCCGGGATCAACCCCGACGCCGACGAGCAGTGCGACACCGTCGACAACGACTGCGACGGCGACATCGACGAAGACGACGCCGTCGACGCCCCCACCTGGTACGCGGACAGCGACAGCGACTCCTTCGGCGACCCCGACGCGGCCGTCAACGCGTGTGAGCAGCCCAGCGGCTACCTGTCGGACAACACGGACTGCGACGACACCGACGGCGCCATCCACCCAGGCGGTACCGAAATCTGCGACGGCACCGACAACGACTGCGACGGCGACACCGACGAGAGCGACGCGACCGACGCCAGCACCTGGTACGTCGACGGAGACGGCGACGGCTACGGGCGCAGCGACGCCTTCACGCCCGCCTGCACCCAGCCCACCGGCTACTCCTCCCTGTCCACCGACTGCGACGACGGCGACGCCGCCATCAACCCTGGCGCCACCGAAGTCTGCGACTGGGTGGACAACGACTGCGACGGCACCGCCGACGGGTCCTCGGCCGTGGACGCCACGGACTGGTACGACGACGGTGACGGTGACGGCTACGGCGATGGCACCACCCTGCAGCGCAACTGCCTGGCGGGCTCGGGTCACGTCACGGACAACACGGACTGCGACGATGGCGACGCCGCCATCAACCCCGCCGCCTCCGAGCGGTGTGACTCGGTGGACAACGACTGCGACGGCGCCATCGACGAGGACGACGCCATCGACGTGCTCAGCTGGTACGCCGATGGCGACGGCGACGGCTACGGAGACGCCAGCAGCAGCGCCATGAGCTGCGAGCAACCCACCGGCCACGTCTCCAACAGCACCGACTGCGACGACACCGACGCTGCCATCAGCCCCGACGCCGACGAGCTCTGCGACGGCGCCGACAACGACTGCGACGGAGACGCAGACGAGTCCTCGGCCGTGGATGCCCCCACCTGGTACCGCGACGGCGACGGCGACGGCTACGGCGTGGTTGGAACCACAGAGGTGGCCTGCACCGCCAGCACCGGCTTCGTGGCCGATGCCACGGACTGCAACGACGGCGACAGCAGCCTCTACCCGGGGGCCACCGAACACTGCGACGGCGTGGACAATGACTGCGACGGTGACACCGATGAAAGCGACGCCGACGACGCGGCCACATACTACGCGGACGAGGACGGGGACGGCTTCGGGCGGTACGACCTCACCACCACGTCCTGCTTCCCGGTCAGCGGCTACGTCACAGTGAGCACGGACTGCGACGACAGCGACGCCAGCACATACCCCCTGGCCACCGAGATCTGCGACGGGGCTGACAACGACTGCGATGGCGTGGCGGACATCCCCCTGCCCTCAGAAGCACCCACCTGGTTCGCCGACGGCGACGGCGACGGCTACGGCAGCTCGAGCACCAGCACCGTCGCGTGCACCGCCCCCACCGGCTACGCCGCCACCGACGACGACTGCGACGACACCGACGCCACGGTCAGCCCCGGCGCCACAGAGCTCTGGTACGACGGCTTCGATCAGGACTGCGACGGGGCCAGCGACTACGATCAAGACGCCGACGGCTTCGACAGCAGCACCTACGCAGGTACCGACTGTGACGACACGGATCCCACTGCCAACCCCGACGCCGACGAGATCGGCCTCAACGGCATCGACGAGGACTGCGACGGGGCCGACGCGGACGAGATGAACCTGAGCGACTCCCACCTGACCCTGGACGGCGACAGCTCCGGGGACCGCCTGGGCTGGTCGGTTTCCTCCGCAGGCGACATCAACGGCGACAGCTACGACGACATCATGATCGGTGCCCCCAACGCGAACAGCGGCGCGGGGGCGGTGCTCGTGTTCTACGGGCCCACCGACGCAGGCAGCTTCGACATCAGCCAGGCCGACGCCATCATCACAGGCGACAGCGGGTCCAGCCTGGGCTCTGCCATCGCCAGCGTCGGAGACATCAACGGCGACAGCTATGGAGACATCCTGCTGGGCGCCTCGAGCCAGTCCACCGGTGGCGGCATGGCCTACCTGATCCACGGCCCCATCACCTCGGACCGGGCGGGCGACCTCAAGAGCCTCAGCATCTCCGGTGGCACGGCGAACTGGCTGGGTGACTTCGTGGGGGGTGGGCAGGACATCGACAGCGACGGCTACGGCGACCTGCTGATCGGCGCTCCCCTGCAGGACTACGGCTACACCGAGGGCGGCCGCTTCTACGTGGTCAGCAGCGGCCACAGCGGCACCATCACCGCCTCGAGCTACGCCTCCATCACCGCGCGCACCCGCAACAACGGCGCCCACATGGGCAGCGCGGCCTGCACCGGCGACTACAACTCCGACGGCCTCGAGGACCTGGTAGTGGCGGGAGAGAAAGCCATCGTGAGCGGCAGCTTCCGCGGCGCGGCCTACCTGCTCCTCGGCGACGTCACCAGCGGCGAGTACGATCTCAACAACAGCGACGACTACGACGGACGCATCCACGGCTACTCGTCGGCCACCTACTTCGGCCACGCCATCGCCAACGTGGGCGACGTGAACGCCGACGGCTACACCGACCTGCTGGTTGGAGCCCCCAAGGACTACAGCACCAGCTCCGGCGGCGCCGCCTTCCTGTTCCTGGGCCCCTGGGCCGACGGTTCGGCCAGCACCATCGCCAGCGCCACCTTCTACGGCAGCGCAGGAGACGGGGTCGGCTACGGCGTCGCTGGCCCAGGCGACCTCGACGGCGACGGCAACGATGACTGGGCCGTGGGCGTGGTCTACGAGACTCCCCTGGGCGCAGCCTCGGCAGGGGCCGAGTCCGGCGCGGCCTACATCATGCTGGGCTTCAGCGCGGGCAGCCACAGCAGCAGCACCGCCGACGGCATGCTCGCGGGCGAAGGCAGCGACGACCTGGCCGGCTGGGTGCTCGCGGGTGCCGGCGACACCGACGGCGACGGACTCCCCGACCTCCTGGTCGGCGCGCCCGAGTACGATGAAGACGCAGGCACGACCTACGGCCCAGGGCATGCCTACCTCCTCACCGGCCTCGCATTCTGACCTCCCGATCCTCCAAATCCAGCCGTGATAGGCTGCGGACCTCGACGGAGACCCCATGACCGGAGCTCTCGCACTCATCCTCCTGTCCGGCAGCGTCCAGGCTGCCGACTGCGACAAGACCTGGCCGGCTGCCTCCCTGGAGCAGAGCCTGGCCACCGTCGAGCAGGCCTTCGTTGACTTCGACAAGCAGTCGGTCTCCAAGGGCTACGCCTTGGCTGGCGCCCAGCTGCGCTGCCTGAGCGAGCCCCTCGACGCCAGCCAGGCGGCCCACTACCACCGGGTCACGGGGCTGGTGCGCTTCCTCGAGCACCAAGACGAGGCCACCCGCTCGGCCTTCGCTGCAGCCCGCGCCATCGACCCCGACTTCACCCTGCCCGCTGCCATCGCACCCGACAGGCATCCGCTGCACGCGTTCTACACCGCCCTGGATCTGGCCGAACTGCCTCAGGAGCCCTTGGCTCCCGCCGCCGCGGGACAGCTGCTGCGCGACGGACGTCCTGCAGAGCAGGCGCGCAGGGCGCTGCCCGCCATCTACCAGCTGGTGGACGCCGAGGGTGCCGTGGACTGGACGGTTTTGGTGCTCTCGGGGGACCCCCTCCCCGCCTACGAGGTCGCCGCGCCGCCGCCGCCCGAGCCCGTGGCCCAGGCCGCGGATGGGCCACAGCTGGGCCTCGAGGTCCTGCCTCCCCCCGACAAGCCCGTCCGCAGCGGTCCCAACCGTCCTCTGCTGGTCGCCGCCGGTGGCGCCGCCGTGATCTCCGCCGCCACCTACGGGCTGGCCTGGAAGGCCCGCTCCGACTGGGACAGCGCCGGCGAAGTGGAGGGCCTCGACGCCGCCTTCAACCGCAACCACACCATGTGCATCGTCTCGGGCACCGCCCTGGTGGCCACCGCCGGGCTCGGCGTCGGCGCCGTGCTCGTGGCGAAGTTCTAGGTCCGGAGCGAGCCATGGAGCTGCAGCGCGGCTGCATCGTCGATCGCTACACGGTCCAGCGCGAGCTCGGACGCGGCGGCATGGCCGTGGTGTACCTGGTCCAGCACAACACCCTCGACACCCTGCATGCCCTCAAGGTGCTCACGGTGGGCTCCCACAAGATCCGGGATCGCCTGATCCAGGAGGGCAAGGTCCAGGCCCAGCTACGCCACCCCAACGTGGTCGCCGTCACGGACGTACTCGACGTGCAAGGCTCGCCGGGCCTGCTCATGGAGTTTGTCGAGGGCCCTGCACTGGATGCCTGGCTGCTGGGCAAGCGGGTGGAGTTCGACGAGGCCGAGCGCCTGTTCCTGGGAATCCTCGACGGAGTGCAGCGCGCTCACAAGCTCGGCATCGTACACCGCGACCTCAAGCCAGCCAACGTCATGCTCAGCGAGGGTGTGGACGGCTGGGAGCCCAAGGTGGCCGACTTCGGCCTCGCCAAGGCCTTGCTCGAAGAGGGCGACCTGCAGCGCACGCGCACGGGCATGCCCATGGGCACCCCCAGCTACATGTCCCCCGAGCAAATCCGCGACGCCAAGGGTGTGGACGAGCGCACCGACATCTTCGCCCTGGGCTGCATCCTCTACGAGCTCACCTGCGGCCAGCGGGCCTTCTTCGGCCGGGACATGCTCGAGATCTTCAACGCTGTGGCCAGCGGCAAGCACACGGCCTCCCGCACCCTGGTGCCGGACATGCCCCCGCGCATCGAGCTGGCCATCAACGGCTGCCTGGTCGTAGACCGCGAGCGGCGCATCCCCGACTGCGCCACCCTCCGAGACGTGCTGCTGGGCGCCCGGGCCTGGCAGGTCGCGGCGCCATCGACGCCCGATGCCACCTTCGACTTCTTCGGCGACGGCCCCGCGGCCACCGCCGCACAGTCCGAGTTCCTGGCTGCGGCTCAGGCATCCCTGGCCAACTCCGTACCCGCCAGCCCTCCTCCCCCCGGCGGCACCTTCTCCATGGACGATCTGGATGAGCCGCCCCCCCAGGGGGTGGCGCCCAGCCCACCGGTCGAGCCCATGCCGGGGTCCTTCGCCGGTCCGTCCACCCACTCAGGTAGCTCGCTGGCCCCGGGGGTCCCGCCCCAGCACAGCCAAGCCCAGCACAGCCAAGCCCAGCACAGCCAAGCCCAGCACAGCCAAGCCCAGCACAGCCAGCACCCCAGCATGGCGCCCCACAGCTTCGCGCCGTCCATGGGCGACGCCGCCCCAGCCCCCGCCAAGCCGGTGCTGCCCTGGGTCATCGCCGCCCTCGCCGTCGGGGTGGCCATCAGCGCTGGCGGCTTCGTGATGATGGACCGGGGCCAGCTCCCGGCGGCCCCACCCACCAGCCGCCCGCCGGAGCCGCAGGCTGTCACCGCGCCCCCACAGTCCGACGACGCACCGATCCCCGAGATCCCGCAGCCAGCCCCCAGCGCCCCGGCCGAGCCCGGGCCTGCGACGGAGCCTAAGCCGGTGGCCGCCCAGCCCAGCGCACCCCAGGCCAGCCCCCCGGCAGCGGCGCCCTCCCTGAGCTCGCCGTCGCCGACCTCCCCTGCCCCAGCCCCCCTGCCCGACCCCATCTCCCAAGCCGCCATCGCACCCAGCACCGCCAAGGTCACCTTCACGGGGGCCGACAGCCTGGTCCTCGAAGAGGTGGACTTCCGCCATCGTTTCCCCGCTGGCGATGTGCCTCCCGGCCACTACCATGTCCTGGCAGGCTTCGGAGGCAGCGAGCCGGTGAGCGCCGGCGAGCTCACCCTGAGCGCCGGGCAGCGGGTGGCCCTCGAGTGCGATCCGGACTTCCGCCGCTGCCGCCCCAACTGATCCGGCCGGCCAGGCCATCGACAGGCCGCGCGCCGACGAGTACCATCCAGGCATGATCGTGCTGAGGCTGGAGCTGCGCGTCCCCGACGAGGCCCCCCGGGTGCTGTTTCCCCGCAGCGCACTGCGGGTGGGTCGCCTGTCCAGCAACGACCTGGTGCTGGTGGACCGGATGGTCTCGGGGGCGCACCTGGCCATCGAACACGACGCAGCCGGCGACGGCTGGCGGGTGCGCGATCTGGGCTCCCGCAACGGCACCACCGTCAACGGCGCCAAGGTCACGAAGCAGACCCTGCGCGATGGTGACGTGGTGGCGCTGGGCAGCGCCCACATCCTGGTGCGCTTCGTCACCATGCACGAGCCCAGCATCGCCGACGTGCAGTTCGTCGAGGGCGGCTTCGAGCGCGTGCGCTCTTCCCTGCTGGGCCACGAGCCCCGCGGCTTCCCCGCGGCGGCCGACATTGCCGACGACGTGGCCCTGCGTGGGGACTACGACAAGCTGCGCCTGGCCCACGAGCTGAGCCTGCAGCTGGGCAACGAGCGCGATCCGGATCGCCTGCTCGGCCAGGTGCTGGCGTTCTGCTTCCAGGTGCTCCCGGTGGAGCACGGAGCGGCGCTGCTGCGCACAGGCCTGAGCACCAAGCTCGAGGTCCGCGTGGCCCGCTCGAGCATCCCTGGCGAGTCCATCCCCCTCTCCCGTTCCCTGGTGGAGCGGGTGCTGACCTCGGGCGAGGGCCTGCTGCTGGCGGACGCGCAGCGCGCGGGCGTCGGCCCGTCGGCCTCCATCCACGACGGGGACATCCGCTCGGTCATGGCGGTCCCCCTGCTCACCCGCGAAGGCTCTCAGGGGGTGCTCTTCCTGGCCAACTGCAGCCGCGCGGACGCCTTCGAGGAGAAGGACCTCCACCTGGTCGTGGGCATGGCCGCCCAGGCCGCTTTGGCCCTCGAGCGCGTAGACCTGCTGCGGCAGGTCGAGGCCGAGACCGAGCGCCGGGTGTTCCTCACCCGCTTCCTCTCCCCCGCCCTGGTCGAAGAGGTCCAGTCCGATCGCGTGAACCTCAGCCAGCAAGGCGAGCTGCGCCGGGTGGCGGTGCTGTTCGCGGACCTGCGCGGTTTCTCACGCGCCTCTGAAGCCCTGGGCCCCGAGGGCACCGTGCGCCTGCTCAACGAGCACTTCGAGCACATGGTGGACGAGGTGTTTCGCTTCGGCGGCGTGCTGGACAAGTTCGTGGGCGATGCTCTGATGGCCCTGTGGGGCGCTCCGGTGCAGCGCGACGACGACCCCCTGCGCGCCCTGCGCTGCGCCTTGGCCATGCAGGCCCGCATCGCCAAGCTGGGTGAGCGCCGCATCGCCCAGGGTCTGCCCGCCCAGCGCGTGGGCATCGGCGTACACGTCGGCCAGGCCGTGGTGGGCAGCATCGGAGCCCCCATGCGCCTGGACTACACCGCCATCGGCCCCTGCGTGAACCTGGCCAGCCGCCTGTGCAGCCTGGCCGGCCCCGGCCAGGTGCTCTCGTCTCTCGAGACCGTGCAGCCCATGGCGGACCAGCTGATCTTCGAGCCCGGCGAAGAGGTCCAGGTCAAGGGCTTCAGCGAACCGGTGTCGGTGTGTCGGGTGGTGGGGGAGCGGTAGCGCCAGGGAAAGCCGTGGTCTATGCTGGCGAACGAATGCTTCTCCGGGGTCGACCATGCACCTGATCCTCCTCGTCTCGACCGTCGCGCTGGCCGACGACGCCACCTGGTCGTGCCCAGCGGTCCACGGCATCGAAGACGTGGCACCTATGCACGACGACGCGCATGATCTCGGCGTGGAGGAGGCCTACGAGACCGTCTCAGTGCGGCGCGGACGTCTGCTGCGGGACCAGATCCTCGATCCCCATCCAGCGGCCGACGTACCCAGCAGGGAAGCGTGCCAGCCGGCGCCGCAGGACGCCCTGGGCCTGGGCGATCCCGTCGGGGTCTCCACACTCCTGAGCGCGATGCACGGCCCAGGCCAGCAGGACCAGCTCCCGATGCGCCCGCAGCAGCCACCACACCACCAGCACGGGAATGGCGACGGCGATCAGCATGGTGATGAGCACGGGAAGCATGAGCTCTCCAGCCGACTGGCGGTAGCCTGTAGCCCATAGCCTGATACGCTCGCGACAGGAGATCGCTCATGACCCTGCCCATCGCACTGCTCCTGCTCGCCTGCTCCTCGGATGACGCCTCGGACAACGACGGCCCACCCTCGTTCGTGATCCAGCCCGAGCCGGCCGCGGCGCCGTTGCCGGCCCCTGTGCCCGCCCCGTCGTCCCCTCCCCCCGCCGCCATGGCGGTGGTCTTCGAGCTGGGCGCACCCAACGGCCGCACCGGCAGCGACGTCGGCTCCCAGCGGGTGGCCATGGTCGACGGCGCTCCCCTGTGGGCGACCGATCACCTGGTGGTGGTATCGGGCAGCGCCTACCACGAGCGCGCTCCCGTCGCCGCGTCCGACGGCGCCGGCGGCTTCGTGGCGGTCTACGAAGCCGAGGTACCTGACGGGCCGCTACGGGGCGATCTCGACCTGCTGGTACAGCGCGTCGACGTCGACGGCCACCTGCTCTGGCGCCAGGGCGAGCAGAGCGTTGTGTTGGCCTCCACCGAGGTGGTGGAGCGAGCCCCGGTGCTGGTCCCTGATGGCGCCGGTGGCGCCTTCGTGATCTACGAGCGCCACGGCCACGATCTGGCGGGCGCGCTGGACAGCGATCTCGCCGCCCAGCACATCGGCGGTGACGGCGTCCTGCTGTGGGCGGATGGCTCCCAGGAAGGCCTGCCCATCGCAGCAGGCCCAGGCCTGGTCTCCAACGCACGCGCCGTGGCCGACGGCGCCGGGGGCCTGATCGTGGTCTTCGAGATCGAGCCCACCAGCGGGGCCCACGCCGGGTCCCGCCAGCTGTGGGCCCACCGCATCGCCCCCGATGGTTCTCCCCTGTGGGGCGTCGACGGCCAACCCCTGGTGGTGGCCCGGGCTCCAGGTTCCCTGAGCCAGCCCGCGCTGCTCCCGGACGGCGCAGGCGGCGCGCTGGTGGTGTTCCGCGAAGAGGTCATCGAAGGCGATCTGGCCGGAGACTTCGATCTGATGGTGCAGCGGGTGGCCCCCGACGGCGGCCTGCCCTGGAGCGGCGACCCCGCGGCCTACAAGGTGGTCTCGGCCACCACCCTGGTCGAGGGTCCCCCCGCCCTGGTCAGTGACGCGGCAGGCGGCGCCATCGTCGCCTTCCAGGCCACCTGGCGCGACGGGCCCAGGGCGGGAGAGCCGGATCTGTTCGCCCAGCGCATCGGCCCAGATGGCGCAGGCCTCTGGAACCAGGGCATGCCGGTGAGCGTGGCCAGCTCCGACTGGAGCGAAGGCGACCCCATGCTGGTCGCCGACGGAGCCGGTGGCGCCATCGCCGTCTACGCCCAGCAACCTCCCGCGGCGCACCTGAGCAAGGATCAAGACATCTACGCTCAGCGCATCGGCCCCGACGGCACGCTGCTGTGGAACCAGGGCCAGCACAGCTCGGTCCTCAGCGCCACCACCCACTTCGAGCAGCGTCCGGCCGTGGTCGCCGATGGCGCCGGGGGCGTGGTCGCCTTCTTCGAGGCCGTGGCCCAGAGCGGCGCGCACGCCGGAGACAGCGAGCTGGTCGCCCAGCGCTTGGACGCCGCAGGTCTGCGCCTGTGGGGCGAGGACTCGGCGCCGCGCCTGGTGGCGTGGAGCGAGGCCCTCGAGCGCAACCCCTCGGTGCCGAGCCCCTGAACCCCGAGGCGCCTGCACCAGCTCGCCTCGAGGCTGCCCTCAGAGGGTGTCGCCCTGCTCCCTGGGCAGGGTGAACCGGAACACGGACCCCGCAGGAACGGCCGGCTCGACCCAGATGCGGCCCCCGTGCTGCTGCACGATCTTGCGGCACAGGGCCAGACCGATGCCGGTGCCGGGGTAGGCGTCCGAGGGGTGGCCGCGCTGGAAGGGCTCGAAGATGGACTCGAGCAGCCCCTCCGGCACCCCGATGCCGTTGTCCCTGACCGAGAACAGCCAGCACTCCCCATCGGGCAGGCACTCGACCGAGAGCCGCGCCGGAGCGTCAGATGAGAACTTGATGGCGTTGCCCAGCAGGTTGCGGAACAGCTGCTCGAGGTGAGCGGCTCGCCCATGGACCGTCGGCAGGACGCCCAGCCGAACCTGGCCACCGACATCGAGCAGGCGCAGCTCGAACTCCGCGACCACGGCGGCCACAACTCTGCCGCAGTCCACCGCGGCGCGCTTGTCTCCATCGGCATCGAGCCGGGCCAGACCCAGGAGGTCCTCGATCATGGAGTTCATGCGCTCGACGCCGTTGACGATCTTGCCCATCATCTGCTTGGCACGGTCGTCGAAGGCCTGCTCGTAGCGCATGGTGAGCAGCTCCGCGTAGCCAGCGATGACGTGCAGCGGCTGCCGCAGATCGTGGGAGACCGCGCGGGCGAACAGCTCCAGCTCCATGTTGGAGCGCTCGAGCTCCCTGGTCTTGGCGGCCAAGGTTCCCAGGGCGTGGGCATGGGCCAGGCCGTAGCGGATGGACCGCTCGATCAGCTCAGCCGTGGCCGTGCCCTTGGAGAGGAAGTCGAAGGCGCCGGCCTCCATGGCGAGCCGGTCGATCTCCCGATCCTCCATTCCGGTGAGCAGGATGAAGGGCGTGGTACAGCCCGCACGGCGCGCCTCGACGAGCAGCTCGATGCCCTTGCCAGGGCACAGCTCGTAGTCCACCAGCACCAGATCGTGCCCACCCCGCAGGGCCGCCTCGAGCCCCGCCCGGTAGCTGTCCACCCACTCGACCTGGTACGCGATACCGGAGAGCTCAGAGGCCTGCTCGATGCGATGGGTGGTGATGAGGGCATCGCTCTCGTCATCGTCGATCAGGAGCAGCGTGACGGTGGGTTCCTTCATGGCTCACTCCTCGTCGCTGGGCGGGAGCTTGACGATGCCCGTCCAGTACCCGTCCAGGGTCTGCACGAGCTGCACCAGGGCCGAGAACGTCACGGGCTTGGTGATGAAGGATGCGGCGCCGAGCTCGTAGGATCGCAGGATATCGTGCTCGTTCTCCGAGGTCGTGAGGACCACCACGGGGATGCGCCGGAGATCGGGATCGGCCTTGAGGTGTCCCAGCGCTGTGAGCCCGTCCATGCGGGGCATCCTGAGATCCAGCAGGATGAGCCCGGGCCATGGCGCGCTGCCTGGCTCCGCATAGCGGCCCAGGCCCCTGAGGTAGTCGAGCAGCTCCTCACCGTCGCCCACGAAGCGGAGCTCGTTGATGAGCCTGGCGGTGTGCATGGCCTCGAGGGTGAGCACGCGGTCGTCGTCGTCGTCCTCGGCCATCAGGATCGTGATGGGTTGCACGGGGCGTGGTTCGGTCATCGGGCTCTCGGCAGATGTGGGTTGAGGATGGGGTTCAGGTGGCCACAACCGGCAGGCTGAAGCGGAAGATGGAGCCCTGCGCGTCGCCTGGCTGGACCCAGATCTCGCCACCGTGGCGCTCGACCACCCGGCGGCAGATGGAAAGGCCGATGCCGCTGCCGTCGTACTCGTGGGAGCGATGCAGCCGCTGGAAGGGGGCGAAGATGGTCTCGGCGTGCTGGGGTTCGATGCCGATGCCGTTGTCTTGCACGCAGATCACCCAGCGTTGATCCTCACGGTCGGCGCTGACCACCACCACAGGGCTGCGGTCGGCTGGCACGAACTTCAGGGCGTTGCCCAGGAGGTTCTGGAACAGCTGGGACAGCAGCCCCGGGTCGCCGACGATCCCGGGCAAGGGCCGCCGCTCCACCACGGCTCCGCGCTCCTCGGTGCTGGAGCCCAGGGCCATCAGCGCGCGATCCAGGCACAGATCCAGCTGCACTGGCTCGGCGCGCAGCGGGGAGTTGCTGGCCCGAGACAGCCGCAGCAGGTCCTGGACCAGCGTGCGCATGAGCACGGCGTTGCGCTGGATGTGGTCGAGGTAGGTGACCGCCCGCGGGGGGAGCTGCTCCCCCAGTGTACTCTCGAGGAGCTCAGCGAAGGACACCAGGCGACGCAGGGGGGCCTGGAGGTCGTGGGACGCCACATAGGCGAACTGGTCGAGCTCTACGACCTTCTGCTCGAGCTGCCGCGCCAGGCTGCGCTCGCGCTCGACCAGCCGCGTGGCGTTCAGCGCGATGCCCGCGGCGTCGCAGGTGGCCGCCGCCATGGGCAGGTAGCGCGCGCGGTGCTCGGGCAGCGCGATCCCGTGCACCGCGAGCATGCCCAGCCGTTCGCCGGCGAAGGTGACCGCCACCTCGAAGGAGGCAGGGCCCTGCGCGGCCTCGTTTTCGGGGTCGTGCGGCAGGAAGCACACCTGCTGGGCAGCGAACAGGATCTGAGCGGTGCCCTCGAGGGACGCGATGATGGCGGCCTCGGAGGGCAGGCTACCCAGGGAGGTGATGAAGTCCACCACCGTGGCGTACTCGGCGGCCAGGGCCCTGGCCTGGGCCGCCGCCGCCTGGATGGTGCGGCGCTCCGAGCGCTGGCTACAGGCCGCGGAGGCACAGCGGACCAGTGCCTCGAGGTGGGACAGGCCCACGAAGCGATGCTCGCAGGGCAGCCCCACAAATGCGGCCAGGGCGGACAGCTCCCGCTCCCATGGACCCTCGACGCCTGTGTCGAGGAACACCAAGCGGGTGGCCGCCTCGCCGAAGAAGATCGGCGCCGTGGCCGCGTCGAATCCCCAGCTGTCGATGATGATGCTGCGCCAGCACGCGAGCCAGCCAGGCAGCACGATGAAGGCCCCCTCGGCCAGGGCGCGCTCGGTGGCGTCCTGGCCGAGGAAGAGTTCGCCCTGGGTCTGGACCTCGATGACCTGGAGCCCTGGATGCTCCAGCCCGGAGATGGGACTGGCGGCCTGCGCGCTGGCGGAAGGGCGCTTGCAGTTCATGCACAGGGCCAGCACCGGCTTGTCGCCCTCGAGCAAGGCCTGAGCGCGGGGTGGAGGCCAGGAGTCTTGGCTGCTGGCGAGGTGGCAGTTGGACTCGAAGAACACCCGCTGGCTGCCCTCCAGGCCCAGGCGTCGGCTCACGACCTCGAGCTCACGGGCCAGGAGCGAGCAGCACAGGAAGCCCGGCTGGAACTCAGACATCGCAGCAGGGCTCGATGGGGTAGCGCCCCCACTCGTGGGCAGCTTGCATGATGGCAGCCAGCACGTCGTCGGCCACATGGAACGGGATCTCACCGTGGGTGTCGGCGAGCACGAAGCCCCCACCCGGCGCCGCGGCCTGGATGCAAGCGCGCACCTGCTGGCGTGCCTGCTCCGGGGTCCAGCTCACCATGGCCACGCCGTTGAGGTTGCCCAGGATGGGCAGACGACCGGCGCACTGTCGCTTGAGCTCGGCGAGGGACTCCTGGTTGCTCACCGCCAACGCCGCCGCCCCCAGGCCGACGTAGGTGTCGATGCGGCCCAGGGCCCGCCCACTGGCCAGGGACAAGGCCACGGCGCCCTGGATCTTGGAGATGGTGTCGGCGATCACCGGGTGGCCCGTGCACATGAAGAGACCACGCTCGGTGAGGTTCACTGCGGCCAGCGGCTCGGCGCAGCCCACCGCGGTGGCGCCCGCGGCGATCTGGGCGTTGGCCCAGTCGACGCAGAAGCGCGAGGTGACCACCATCAGCCGCTCGAAGGCCAGGGGGTCGTCGTGCAACAGATCGAGGTAGCTCTCGAAGCCCATGAGCATCACGGGCAGGGAGTAGGGCCCGATCACCGTGCCGACCACAGGCACCTGCCCCGCGGCAGCCTCCACCAGCCGCCGGGTGGCTTCCAGCCCCATCTGCAGCCGCGGGTCGCGGCGGATGTCGGGCAGCTCGAGGGCGAAGATGTCTTCGCGGCTGCGGATCACAGGGGCGCCGGCGTTGGGCGGGCCGTCGTCGCTGAACACGGCCTGGCCGCCGAAGGCTTCGTACTCGACCGCGCCGTAGAAGAACGGGAGCAGGCAGTCGTGCCCGTACTTTGCACGCAGCCTAAGCTGGCCTTCTACCACATGCTCGGCCTTGGAGAAGTACTCCCGCAGGCCGAGCCCCAGCTCCTTGGCACCGTGCATGGTGACCAACAGAAAGACCGGCACCCGGTCGGGTTCGGCGTGGCCCAGGGCGGTGAACACGCGCTCGATGGACGTCATGGCGGAGTTCATCGTTCACCCCCTTCGTACGCCGCGGCGATGCGCAGGGCGTCCGCCGCGCTGCGGCCGCAGCGGTCGGCACCCACACGCCGGTACAGCTCGGGATCGTGTACGAAGGGCGCTCCCCCGACTACGAGGGTGACATGGTGGGCGTCGCGCTCGCTGAGCTGCTGCCGAACCAGGGACACACGCAGGGCGCGGTTGAGCATCAACACGGAGACCATCAGGAGATCGACCTGCTGCTCGAGGGCGCGATCCACCAGGGTGACGGCGTCCAGGCCGCTGCCAAGATCGCGCACGTCGTAGCCCGCGCTGTTCAGCACGGCGCAGACGATGCGCTTGCCCAGCGAGTGGTGATCCTCGAGCACCGCCACCCCGATGCGAGGCGCCCCCGGCCGCGGAGGGGCCGCGGGCAGGTGGCGCTCGAGGGCCTCTTCGACCAAGCGCCCGGCCATGTAGACCTGCGACAGAGCCGCCGAGCCTTCGTCCCACGCCTGACCGATGCTGAGCAGCGCTGGCGCGATCACCGAGTCGGCCAGCGTGACGCGATCGATGGTGTCTGGCCCCGCGATCGCGGCAAAGGTGGCGCCCACCTCAGCCCGATCCAGGGACAACAGCGCCGCCTCGAGGCGAGTCGCGAGAGCGTCATGTGCAGCACCCATGCTGATTCCCTCCGTGGAGGCCTTCGCTGACGGCTCCAGTCCGTTTCGCAACAGAGCATAGTGTTTTTCCCCGCGAACTACAAGGGATATCCCCTACGCCCGGCCGCGCGAATGCGCGTTCGCGCAGCGGGCGTCCCAACGCGGCATCCCCGTCCCAGACACCCTGGTGGTGGGTGCCGCGAGGGCGCCCCCGTGCCAGTTCGCCTAGTCTTCGTCGCGCACCAGGGTGAGCAGACGGGCCGAGTTCGCCACCACGAAGATGGCGCCGCCGTTGTGCAGCAGGGCGCCCAGCAGGGGGCTGATGACGCCCAGGGCCGCCAAGGTGAGCATACCGACCGAGAACCCGACGCCCACCGTGACGTTGAGGTTCACGGTGCGACGAGTGCGGTTGGCCAGATCGACCATCTGCGGCAGCCGGGCCAGGTTGTTGCCCATCAGGGCGATGTCTGCACCGCCCAGGGCGACCTCGTTGATCACCGCGCCCACGGCCACGCCCACGTCCGCGCTGCGCAGCGCCAGGGCGTCGTTCACACCGTCGCCCACCATCATCACCCGCCTGCCTGCGGCCTGTTCTTCGGCCACCAGCTCGGCCTTGCGCTCGGGCAGCACCTCGGCCTCGAAGTCGTCGAAGCCGAGATCCGCGGCCACCTGGGCCGCCACCGCGTGGCGATCACCAGTGAGCAACACCAGGCGCTTGGCGCCCAGGGCTCGCAGGCCAGCCAAGGCCTCGGCAGCCTCGGGCCTGGGTGTGTCGGCCAGCTCCAGCCAGCCCAGCACCTCGGCGTCCCGCGCTACATAGACCGCGATCCCGCGGCTGGGCTCTACCGCCTCGAAGCCCAGGTCCAGCTCCACCAGCCAGCTCGCCCGGCCCAAGCGCAGCATGCCTTCGTCTGTCTGGGCCTGCACGCCCTGGCCCGCCTGCTCGCGCAGCTGCTGGGGAGGGGTCACCTCGATGCCCCGTGAGCGGGCTGCCTGCACAACGGCGCGGGAGACTGGATGCAGGGAGCCGTGCCCGCAGCGAGCAGCCACCCGCAGCAGCTCAGCCTCGTCCACGCCCTCGCCAGCATGAACCTCCAGCACGGAGAGCGAGCCGAGGGTGACAGTGCCGGTCTTGTCCAGCACCACCGTGTCGACCTCGGAGACGCGCTCCAGGAAGCTGGAGCCCTTGATCAGGATGCTCCACTTCGAGGCCACGGCCAGGGCGGCCACCATGGCCACGGGCCCCGAGAGCACCAGGGCGCAGGGACAGGCCACCACCAGCACGGCGATGGCGCGGTCCACCTTGCCGGTGGTGAAGAGCACCACCGCCGCCACGCCCAGCACGATGGGCAGGTAGGCGGTAGCGTAGCGCTCGAGCAGCCGCGTGATGGGAGCCTTGGACTCCTCGGCTTCGCGCAGCAGCTCGATCACACGCCCCAGGGCGGTGTCGCCGCCCACCCCGCGCACCTCGAGCTGCACCAGGCCGTCGAGGTTGATGGTGCCCGCGAAGACGGGGCTGCCAGGCCCCACGTCCTCGTGCATGGACTCGCCGGTGACCGAGGACTGATCCACGCTGGAGCGCCCCTGCACCACCACGGCGTCGGCGGGGATGGTCTCGCCAGGGCGCACCACCACCACGTCGCCCACCCGCAGATCTTCGGAGGCCACGGTGCGCTCGGCTCCGGCCTCGAACAAGGTGGCGGAGCGAGCGTGTAGCTTCTCGATGCCCTCGATGGCGGCGCGCGCGCCCATGACGCTGCGCTCCTCGAGCAGGTGGCCGACCTCCATCAGCAAGGGCACGAGCCCTGCCGTGGTGAAGTCGCCGATGACCACCGCGGCGAGGATGGCCAGCGCGACCAGCTGCTCGGTATAGCTGCCGGGGTCCTTGGAGACGAAGCCCTGAGCCGCCTGGGCGAACACGGGCCAGGCGACGATCACCACAGCGACCAGCTGCACCATGCCGGCGACGGCGGCCTGGGCGGGCTGGAAGTAGCCCCAACCCCAGCCCAGGGCCAGCAGGCCGCCACCCAGCAGGACCGAGCCCAAGCGCAGCGCCATCTCGCGCTGCTCGCCGCTGTCGAGGTCCACCCGACGAGCCGCGGCCATGGAGGCCACCTGCCCGACCCTGGGGGGCTCGAGGCAGCGTTCGGCCCCGTGGCAGGCGGGGTGTTCACAGGGTTGGGTCGTGCTCACTTAGTCACCCGCAGGGATGGAGAGGCGGAAGCCATCGGGGCCGTAGCGCCGGCCGTCAGCGGGGGGCGGCACGAAGCGGATGCGACCGGAGCGCGGGAGCGATGCCTCGATGGCCTCGAGGTACAGACGATCCCGGACCACTTGCGGGTTCTTGCGGTACTCGGCGTACAGGTCGCGCCACATGCCGGCGTCTCCCCGCGCCTGGGCCAACAGCTCGGCGGCGTAGCCCTGGGCCTCGCGCAGGGCCTGGTCTCGGGAGGCCTTGGCCAGGGGGACTTCTTCTTCGCGCAGCTTCTGAGCTTCCTTGACCTGGGTCTCCATGTCGATGAAGGCGTTCTGGACTTGCTCGAACTCCGCCTGGACCTGCCTGGGCGGGGCGAGATCGGTGACCTCCACGGACACCAGCGCCAGCCCGGAGACGGCACGGTCCAGGCGATCCTGCGCGCGCTGCACCACCTGGATGACGAACTGGGAGCGGCCCTCGGACAGCACGCTGTCGACCTCGACCTCGCCCATGGTGCGCACGGTGGCCGCCATGATGGCGTCGCGCAGCAGGCGCTCGGGGGACGCCTGGTGCAGGGCGAAGGCCACGGGGTCGTCCACCTGATAGCGGGCCACCATGTCGACCTGGACCACGTTGTGGTCCCCCGTCAGCGCGTAGCCCTCGAGCACGGGATCGATTGTCTTGCGGCGGGATCGCTCCGCGCCGGGATCACCAGGGCGGCGGTAGTGGAGATCGTAGATCTCGAGCTCGTAGACCTTCTTGATCTTGACCCGCACCACCTCGTCCATGGGCCGCGGCAGGGTGAAGTGCAAGCCAGGGTGCAACAGCGCGGTGGCCGGGGTGCCGCCCGCCAGGGCGCCGAAGCGCAGCACGACCGCCACCTCTTCGGAGCGCACGATGATCAGGCCCGAGAAGACGTAGGCCAGCACCAGCGCGAGCACGCCCCAGCGCAGGTAGCCGAGCCCGAGCTCGAAGGAGCGCAGCACCGGCCCCGAGAAGCGGCGCAGCTCGCTGGCACCATGGGAGGGCGGGGCGATCATCGCCGGCCTCCTCGAGCGTGACGGGGGCGCATCACCGCGAGCCCTCCTGGAGCAGATCGAAGGGCGGGCTGTCGGTGCGAAGCACGATGGTGGACTTCTTGCCCAGCACCTTGTCCATGGACTCCAGGGAGCGCTTGAAGCGGTAGAACTCGGGGTCGAGGCTGTGGGCGTCGGCGTAGGTGCGGGCGGCCTCGGCCTCGGCCTCACCGCGGATGCGGGCGGCCTCTTCGTTGGCCTCGGCGCGGATCTGGGCCACCTCGAGATCGGTGTCGGCCCGAATCTTGGCGGCCTCGCGCTCGCCCTCGGCGCGGAAGCGGGCGGCGTACTGCTTGCGCTCCGCGCGCATCTGCTCGAAGACGTAGCGGGTGTTGCCCTCGGGCAGGGACAGGCGCTTGAAGCCCACCTCCTCGATGGCCACGCCGTACTTCTCGCCAGCCTTGGTGGCCACGTCGGTGAGGATGGCCTGCTCGATCTCGTCGACCATGAGGTCTTCGGGGGTGGTGGAGACCAAGGCGCTGAGATCGTAGCCGCCCAGCACGCTGATCTTGGCGTTGGTGACCAGGCCGTCGAGCTTGGAGTCGGCGGCCTCGACGCTGCCCAGGGACTGGTAGAAGCGCAGGGGCTCGGACACCCGCCAGACGACGTAGCTGAGCAGGATGACGTTCTTCTTGTCCCGGGTGAGCATCTCGGTGTGGCGGGTGTTGAGCACCCGGGCGCGGCCGTCCAGCACCACCACCCGCTCGATGGGCCAGGGCAGCTTGCCGTGGAGTCCAGCGTCCTGCACCACGTCGACGGCCCGGCCCAGGCGCAGGCGGATGGCGACCTCTCCCTCCCGCAGCTGCCAGGTGAAGGCGAAGAAGGTCAAGGCCAGCAGTATGGCGATGCCGATGGAATAACGGAGGATGTTGTCACGCATGGGATCGGCTCCGCAGGCGGCTACTCGAGGACCCACAGAGCGCCACCGTCACGCTCGATGCGCGTGTCGATGATGTAGTGGGGGTTGTCCTGGAGCACCTGCTCCAGAGTCTCGAGGCGCCGCCTGAAGCGGTAGAGCTCGGGATTGGCCGCGTATTCGGCCTCGATGGTCTGAAAAGCGATGGCCTCGCCCAGGGCCTTGGACAGGCGTCCGGCCCGATCCGCCTCGGCGCGACGGGTGGCCCGCACCGCGTCGGCTTCGGCCTTGGGCAGGGCGCCGTAGCGGTAGGCCTGGGCCTCCATGGCGTAGGTTCCGCGGTCGATCTGCGCGGCCACCACGGCCTGGTAGTCGTTGGCCACAGCCACCGGCGGATGCAGGCCCAGCAGATCGAAGGACACCACCTCGATGCCCAGCAGGTGGTCGTCAGCCTCAGCCTGGATCTGTTGGACCATGCTGGCCGAGAACCCGCCGATGTCGAGGGAGAGCACCTGGTCCAGGGTCTTGTCCACGGTGGCGTCGGTGATCACCCGGTAGGCCAGGGTCTCGAGGCCGATCTCGGGGTTCTGGGTGCCGTAGAGCCAGGCGTGGATGTCTCCCACCCGGTAGTGCAGCACGGCGTTGATGGTCACCAGGTCGCGCCCATCGCCCAGCAGCAGGTTGAACTCCTCAGCCGCGTGGTACTGGGTCCACAGAGCGTCCGCGCCAGCCTTGGCCTCGGCGTAGCCGATGGGCATCTCCCGCACGCGCTGCACGTCCACCAGGTGTACGCAGTCGAAGGGATAGGGCAGCCCCAGGTGCAGACCGGGCTGGAGCACATCCTGGGGGTCGACCTTGCCGAAGCGCTCACGCATGGCCTGCTGGGAGGCATCGACCACGACCACCGCGGACAGCGCCCAGGCCAACAGGGCCAGGCCCGCCATGGAGGGCAGCGCGGCGCGGCGTAGGAAGATCAACGCCCATGAGCTGCGCACGTCGATGCCGGAGCTGCGCTCCACAGCGGTGAAGACGCTCTGGACCGGGTTGAAGGACGAGCCCAGCAGGCGGCTCATGAGCAGGTCCGCGCCGAAGGCGCTCCCCGCCCGCGGGCGACGAACCAGCCCGACCACGCCCATCAGGGCGAGCTCGAGCGCCAGGACGGAGGGCACCGCGAGCAGCACCATGGCGGTGCCAGGCTCGGCGACGGGACGCCCGACCGCCCGCAGGATGCAGGAGGCGCCAGCCAGCAGCCCCAGCCACACCCCCACACGGGCCGCCGTGGCGAGCCCTGGAGCGTCGGGAAGCTGGACCGCCGGGGTGGAGTGGTAGTAGCGCGCCAGGACCAGCGCCCCGAAGGCCACCGCCAACAGCAGCGCCCCCAGCCCGGTGTGACCCGCCGCGTTGCTCGCAGGCTCGAGGGGCCCCCAGATCAACGCTGCGGCCGCAGCCGCGAGGACGACGGCGCCCACAACCAAGCGGATAAGCCCCGGGGTCCTGACCCTTTCGCCAGGCCCATCAACGGGTGCTCCCAAGGCCAGTCCGAGGCTGCGGCGAGCCCCCAGCATCAGCCCTATCACCAGCACCCAGTGCAGGCCGGCCGCCACGGCCACCTGGGAGCCCAGCCACAGCCCCGCCGCGACCACCAGGCCCACGACCACCGCCAGCAGAAGCGGGACCAGCAGCCCGGTGACCTGACGATGGCCTGCGAAGGCTTCGTTTCTCGACATAGAGTTTATCCGATATTCACGACGAGAGAAGAGTGGACCGTAACCGATGCGTGGTGGGCAGCCAGGGGCAAGCACGCGCATGGTGCCCTGGGCTACCCAGCCCATGCTATCCTCTCTCATTGCACTCGGAGCGCCCCGTGCCCAGCATTCCCAGCATCGTGACTGGCACCATCCTCAGCGTCCAGGTGGCCTCCGGCCCCTCCTGGCTGCCTCGCACCGAGGTCACTCTGCGAACGGACCAGGGCGAGCTGGTGGAGTTCCTGCTCCCAGGCGCCAATGGCGGCCCTCCCGCGGCGGTGCTGGGCATACCCACGCTGCAGCCCGGGCAGCGCTGGAGCATCGAGCTGGACCTGGCCACCGTGGGGCTGGTGCCCCGAGGCCACGGCGCAGGGATGCGCTCGCTGGACCCACAGCCCATCTGGAACCTCAACGGCAACCACCTGCCCGATGAGCTCCTGCCCTGGCCCTACCTCATGAACGACCAGGGCATCGCCAGCGTGGGCGCCGACGCCACCGAGGCCAGCTTCGAGGCCGCCCTGCAGCAGTGGTCCAGCGTAGGCTGCTCCACATTCGCCTTCGCCTACCAAGGCCGCACCGACGCCCTGGTCGAAGACGACGGGCTCAACGTGATCGCCTGGGAGAACGACAGCTGGGAGTGGCATGCCGACGCCGCCGCCATGAGCGTGGTGCGCTTCGACATGAGCAGCGGTGAGCCCACCATCCGCGAGACCGACATCCTGTTCAACGGCGTGAACTGGGACTGGGACGCCACCACTGGCACCACCGCGGCCACCCCCCCAGTGCTCCACGTCGGCTCGGTGCTGGCCCACGAGCTGGGCCACTCCACCGGCATGGACCACGAGTACGAGCAGGTCACCTCCAGCATGTACCTGGCCTACTTCGGGGGCAGCTGGATGGAGACCCTGTCAGGCGACGACATGCGCGGCCTGTGTGAAAACTACCCCAGCGGCGCCGACTCCTGCGCCCAGGATCTGGACTGCCAGGGCCTGGACGCCAGCGAGCGCTGGTGCCACGAGCTCGATGGGGTCAAGGTCTGCGACGAGGTTCGTGACCCGGTGGGCGCCGAGTGCTTCATCGACGACATCAACTGCGAAGAGGTCTGCCTCTTCACCAGCGCCTTCTACTCCCAAGGCAGCTGCGTGGTCGCCTGCCCCGACGGCAACTGCGAGCCCGGCTTCGTCTGCCAGGACGCCGACTACACCCTGCCCCTGCAGCCCGGCCCGGTCTGCGTGCCCGTCCCCCCCGACACCGGCCTGGACAGCGGCGACACCGCGCTGGATACCGGAGCGCCGGCCCCTGACGACACCGGCGACGACGAGCCCGAAGGCTGCGGCTGCGTCGCCTCTGCGACCGCCCCAGCGCTCCTCCCCTTGCTCTCGCTGCTGGCGCTGACCTCCTGGCGGCGTCGCCGCCCAGCTCTCTCTTCCGTCCACACCCGGAGATCACCATGAAAGCCACCCTCGCCGCGGTCACCCTGCTGCTCCTGCCTGGCAGCGCGCTGGCCGGCTACAAGCTGCTCCAGAACGACGACTTCGTCAGCGGCTCCCACGCCGCCTTCCAGGGGGGCTTCGTGGCGGGTGAGTGCTGGGGTTCGATCTACACCCCGGCTCCGGGGGACTACCCCTTCGACATGGTGTTCGTCGACGCCCTGATCGGCGGCACAACCGCCAGCGCCCTGTACAACATCGACATCTACGCCGTGGGCGGCACCAACCTGAACCAGGCGGACTACGTGGACGGGTCGTACCTGTACATCACCGGCTCGAACAGCGCCTTCAACCGCGTCGACCTCACCGACCCCAAGCTGGAGGTCACCCTCCCGGCCGTCGAGTCCGGCAACGTCGCGGTGGCCTTCTGCCTGGACGACTTCTCGGGCTACCCCGCCATCGCCCGGGACGTCGGGGGCATGGACCACGCCAACCGCAACTACATCTATCTGCCCGACCATAGCTCCTGGTGGCAGTCCAACCTGTTCGGGATCACCGGAGACTGGATCCAGCGGCTCTGCATCGAGACCGACAGCGTCAGCGCCGACGAGTGCGACGTGGACGCCGACTCGGACGCCGACTCGGACACCGACGCCGACGCAGATGCCGACGCCGACGCCGACGCCGACAGCGACGCCGACGCCGACACCGCCTGGGACTCCACCGCGCCCATGGACGACCTGTCCCTGATCAGCATCACCCCCGCCGAGATGAGCCTGGGCGAGGCCGTGGACGTGGTGTTGCTGGGGTCGGGCTTCGACGGCGGCATGGACGCCCGCATCGGTGGCATCTCGCTGACCGGCATCGACGTGCTCAACGGCGAGACCCTCAAGGGCCGCACCCCCAGCTCCCTGCCCCAGGGCGTCCACGACGTCGAGGTGGTGCTGGACGGCGACAACGCCTACCTGCCCTCGGCCTTCACGGTGCTGGGCGAGGAGGAGATCGACGACGGCTGCGCCGGCTGCAGCAGCGGCGGCCACCCCAGGGGGGCCGGCTGGCTCGGCTTCGGCCTGCTGGGCATGATGGCGCTGGGCTGGCGACGACGCGAACAGCGTTAGCCCACGGGGTAGAGGGCCAGCCCCCTCCCCACGCATCTGGGAGATCCCATGCTCCTCGCCACCCACAACGTGAACTCCCTGCGCGCTCGCCTGGATCGGGTCCTGGCCTGGCTCGAGCGGGTCCAGCCCGACGTGGCCTGCCTGCAGGAGACCAAGGTCACCGACGACCTCTTCCCCCGCGAGCCCCTGGAGGCCCTGGGCTACCACGTCGCCATTCACGGTCAGAAGACCTACAACGGCGTGGCCATCCTCTCCAAGTCCCCCCTCGAGGATGTGGTGGCCGGCATCGACGGCTTCGACGACCCCGAGGCTCGCAGCCTGGCCGCCACCACGGCCGGTCTGCGGGTGCGCTGCCTGTACGTGCCCAACGGCAAGGAGATCCCGTCGGACAAGTACGAGTACAAGAAGGCCTGGCTCGACGCCCTGATGGCGGAGACCCGAGACCGCTGGGACCCCACGCTGCCCGTGGTGCTCACCGGCGACTTCAACATCACCTTCGACGACCGCGACCTGTGGGACCCCGAAGGCCACCGCGAGGCAGTGTTCCACTCCGCACCCGAGCGCCAGCGGCTGCAGGCCCTGGTCGAGTGGGGCCTGACCGACGCCTTCCGCCTGCACAACCAGGAGGCCGGCATCTACACCTGGTGGGACTACCGCCAGGCCTGCTTCCGCCGCGGCATGGGCCTGCGCATCGATCACTTCCTCGTCTCGGCGCCCCTGATCCCGCGCTGCCGCTCAGTGACGGTGGATCGCCAGGAGCGCAAGGGCGAGAAGCCCTCTGACCACGCCCCTGTGCTCATGGAGCTTGACGATGCCTGAGGCCGGCGGCGGCTTCCTCATCGCCGATCCCTTCGCCGCCGCCGTGGACGGCATGGGGGATCACCTGGACACCCACCTGCATGTGCGGGTGGACGTGCCCGGCCGGCTCGACCAGGCTCGGCTCCAGCGAGCCTTGGCGGCGCTGGCGCGGTCCGTCCCCGCGCTGGGTGGGCGCTTCGAGCGGCGCTGGTGGCGCTCCCGCTGGGCGCTCGATCCTTCTCCCACCTGGCGCATCGACGAGGCGCAGGCGGTCTCGGCCCAGGCCGCCGAGCAGCGCGAGGCCGAACTGTACGCCGAGCCCTTCGAGCCGCGCGGGAAGCTGCCCGTGCGCCTGGTGCTGCTGCACCTGCCCGACCACGATCGCCTGCTGCTGCGGGTCAGCCACCTGCTGGCCGATGGCGGCGGGACCAAGAACCTGTGCTATCGCCTGGCTCAATGCTACCGCGGGGTGGGCGAAGATCCGGACTGGTCCCCGGACCTGGCTCCCCACCCCCACCCGCTCCGCCGGCTGCTGGCTAGCCTCGAGCTCCGCCACCTGCCCGCGATGCTCCTGGGAGCGCTGTCCGAGCTGTTCGACAACCGCCCCATGCGCCCCATGCGCGTGCCCATGGGCCCACAGGGCCCCGGGACTCCCCGGTACCGGGCCCTGCACCTGCCACCCTCCAGGGTGGCCCGGCTGCGGGCTCGCTGGCGCAGCCAGGGGGTGACCCTGAACGATCTGGCGGTGGCGGCCTTCACCCGCGCCGTGGTGCTCAGCTTCCCTCGAGCCAACGCCCAGCGCAGCCACGCCGCCCTGGTGGCCACCGCCGACCTGCGGCAGTACCAGCCTCCCCTGCGGGATGTGTGCAACTACAGCGCCCTGCGGCCCCTGGTGTTCGGGCGCCTGCCCTTGCCGGCGGCCGAGGACAACCTGGCGCGGGTGACGAAGGTCACCAAGCCCTGGAAGGCCGGCCGGACCGGCATCCTGCTGGGCATCCCAGTGATCGCGCTGGCCAGCGTCCTGCCCCACGCCGCGCTGCGAGCCGTGCTGCACCTCATCCTGGGCCGGCTGTTGACCCCCGCGGGCGCCTGCACCGGGCTGACGAACATCGGCCCCATGGAAGCTGAGGCCCTGGACTTCGGAGACGGCCCCTGCCTCGCCGCACGGGTCATCAGCCCGCTGGCCCCCTCGCCCACCATGATCACCGCGCTCACAGGCTGCGCGGGGGCACTGGACTTCACCGTGGCCTATCGGGAGCCCACGCTGGACGGGGCGGACGCGCAGCGGCTGATCGACGCCATGGACCGAGAGCTGGCTGCCCTCGAGTAGCCGCTCTTCCCCGCGCGGCTGCGGCACAGTCAACCCCGAACGAAGGTCGCGGGTCGATTGGCACGGTGAGCGGGTATACTCACCGGGCACAGAGAGAGGAGAACCTCATGGACCGCTTCTGGCGCTCGGTTTCTATCGTCATGGGCGCGCTGCTCGCGGCGGGCTGCCCCGTCACCACCAAGTACGGCATCGACACCGGTGGCGACTCGGGGGACACCGAGCAGTTCAGCACCGCGGCCGCTCCCGTGGACCTCGAGGCCGCGCCGCTGCCCACCAGCGCCGTGCAGGCGCCCATGGCCGAGCTCGTCTCCGAGTAGCGGGTGGGGTTTCGTGCCCGCGCCCGGCGGCGCCTGCTGCCGCTGTATCACCACGCCGTCCGGCGATCGCCGGATCTGCGCTACCTGTTCTTCGAGATCACCCAGCGCTGCAACCTGGCATGCCAGCACTGCGGCAGCGACTGCACCGCCAGCGCCCAGCACCCAGACCTGCCCGCAGAGGCCGCGCTCCGCGCCGCCCGCGAGCTGGCCCAGGCCATGGACCCAGCCCGCATCACCGGCGTGATCACCGGGGGCGAGCCCCTGTGTCACCCCGACGTCTTCGAGCTGGGAGCCGGGCTGGCCGAGCTGGGGTTCCCCTGGGGCATGGTCAGCAACGGCTGGCTGTGGAGCGCGGAGACCCTGCAGCGCTCCAGCCAAGCCCACATGACCAGCGTGTGCATCAGCCTGGATGGCCTCGAGGCCAGCCACGACGCCCTGCGGGGCCGAGCGGGCAGCTTCGAGCGGGCGCTGAACGCCATCGATCTACTGCGGGGCCCGGGCGGCCCGCCGGTGATGGACGTCGTCACCTGTGTACATCCGGGCAACCTGGCCGAGCTCTGGGATGTGCACGACCTGCTCGTGGCCCATGGCGTGCCCGCCTGGCGGATCTTCACCATCGATCCCATCGGGCGCGGCGCCGCTCCCGCCCTGCAGCTGGACACCCCAGGCTTCCAGCGCCTGCTCTCCACGGTGGCGGCGCTCAAGCAGGCCAGCCCCATGAAGCTCAACTTCGGCTGCGGCGGCCACCTGGGCTACGCCACCAACCGGGCCGTGCGCGACGCCGACTACGTCTGCCTGGCGGGCGTGAAGGTGGCGGGCGTGATGGTCAACGGAGACATCCTGGCCTGCCCCAACAACGACCGCAGCCTGGCCCAGGGCAACATCGCCCGCGACTCCCTGGTCCAGGTCTGGCGGCACGGCTTCGAGCCGTTCCGGGACCGCCGCCTGACCCGCAGCGCCGCCTGCCACGGCTGCCCCGAGTGGGGTCTGTGCAAGGGCAACGACATGCACCTGTGGGACCCCCAGCGAGGCGAGACTCGCCTCTGCCACTTCCACCAGTACGAGCTCGACAGCTTCGAGCCCTGATCTCCCGCTATACTGCAGCGCTGTCGGAGGCCTCGCCATGCGCGCATCGACCGTCATCTCGCTCGCCATGCTCCTGTCCCCTGCCCTGGGCTGCTCCGAGTGGACCGTGGGCAAACAAGATGACCCACCAGTGCACCAGCACACGGGCCTCGACTCCGACCCGCCCGAGGCCGACGCCGACGCCGACGCCGATGCGGACAGCGACGCCGACTCCGACAGCGACGCCGACGCGGACCCCCAGGCGGGCTGCGCTGACGGCCAGCGCGAAGGCTTCGAAGACTGGAGCGCCTACCCCTCCATCGCCGCCTGCTCAGGCGCCTGGGAGCAGCCCGGCGTCACCCGAGCCGACCTGGCCCCGTCCTGCAGCCGCGGCGCGGGCGACGACTCGGGCAACACCGAGGGCTTCGGCTGCAGCGCCGCGGATCTGTGCGCCAGCGGCTGGCATGTGTGCGTTGGCAAGGCCGACGTCTCCGGCAAGGCGGGCAGCTGCGACGCGGCGGTGCCCCATGGCACACCCGACAAGGCGCTGTTCTTCGCGGTGGCGCAGCACAGCGACAGCGACTCGGTGTGCGACGACGGCTCGAGCAACGGCAACGACGTGTTCGGCTGCGGAAACTTGGGCACGCAGCTGAGCGGCGACCGGGACTGCGGTCCCCTCACCCGGGTGCTGGCCAGCATGAACCCCGGCACCTGCGGCTACAACGAGGCCGAGCACCCCCATGGCCCCTGGGCCTGCGCAGGCGGCGACGACAGCCACTACCACGAGGGCGAGCTGGTCACCAAGGTCGCCTGCCCCGGCACCTCCTGCAGCTACGACGGCAACCCTGTGGGCAACTCCGACAAGGGTGGCGTGCTGTGCTGTAGGGATTAGGCAGGTTTCGACCCACACGCGGCCCACACACCTCGGCCCTCTCCCAGGAAGCGCACCATGAACCTCGCCTTGCTCTCCTTCACCAGCGCCGCGCTGGCGCTGGGCCTGACGGCCTGCTTCGACAACGACACCAGCACCGACCAGGCCGCGGCGCCGCCGGTGGCCACCCCCATCGCCCCGGCCGTGGGCTCGGTGATGAACGCGCCACCCATGGGTCGCGAGAACGCGGCTCCCCCGGGCGGTGGTGGACGTGGCGGCCGCGGCGGCGAGCAGCTGAGCGCCGCCGATGTGGACTTCCGGGTCACCAACCCCGTCACGGGGGTCTCACTGGCCGTCTACGCCGAGCTCCCTAACACTCCCCCCCCCTACAAGGCGGTGGTGGTGGTGCCCGGCGCCATCAAGGACGCCAGCGGCGTGTTCAACCGACCCGAGATGCGGCAGCCCATCCTCGACAACGGCGTGGCCATCTTCCGCTTCGATCCCGACGGGCGCGGTCAGAGCGGCGGCGAGGAGGACATGGGCGGCAAGAAGCAGCAGGCCGGCCTGCGGGCGGTCATCGAGCAGATCATCGCGCGCGACGACATCGCCGACGACCAGGTGGGCGTCTTCTCCAACTCGGTGGGCATCCAGATGGCCGCGGGCGCCCTGGCGGGCGGCCAGACCAAGGCTCGCTTCCTCATCGACTGGGAGGGCCCCTCCTCGAAGGCCTACGCGGCCGGTTGCGTGAGCGACAGCGACCTGCCGGGCCCACCCTGGCCTCCCGGCCTGGAGTGCGGCGACGACGTCTACTGGGCCGAGCGCGAGGCCGAGCGCAACATGGCGAAGCTCACCATCCCCTACCAGCGCATTCAGCGCGCTCAGGACCACGTCCATGGCACCGACGCTGGCCACGCCTTCGCCCTGTACCAGGCCGCCCTCGAGGGCCCCTGCCCCTGGGTGCGCATGAACACCCTCGAGCCCAACCTGGCCGCTGACAAGGTGCAGAGCGCGCCGCGGCCGGACGTGGGCTTCCCCACGCTGTACGCCTGGTACGGTGACTACGTCGCCGACATGTTCATCGCGATCGACGGCGGCACGCTCCCCGTCCGGGACCACGTCATGTCCGACGGCATGGGCGGCCCGCCCCAGGGTGGCGCCCGCGGCCAGGGCGGCGGCCAGGGCGGCGGGCAGGGCGGCGGTCGTGGCGGCGGCAAGGGCGGCAAGCGCGGCCCACCCCAGAAGCGCTAGATCTCGAAGCTCTCCAAGGACCACGCCCCCACACCCTGGTCCACCAAGACGTAGAGCTGCTGCTCGACCGCGGTGCGCAGCACCCGGGGGCTGCCCGTCTGGACGCAGCTGGGTGCCAGGTCCAGGCTGGCTGCGCACAGCCGGCTCTCGTCCGCTGGGACGTCCACCACCACCCACACCGCCCGCTCGCCGAGCCACACCGGCGCAAGGTGGGGGTCCGGCGGGAACGGCAGGTCCACCATCGCGGCCCGGCTCCAGCTGCGTCCCTGATCGTCGCTGGACGCCAGCACCCCGTGTCCTCCCGCGTCGCTGTGGGCCACCGCGGCCAGGTGCAGCGTCCCCGCCTCGTCCACCCGCAGGGCGGGCAGCTCCATGCGCCAGCTCCCCGTCACGCCCAGCAGGTCCCCGAGCCCGGAGGCCGCCAGGCTCTGCCAGCGGGGCTGGGCACCCCCGAGGGCCACGCTGCCGACCCAGATGTCCCGGGCATGCTGGCTGCCGCTGCCCAGGGGGCCCGCTCCCACCGCGGTGATCAGCAGGTCTCCCTCGAGCGCCGCGGCCATGTCCAGGGGGTAGCTCAGATCCGCAGCCATCCAGCCCGAGGACCAGCTCCCGTCGAACTGTGACACCACCAGGTGCAGATCACCCTCGGTGCCAACCGCGCCGCCATCGGCGGTGCCCGCGCGGTTGTCCACCCAGGCTGCCACCACCGTCCCAGCTCCTCCAGCGCGCAGCACCGGGCGCCACAGTGGCCCCACCTGCTCCACCGGGGCCGCGATGGCTTCCCAGCTCGCGCCGCTGTCGACGCTCTGGGCGCAGCGCGCCACCCAGGTTGTTGAGTCCTCGTACGGAGCCAGGGCCAGCTCCCGAAAGCACACCCAAGCCAGCTCGCCGTCGCGAGCCATGGCTGGAGCCTCCACCAGGAGCGCCTCGGCGCTGGACAGGCGCGTCCCGCCGACCCACAGGGCGCTGCGGTGCCAAGGATCGTCCTGGTAGCGCAGCTCCGCCACCAGGCCTCCGGCCAGCGCCAGGTCCGCCAGGCCGCTGCGGCTGGCCGCGACACTGGGCCGAGTCAGCAGGCCACGCTGCACCAGGCCATCGGCCCAGGGCAGATCCACCCCCAGGATCCCGGCGGCGGTGGGGGCCACGTCGGTGATCAAGAACGGATCGTCCAGATCGACCCCCGCCACCACCTCGGGACCCAGGGCGAGCGCCGGGATCCGGCGGCAGCCGTTGCAGCTGTCGCCGTGGTGACGCCAGTGGGGATCATCGTCCGAGAGCGAGTGACGCCCGTGATCCGCCACGATCATCAGCGTGGTGTCGCCCTGGTAGTGGTGGTGCCCCTCGAGCCAATCCCACAGCTCCGCGATGGGAGCGTCGATGCTGCGCAGGTCGTCGAGGTAGTCGTCGTCGTCGCCGTAGTGGCCCGAGCGGTCGAGCTGGTGCATGTTGACCAGCGCCAGGCGAGTGGGGAACTCGTCCAGCCGCTCCTGCAGCCGGGCCAGGACCCGGCGGTCGTCCGGGGAAGGAGACCCGTCTTCGTCCCCCACCCACACCCAGCCCGCCCCCAGAGCCCCAGGCCAGAGGGAGCGCTCCACGGGACGCACCAAGCCGGTGTTGGCCACCAGCACCACCTGCTCCTCACCGTCGCCCAGCTGCTCCCGGACCGCCTCGAAGAGCGATGGCAGCTGCGGCCGGTACAGCCCGACCTCGTCGTCGGCCGAGACCGTGGCCAGGGGCTGGCGTCGGCCGCTGATCAGAGCGGCGTGAGCCGGCGTGGTGGTGGTGGCGCCGAGGTTCCAGGCCTGGCTGGCCCTGGCGCCCTGGGGGAGCAGGCGGGACCAGGTCACCGGCATCAGCTCGGCGGGCGGCTCCCCCGTGGCGCTCGAGGGCTCGTCCCCGAGTGAGTCCTGGAGGCGCACGCCGTCCATGACCAGGATGATGACGGTGCCGTCGACGCCGTCGGCCCGCTGACAGCCGACCGCCGCGAGCAGGGCGAGCAGGAGCCGTGGGGCGGGTGGGCGTGGGATCATCGGGGGCACTGTAGCCGTCGCCCGCGGGGGCCGCGACCTGGCGGCGGTACCCGGAGAGCAGGCTCAGCGCTCGCCCGGAGACCCCTCATCCGGCCGCGATGCGCGCCCTGACCCCCTCGACCGTGAAGCCGAAGTGCTCCAGGCAGGCCTCGAGGCTGCGGAACGACGCGCCCCAGCCCCTTGGCTGGACGGCGTGGCGCCTGGGCGCCAGCCCCAGATCCAGGAGCAGCCCATCCAGCCAGGGCCCGAGCACCCCGGGGGCCCAGCTGTCCTCCACCACCACGACCTGCCCTAGGGGCTGCAGCAGGGCAGCCCAGGCCGCCCGATCCCGCGGCGGAGCGAAGCAGGAGACCACCACCAGCCCCCAGCCGTCGAAGTCGGGATGTCCCAGGCAGTCCAGGGCGAGCCGGGCGGCCACGGGGCCGGCGCAGACGAAGCAGCGCTCGAAGGAGCGCCCCCGCACCAGGGGCGCCAATGGATCGCCGCTGTCGAACAGCCCGCTGTCATCCCCCGCCAACGGCAGCTCCTGAGGGGTGCGGTGGAGCCGGAGGTAGACCGAGCCCTGCGCGTCGCGGACCGCCCAGTCCAGCTGGCGCTGCGCCTGATCCGGCGTAGCGGGCTCGAGCACGGTGATGCCAGGCAGGGCCTGGAAGTGCAGCCCGTCGTCCAGGCTCTGGTGACTGCGCCCATCGGAGAAGTAGCACAGGCCGGCGTAGTTGCCGGCGTAGATGGCCCGCGCGTCCATGGACAGGTTCGTGCGCACCTGCTCCACGGCCCTGGCCATGAAGGCCGCGTAGGTGGACACCAGGGGTAGTCGGCCTTGCAGAGCCAGGCCGCCGGCGAAGCTCACCATGTCCTGTTCGCTGATGCCCAGCTGGAAGAACTGGCCACGGCGCGCATGGGGGCCATGGGGCTGGGCGATGGGACCCAGGCCGCAGCTGTCCGCGAGATCCGCGTCCAGCACACAGAGGGGCGGGTGCTGGTCCAGCAGCGGCGGGAGACGGCGAGCCACGGCATCGCGGGTAGACAGCAGGCCCGAAGAAACCCGGGGAGGCGGCGCGACGGGCTCGGTCTGCAGGTAGGCGCTCAGCACGCGGCTGAAGCCCGGATCGCTGGCCAGGGCGGCCTGTTCACCCAGGATGCCCAGGTAAACATCCCAGCTGGGCACGCGCCCGTGCCAGGGCTGGAGCTCGCCCAGGGGCACCGTGAAGCGGCTGCCGCCGGCCTTGAGGGTGCGGCAGATCACAGCCCTGGGCCGCCGCTCGGGGTCGGGCTCGAGGGTGCGGACCAGGGCCATGGGATCGTGCCCGTCCACCTCGAAGACCGAGAAGCCGAGCCCCTGCAGCGCCTTGCCCAGGTCGGCGACGCCCTTGACCTCGGCGACCTTCCGGGCGCTCTGCCAGCCGTTGAGGTCCACCAGGATCTCCACCTGCAGCAGCCGACGATGGGCGATGGTCTGCAGCGCTTCCCAGACCTGGCCTTCCTGCATTTCGCCGTCGCCCAGCAGCACAAAGAAGCGGCCGCGGGCCCCACCGCACGCCATGCCCGCCACCTGTGAGGCCGCCTGCCCCAGGGAGCCCGAGCTCAGCAGGATGCCCGGCGTGCCGCGGCTGCTGTGGGCCTGGGGTGCGCCAGGGCCATCCTTGTAGGCCAGCAGATCGTCCCGGGACAGCACCCCCAGGCCGTGGAGGCAGGCGTACTGAGCGGCGGCCGCGTGGCCCTTGGACAGCACCACCTGACGCTCGTCCAGCCCGAAGTACAGCGCCGTGAGGATCTCGGCGGCGGAGAAGCTGGCCCCCAGCCACCCGTGCTGGGCGCTCATGATGCAGGACAGCGCGTTGATGCGCACGAAGGCCGCGATGGCGCGCAGCCCGTCCTCGGTGCTCGCGTCCTGGCTGGCGTGGTGCTCGGTGCCGACGGTGAACAGGTCCATGGGCTCGTCATAGCCCGGAGCGCGGCTCAGTCGTACTTGTCCGAGACGTAGTCCTCTGAGCTCACCGCGCGCGCCGAGAGGGGAACCAGATCGCAGTCGGCGATGCTCACCACCGCGGTCGCATCACCCTCCCAAGGGTCGACCTCCTCGATGCGCAGGGCGCAGGCCTCGCCGATAGGCTCGTCGAAGATCAGGGCGAAGTGGCGCACGAAGTGGTGGTGCTCGGGTCGGTAGATCAGCTGAAAGTAGTCCTCGACGACGAAGTCGACCCCGTCCAGGTCGCCCGAGGCCCGGGAGAAGCGCCCGGGGGCGGTGGCGAAGGTGTTGAGGCCCAGCTCCAGCTCGAGGGTCGCCTGGCCGCCGTCGAACTCGATGTGGTGGACGTCGTGGTGCCAGCCGGGGTCGCTGCAGGGGGTGAACTGGGTGCTGGTGACGTCGGTGGCGCTGCCACCCTGGGGGTAGAGGGCGAACTCCCCACCCGCCCCGGTGGTGGGGTCGCTCGGGCCGCCGTCCAAGGCCAGCGCGTCGGGCGGGGCGTCCTCTGCACCCACCAGCAGCAGGCTGTGTTCCAGCCACCAGACGCCGCCATCCGCTGCAGGCTGGGAGCCCTTCAGAGTCGTGTAGGTGGAGCCCGACCAGGTGCTGATGCTCACCACGGTGCTGCCCGCCCCATCCATCAACTGGGGCTCGCGCCCGTCTTCCCTGCGCACGCAGAAGGGCAGCGCCAGCGTGTGCTCCCCTTCCACGACAGGCAGGGGGTAGGCCCCCTCGACGATCCGCAGCAGGGCCTTGGCGTCGCGCTCCTGCTCGAGGGTGCGCCCCTCGTCGATGTCGCCGCAGTACACCGCGCGGGCGCCGACCTCCACCGAGCCGGTCCAGGCGGCGTCGCCCACCCAGTCCACAGCGGGCGGGCAGTGCGCCCACTGGGGATCGCTGTCGGCGTCCGTGTCGGCGTCAGCGTCGGCATCGGCATCGGCATCCGTGTCGGTGTCGGTGTCGGTGTCGGTGTCGCCCTCGGGGGGAGCCGTGTCGTCCTTGTCGCCACAGGCCAGCAGGGCCAGCAGGAACAGGGAGAGGGAGCCGCGGTTCATTCGTCCTCCAGGCGCAGGTAGGGTCGGATCTGCTTGATGATGAGGCGGCCGTCGCTCAAGCGCTTCCACTCGGTGTCCCATAGCAGCGCGCCGCCCTCGGGCACCCGCTGGTCCATGGGGTAGACCTGGGTGATGCTGTGGAGCAGGGCGCCCAGCTCTCCGAGCACCGCGTCCCCCAGCACCTGCTGCCCAGCCATGACCTCGGAGCTTGGCTCGACCCGCAGGATCTCGGTGACCTCCCCTGCGTCCACCGTGAGCAGCACCCGCTCAGGGGTCACGCCCGCCTCGGCGCTGACCACCTCGAGCTCGCCCACCTGGGCGTTGACCAGGTAGCGATCGTCGCCTGCGGCGGTGGGGTTGCCCGTGAAGGCCACGACATTGGCCGCCTCGTCCTTGGAGCGGGTGTTGACCAGGATCCCCATGGCCACCTGGCCGTGGTCGATGCCATACCAGTCCCGCTCGTCCCAGGCGGACATCTTCCACAGGGACGCCCACACCGTGCCCAGGGCCTCCTCGAGGCTCTCCTCCTCGGCCTTGTCCGGGTCGCAAGCGCTGGGCCCCAGCTCGTCGTCATCCTGACTGTCTGCAGCGCATGCGCTGGTGCTCTCGTACAGGCCCGCACCGTTGAACACCAGGCCGTCCTCTGCGTTGCTGGAGCTGCGGAAGCGCACCATGGCCAGGCTGGAGCCGAACACCGCGGTGATGCGCTCCCCAAGGGCGGCGACCAGGGCGGGGTCCTGAGGCGCGGCCAGCATGGCGGCCCGCAGGGCCTCGAGCCGCTCCCGGCGCACGGAGGCGTCGCTCAGGAAGTCGCCGTCCTGGTGCCAGGCCGCCACGGTCTCGGTGAAGCTGTGCCAGCCCGCGCCTTGGCCCAGGTCGACCTCCCAGCGGTTGGCACCCATGAACGCGTCGTACCAGGCGAAGGGGATCAGAAAGCCATCGAGCTGGTAGGCGGAGTCGATGCGCTGGTACAGGGCCGCGAGGTTGCTGCCCTTGGCACCGTAGCGGCACGCAGCCAGGGCGCGGGCCTCGGCGGTGGCGGTGTCGAGCTCGAGCAGCGTGGGCAGGGCGTCGACGCTGGTGTCCGGAGTGCAGATCTCTACGGGCTCCGGCCGCAGCTCGTCCCACCAAGCCTGCGCCTCCTCGAGGGTGGCGCTGGCGACGCTCCAGGTCAGCTCGCCGCACTCGAAGCGCACCAGGAGGCCCTCCCAGGAGGCCAGCTCCCGGTGGGGATCCGCAACGAAGCAGTTGGGAGTGCCGCGGGCCAGGCTGCGCACGTTGAGGTGGGAGAGGTCCCCCTGGCGGGTGCCCGTGACGATGCCGCTCACCACCCGCTCGAGATCCGTGGGTGCCTCGCTGATGGCCAGGATGTCCTCATAGGTGTAGCCAGCCTGCTGGGTGGCCTCCGCCAGCTCCGCCAGGGTGTACAGCCGCATGGTGCCGTAGGCGGCCCCGGGGTTGTAGACCTCGTAGGCCAGCTCCTCGAGCCCCCGGATGGGGAATGGAGCCCCGTCCCAGAGGGCCGCGGCGTCGTGCTGGTTGGCGGTGCCGGGCACCCAGGACAGCTCCCCGATCTCGAAGCGCTCCTGGAGCTGCCGCCAGGCCGCGGCTACGTCGTCCATGGTCACGGTCGCGCTGACATCGGCCGGGTCGTCCCAGACCGTGAACCCGTAGAAGAAGCCCTCGCTGTCCAGGAACACCGCGTGGCCGCCCGCGTAGAACTGGCGGGTGTCGGGGTAGAGGATCAGCTCGTAGTAGCCGGTGGTGGACAGGCCCGCGAAGCTGTCGGGGAAGGCCGTGACCAGGAAGTCGTAGTGGAGCTGGAACCGGTCCACCACCATCCACAGGGGGGGCAGCGCCGCGTCGTCCACCGCGGGCACCAGGTACTTGCCCACCTGCAGCTGGTCCACCGCCGTGGAGGGCACGGTGACACGGTCGTAGGTCTCCTCGTCCGGCACCCGATGCACGCAGACCTCGTAGCCCAGCCGGGCGGCGGCCTGGTCGCAGTGGGGTTCGTCCCCCACGGCGGGGGGCTCGGTGTCGAGGGGCGCAGCCGTGTCGTCGGGATGGCAGGACAGCACCGCCGCCAGCAGGACCAGCAGTGCCCAGGGCGCTGGGTTGGACCTGGTCGGGGGCGGGGGCGGGTGCATTCCGGAATGCTACCCGCGGCCCGAGACCGGCACAAGCGCTCATCAGCCCGCGCTGGCGCTCCGGGACCCTCTCCCCACCAGCGCCACCGCGCCCACTGTGACGGCCGCCATCAGCAGCAGCACCCACAGGGGTGGATCGCCGAACCAACCCAAGGAGCTGGCCAGCACAAGGAAGCCGTTGTGCAAGGCGTGGATGGTCACGGGGACCCACAGCGACCGACTCCGCAGCGCCGCCGCGCACAGCACCACGCCCAGGATCCCGGTGGGCAGCACCCGGATCAGGTGCAGGTGGACGGCACCGAACAGCGCCCCCACCACCAGGCAGGCGAGCACAGGCCCCACCGAGCGGCGCAGCAGCCCCAGCAGGGCGCCCCGGAACAGCAGCTCCTCACACAGGGCCGGCAGCAGCGCGAAGACCAGCACCACCACGGGCAGGCTGGCGTCGAGGGTCATGGACTGCTCGAGGGTCTGCAGGAAGGCGCTGGAGCTTGGCAGCAGGGGCTCCTGAGCCGCGGCCACCAGCGCGCTCAGGCCGGGAGCGCCCAGGCCCGCCGCCACGGCCAGGCCCAGGTCCACGGAGTGGGGACGCCGCAGCGCGAGGGTCTCCCGCACAGGCTGGCCCAGCCAGACCAGCGCCCCCACCGCGACGCCCGCCACCAGCACCACCTGGGTGAAGACCATGCCCCAGAGCAGATCCACGCCCTGCACCCGCTGCCCGAGGAACCACAGCAACAACAGCGCCACCAGGAAGATCCCCAGGACGTCCGGCACGAAGCCGCCGCGGGCCCGTCGATCCGCGGCCCGTCCACCGCCGTAGAGCACCTCTTCCCGGGCCAGCAGGCGTGCGCCAAGGGCCAAGGCCAGGGCCACGTGCACCGCGGTCGCCGCGAGGGTGAGCCCCAGGATCCCCACGGGGTAGTTCCCCACCAGGGCCTCCCGCATCACCAGGGCCAGGTTGGTGACGGGCGCCAGGGCCAGGGCATAGCTGGGCTGGATGGCGGGGAAGGCCGCCACGCCGGCGGCCGCCAGACCCAGGAACAGCAGGGCCACCGCCGCGAACTGCCCCGTCCGGAAGTCGGGCACATAGGCCGCCACCACCGTGAAGACAGCCGACATCAGCACGGCCAGGGGCAGCAGGAGCAGCAGCAGCAGGGGCATGGCGGCGGTGGGGATGGCGATGGCGTCGCCGGGGGCCGAGTACAGCCCCGCCGCCAGGCAGGCCCACAGGGTGGTGACCGCCATGGCCGCGGTGATCAGGGCCACCAGCACCACCACCATGAACTTGCCCAGCAGCACCGCCCGGCGGTCGACCCGGGCCGTGAGCAGGGTCTCGAGGGTCTTGCGCTCCCGCTCCCCGGTGACCAACTGCAGCGAGGTGGACACCCCGCCGTTCATGGCCAGGAACACCAACATCAGCGGCAGCAGGCGCCCCAGCAGGCCACCCTCGCGCTCCTGGGTGGAGGCCACGTCCTCGAAGTCCACGGGCAGGACCTCGTCGTGGCGACCGGCCAGCCCCGCGTCCTCGAAGCGCTGCTCCATGTCGGCGCGTCGCTGGCGCCGCAGCACCCGCAGGGCCCGGCGGTGGGCGCGCCCGCTGGCGCTGTGGGTGGAGTCGTAGTGCACCTCTGCGGGGGCATCGCCCTGGGGCAGCACCACCCTCGCCTGCACCTCGGGGTGTTCGGGGTCCTGCCAGCCCCGCTCCACCACCTCGACGCGATCCCTGGGCAGCAGCAGCTCCTCGAGCTCCGCCGGGGCCTCGATCACCACGGTGGCCTCGCGACCCTGGCGCGCGTCACGGGTGCGCAGCTCGCCGGCCGCGTACAGAGCGACAGGCTGCAACAGCACGGGCAGGCCCACCATGGCCAGCAGGGTCAGGGGATCCCTCAGCTGCATGCGCAGCGAGCCCAAGAAGACGTGGCGGGCCTGCTCGAGCACCTAGGCGTCCTCATCCCGTGCGGTCTGGACGAAGTGCACGAAGATGTCCTCGAGGTAGCGGTGCCCGCTGGCCTCCCGCAGGGCGGGCAGGGTGTCGTCAGCCAGGATGCGCCCCTGGTGCAGGATGGCCACGCGGTCACAGAGGCGCTCCGCCTCGCTCATGATGTGCGTGGAGAAGAGCACGCAGCGGCCCTCGTCCCGTGCCTGCTCGACGAACTCGAGGAAGCTGCGCGCCACCATCACGTCCAGGCCCGAGGTGGGCTCGTCCAGGATCAGGATGGGGGGGTCGTGCACCACCGCCCTGGCGATGCTGACCTTCTGGCGCATGCCCGTGGAGAGCCGATCACAGCGCACGTGGGCGAAGGGCCCGATGCCGAAGCGCTCCACCAGCTCATCGCTGCGGCGCCTGGGCTCGGTCACGCCCTGCAAGCGAGCGAAGTAGGTGATCATCTCCCGGGCCGTGAGCCGACCGTACAGGCCTGTGGTGGTGGAGACATAGCCGATGGAGCCCCGCACCCCGGTGGGGTCCTGGCGCACCTCACAGCCGCTCAGGGTCGCCGTGCCTTCGTCCGGGGCCAGCAGGGTGGCGAGCATGCGCAGGGTGGTGGTCTTGCCGGCCCCGTTGGGGCCAAGCAGGCCGAAGATGGCGCCCGCCTCGCAGCGGAAGGACACATCATCCACCGCGGTCACCACCCTGGGGCTGTGGAAACGCTTCGTGAGTCCTCTGACCTCGATCATCGTCCGTGCTCCAGCCAGGCCAGCCACCGTGGGGTGGCATGCCCGAAGAGGTAGTCCTCCCGGGACAGCACACGGCCTCCCAAGAACATGCCCAGCCCCACAAGGGCCAGGTTCACCAAGCCGGTCAGCAGGATGGGGCCTGCGCTCAGCTGTCCCATGATGGCGCCCCGCAGCGCCATGGCGGTCCCGCCCACGGGCACCGCCGCCCAGGCCCAGCCAGGCTCGAGGCTCGGAATCAAGCAGGGCACAGCCAGGGCCAAGGCGAAGGTCATCACCAGTGTGCCGCGGTTCTGGCCACTCTCGAAGCTACGGGCAGGCAGCAGCACCAGCCCCATCCAGGCGGCGATAGCCGGGGCCAGCAACACCAGAGCCCCCACCGCCAGACCCAGCTCCACGCTCAGCAGGGGGCCAAGCGCCAGCAAGCCGTCACCGCCTTCGGACGCCAGGCCGCTCAGGGTCGCCCAGACGGCCACCGCGTTTCCGACCATCGCCAGCAGGCCCGTGATGGAGGCGCAGAGCAGCTTTCCAGCCACCACGGCCCAGCGGGGCACCGCCGCCACCAGGGTGGTCTCGAGGGTGCCTCGCTCCCGCTCGCCCGTGATGACCTCCACCATGGGGTAGATGATGGAGATGATCAGGGTGAGCAGCGCCAGCAGGGGGATCACCCGCGCCAGAGCGTCCAGGGCCACGCGCTCCCTGCCCGCGTCGTCGATGGAGAGGATGGGCCAGGGGCACAGGGCGTCTGTCGGGAGCCCCGCCGCAACGGCCAGCTGCTCCAAGGCCAGGTCGCGCTGGTCGTCCAGCCGCTCTTCCAGAAGCTCCCGAGCGCGCTCCGAGCGGCCGCGGGTGGATCGATACTTCACCGTGACGCCGCCGTCTGCGCCGTCGGCCTCCACCAGGGCGTCCAGCTCGTCGGCCTGCAGGGCCCCGAGCCCTCCACCTCCAGGCGTCAGCGGAGGCTCGAGCAGCACCTCCATCAGCGCCGCGGGGGCGTGGATCTCCACCCTCGGGGCCTGCTGCTCCACCACCCCGGCCTGCAGCATCAGCAGCTGCACCGCGCCCCACAGCAACAGCGGGTAGAGCAGCAGGGGGAAGGCCACCGAATACAGCAGCACGTTGGCGTCGCGAAACGCCTCACGCAGCTCCTTGCCGAGCACGGCCAGCACAGCCCGCACCGCTCACCTCGCGTCGAGTCCTCCATCATCCCAGGTCGAGGGTGGTGGGCCAAGCGCCGCTCCGGGCTCCCCACGCGGAAGTCCCCCCCGGGGCGGGCCCGGAGGGGACGAGGGCGTCGGGCTGCACGCTAGCTCGCCAGCCGCCGCAGCGCTGCGATCAGGTCCTCGAGCTCGGCCACCAGCGCGCGCTCCTGGGTGACGAAGTGCTGCTGCATGTCGCAGCGCAGGGTCACCTGCTCGAAGGGCTCCACGTCCACAGCCGTGCGCAGGACGATGTTTCGGGAGCGCTCGCGGAGAGTCAGCTGCACGGTGCCCAGGGGCAGGAACACCACCTGCTCACCGCGCCCCTCGATGGACGCCACGCGCCGATCACCCGCGTAGACCTCTACCCGAGCGGCGCCCAGGTTCACCAGGCGCACGGCGCCTTCGCTGGGCAGGGGCGCCAGGAAGAGCCCACCGTCGTAGGGATCCACGTTCACGCGCTCGGTGGCGATCACGCGGCCGTTCGGGGCGCGGACCACGACCTGAGTCAGGCCGGCGGCGACGCTGCGCAGGACCTGGGTCTCGCCCTGGGCCAGGCGAATGCTCTGGCGGCCCTCCACCTGCACGTCCACGGGCACGGGCAGCGGGTTGCGCAGCCGCAGCTCAGCGGTGGCCGGAGCCTGGGCAGCCCAGGTCTCACGCTCGCCGGGCCGCAGGCTCAGCCGTGCGCTGTCAAGCACGCGGTCCGCCTGCCGGATCTGCACGCTCACGGCGCCGGGGTCGAGCAGCAACACCCGCACCTGGCCCGCGTCGAGGCCGCCGCGGTCCATGCCATCCACCAGCAGGCGCCCGCTGCGGCCGGTGGCGTTGCGCACCGTCAGCTGACCCTCGCGGGCTGCCACCAGCACCTGCACGGCGCCGTGGGGGCGGACACGGACGGTCTGGGCCAGCACCGCCTGGCCGTCGCGGCTGCGCACGCGCACCGAGTGGTCGCCCGCGGGCACCATGAAGTCCCGTCGGCTCTCGGGGGGGATGTCTCCCAGCTCACGCCCGTCCACACTGAGCTGCACGACGCCGAAGCGCTGGTTGTCGAGGGTGATGGTCCCGCTCGCCGGGCGAGCGTCAGCTGGCCATGCGTAGCCGACCGTCCCGATGAGAAGCAGGGAACCGATGATCATCGCGAGCAGGTGCCGAAGCATGCCGACCTCCAAGTACCGAGTCATGGACGGATGAGACTCGCTGCGCCCGACGCCCCTGGCCCGGGATGCATTCGATGGAATGGCGAGAGGCCGCTTGACGCCCACGGTCGATCGGGGCACAGCAGGCCCTCCATGACGCAGCCATCCGAGCCCCCGAAGGCCTCTCAGGTCGGTCGCAATGCCGCCATCATCGCCGCGGCGGCGGCGGTTGTGCGCCTGTCGGGCTTGGTGCGAGAGATCATCTTCGCCAACTACTTCGGCGCGGGGATGAGCACAGACGCCTACAACGCGGCCTTCCGCGCGGCCCAGTTCTTCCGGGAGCTGCTGGCCGAGGGCTCCCTGGCCAACGTCTACGTGCCCGTCTTCGCCGAGACCGAGCAGAGGGACGGCCCCGCCGCCGCCTGGCGCCTGGCCAATGCACTGCTGGGCATCATGCTGATCGTGCTGGGCGCGATCACGGTGGGCACCTTCGTGTTCGCCGAGGCCTGGGTCTACGCCGTGGCCTGGGGCTTCGCCGAAGATCCCGAGAAGTTCCAGCTCACCGCCACGCTGACCCGCGTCCTGGCGCCATTCCTGGCCACGGTCAGCCTGGCCAGCTTGTGCATGGGTATGCTCAATGTGCGGGGGCGCTTCTTCCTGCCGGCGGTGGCCCCGGCCACCCTCAACCTCGCGGTCATCATCGCCTGCTTCCTCAAGGGGCCGTGGGAAGCTGCCACGGGCACCGACGGCATCCTGCTGGTCGGAATCGCCTCGGTCATCGGCGGCGCCGGGCAGTTCCTGGTGCAGATCCCGGCGCTGATCAAGGAAGGCTGGCGCATCCGGCCCAGCCTGAAGGGCCACCCGGCCCTCAAGAAGCTCCTGCTGTTCATGGTCCCCGCCTTCATCGGCATCACCACCGTGCAGTTCAACCTGCTGGTGGAGTCCCAGCTGGCGTCCCGCTTCGGCGACGGGCCGGTCTCGTACCTGCAGTACGCCTTCCGCCTGGTGCAGCTGCCCAACTCTATCGTGGCCGCCGCCGTGGGCACCGCCGCCCTGGCCGGGCTGTCCACCCTGGTGGCGGCGGGACGCCGCGACGACCTCCCGCGGGCCCTGGGCGAGGCCGTCACGCTGAACAGCTTCCTGGTATTGCCCGCCTCGGTGGGGCTCTACCTGCTGGCCGATCCCGTCATCTCCCTGATGTACGAACGTGGCGAGTTCAGCCCCGCCGACGCCCAGGCCACCGCCGCAGTGCTCCGCATGTACGCCATCGCCACCTGGGGCATCGGCATGCACCGGGTGCTCCTGCCCTGCTACTACGCCATCGGCCATCCCTGGTACGCCATGGGCGTCGCCATCGGCACCATGGCCGCCAAGCTGCCCGTGGCGCTGGTGCTGGTCTACACCCTCGGCCTGGGCTTCATCGGCCTGCCCCTGTCCCACGGCGTGCTGGTCACCGCCGAGGTGGCCCTGCTGTGGTGGGGCCTGGGTTCACGGGCCGGAGGCCTTCCCCGCCGCGTGTACGGCGACCACGCCCGCATGGCCCTGGCCGCGGCGGTCATGGGCGCGCTGCTGTGGGTCCTGCGCCCCTGGTCCCAGGGCGTGATGTTGTTGCCCGTGGTCGTCCTGGCGGGCGGTAGCTACTTCGGCGCCGCCCACCTGCTGGGCCTCACCGCCCCCAGTGAGGTCATCCGCCGCCTGCTGCCCGGCGGCCGGCCCACGGGCCTGCCCCCCACGGTCGATCCCGACACCCGCGCCAACCTGGCTGCGCTGCTGGGCAGCAAGCAGGGCGCCATGGAGCTGAGTGCCGGCTTCCTGACCATCGAGACCGACGCCGGCCGCTTCGAGCTGCGCGCCGAGCGCGGGGTGCTCACCCTGCGCCGCACCGGCGACGGCGTCGGCCAGGGCGAGCCCCTCCCCGTCTCCGCCGTGATGCGCATCGGCCAGGGTCCCCCCGCGCTGCACGGCGTCGTCCTCGGGGACGGGGCCTACCGAGCCAAGGCCGACGAGGTGGTGGAAGGCCAGCCTCCTGGACCCGTGCTGCCGGTAGCGTGACAGGGCGACGTATCCGCCGTGGCGATCGAAGCACGCGGCGGCTAAGGTCGGGGCGTCATTCCACCTCGAGCGAGGTTCGTCCATGAAGGTCGCGCTGATCAACCCCACGCCCATGGACCACTACGCGCCCGCGCTGCGAGCGCTGGCCGCCTACCTCAAGGCCCACGGGCACGAAGCGCGCATCATCTTCCTCCCCGCCGACACCTACGGCACCCGCTTCAAGAAGGGCTCTGCCGCCATCATCCAGGCTCCCCAGCCCATGATCGAGGATCTGCTGGGGCTGGTGGAAGACTGCGACATGGTGGGCATCAGCTTCCTCTCCACCATGTTCGACATGGCGGTGCAGGCCACCCGCGCCATCCAGAAGCGCTTCCCCGACAAGCCCATCGCCTGGGGCGGCTTCCACCCCACCACCATGCCCCAGCAGGCGCTGCAGTTCGTGGACATGGTCTGCGTGGGCGAGGGCGAAGAGGCCATGCTCGAGCTGGTGGACCGGCTCGAGGCGGGCAAGGAGCCCTGGGACATCCGCAACTGGTGGTTCCGCAAGCCCGACGGCCGGGTGGTGGGAAACCCCATCCGTCCGCTCATCCAGGATCTCGACACCATCCCCTACCAGGACTTCGAGCTCGAGGACGACTGGTCCTACGACGACAAGAAGCAGCGCCTCATCCGCCTGGACTGGGACCGCTGGCGCAACGTCGGCCCCCGCTACATCGACCGCGCCGGCACCATGCGCCTGGCCTACAAGACCATGATCACCCGCGGCTGCCCCCACAAGTGCAGCTACTGCGGCGTGGCCTTCGCCCACGACCTCTACAAGGGCCAGCGCTACCTGCGCCGCCGCTCGGTGGAGCACATGATCGGCGAGATCAAGGCCGTGGTGCGCCGCTGGCCGGAGATCGGCATGGTCCACTTCCAGGACGACGTCTTCTTCTCCACCTCCACCGCCGAGATCGTCAAGTTCTGCGAGCACTGGAAGCGGGAGATCGGCATCCCCTTCCGGGCCCAGTGCTCCCCCACCACCATCAACGAAGAGAAGTACTCAGCGATGGTGGACGCCGGCCACGTCTTCACCGAATTGGGCATCCAGACGGGCTCCGCCGACGTGATGAAGATGTACAAGCGCGGCATGACCAACGAGCAGCTGCTCAAGGCCGTCAACATCATCACGAAGTACGTCGATAAGACTCAGATCCCCGACTACCACGTCATCCTGGACAACCCCTGGGAGACCACCGAGGACGTGCTCAAGAACCTGCGGCTGCTGTGGACCCTGCCGACCCCGTACAACCTGCTGCCCTCGAGCCTGGTGCCCTACCCCGGCACCGAGTTCTACCACAAGACCATCGAGGACGGCTTCGTCACCGACGAGTACAACCAGATCTACCGCAAGGGCTTCCACACCCCCAACGGCTCCTATCTCAACTTCCTGTTCTTCCTCACCATCTTCAACAACCTCCCCAAGGAGACCGTCGAGTTCCTGGCCCAGGACCGCTTCGTGCGCCTGTTCAACCAGCGCAAGTACGACCACTTCTGGGGCAAGGTCTACCAATATGGCGAGGTCTTCAGACAGGTCCAGAAGCTCTCCACCTTCGCCATGAAGGGCAAGCTCCTGGAGATCCCCAGCATCCGCGAGCTCAAGCGCGTCGCGAACCAGATGAAGTGACCTCCAAGACCCGGCAGCGCCGCCACACGATCCTCAGGCCCATCCTGGCCTGCGCCCTTTGGACGGGGGCGCTGGCGCCGGGTGGGGCCCGGGCCTCGGGGTACTACCTGCTCGAGGCCGACCTGCGTGCGGGCGTGGCCGAGGGGCCGACGGCCGAGGGTGGGCTGGGCCTGTCGCTGTACTCGGACGAGCTCGCAGCCTGGGTCACCGTGGGCGACGACAGCGTCAGCGGCGGCCGCCGCGTCAAGGAGTGGTGGATCGAGAGCCGCGTCCTGGGCCCCGTCATGGGCACGCTGCCGCCCTCCATGGCCGCCGCGGGCTTCGATGAGCCTACCCGGGTGGGCAAGGCCAACCTGTGGATTCCGTTCCGCTCCTGGAGCTTCGGCGCCGACTACACCACCGGTCGCTGGCTGGAGTGGGACGCGTCTCACCACCTGCTGCTCAACCTCACGGCGCTGACTCGCTTCAGCCACCGCAGGCTGCTCTTCGGGCCCACCGTGGGCATCGGCGCCAACCTCACCTGGTGGGAGGGCTGGCGAGGCGACGACTCCAGGCTCATCAACACAGGCAAGATCAGCGCCGAGGCTGGCTGGGTGGCGGGCTTCTGCCTGGGCGACGTGAGCTACGCCCAAGCGCGGCTGCTGACCTGGGTGGACGCCTTCGGCCTGCACCAACACCAGCTGCGCTTCGCCGGAGTCCTGGGCGTCACCGGCATCGAGCGAGGCGTACCCCTGGGCATCGAGCTGCAGTGGGAGCTGGAGCGGGGTGACGACACAGTGGACGCCCTGCCCGGAGCCAGCAGCACGGTGTCACTCGCCGCCACCTGGCGGCTCATGCCAAGCAACACACGCGTAGACCCAAAGGCCGTGATCAAGGCCCTCGAAGGCATCGAAGCTGCGCCGGAAGACCGCTCTCCCCCCCTTCCACTGACAGAGCCGGAGCCAGAGCCGGAGCCAGAGCCAGAGCCAGAGCCAGAGCTGGAGCCAGAGCTGGAGCCAGAGCTGGAGCCGGAGCCGGAGCCGGAGCCGGAAGCCGCAGCGGACACCGACACCGCACCGCCTGCCGCGGGCCCGCCCGAGGATGACGACACAGACCCCGAGCCACCGGGGAGCGAGCCGACCGGGCCCCATCCTGACGAGGACCGAGACAGCGGCCGAGGTCCCCAAGGGCCCTCCCTGTGAGCCCGCTCGCGCAGCCGCCCCTCGTCGCGTCACATCGAGCCGGCTAAGGGGACTTCATGACCAAGCACCAGTCCGAAGCGGAGCGCCGCTCCCAGATCCTCGACGCCGCCCGCATCCTGTTCGTGGAGCAGGGCTTCCTGGCCGCCCGCGTCGAGGACATCGCGCGCAAGGCCGGCCTCTCCAAGGGGGCTGTGTACTTCTACTTCTCGTCCAAGAAGGCCATCTTCGAGGCCCTGGCGGAGCAGGAATACTCACGCACCATCACCTTCCTGCTTCAGGCCCAGGCGGCGCCCATCCCCGCCAGCCAGAAGCTCTTCATCATGGCGCGCCAATACCTCGACTACTTCTCGGGGCTCGAGGATCCCCCTCGCTTCTTCCTGCTGATGACCGAGATGGCCATCCGCGACGAGGCGATCCGCGAGAACGTCCAGGCCATCCACGAGCGCTACATCCAGGGCCTGGCCAGCATCATCTCCCAGGGCTGCGACGAAGGCATCTTCCGGCCGGTGGACGCCGAGTCCCTCTCCACCCTGCTCAAGGCGCTGATCGACGGGCTCTCCGGCCAGTCCGCCGCAGGGCTGCGGCCCGACGTCAAGCGCCTCAGCTCCGCCGGCATGGACATCATCCTCCACGGCTTGCTCACCAGTGGGGTTCCCTCCCGTGACTGACGTCGCTCCCATCCGCAACGCCACCCGGCACGCGCGCATGCGCTGGTTCGGCGTGGGCCTGTTCCTCGCGGGCGTGCTCGCCATCGGCGCCGCCCTCGCTGGCCTGCCCCTGGGGATCACCCGCGTCGGTGATGTGTTGGTGTGTCTGTTCGCCACGGGCTTGGGCCTGGGCACCTTTGGCAGCCACAACGACACCGCCCTCGCCTTGCTGCGCGACAACCGCTGGCACGAGGCGATCCCCCGGGCGCTCGGGCGTGAGATCGACGGCGAGGTGCTCTTCAACCGCCTGGATCTGTCCGAGCTCGAGGCCATCCCCAAGACCGCCTGGTTCCTCACGGTCGCGGCGCCGCTGGTCTTCGCCTGGGCCGTCTCGCGGCTCGTGTTATAGGCGCGACACATCGCCTCTCGACTTTCTTCTTTCTTCCTCGACCAACAGGAGTTCACCGTGGCCATCCTCGACCTCTTCTCCAGCGTCGTCTCCCGCCCTGCGGGCCGCATCCTCGAGAGCTCCGTCCGCACCCTGGTCAACGATCTCATCCGCGACCACGACCTCGCCTCCGCCGCCGAGGTCGACAGCCTGCGTCGCAGCCTGCGGGATCTCGAGGGCCGCGCCGACCAGCTCCAGGCCAAGCTCGGCGCCGCCGAGGGCGAGGTGGCCGAGCTGCGCCAGGCCCTGACCAAGGCCGACCAGCAGCTGGCCGAAGCGCGCGAAGCCCTGGGCTCCGCCAGCGCCAAGCTCGCCACCCACAGCCACGACGAGCCTGCGGCCCCCGCCGCCGAGCAGCCCCTGCCCGAGGCCCGACCCGAGGCCCCCGCCACCCCCGAGGGCTGCCAGGTGCCCGGCTGCACCGCGAAGCACCGCTCCAAGGGCTTCTGCTCCAGCCACTACCAGCGCTGGCGGCGTGGCACCCTGGCTGGCTACGTCCTCACCGATGGCTCGGTCACCGTGGGCGAGAAGACCCGCAAGGTGGGCAAGAAGCTCGCCGGCAGGCCCTACCAGGTCGTGGACGGCAAGCCGGTGGTGGCCGAGTGACGATCTAGGGGCGGGCCTCAACCCGCCCGCCGGGCCAACCCACGGGTGAGTTCACCCGATCACCCATGCGCTGCGGCGACACCTGCGGTCTCGAGCACGGGAGCCGCAGCGAGTGACCGAAGTGCTCGTTCAGTTCAACGGCTTCCACGCGCTGCGGGGAAACTCGGACGACGGAGGCGGCGCCTCGGCCGAGATGACGTAGTTCGCGCGACGGTTGGCCTGTTCGTCCGTCTCGTCCGGCGTAGAGACCGCCAGCGCCGACTCACCGAAGCCCTGGTAGTAGATGGGCCGGTCGAAGCCAGCGTCGCGGAACCACGCGGCGATGGCCTGGGCGCGATGCTGGCTCAGGACCTGGTTGCCCCCTGCGTCCCCTACGGTGTCGGTGTAGCCGCCCACGTAGAGGTTCATCTCGATCTGGGTGGCGGAGAAACGCTGGATGACCTCCCGCGCCTGACGCAGGGCGTCATCGAGCTTGGGCGCCTCGGCGGGCAGGACCTCCCACTTGGCGGTCTCGAAGACGAGGTCCTCATGGGGGATGTCATAGGACCACGGGAAGAGATCCACCCCGGCCCAGAAGCCGTCGCTGTCGAGCACCTTCACGTGGATACGGAGCACGTCGGTGCCAGGCTCGCTCCAGTCCAAGGAGATCGGGCTGCCCGGCGGCATGCCGCCCACGGGGGCGCTGCCGTACCCCACCATCTCCCCCGTCTCGCCATAGACCTCGACCTCGGCCTGCTCCACGCTCCGGTCGGCGGTGAGCACGAGGCTGCGGCCCTCCAGACTCAGCTGCTCGCGAGGCACCAGGACCTGCATAGGAGGGAGCTGCTGCACCTCGAAGGACAGGGGCATGTCGCCGCTGTCTTCCCCGAAGGTGGCGGAGAGGGTGCCGCTGCAGGTGACGCGCCCCACCGGGATCTCGATGGGGATCGAGACCAGATCTCCGCTGCCCATGGCGCCGCTGTGGGAGACCTGAGTGCCGCCGCAGCGCAGCTTCACGGTGTACTGGTCCACGGGAACATAGCCGCGCAGGATCAGGGCGGGATGGGACGAGCCTTCCTGGCCCTTGGCCACGAGCTCCAAGGTGATGGGCTCGCCGTCCTGGGCGGTGGCCGGGGCCAGCAGCGCGAGGGGGAGCAGGGTACACACGAGCGCGAGCGCGGGGAGTCCGTTGCGGTCCATCGTTTGCCTCCGATTTGCCCCACCTAACCCTCCACTCGCCGGGCGGCGGCGGCCCCCATGGGCCCGACTCCGCGACAGCTTTGTCCCAGCGCCAGCCGCTCCGTGGGACATTCTGGGGGCATGCGCCCGGGCTCTGAGACCCATGGGTTGCCTCCAGGCTTGCGCTGCCTGCGCCATAATGACCGTTCTTCCACGCATGGCCCTCCAGCCACAGCCTGGCACGGGGTTTGCTTACTGCTCTGGTGTCAACAGAGACCTCCCCCCCCCCATCCTCCCGAAGGAGACACCATGAACGCCATCACCCGTTTCGTCCGCGAAGAAGAAGGCCAGAGCACCGTCGAGTACATGCTGCTCATCTCCGTGATCGTCATCGCCATCGTCGCCGCCGCCTACATCTTCATCCCGACCTTCCAGCAGGGCGTTCAGGCCCTCGCCGAAGACGTCAAGTCCATCCTGGACACCGGAAAGATCGGCAGCACCGGCACCACCCGCTAGACTGCGCGTCTCCTTCGCAATCGCGGCAGCCCCGGCCCCGGGGCTGCCGCGTTGTGCATCTCGCGGCCCGCGGCAGCGTGATACCAGGCGCAGCACCACTCGCGACCCGGACCATGGCACCACTCCGCTGCACCAGTCTCCTGATCCTGGCTCTGCTGCCCAACGCCGCACACGCAGCCATCATCGGCAACCCCGTGGCCCGCCCCAGCGCCGGCTGGCTCGCCGTGGGGGTAGCGGCTGACGCCCAGGCTTCGGTCTACGACGCCCGAGACTGTGCGGGCGAGGCCTGCGAGGCCGTGTGGCGTCCATCGCAGATCGGGGGGCGCCTCGAGCTCGCGCTGCTCCCTGGCCTGGGCCTGCAGGGCGGCGGGGCCTGGATGCGCGAGACCATCAGCGAGGCCACCTACGCCGGCCGGGGCGGCGCCTGGTGGGGCGGTGTAGAGGCCGCGATCCCCGTAGGCGACGAGATCCATATCGCCGCCGTGGGCCAGATCGAGCACAGCGCCACCCGCGAGCAGGCCAGCGGGAGCACCGAGCTGCTGGGCCGCGCCATCACCACCAGCGTGCAGCTGGCCGGGCTGCTGGCCTGGGCTCCCGAGGATGACAGCTTCGCCCTGTACGGCGGCGTCGCGTTCGACCCGCTGCATCGGCAGTTCACCGCCCTGTACGACCTGGACGTCGAGCTCGAGCTCTACCCCGCCGCGCCCTTCGAGGGCGTCGTGGGCATGGAGCTGCGCTCTGGCCCCCTGGGGCTGCCCTGGGCCAGCTCCAGCGGCCACATGGTCGTAGGCATCGAAGCGCGCGTAGACCGAGGGCTCACTGGCGGCCTCTGGCTGGGCGTGGCGTACTGACGCAGGCTGGGGAGCTACTCTGCCTCGCGGGCCAGCACGACACCCACAGGAGCCTGCCAGCCCCTGCCGCTGGCCGTGGCGGGCCAGGAGTCGTCGGCGATGATCGAGGCGTCATCGGTCTGAAGGTTGGCGCGCCCAAAGCTGGCGACGCCGCTCCAGCTGAGCTGGCCCCTGGAGGGCAGCAGCGCGTCCTGTGCGAAGGCCATGCCCTCGTCACCCTCGCCACCGTGCAACCCCACAGCCCAGCTGTATTCACCGCTGACGGGGAAGGAGAGGCTGCCTGCCACCTGTGGGAACTCGCCGGCGCAGCTCGAGGTGGACAACGCAGCGCTGGCGAGGGTGGCGCTGTCGTCGTGGTCTGTGGCGGTGTCCGCCAGGCCCGTGTCACCCACGCCTGCGGCGGACGCTTGGTCCAGGTAGACCGTGAACGCGGTCATGGGCGTGGCCACGGTGACCTTGAGCGCCACCTCCTGGCCAAAGAACTCGCCACCGCCCCAGGTGAGCTCGAACTGCCCGCGTGCCGGGTAGGCCCGCATGACGCCGGGATCGTCGAGGGAGAACCAGGCCGCGACCTCGTCTGGCAGATCGGGCGCCGAGCCACCCCTGCCCTGCCAGTCCTCGAGGCTGTAGCCGCACAGCGCCGCGCCCACCGCCGCCATGCCCACCGACGCGTGGGCCGCGGGCAGGGCTTCTTCGGCCACGATGTCCGCGCGGGCCTGAGCCACGGGCTCGAGCAGATCGCGCGTCTGGACGCAGGCCTGGAGCGGCGCGCAGAGCAGGAGGAGCAGGGTGGGGGCGGGACGGCTCATGGGATGTCCTTATCACCCAGCATGGCCAGCAGCGCGACCTCGTCGATCACCGCGACGCCGAGAGCGCCGGCCTTGGTGAGCTTCGAGCCCGCCTCGGCCCCCGCCACGACGAAGTCGGTGCGCTTCGAGACCGAGCCGCTGACCTTTCCACCCGCGGCCAGGATGCGCTCCTTGGCCAGGCTGCGGCCCATGGTGGGCAAGGTCCCCGTGAGCACGAAGGTCTTGCCAGCGACAGCGCTGGGAAGCTCCGCGACCTCGGCGGAGACAGGCGCCGCTGCGTCGGGGAACTGGACCCCCAGCGCGCGCAGCCGCAGGATCTCGGCCAGGAGCTCGGGCGAGGCGAAGGCCTCGAGCACCGATGCAGCGACCTTGGGACCCACGTCGGGCACGGCCTCGAGGGCCGCGGCGTCCGCCCGCATGAACGCATCGAGGCTCCCGAAGTGCAGGGCGAGGTCACGGGCAGTGGTCTCGCCGACCTGCGGGATGCCCAGGCCGAAGAGCACGCGAGCGAGGGGCTGCGCCTTGCTGCGTTCCAGAGCATCGATGATGTTGGCCGCGGACTTTTCGCCCATGCGGTCCAGGGTCGAGAGCTGCCCATGGGCGAGGTCGTAGAGATCCGACAGGCGGCTCACCAGCCCCGCTGACACCAGCTGGTCCACCAGCTTGGAGCCCAGGCCCTCGATGTCCATGGCCTTGCGCGAGGCGAAGTGCTCGATCGCGCGCACCAGCTGCGCGGGACAGCTGACGCTGTTGGTGCAGTGCAGGGTCTCGATCCAGCGCTCCTTCTTTTCGTCAAAGCGACGCTCCACGTGGGTCGACGCTCCACAGGAAGGGCAGACCTGCGGGATGCATATCTCCGCCCTCATCGCCGCCAGCCCATCGTCGATGGCGTCCTTGACCTTGGGGATCACATCTCCCGCCCGGTAGACGGGCACCCTGCTACGCCGGCGCAGCTTGCGATCCTTCAAGTAGGTCAGGTTGTGAAGTGTGGCCCGCGTGACGGTCACGCCGCCCACCTCGACCAGCTTCTTCGACCCAGGCCTGTCCGGGTCCTCGCGGTAGTACTCGTTTGCTCCCAGCCGGACCGGCTCCAGGATCGCGACCGGGGTGATCACCCCGGAGCGGCCCACAGAGAACTCCACATCCACCAGCTCGGTGATGGCCTCTTTGGCCGGATACTTGTACGAGGTCGCCCACTTCGGGTGATGGGAGGTCGCCCCGACAGCCTGCTGCAGGGACACCTCGTTGAGCTTCACGACAGCACCGTCGATCCCGAACTCCAAGCGCGGTCGAGCCTCCTGCAGATCGGCGATCGCGGCGATGACTTCATCGATACCCGTACAGACGCGCTCCCTTCCCGTGAGCACGAACTCCCAGCGTCCAAACAACTCCAGAACTCGCCACTCGCTCTCCGGCCAGTCCATTCCATCCAGAGCGCCCAGGGAGTGGGCATAGAAGCTGGGTGGCCAACGCTCGGCGGTGGCCGGGTCGAGCTGCCGAATGATGCCTGCGACAGAGTTGCGAGGATCCTCGAAGGTCTTCTCGCCGCGGACCTCGAGCGCTTCGTTCCGTCGCACGAAGTCCTCGATGTGCAGTACAACCTCGCCCCGGATGCGAGCCTCTCGTGGGTATGGGGCCTTCAACCTGAGCGGTACTCCCTTGCAATGGGAGACCGTGTGCGTGACGTCTTCACCCGTCCTGCCATCCCCGCGGGTCCCGGCCCTGACGAACCGCCCCGCCTCGTAGATCAACTCCAGCGCGATGCCATCGAGCTTCGGCTCGACCACGTACTCGAGACCGCCAGCATCCAGGGAGCCAGCACCAGCGCGGCGAAGGGCCTCGACGAGCCCACCCGTCACCCTGCCCTCCTTGGTCATCACCTCGAACTCACGGAGGTGGTCGTCATCGAAGCGATTGTCGAGGGACAACATGGGAGGAACATGCTCGAAGGGCTCGAGTCCCTCCACAGGCTTGCCACCCACCCGCTGGGTAGGGCTGTCCTCCCTCGACAACTGCGGAAAACGTTCCTCCAGGATCTGCAGCTCGTAGAAGAGCAGATCGTAGGCCCGATCTTCGATCTCGGGCTCGTCCTGCTCGTAGTAGAGGCGAGCATGGCGCTGGAGTTCAGACACCAACCACGCCACCCGGGCCGTGGCCTGCTCCAGCGTGGCCGCCTCAGCGCGGGCCCTGGCGTGCGCCGCATCGTCGGAACGAGTAGGTTCCATGGGTGTTCCTCGGTTCCAGGCCCGCCGCGAGCGGGCTGTGATCGAGGCCACGAGCTAACCCCGTCGGGAGCCTGGAGCATGCCCCAGGCTACGAGGTGTGCGTGGAACCCAAGCGCGACCAGCTCAGCGAGCTCCTGGGCGAGCTCAGGCGGAAGCCGAAGTGCCACGACACCCGCGTCCAGGCTGCCCGCACCGCCCTGGCCCTGTGTTTTCGCGAGGGGGACCCTCACCTGGCCGACGTGGCCGAGTCCCTGGTCGTGGACGTCCCCCGCCTCACCCCGCGCGCCAAGCGGGCCGAGCTGGACAAGCTCGCCGCTCAGGCCACCGCCACCCGCCGGGCCGTGGCCATGGCCCACGGCCAGGCTCACGCTGATCCCTCGAGCCTGGCCGAGGCCCTCAGCAGCGACCCCGACCACCTGGCCGCCGAGGTCGAGCAGCGCCTGCTCGCCGACCAGCCATCCCTGGCCCGCGCAGTGCTCGAGGTCGGCCTGACTCGCCACCGCGAACACCCTCGGCTGCGGGAGCTGCAGCGCCGCTACCACGAGCGCTGGCCCTGCGGCGCCCCCTGCGCCAAGGCCGGCGCGGACAAGTAGCGATCCGCCCAGCACGCTCCCGCGGACACCCTCTGTCCGAGCGTCTGCTTGACAGCCCCCGGTACCAACCGGATAATCTGGCCTCCCCGCCCCCACGTCCCCCCGCATACTCCCCTCCCCTCCCTCCTCGGCTCCCCCCATGGACATCGATCTCAACGACCTTAGATCGCGCACTACGGCGGAGCTGGTCAAGCTCGCACATCAAGCCTCCGTCGAGAAGGCCACCAGCCTGGGGCGCCAGGATCTCGTGTTCGAGATCCTCTGCGAGCGCATCCCCAAGGGGGCCCAGGTGCCCGGGGCGGGCGTGCTCGAGATCCTCCCGGATGGCTTCGGGTTCCTGCGCACACCCAGCGCCGGCTACCTGCCTGGTGCCGACGACATCTACGTCTCCCCCTCCCAGATCCGACGCTTCCACCTGCGCACGGGGGACTACGTCGAGGGCCGCGTCCGCACCCCCAAGGAGAACGAGCGCTACATCGCGCTCATCAAGGTCGAGCAGGTCAACGGCTACGACCCCGAGCTCCAGGACCGCCCCCTGCTGTTCGACAACCTGGTGGCCGAGCACCCATCCCAGCGGATGCTGCTCGAGCACGATCCCGCCGAGCACACCACCCGCTTGCTCGAGCTCCTGGCGCCCATGGGCCTGGGGCAGCGGGTGCTCGTCCACGGCGACGGCGGCGCCGATGTGCTGCTGCTCTACGCACACATCCTGGCCGGCATCCGGGCCAACCACCCCGACGTCATCCCCTTCCTGCTGCTGGTTCAGGCCCGCCCCGAGGACGCCACCGCCGCCGAGGACCTCCCATGCGAGGTCGTGGCCACCACCTTCGACGAACCCGCCAACCGCCACACCCAGGCTTCCGAGATCGTAGGTGAGCGCGCCCGACGCCTGGCCGAAGCCGGCAAGCACGTCGTGGTGATGGTGCACTCCCTCACCCGCCTGTGCCGCGCCTACGAAGAGCTGGCCGGCGGCACCGCCCGCCTGGGCGGCTCGGGCCTCGAGGGCAGCATCCTGGGCAAGCCTCGCCGGCTACTGGCCGACGCTCGCCGGCTGCGCGAAGGTGGATCCCTCACGGTTTTCGCCTCCCTCACCACGCCCACCAACTCCCGCCTCGATCAGGGCATCCTCGAGGTCTTCCAGGACACCTCCAAGGTCCGCATCACACTCGACAGCGCCCTCGCCCTGCCGGGTGTGGTTCCGGGCATCGATCCCCTGCGAACGGCCAATGGCGGCGCACACCTCCTGCTCCCCGCCGCGCAGCTACGGGCTCATTCTCGCTTGCGCGCCGGCCTGGGCAGCAGCCCTCGCCAGGCCCTCACGATCCTCACCAGCGCCCTCGAGTCCCACCTCGACAACGCCTCACTGCTCGATGCCGGGCTTGACAAGGCGACCGAAACGGGCGATTAGGCGCGCCGCGTTTATCCATCTCCATCCGGACCGCCCGGAGGGCAGGCCATGAAGCCCGATATCCATCCCAAGTACATCGAGTGCACCGTCACCTGTGTGTGCGGCAACTCTTTTGCGACTCGCTCGCTCAACCCCGAGATGAAGATCGAGATCTGCTCGGCTTGCCATCCCTTCTTCACTGGCAAGCAGAAGATCATCGACACCGCCGGCCGCGTCGAGCGGTTCATGCGCAAGTGGGGTTTGGCCGAGACCGAGCCGCCCGCGTAGCCCACGCGCTCGTTTCGACTCTCTCGATGCTCCACGCCCCCCCCCCTGAGGCAGCCCCCCGACCCTATGTCGGCGGGCAAGCCATCATCGAGGGGGTGTTCATGCGTGCGCCACGGGCGCTGGCCATGGCGGTGCGGCTGCCATCGGGCGAGATCACCACTCAGGCCCAGCCCTACACGCCCTTCTTCCAGGGCTACAGGGTCTTCAAGCTCCCGTTCGTGCGGGGCGCCTTTGTGATGATCGATGCCCTGGTGGTGGGCATGAAGGCCCTGTCCTGGTCGGCGGAGCAAGCCGCCATCGAGGATGGCGGCGGGCCGCTGGACTCCCCCGCCGAGCGCCCCGAGCGGCCGCCGCTCAAGGACCGCTTGGCCCTGGGCGGCACCATGGCCTTCTCCCTGGTGCTGGGCATCGGTCTGTTCGTGGCCTTGCCGCACCTGCTCACCGACGGCCTGGGCTGGGCCACCGGCACGGCGCTGGACGTCGAAGGCGCAGCCTTCCACATCGTGGACGGCATCGTCAAGCTGGGGATCTTCCTGGCCTACATCGCGCTGATTCGGCGTTCACCCGAGATCTTGCGGGTCTTCGCCTACCACGGCGCCGAGCACAAGACCATCTATGCCTACGAGGCTGGCCTCCCCCTCGAGCTCGAGCACGTCCGCAAGCAGACCCGCTTCCACCCCCGCTGCGGCACCAGCTTCATCCTGTTCGTGGTGAGCATCTCCATCCTCGTCTTCGCGGTGGTCTTCCCCCTGCTGCCGCCGCTCCCCGTCGAGCATCGGCTGCTCAAGAACCTCGCGCAGGTGGCCATCAAGCTGCCCCTCACCCTCCCCGTGGCGGCGGTCAGCTACGAGATCATCCGCGCCTCCAGCCGCTTCTACACCAAGGCCGCGGTCTTCCGCTGGCTGGCGCTGCCGGGCCTTGCGATGCAGCGGCTCACCACCGAAGAGCCGGACGACGAGCAGCTCGCCGTGGCCATCGCGGCCCTCTCCAGCGCGCTGGCGGTGGAGCAGACTCTCGGGGGCAACGTTCTCGGGCTCGAGGGCGAGGTCTTCGAGCTGGGGGCACCCTCCTCCTGACAGGACCGCGTTCTGCAGCCGCCTCCCAGGCGGCGCTATGACGCAGCGACGCAGGTGCCGGCTACACGAACGCTGCCGAGCGGGTCCACCCTGTCGGCTGCGCCCGCGTTAAGCACACAACCCCGTGTTCCGGGAAAGCTCACCCTGGAGAGACCGATGTTCGACCGACTCAACGAGGTCCAGGCTCGCGCCGACGAGATCAACAGAAAGCTGAGCGACCCCGATGTAGCCCGTGACCACCGCCGCATGACCGAGCTGCACAAGGAACTGTCCAAGCTCGAGCCAGTGGTCGAGGTCTACATCGCCTGGAAGCAGAACAAGACGGAGCTGGCAGACGCCCGGCTCATGCTGGACGATCCCGAGATGCGCGACATGGCCCAGGAAGAGGTCGAGCTGCTCGAGGAGCAGCTCACCCAGTACGAGGCGCAGCTCAAGCTGCTGCTGCTGCCCAAGGACCCCTACGAAGGCCGCAACGTCATCCTCGAGATCCGAGCCGGCACCGGGGGCGACGAAGCCGCCCTGTTCGCTGGCGATCTGTTCAGGATGTACAACTACTACTGCGAGCAGAACAAGCTCAAGTTCGAGGTCTTCTCGGCCCACGAGATCACCGTCGGGGGAGGCGGGGGTCGGTCGGCCTGCGGCTACAAGGAGATCCTCTGCAAGATCTCCGGCGAGGCGGCCTACACCCACCTGGCCTTCGAGGGTGGAACGCATCGTGTGCAGCGCGTCCCGCTCACCGAGACCCAGGGTCGCGTACACACCTCCGCGGCCACCGTGGCGGTGCTGCCCGAGGCCGAAGAGGTCGAGATCGACATCGCCCCCAACGAGCTTCGCATCGACGTGATGCGGGCCGGCGGCCCCGGAGGCCAGTCGGTCAACACCACCGACTCCGCAGTGCGCATCGTCCACATCCCCACCAACATCACGGTCATCTGCCAAGACGAGAAGTCCCAGCACAAGAACAAGGCGCGGGCCATGTCGGTGCTCTCGGCTCGCCTGCTCCAGAGAAAGCAAGACGAAGCCATGGCCGAGGTGACCGCTGCTCGGCGCTCCATGGTGGGCAGCGGCGATCGCTCAGAGAAGATCCGCACCTACAACTTTCCCCAGAACCGCGTCACGGATCATCGCATCAACCTCACCCTCTACAAGCTCGACCGCGTCATGAATGGCGACCTGAGCGAGCTGATCTCGGGGCTGCAGGCCAGCAACCAGGCGATGCTGCTCGCAGCTCAGGACGAAGGTTAGCGCGGCCATGGAAGACCTGGGCCGCATCCTGGCCCTGAGCGCCGACTTCCTCCGGGATCGCGGGGTGGCCAGCGCCAAGCTGGACGCCTCCCTGCTGGTGGGTCACGCCCTGGGCCTCACTCGGATGCAGGTCTATCTCCAGACGGATCGGCCCCTCGACCAAGCCGAGCTCGACGCCATCCGAGCCCTGCTGCGCCGCCGGGCAATGCGCGAGCCCCTGGCCTACATCACCGGCCACCGGGAGTTCATGAGCCTGGACTTCTCCCTGCTCCCGGGGCTGCTGGTGCCGCGGCCGGACAGCGAGCTCTTGGTCGAGGCCCTGCTCCGGCGGATCCCCGCCGAGCGCGAGGAGCCCCTGTTCGTGGCGGACGTGGGCTGCGGCTCGGGCTGCCTGGGGCTGTCCCTGGCGCACGCCCGGGCCTGTGTGCGCGTCTACGCCGTGGACCGGTCCAGGCAGGCCCTGGCCTGCACCAAGGCCAACGCAATGGCCCTGGGCCTCGAGGGCCGCGTGGGGCTGCTGGAGGGCGATCTGCTGGCCCCAGTGCCCAGCGATCGTCCCATCGACTGGGTGCTGTCGAACCCGCCCTACATCCCCAGCGCGGAGCTGGAAGGGCTCGAGCCCGAGGTGGTCCGCTACGAGGACCGCGGCGCCTTGGACGGCGGCCCCGACGGGCTGGACATCATCCGCCGCCTGCTCCCTCAGGCCGCAGCCCGCGCGCGGGTGGGCATCGTGATGGAGCATGCCTGGCAGCAGGGCCCTGCCACCGTCGCGCTGGCCCTCGAGGCGGGGTTCGCTGCAGCCGAGACGTCAAAGGACCTGGCGGGGAAGGACCGCTGCCTGCTGGCCGTTGTCGAAGCCTGATCAGACCGTCGCGATCTTGCCAGCACCCACCCACGGGACCTTGCCCAGCACCGAAGACTTGATGATCTCGGAGAACACCACCGCGCCCCCCATCATCTCCGTGAGCTCTTCCCGGCTCTCGGTCTTGGACAGCTTGCGCTTGAGCAGGTCGGGGCGCAGGTAGAAGCTGGCGTAGGCCTTGGTGCGCCACTTGCGCAGATCTTCGGCGCTGAATGTCTCGGTCTCGAGCTGAGGCAGCGTGCCGCCCCCGTTTCGGGTGTAGTCCAGCCAGGGATCGCCCGAGACGTACCCGCGTTCCCGGGAGATGTCGTACAGCTCGGTGGCAGGCAGGATGGTGGCCACGGAGAAGCTGGCCCAGTCCAGGCCCAGCTCGCAGGAGAAGTCGATGGTGGACTGCAGGTCGTGCACGGTGGCATCGGGGTAGCCCAGCATGAAGTAGCCGCGCGTCTCGATGCCCGCCTCGCGGGCGATGCGGAAGGCCCGCTCGCACATCTCGCGGGTGATGCCCTTGTTCATGATCTTGAGCATGCGGTCCGTGCCCGCCTCGACCCCCATGTGGATGGAGCGCAGGCCCGCAGCCTTGAGCGCCTCGAGCACCTCGCGGTCCACCGTGTCCACCCGGGCGCGGATGTTGAAGCGAACCTTCAGGTCGCGACGCAACACCTCCTCGGCGAAGCGCAGCATACGCTGCTTGCCGATGGTGAAGGTCTCGTCGAACATGACGATCTCGCGGATGCCCCAGGTCTTCTCGAGCCAGGCCATCTCCTCGACCACCGCGTCGATGGAGCGGAAGCGGAGCTTCTCGGAGTAGACCTGCGAGCAGTAGCCGCAGTGCCAGGGGCAGCCCCGGGAGGTGACCATGGTGGCCATGGGCTTCAGCACCGTGAGGCAGTGGTAGCGCTCCATGGGCATCAGATCGAAGGCGCTGAACGGGAAACGATCCAGGTCGTGGACAACGGGCCGGGGCGGGTTGAGCACCACCTCGCCGCCTGGTCGGCGGGACGCCGTGCCCGGCACGTCCCAGGGCTCGTCGCCGTGCTCGAGGCGCTCGCAGATCTCGAGCAGGGTGTCTTCGCCATCGCCCACGGCGGTGATGTCGATGCACTCCCAGACCAGCGACTCGGTGGGGTAGATGGTCATGTGGGGACCGCCCACCACCACCAGGGCCTTGGGGATCACGCTCCGCACCAGCTGCGCGATCTGCAACACCGCCGGCCAGCCCAGGGTCTTGCAGGTGAGCGCGACGATCCGGGGGTCGTACTCCCGCAGGCTGTCGGCGGCCTGCTCGACCAGCACGTTCTCGGCGTGCAGATCGATCATGGCCACCGGGAAGCCGTTCTGGCGCAGCCACGAAGCCAGGCCCCCGAGGGAGAGGCTGGGGTAGATGCCCATCTTCTCCGCGGCCTTCTGGGACAGAGGCTGCTGATCGGCGGCCTCGTGGTACTTCACGAAGAGCACGCGGGTGCGCTTGGTGCCGGGGCTGTGTTTGCCGAGCATGGGTCACGGGGGCTGAGGGAGGGCCCAATGTAGCACCGCGAACCCGCGCGGGGTGTCCGCCAGGCTACCGAGACCGGGGCCCGCCGGAGGGTCGGCAGACTCCGCCCTGCAGGCAAGCATGATATGAGTGCACCACAGTCCGGGGGCCAGCGGTCCTTGCGCCGTCCTTCCCCCTGGGACCCTCCCCACCTCATCTCCTCGCTGGAGTGTCCATGTCGAGTGCTTCCTACAAGTCCGTGGTCGAGATGTTCCGCGACCGTGTGAGCTCCACGCCTGATGCCCAGGCCATGCTCTTCAAGCGCGCTGGCGCGTGGACCCACATCGACTGGCGCGACACGGGCAAGCGGGTGCACGACGTGGCCTGCGGCCTGGTGGCCCTGGGGCTCGAGAGCGAGCAGCGCTGCTCCATCCTGGCCAAGACCATGCCCGACTGGATCGTGGCGGACATCGGCATCCTCACCGCCGCCTGCGCCACCACCACCATCTACCCCTCGAACACCGCCGAGGAGTGCGCCTACATCATCCAGGACTCCGGCACCCGGCTGGTCTTCGTCGAGAACGCCGAGCAAGCTGACAAGCTCCGCGGCGTCAAGGACCAGCTCCCCGAGGTGATCAAGCTGATCACCTTCACCGACGGCGCCGACGGCGACTGGGTCATCAGCCTGGACGACCTGATGGAGCTCGGCCGTGCCTGGGACCAGGAGAACCCTGGCAAGATCGTCGAGATCGGCGACTCCATCGAGCCCGACCACCTGGCCACCATCATCTACACCTCGGGCACCACGGGCAAGCCCAAGGGCGTCATGCTCACCCACGACTGCTGGGTGTACGAAGGCGAGGCCATCGACAACCTCGACATCCTGCTGCCCTCCGACAAGCAGTACCTCTTCCTGCCCCTGGCCCACAGCTTCGCCAAGGTCATGGAGCTCTGCTTCATCCGCATGGGCATCCCCACCGTGGTCGACGGCGACACCGATGTGATGGTCAAGCAGCTGGCCGAGACCAACCCCACCTTCATGACCTGCGTGCCCCGCATCTTCGAGAAGGTCTACAACAAGGTGGTCGAGAACGCCAAAGCCGGCGGCAAGGTCAAGTGGGCCATCTTCCAGTGGGCCCTGAGCGTGGGTCGGCAGGTCAGCAGCCTGCGCCAGCAGCGCAAGGAGCCCTCGGGGCTGCTGGCTCTGAAGTACAGGCTGGCCGACAAGCTGGTCTTCCACAAGATCAAGGCCCTCTTCGGCGGCCGCATGCGCTTCTTCATCTCCGGCGGCGCCCCGCTGTCCAAGGAGATCGCCGAGTTCTTCCACGCCGCCGACATCCTGATCCTCGAGGGCTACGGCCTCACCGAGTCCTCGGCCGCCAGCTTCGTCAACAAGCCCGAGAGCTTCAAGTTCGGCACCGTGGGCCCCACCCTGCCCGGCACCCAGGTCAAGATCGACGACGACGGCGAGATCCTGCTCAAGGGCCGCGGCGTGATGCGCGGCTACTACCAGCGCCCCGCCGACACCGCCGAGGTCTTCACCGAGGACGGCTGGTTCCGCACTGGCGACATCGGCAAGGTCGACGGTGACGGCTTCCTGGCCATCACCGACCGCAAGAAGGACATCATCGTCACCGCGGGCGGCAAGAACGTGGCCCCCCAGAACATCGAGAACTTGCTCAAGGCTCGCAGCCCCTACGTGTCCCAGATCGTGGTCCACGGCGACAAGCGCAACTACTGCTCGGCGTTGATCACCATCAACGAAGAGTCCGTCGGCAAGTGGGCCACGGAGCAGGAGATCACCTTCAGCGGCTACGCCGACCTCGCCTCCAAGCCCCAGGTCAAGCAGCTGATCCAGGCCGCGATCGACGGCATCAACTCCGAGCTGGCCTCCTACGAGAGCATCAAGAAGTTTCAGATCCTGGACCACGACTTCACCATCGAGTCCGGCGAGCTGACCCCCAAGATGTCCATCAAGCGCAAGGTGGTCGAGAACAACCACCGCGAGATCCTCGACGCCTTCTACCAGGGCACCATCGAGCAGATCTAGCCATGGGCGCCTCCGATCTGAGCCCCGAGGAGCACCTGGCGGCGGTCTTGGCCCACGTGGGCTTCGACACCGACCCCGAGTGCGCGGCCACCCCCGCAGCCTTCCTCGGCTTGCTGCGGGGACTCGACCCCCGCCGGGCGGCTCCGGGCATCACGCTCATCGACGCCCAGTCCACGGATCCCCTCATCCTCCGTGAGGTGCCCTTCCAGTCCCTGTGCGCCCACCACCTGGTGCCGTTCCTGGGCCACGCCTGCATCGGGCTGCGGCCGGCGGGGCGGCTGGCGGGCCTGGGCAGCATCGTGCGGCTGCTTCACCACCACGCGCTGCGTCCCCAGGTGCAGGAGCGGCTGGGTGCCACCCTGGCCGATGACCTCATCCTGCGCCTGGACGCTCGCTCGGTGTTCGTACACCTCAGCGCCCGTCACCTGTGCCTGGAGATGCGGGGCGCGCGCACGCCAGCCCTGGTCCAGACCCTGGCCTGGCGCGGCGAGGACGATCCCGATCTGCGGGCGCTGCTGGGGGAACCAGCCTCCACGCCCGAGCAGGGGCCACCGCCCCGGTGATCACTCGTCGGCGGCGGGCGGGCTCAAGGCCTGCTCCAGCTTGCGTGCCAGGCGGGAGTCGTCCGCGCCGCGGAAGCGGGGCAGACAGCCCAGGATGATGCCGTCGCCGTCGATGACGAACACGGTGGACATGCCCGGCACCTCGAGCTCCTCGAGGGCGTCACGGCCAGCCCAGGCGATGTGGTACTCGCGAGGGGGCGCGTCCTGCCAGAAGCTGTCGGACATCCAGGGCCTGTCATCCACCGACAGCAGGAAGAACTGCACGCCCTTGGACTCGTAGGCGTCGGCCAGATCGTTCAAGGGATCGAGGGTGTCCAGGCAGGCGTCGCAGGTGCTGGCCCAGATGTCGATGACCCGGACGCCGCCGAAGTCGCTCAGGGTGTGGTCCTCGCCATCGACCTGGATGGTCAGGTCGGGGAACGCCATGCCCACGTTGAGGTGATCCGGAGGCAGGGACTCACCGCCGTGGAAGCTGTCCGGCAGCCGGGTAGCCAGCCAGGCGTCGAGCCCGCCCGGAGCCCAGCGCTGGGCAGTGAACAGCCGCTCGGCGGCTTCGCGGGCCTGGAGCTCGAGCTCAGGCTCGTCCGAGGGGCCCATGGCCAGGCCACGCCCCAGGTGCTCGAGGGCCGGGCCCGCCAAGCCCAGCTCGGCGTAGACCAGGCCCAGGTGCAGGTGGAAGACGGGCTCTTGCTCACGGGACACCAGCAGCACCCGCCGCAGATCTGCCGCGGCCGCGGCGTGGTGACCCAGCAGATGGTTGATCCAGGCGCGGGTGTCGAGCCGTGCCGCGGTGAGGTGGGCCATCTTGTCCATCCAGGCGTCGTAGCCGTCGATGGAGGGATCCGACTGGGGATCGTAGGCGGTGACCTCGATGAGGGCGGTGTTGATGGCCTCGAGGGCGGCGCCCAGATCCCGCTGCTGGCTGGCGGCGGTGTAGGCGTAGGTGTTGGCCATGCTGCCGTTGGCCGGCTCGGCCTGCCAGCCTTCGTAGTAGGCCTTCAGGGCCCGCTTGGGCTTGCCGGCGCGCTCGAGGGCCATGCCAAGGGCTTCCTGGTAGTAGGCGCGGGTGAGCCCGGCCTCGGGGACGCGGTCTTCGAGGGCCTCGAGCTCGCGCACGGCGACGCCGGCGATGGCCTTGCGGCGCGCCCGGTCGATGCGCGCCTGCAGCGGAGACCATGGGTCGGTCTTGCGCTGGGCCCACTGGGCCTGGATGCTCCCGGACTGGCGCGGGCCCTTCCAGCCTGGGTCCAGCTCGGTGCAACGCTTGGCGGCCGCCGCCACGCCGGTGACATCCTCGGCGGCCCTGAAGACGTACAGGGCCGCGTGGACCTGGACCGGGTCATCGGATCCCAGGGCCTTGCGGGCAGCATCGATGGCGTCGGCGCGAGCCTGGTCGAGCTGGGGACCCTCGGGCTCCACCCCCCACAGGGCCGCCGCGTAGCGCAGCTCCCGAGGACGCTCGGCGTAGAAGGCCGCCAGGTCAGCGACCAGCCCGGCATCGACGGGCTCGTTGAGGAAGCGCAGCTGCAGGCCGTAGCCCCGGGCCTGGGCGGTGGCGCCAGAGAGGGCGATGATCACCTGGCGATCGGTGACCTGCTGGAACTCGCAGTGACGCCCGGCTTCGTAGCGGGCACGGAGGGCCAGGAAGCGCGCGTTTTCGTCGGCCGGCAGCGGGTCGACCAGAGCGGCCAGCTCTTGGCACCAGGGGCCCTTGCCTTCGTGCCGCCACGGCAGCAGGGTGGCCAGGGCGACGCGGGCGGTGACGCTGTCAGGCTCGCGATCCACCCAGCTGCGGTACTGAGCCTCGATGGGCGGCCCGTCGCGAACGGTGCGCACCAGCGACCAGATGTACAGGCGATGGGCGTCCAGATCATCCGGGTCCAGGGCCAAAGCCTGGGCGGCGATGCGCACACCCTCTTCACCGCGGCCGGAGTCGGCCAGGTACCAACCCTGCTCGAGATCGGCAGCGAAGGTGACACCCGCGAACAGCAAGGACAACAACACGACTCACCTCCTGGTCGAGGAGCGCTGCTCCCCGCGATCACACGCCTTCATAGCGGGTTGGGGCGCGCCCTGCATCGGCTGGGGGTCAGCCCGTGGCGCCTGACCCTGGCGCCCGTGGGAGCACGCGGTAGCGCAGGTAGATCTCCTGCCCGACCACGTCGTGGGACAGCAACTCGAGGCGAGGCAGCGAGCTGGGATCGAAGCCCGCGCCATCCGCCAGGGTGGGGCCACCCTGCCCGCCCAGGACCAGGGGGCAGAGGGTGACGTTGAGCTCGTGCAGCAGGTCTGCCTCGAGCAGCTGGGCGATGAGCGCACCGCCGCCCTCGACCAGCAGGTTGCGCACACCGTAGTGGGCGCCGAGGATGCCGACGGCCCAGGCCACGGTGGGCTCGTGCAGGGCCCGATGTATCGGGGTGCCGGGGGGCAGGCCCTCGAGCTCCGCGTCCGGGCCAGCCAGGAAGACGGGCCGGGTGTGGGGGTGGGCGTAGAAGCGCCCGCTGCGCGCGCCTGCGCCGCTGCGGGTGAGCACCGCGTTGATCATCGGGGTGGAGCGCGGCTGGCGCACCACCAGCGGATCTTCGATCAGGGGCAGGCTCCAGGCGCGCCAGGTGCGGCCGCCCACCAGCACCGCGTCGGCCCGGGAGCGCAGCCACGACATGCGGCGCAGGTCTTCGGCCGTCCCCAGACGCATGTGGTCGTAGTTCACAGGCCCCAGCTTGCCGTCCAGGCTGATGGCCGAGTTCGAGAAGACCTGCATGGACTAGCCCTCCCGGTAGTCCTCGGGCACCCGCTCGCACTCCACGGCCACTGATCCCACGTTGGGCATGTCGAAGGGCGCCTTGGTGACCCGGACCTTGGCCCGACCCACGGGGAAGCGGGTGCACAGGATCCGCGCCACGTCCTCGGCCAGGGCCTCGATGAGCTGGTAGCTGCGCGCGCCGATGTGCTCGACCAGCGCGCGGTTGACCTCGTAGTAGTCCACGATGCCGTCCGGATCGTCCTCGAGGGCGTTGCGACGGAAGTCGGTCCAGGCCTCGAAGTCCACCACCACCCGCTGCAGGATCTGGCGCTCGTAGTCGTGAAAGCCGATGTGGCAGTCGAACGAGAGCGCGGTACCGATGACCTTGTCCTTCATGGGGGCTCCAGGGCGGAGCGTATGCCTAACCGCTCCCCCGTTCACCGGGTCGTGGACTCGACGTTGACGATGAGGCCCTGTCGTGGCAGGTTCGAGCACCGGACCACACCCGAGGACTGCTGCATGCGCGCGATGATCGCCTACCCGCCGCTGGAAGGGAAGGGCAGCCCCATGCTGACCCAGAACCGGCAGTTCCAGTGGATGTCCAAGCCGAGCTACCTCTACCCCTGCGTCCCGGCCTCAGCGGCCACCTACCTGAAGAGCCTGGGCCACCAGGTCTGCTGGGCGGACCACATCACCGAGCAGAAGGACTGGGCCCAGTTCGAGCAGCTCGTCCGGGACTTCCAGCCCGAGCTCATCGCCATCGAGACCAAGGCCCCCGTGGTCCGTCAGCACTGGGCCATGCTGCCCCGCATCAAGGCCCTGTCCCCCGGGGTCAAGACCGTGCTGTACGGCGACCACGCCGCGGGCAAGCCCGACGAGTCCATGGAGCACAGTGTGGTGGACTACGTGCTCACCGGCGGTGACTACGACTTCTCCATCAAGGGCATCGTCGACCACCTCGAGAAGGGAACCGCCCTGGGCACGGGTGTGGTGTTCCGCAACGACGACGGCACCTGGGGCAACACCGGCCCCTACGTGCACGAAGGAAACCTCGAAGAGCTCCCCTGGGTCGACCGCGACCTGACCAACGCCCACCTGTACTTCGAGAAGTGGAAGAAGCGCCTGCCCTTCATGTGGACCATGGCCGGCCGGGACTGCCCGTGGGGCAAGTGCACCTTCTGCTCCTGGACCACCACCTACCCGCGCTTCCGCACCGTAGGCCCCGAGCATCTCCTCAACGAGATGGACATGCTCATCGACAAGTACGGCGCCAAGGAGATCTTCGACGACTCCGGCTCCCTGCCCGGCGGCGGCTGGCTGCTGCGCTTCCTCGAGGGCGCCATCGACCGCAAGATGGCCGACAAGATCATCTTCGACTGCAACTTCCGCTACGACTACCTCACCGCCAAGAACACCAAGCTGATGAAGAAGGCGGGCTTCCGCAAGCTGCTCATCGGGCTCGAGAGCGCCAACGAGCGCACCCTGGACATCCTCAACAAGAACCTCACCCGCGAGCAGATCATCGAGGGCTCCCGGCTGGCCAAAGAAGCCGGCCTCGAGGTCCAGCTCACGGTCATGGTGGGCTACCCCTGGGAGACCAAGGAAGACGCCTACGAGTCCCTGCGCCTGGCCCGCTACCTGATGACCAACGGGCTGGCTCACATGCTGCAGGCCACGGTGATCATGCCCTACCCAGGCACCCCCCTGTTCGACCTGTGTCACAAGAACGGCTGGATCCGCTTCGGCGCCGAGGAGTACGAGCGCTACGACATGACCGAGCCGGTCTGCGAGCTGACCGACATGAACGAGGAAGAGGTCGTGCGCATGGCCGGGCAGTTCTACAAGCTGTTCCTGGACCCCCGCTTCTTCATGCGCCAGCTGGCCAACGTGCGCTCCGTCGAGGACATGGACTACATCTTCCGGGGCAGCAAGGCCATCTGGGGCCACATCAAGGACTTCGCCAAGCTGCGCCGCTGGGATGGCGCCGACGGCAAGGGCGACGACCGCTGAGGGGCCGAGGGACTACTGGGAGCCGTACCAGTACAGGGGCTCGCCGACCCCCTCGCTGGCCGTGTAGTACCCGCTCCCGTCCCACGCGAGCGCGATGGCCTCCCCCTTGGCATCGAACACCTCCGGGGTGCCGCAGGCCGGGGAAGCGAACGCCGTGTGCAGCGGCAGGCTCGGATCCCGCGCGAAGGCCCACACCCTGTCGTGGGTGCGGATCGCCACGATCTGGCCGTCGGGGGAGACGTCCCCTCCGGTGGCGTCCACATCGCCAGGCAGCGGGTCCGTCCCGAAGGTGAGGCTCCCCATCTGGGTGAGCGCGGTGGGCCCGGTCGTGGACAAGGGAGCCTGCGCCACGAAGATCCCTGACTCACCGCGGTCGTCCCGATCCCGCTCGACCAGGATGAGATCGCCCGTGAGCGGATCGATCAGCAGGGTCTCGGCGTCGCGGGGGCCGTCCGGGTAGGTCAGTGTGATGGCCTCGGCGCCCATGATCGCCCCGCCGTCGAAGTCGAGGGGTTCCGGGAAGCGGTACACGGTGACGCTGCTTCGGGCCTCACTGTTGTCGCCTGTGTCCCCCACGTACAGGTAGGAGACGCCCTCCTCGGGCCCGGGGCCACGAGCGATGTCCTCCCAGTCGACGTCCGACACGCCCGCCAGCAGGAACGTGCCCAACAGGCGGGCATCGGTGCTGATGGCGAAGACCTCCGGGCCACGCCCCTGCGCGTCCGAGTGGCCCCACAGGACGCCTGCCGTCGAGGCCGCGGCGAGCCCTGACACCTCGCCCCAGCCCATGGCGCCCGCCACCGTGGCCTCGGCGAAGCCGGGACAGCTGGCGAGGACCTCCACGGTCATCTCCGAGCTGTGTCCTCCCTGGTCCACCACGGTCAGTGAGAAGCTGTGGTCGCCCTCGGCGAGCATGGTCGTGGTGACCGTCTCCCCTGCCACGACCGCGCCATCAGGCAGCGTCCACTCGTAGCCCTCGATGGCCGATCCGCCAGCGCTCGAGCCGAGCCCTGAGAGGACGACCTCGAAGGGGACGACGCCCACGGTGGGTTCGGCGGTGGCCACCGCCGTCGGCCCGGCGGCGGTATCGGACGGGGAGTCGGAGTCGACGCCGTCGGGGGGCTCGGAGTCGATGACCTTGGGGGAGCAGGCCACAAGAGAGAGCGCGAGGGAGAGGATGATCATGCTTCGATCATGACCAACTCCTGGCGGAATGGCAAAGGCGCAGCTCCCGCAGAGGTCGATCAGCCGCCCTCGAGACCCCGTCACGTCAAGGCCGATCCGTCTCCACCCCCGCCAGGCGTAGACCGAGCCAGCGCAGCGCCTCGGTGTTCTCCGGCTGGTCGAAGTAGTCGCTGCCCACGCTCCCATCCGACCACTGCTCCTGCCCGTCGTACTCCCAGGCCATGAACATCACGCAGCCAGGTACCGCGCTCAGGACATAGCCGTACTCGACGATCTCCTCGGCGGACATGGCGTGGCGGTTCTGGGACCAGCCGGGCTGCAAGCTGGAGCCGTCACCTCCATCGGCGATGTTCAGCCCGTTGACGATCTCGAGACCCAGCTCGTCGGCCGCCGCCATGTTGATGAGCGCATACTCCTCGACGTTGCCATAGTCGGCCATGTACTGGTTGATCGATGCGTCCAGGTGCTCGAAGCGGCCGCTGGTGGGGTGAGGCACCCGAGCAGCCTCCTCCCGCACGGCCACCTGGAGCCGGGGCAACAAGCCGTGGCTGAAGCGGGCCATCTCATCGAGCTCGTCCCCGGTGGGAGAGAGGCCCTCGAAGTTCCCGATGTCGTCCAGCAGCATGTGGTAGGCGATCGTGCCGTCGTCGATGAACTCCTGGACCCCTGAGTCGTTCCAGGGCGCGAGCATCTGCTTCCAGGCCCCGAGATCGAAGTCGCCATCCGCGGTGGTGTAGTAGCCGTGATCACCGGCCATGCGGAGGTTGACCCGAAGCCCGGCATCCCGGACCATGGGCAGCAACATGCCGACCCCGTAGCTCGGGCTGTAGGTGGAGGTGTGAAAGGCCGAGATCCCGAACTGTTCCTGGACTCCGCGCAACCCGTCGGGATCGTGAAAGCCGTTGAGGCCCCACAGGCCAAACGGGATCGGTGGCTGATCGGGGTCCATCTCCCACTCGTAGAGGTAGCCCGTGTCCGGGAACTGGGCGCCTCCAGTCCAGCAGCCGCTCAGCAGCGCAGGCGCGAGCAGGAGGAGCCATCGGGGCCGTTGGAAGTACACTGCGAGACGCACTCGGCCTCCGCGGAGCCAGCGAACGAGGAGATGAACGAACGGGTACGACTACTCTATCGTATTCTCGCCGGGCTTCTTGAGTCCAAGGCTCGCATCCCCGTGCCGAGGCGGCCGACGGTCCGCGCGTTCGTCCACTGTCTCCGGCCTCCTGGCGGCGTGCCACCGCCCGCCTTCACATCACGAAGAACGAGCCCACCGCCCAGCCCACCATCATACAGGCGTTGAGGGCCGCCAGACCGGCCATCAGCAGCCACCGCAGGCGCGGCCGGTCCCGCACCGCCAGCGCCAGCCCTAGGAAGATGGGGTAGGCCACGATGGTGTAGCGGGCGTAGGACTCGAGGGGAGCGTAGCTCGCGCCGTTGAGCAGGGGCACCCCCAGCAGACACAGCGCCAGGGCGAGCTCGGGCCAGAGCTTGCGCTTGATCAGGGGCGCCAGCGAGGCGAAGCAGGCCACCGCGAAGAGCCACTGGAAGGTGTTGTAGGCCGAAGGCTGGAGAAAGGGCGCCAGCAGGGGCACCAGCGGGCTCTGGAAGCTGCGGTGCCAGCCCGCCTGCACGTCCAGAAACGCCAAGGGGTTTCCCACCAGCGAGTGCAGGAAGAGCATGTACAGGGCGGTGCCCAGGGGCACCAGCGCCAGCGACGACAGCCGCAGCCAGGAGCGTGCTCGCCGCAGGGAGGCCCAGCCGTGGCGCTCCACGAACAGCAGCCCCAGTGGCAGCAGCACCACCAGCCCAACGAAGCGTGTGGCCGTGAGCAGCGCCCCCACCAGCCCCACCATCACCCAGCGATCCCGCAGGGCGTAGTGGACGCAGCCCAGCAGCAGCAGCAGGAACAGCGACTCCGTGTACATGGACGAGAACACGTAGGAACCTGGGAAGAACGCCGCGATGGCAACCACCAGCGAGGCGGTCCTGGCGTCCACACGCTGCTTCACGATGCTCCACAGCAGCAGCAGCGCCCCCAGGAAGCAGAGGTTGGATACCAGCACGCCGGCCACCAGCGGATGGCCCACCAGGGGCGTGACGAGCTTGCAGATCAGGGGGTAGGCCGGGAAGAACACGTGGTTGGTCTGCAGCGCGCCGGGCTCGATGACCTCCTGGTAGCCGCGCTCGACGATCCACAGGTACCAGCCCGAGTCCAGGACCCCCCAGATGTCCCACCAGGCATTTTCGTGGTACCGCCAGACGTAGTGATCCTCGATGGAGGGGCCCAGCACGCCGCGGGTGAGCACGCCCACCACCTGGAGCAACAGGCGCGAGCCCAGAAAGACCGCCACCGCAAGCGGCACGCCCTGGTCGGCCCAGGAGCCGAGCCGCTGGCGCAGCCACGGGGGGAGCTGAGCGGGCATGATGCCTTCCAGGGGGGAGAATGGCGCGAACGCGGACCGGGCGCAGCCCCCCCTCCTAACCGGATCCCGGAGAGGTCGGAGGGGTATGGGGGCCGCCAGCGCTCCGAATGACCGCCACCGAGGGCCACTTCCCCCTCTCGCGGCGGTTGACAGGTCCACAGCCCCCCCTCTACATTGCCCCGTCCCACGCGACGCGGTCCCACACGGGAGGCTCCATGTCCCAGGGCTTTCACCGCCCCACTTCCGTCCGCCAGGCCCTCGAGCTCCAGGCCGATCTCGGCCCCGATGCGCTCTTCCTGGCAGGCGGCACCGAGATCAACCAGAAGCACCACCCCCACCGGGCCAGCCACCTCATCTCCCTGGCCGGCCTCGACCTAGGGGGGATCGGCGTCAGCGCCCGCGGCGTGGTGCTCGGCGCCACCCTGAGCTTCCAGGAGCTGATGGAGGCCCCGCAGGCTCCCCCAGCCCTCGTGCGCGCGGCCGCCAAGCTGGTGAACCGCAACGTCCGCAACGTGGCCACGGTGGGCGGTCAGCTGGCCACGGGCAAGTCCTGCGGCGACCTCATCCCCTGCCTGGTGGCGCTGGATGCTCGCGTCCTGCTGGCCAACCTCAGCGGCTCGGCCTCGGTGGCGGTGGCCGAGTACGTCGCCACCAAGCCCGCCGGGCTGATCGTGGCGATCGAAGTCCCCACCCCTTCCGCCGGGCGGGGTGTCGGGCTGGCCAACTTCACCCGCACGGCCAACGACCTGAGCGTGATCACCGTGGGCGCCTCGCTCGAGCGAACCAGCGCCGGCGTCCAGGCGCCCATCCTGGCCGTCGGGGGCGTGGCGGCCACCGCGGTGCGTCTGAGCGCCGTGGAGCAGGCCCTGGCGGGCGCTCCCCTGCCCTCGCGCGCCGTCCTCACGTCCATGATCGCTGCGGCGGTCCAACCCATCGACGATCTGCGCGGCGGCGCAGCCTTCAAGCGCAAGCTGGCGGGCGAGCTGGCCGCGGACGCCCTGGTCGAAGCCTGGCAGCAGGCAGGGGAGTAGCCATGAACATCTCCGTCACCCTCAACGGCCAGGCCCGCAGCTACGAGACCACCCAGGGCGAGCGCCTGCTGGATCTGCTGCGCCGCCAGGGCATCATCTCGGTGCGCAACGGCTGCGACGGCGAAGGGTCCTGTGGGGCCTGCGCCATTCAGCTCAACGGCCGCCTGGTCAACTCCTGCCTGCTGCTGGCGGCCCAAGTCGACGGCGGCGTCATCGACACCGTGGAGCGCCTGGGTGACCACGTCACCCTCGATCCCATCCAGCAGGCCTTCGTCGACGCCGGCATCGTCCAGTGCGGCTACTGCACCCCCGCCATGGTGCTGGCCATCAAGGAGCTGCTGGACCACACGCCCAACCCCAGCCAAGCCGATGTCAAGGACGCCCTGTCCGGCACCTTCTGCCGCTGTACCGGCTACCAGCAGGTCTTCGGGGCCGTGCAGCTGGCCGTCGAGCGCCGCCTCGACCCCGCGGCCAGCGCCGCCGATCTTTCCCCAGAGTTCCGCCCTGAGCTGCGCCTGGTGGGCAAGTCCGGCGGAAAGATCGACGGGCCCTACCTCTCCCGAGGCGGCCGCGCCTTCGTGGACGACTTCGTTGAGCCCGGCACCTGCGTGCTCAAGATGCTCCGATCCCCCTACGCCCACGCCATCGTCAAGAAGGTCGACGTCAGCAAGGCCTTGGCCCTGCCCGGCGTGGTCTTCATCGGTACCAAGGACAACTGCCCCGACATCTACTACGGCCAGGCCGGCCAGGGCTTCCCCGAGCCCAGCCCCTACGACCGCAAGATGTTCGGCGACAAGGTGCTCCATGTAGGCGACCGGGTGGCCGCCGTGGTGGCCGAGACCGCCGAGATCGCCGCCCAGGCCATGGCCCTCATCGACGTGGAGTACGAAGCCCTCGAGCCCGTGCTCTCCATCGAAGCCGCCCGGGCCCCCGGCGCACCCATCATCCACGATGGCGAGATCTCCTACGTCGTCGGCGCCCCCGACGACCTGGACAACAGCGCCGCCACCCCCGCAGGCGGCAAGGTCATCTACCAGTTCCCCATCCACGGCGACCCCCACCGCAACCTGGCGGCGTCGGTCAGCGGCGGCATCGGCGATCTGGCCAAGGGCTTCGAAGAGGCCGAGGTCACCCTCGAGCGCGAGTACTACGGCGGCCGGGTGCAGTGCACCCCCGTCGAGCCCCACGTGGTCTACTCCCGCATCGAAGAAGACCGCCTGGTCATCCGGGCCTCCACCCAGGTGCCCTGGCACGTGCGGCGCATCATCGCCCGCCTGCTCGATCTCCCAGAGAACAAGATCCGCGTCATCAAGGCCCGCACCGGCGGCGCCTTCGGCGCCAAGCAGGACATGGTCCTCGAAGAGGTCGCGGCCTGGTGTACCTGGATGACCGGCCGCGCCGTGCACTTCCGGTTCACCCGCGAAGAAGAGTTCATCGCCTCCCGCACCCGCCACCCCATGCGGGTCCGGGTCAAGCTGGGCGCCAAGCGCGATGGCAAGCTCACCGCGGTCTACATGGATCTGCACGCCAACACGGGCCCCTATGGCTCCCACTGCCTCACCGTGCCCATGAACGCCTGCTCCAAGGCCCTTCCCCTGCTGCTGTGCGACCACATGGGCTTCGACGTACACACCTGGTACTCGAACATCCCCCCCACCGGTGCCTACCAAGGCTACGGCGCGCCCAAGGGCAGCTTCGCCCTGCAGCTGGCCTGCGCCGAGATGGCCCACGAGCTGGGCATGGACCCCCTGGCCTTCCTCGAGAAGAACCGGGTGCGCGAAGGCGCCATGCTCGAGATCCTCAAGTGCCTGGGTGAAGGCCGCGAAGGCGTGCCCCAGCTGGTCTACTCCTGTGGCCTCGGGCCCGCCCTCGAGCGGGGGGCCGAGCTCATCGAGTGGGGCGTGCCCGTCGAGGGCGCCGAGCCCCACATCCAGGTGGGCAAGGGTGTCGCCATCGTGCAGCAGGGCTCCGGCCTACCGGGGCTGGACTCCGCCAACGCCTGGGTCACCCAGTTCGCCGACGGCACCTTCATGCTCCACTCCGGCGGCACCGATCTGGGCACGGGGCTGGACACCGTGACCGCCAAGATGGTCGCCGAGATCCTCGAGCTGCCCCTCACGGCTGTCGCCGTCACCGCCGCCGACACCGACGTCACCCCCTTCGACGTGGGCGCCTACGCCAGCTCGGGCACCTTCTTCTCGGGGGGCGCCGCACAGGACGCCGCCCGCAAGATGAAGGACATCCTGCTCGACGTCGCAGCCGAGATGCTGGTGGAACCCCTCGACAACCTCGAGCTCGTCTACCCCTGCACGGTCCGTGGCATGAGCGGCCAGGTCAGCTCCGAAGACATCGCCCGCTTCACCCAGACGGGCACCGGCCGCGGCCAACTCACCAGCGTCGGAAAGTTCATCACCGACAAGGGCAGCTTCCCCTACGGCGCCCACTTCGCACAGGTCGCGGTGGACACTCGCACCGGCAAGGTCACCCTCCAGAAGTTCTACGCCCTGCAGGACTGCGGCACCCCCATCAACCCCGCCCTGGCCCTGGGCCAGATCTACGGCGGCGCCCTCAAGACCATCGGCTCGGCCATGTTCGAGGAGATGGTGCTGGACGACAAGGGCCGCTGCCTCAACGCCGATCTGCTGGACTACAAGGTCCCCATGATCAACGACCTGCCCGACGACTTCCGCTGTGAGCTGGTCTACACCGACGATCCCTTCGGGCCCTTCGGCTCCAAGTCCATCGCCGAGATCTCCTGCAATGGCGCCGCCCCCGCCATCGCCGCCGCCATCCACGACGCCGCCGGCGTCTGGATGCGGGAGTGGCCTTTCACCCCCGAGAAGGTCCTGCGGGCCCTGGGCAGCCTCTAGCGAACCGAGAGAGACACCATGCATCACGAGCGCATCGTCGCCTGCCGCGCCGACTTCGTCCTTCCCCTGGCCCAGCCCGACCCCGGCCTGCGCATCGCCGACGGCTACGTGCTGGCCCGGGGTGAGACCCTGCTCGAGATAGGGCCCTACACCCCCGCCGTGGGCGAGCGCCTGCTGGCCACCTACGGCGCGCGCCTCGAGGCCATCGGGGGAGCCCTGGTGCGGCCCGAGACCGCCGACGAACCCCTGCCCCGCCTGCGGGGCGTGATCCTGCCCGGCTTCGTCAAGGCCCACGGGCACGATCACGAGCAGCCCATCATCGGCGTGGCCAAGGACGAGCCCCTGACAGACTGGCTGGATCACGCGGTCAACCCCTTCACGGGCTTCATCAACAAGCAGCGCACCGAGCTGACCGAGGCCCTGGGCTGCACGCCGCAGTACGCGACCTACCGCATGGCCCGCCTCTGCGACATCCACTACGGCATCACCTCCTCGATGGTGCACCACTGCAACCACAACAAGTACCACCTCGAGGACATCGCGAAGGCCAACGAGGCTGCGGGCACCACCATGATCGTGGCCATCGGTGGCCAGGATCGTTTCTACGTGGCCGAGCTGCTGGACAGCCCCAGCGACGCCATGGCCCGGCTCGAGCGCGCCCTGACCATTCAGGCCGGCTGTGAGCGCACCACCTTCTGCCCGGGTCCCGATCAGCTGTTCTCGAACAGCCGCGCGGTGCTCGTTCCCCAGAAAGCCTGGGCCCGGGAACACGGCACCCTGTTCCACATCCACAGCTCCGAAGAGCCCAACACCACCCGCTGGTTCCAAGCCGAGATCGAGCCGGGCATGACCCCGGTGCAGTACGCCGAGTCCATCGGCATCCTCGACGAGCAGTCCGTGCTGGCCCACCAGGTCAACAACGGCCCGCAGGACCTCGAGATCCTGGCGCGCACGGGCACCCGCGTGGTTCACAACCCTCTGGCCAACACCATCCTGGGCTCGGGCATGCCCCCCATCCTGGACATGATGGCCGCCGGGATCCCCGTGGCCATCTCCACCGACGGATCGGGCTCGGCCGACAACCAGAACATCATCGCCGCAGCGCGCCTGGCCGCCCAGTACCAGAAGGCGCGGCTGCAGGACGCCACTGTCCTGCCCTCCGGCCAGCTGCTGCAGATGATCACCTCGGTGCCGGCGGGCATCCTGCGCCTGCCGCAGGGGGCGCTCCAGGTGGGCCTGCAGGCCGACTGGGTGGTGCTCGACCTGGACCGCCCCAACCTGTGCCCCACCCGGCTGGACAACGTCATGGAGAACGTCATCTGGGCGGCGGACGGCGGTGAGATCTCCACGGTCGTCGCCAGGGGCCACTTGCTCAAACACCAGGGGGTTGTGCTACCATTCGCCGATGGCTCCACCCCCCAGGCCACCATGGCTGCGGTCCAGGAGCTGAGCGAGCGCTTCGCGACCTGGCGCCAGAGCGCGCCGGAGCTGCGGGGCACCGGCGCCCATACCTAGGAGCCTCCCCCACATCCATGGGCAGCACAGTCGCCATCGTCTTGGCAGCAGGCTTCGGCTCTCGCATGGGGGCCGACAAGCTGGGCCTGTCCCTGGGCCACTGCAGCATCCTGGGCCACACCCTGCGCGCCTACTCTGGCCACGGCTTGGAGTACCGCATCCTGGTCACCCGTCCCGAGCTCCCGCTGCCTCCCGAGGCCGCCAACTGGCAGGTGATCTTCAACGAACGCTCCGACCGCGGCATGGGCAGCTCCCTGCGTGCTGGCGTGGCCGCGGCGCCTCCCGGCTGCACGGGCTTCCTGCTCGGCCTGGGCGATCTGCCCGCGCTGCGCAACCCGACCGTGGGGGCCGTCCTGGCGGCCGCACGCACGGCCCCCCTGGGCATGGTGTTCCCCACCTGGCGCGGTCGCCGTGGCCACCCTGTCTGGCTCCACGCTCGCTACCGCCCAGCGCTGCTGGCAGTCCAGGGTGATCAAGGCGCCAGGGCCCTGCTCCGGGAGTGCTCGGGCGTGGGTGTCGAGGTGCCCGACCCGGGCTGCGTATTGGACGTGGACACCCCCGACGACCTCGCCAGGCTCGAGCTCCGCGACGGTTCTCCCTGCTGGTGTCTTGACGATCCTCCCTCTCCGGGGGCTGCGTGCCCCTGAGGGTCCTGATCAAGGGGGCTGGCGAGCAGGCCTCAGGGACCGCCCATCGCCTCTTCCGCTGCGGCTTCCGGGTGGTGTTGACCGACCGCGAGCAGCCGAGCGCCGTCCGCAGGAGAGTCTCCTTCGCGTCGGCCCTGTACGAAGGCGGGGTAGCTGTCGAGGGCATCAACGCCCGCGCCTGGACCCTCGAGGGCGCGGTGACGCTGGCGGGTTTCGACTGGCGCCACCTGCCGGTCTTCTGTGATCCCGACGATCAGCTTCGCCGCCGCTGGCACCCCGACGTGATCATCGACGCCCGCATCCTCAAGCGCAACCAAGGCAACGCCATGGACCAGGCGCCGCTGGTGATCGGCTATGGGCCGGGCATCGAGGCCGGCCTGCACGTCCACGCTGTGGTGGAGACCAACCGTGGGCATGACCTCGGCCGCATCATCACCCGGGGTGCCGCCGCCGCCGACACAGGGATCCCCGGGACCATCGCGGGGGTCAGCGAGGGCCGGGTGCTCCGGGCGCCCTGCGACGGAGAGCTGGTAGTGCTGCACGACATCGGGGCCGTGGTCGAGGCGGGCGAAGAGCTGGCCCGGGTGGCGGGCTCTTCGGTGCACGCGGGCATCGGCGGCATGGTGCGGGGCATGGCCCATCCCGGGCTCCTGGTGCGCAGGGGCCAGAAGCTGGGCGACGTGGACCCTCGCTGCGACCCCCGGGCCTGCATCACCATCTCGGACAAGGCCCGCACCATCAGCGGTGCGGCCCTCGAGCACATCATCACGACCTTCGGGCTCGGCCCCATCGCCCCATGAACGCGGCTGGGCCTCTGGTCCCCGCGCTGGGCCTGCAGCACGCCCGCGCCCCGCGCCTGGTCCAGATCATCGGCGGCGGGGGCAAGACCACCCTGATGTTCGCCCTGGCCCACGAGCTGCGCTCTGACGGCGCGGCCGTGGTCACCACCACCACCACCCGCATCTGGGCGCCCAGCGCCGCGCACTGCCCTGCCCTGGTGCTCACCGCAGAGCACGACGAGGTCCTGCCCGCCCTCCAGCGCGCCCTGGATCGCTGGGGTCATGTCACCCTGGGCCAGACCGTCAGCACGGACGGCAAGCTCCTGGGGGTCTCCCCGGCCGTCCTCGAGGGGCTTCAGCGCGACCACCCGGACCTGTGGGTGATCGCCGAGTGCGACGGTGCCGCCGGGCGTTCCCTGAAGGCCCATGCCCCCCACGAGCCTGCGCTCGCCCAGATCCCGAGTCTGGTCATCGCGGTGCTGGGGCTCGACATCATCGGTGCCCCCCTGGACCCGGTTCACGTACACCGCGCTTCGCTGCTGGCCGCACGGCTGGGGCTGGCCCCGGGCACGGCGCTGGGGCCCGACGCCCTGGCGCTCGCCGTCGCCGGCCCCGGCGGCTACCTCGACCAGCTGCCGCCCGCCGCCCGCGCCTGCCTGCTGCTCACCAAGCTCGACGCCCAGCGCGAGGCCGGCGCGCGCGCGCTGGTGGACGCCCTCCATACGCACCCCTCCGCGCGCAGGCTGGAGCGTGTGTTGGCCGCGAGTGAGAGCGACATCCGGCTGATGGCCGCCGGCTGGTAGGTGCTCTAGTCGTCGACCGAGACGTTCCACTCGTACAGGGCGGTCTGGACCCGCGACAGCTGGGGCTCGGAGGGCTTGACCTCGGGCTGGCCCTTGTCCAGGTTGTCGCGGCGACCCAGCAAGCCCGCCAGCCGACCGTTGGCCATGCGGAGCTGCCGGATGCCTGCGAAGGCGATCTGCCTCTGAAAGCGCAGCGCGAAGGGGGTGGCGTTGCGCACCAAGCGCTCGAACACGTCGCGCCCGATCTCGAGAGCCACCACCTGATCCACAGCCCTGACCGACGCCGAGCGAGGGGAGCTGTCCACCAGGGACATCTGCCCCACCAGGCTGCCAGGCCCCAGGTTGGCGAGGTGACGGCCCCCTCCCGAGCTGGCCTTGAAGACCTCGACGTGCCCGGAGAGCAGCACGAAGCACGAGGCGCCAGGGCGGCCTTCCTGGCACATCAGGCTGCCGGGCTCCCAGACCATCAACCTCCCGGCGGATCCCAGCATCTCGAGGTCCCGAAGCTCGAGCCCCTCGGGGACCTCGGCCTCGGCCCAGCGAAACAGCCCGCGGTAGGGCTTGGGCTGTCCGCCCGCGCCGACGGGTGCAGCAGGGGCGCCCTTGGCTGCAGGATCGCGATCCCGGTGGAGTCCTCGGAGCTCGAGCTCGAGGCGCTCGTTGGTCTGCCGAAGCCGCTTGGTGACATGGCGCATCACGCCACCCACCACGGCGGCCACGATGGCCGGAGCCACCTCTTCGAGGGTCTCGAGGGTGTCGGCGCTCAGCTCGCTGACCGTGGTGGGTTGGGTGGCCAGCACGGCCGCAGAGCGGGGAGAGGGGTCCACGCAGGCCATCTCGCCCACGGACTCACCGGCGCCCAGCATGCCCACGGTGGTGCTCTGGCCCCGGTCGTCCGACACGCGCACCTGCAGACGGCCTTCGGCCACGATGAACATGGAGTCGCCCATCACCCCCTGCTGGAACAGGTACTGCCCCTGCTCGAGGGTGGTGCGGGGCAGCACCTCGGACAGGATCTCGATGTCCTCACGCTCCAGACCCCAGAATACGTCTGCGCGCCGCAGCGCATCGACCATCGCGTTGCTCATGGCTCGACTCCAATCGGGGGCAAGCTGCCGCCGGCTGCTGGAATCATAACAGGGGCCGCCTCGCCGAGGCCCCGCCAGGCTGTTTCCGCAGGCTCGACGAGTCCACGCGGGCGCGCTAGGCGAAGCACCACCCCGCGCAGAGGTCACCATGTCCCTCCGAATCGGCATCCTCACAGGCGGCGGCGACGCCCCTGGACTGAACGCTGTCATCCGCGCCGTGGTCAAGCGCGCGGTGGGGCAGCTGCACTGGCAGGTGATCGGCATCGAAGACTCCTTCGACGGCCTCCTGTGCGAGCCCCGCCGGCTGCACAACCTCGACCTCCCATCCTGCAAGGGCATCCTGCACCGGGGCGGCACCATCCTGGGCACCACCAACCACGGCGATCCCTTCGACTATCCCATGCCTGATGGGAGCCACGCCGATCGCTCGGCCGAGCTGGCTGAAGCCATCCGCGACGAGGGGCTCGAGGGCCTGATCGTGGTTGGGGGTGACGGCACCCAGCGCATCGGCTGGCGCTTGATGCAGGAGCATGGAATTCCGGTTGTGGGGGTGCCCAAGACCATCGACAACGATCTGAGCGCCACGGACTACACCTTCGGCTTCATGTCGGCCGTAGATGTCGCCACCGAAGCCCTGGACCGCCTGCACAGCACCGCCGAGTCCCACGACCGGGTCATGCTGCTCGAGGTCATGGGCCGAGATGCTGGCTGGATCGCCCTGTACGCAGGCATCGCCGGCGGGGCGGACTGCATCGTGATCCCCGAGATCCCCTATGCGGTCGATCGCATTGTCCGGAAGATCCGGCGGCGCGGCACCCTGGGCAGGCCCTTCACCCTCATCATCATCGCCGAGGGCGCGGTGCCCCACCACGACAGCCCCAGCGACACCGAGAGTGCCCACCCGAAGGTCGGCGGCGGCAAGGCCGCCTACGCCCTGGCCCAGCAGCTCTCCGAGCGCATCGACGCCGAGATCCG
>ERZ890953.24-NODE-24-length-82203-cov-23.806435_pt1 | contig 82203 bp, 50 predicted proteins | sample MGYA00521264_ERZ890953 | MGnify/ENA primary metagenome ERZ890953 (study PRJEB32303, sample SAMEA104408629) | aquatic metagenome | biome: Brackish water; feature: Chemocline; material: water | place: Baltic Sea | collected 2014-10-26T21:54:00 | depth 200 m ...
CGTCCCGGGGTTCGTCACGGGATTCGTCCCGGGGTTCGTCACGGAGTTCGTTGCGGTAGTCATCGCGGTAATCGTCCCGCCGATCGTCCCGCACATCTCGCGGCGCAGTCTGTTCACCGCCGGTGCCGCGATCTTGGTCACGGTCCCTGCCGCCGCCGGAGCTCCGCGATGCCGTCGCAGCCGTCGGCCGACCGCGATTGCCGCGCCCGCGGGGCTGAAGCCGGGGCAGCGTCTGCTTGTCGGCTTCCTTGATCAGATCGCGGTCGTTGCGCAGCGAAAGTACCTGGAACGCTTCACGGTGCAGCGCGGGATCATCGATGATGTCGATCTTCATGTCGTGCTCTTCGACCAGCTCCGACATCTGCTCATGCTTGTCCTGAAGAAGATAGAGGGCCAGCATCGGATTCACGCGGATCTGGATCGCCGTCTCACCGGTACGGTGGTAGACCCGATGGACCTCGCGTTCGATGCGGTTGGCCAGGGTCGGCAGGCTGAGCACCTTGCCCGTGCCGGTGCAGAAGGGGCAGTCGTCGCTCAGGAAACTCACCAGCGACGGACGGACACGCTGGCGGCTCATCTCGATCAGACCCAGGTTGCTCACGGGGAATACTTTGGTACGGGCCCGGTCCAGTTTGAGGATGTTCTTGAGCTCGGCCAGAACACGACGCTTGTTGTTTTCGTGCTCCATGTCGATGAAGTCGATGACGATGATGCCGCCGATGTCGCGCAGTCGTAGCTGGCGGCCCACTTCACGGGCGGCCAACATGTTGGTCTCGACGATGGTGTCTTCCTGGTTGCGACGGCCCGTGAAGCGCCCCGTATTGACGTCGACCGACACGAGGGCCTCGGTCTGCTCGATGATGATGTAGCCGCCCTTCTTGAGCCACACGCGGTTCTCGGTGCTCTTGCGCAGCTCCTGTTCGATGCCGTAGAACTCGAAGATGGCCTGGGCGTCCTTGTAGAGCCGGATGTTCTTCTTGAGCTCCGGCGCGAAGAACTTCACGTACTTCTGCAGACGGTCGTAATCGTCCTTGTCGTCGATCACGAGCTCATCGATGTCTTCCTTGAAGATGTCGCGGATCAGGCCCACGACCATGCCCACGTCCTCGTGCACGAGCATGGGGCAGCCGGGCTCCTCGGCGTTCTTCTCCACGCCTTCCCAGAGATCCGCCAGATACTTCACGTCGTTGCGGATGGCCTTGTCCTCGGCCGTCGAGGCTGCGGTGCGGATGATGAAGGCGCCGGTATCGGGACGGGTCTCCTGCAGGATCGACTTCAGGCGCACGCGCTCACGTCGATCCTCGATCTTGCGCGATACGCCGACGTGGGTGCCCTTGGGCATGTGCACGAGAAAACGCCCCGGCAGGCTGATGTCAGCCGTCAGACGCGGGCCCTTGCTGCTGATGGGCTCCTTGGTGACCTGCACCAGGATCTCGTCGCCGACCTTCAGCATGGTCTCGATGGGCGGGATGTTGGCGTTGCGCCCCGGCCGTCCACGGGTGGGTCCGGGACCGTCGACGGCGTCGGATGTGTCGGGATCTTCGTGGATCACGTCCGAGGCGTGCAAAAACCCCGCCCGCTCCAACCCGATATCCACAAACGCGGCCTGCAGACCCGGTTTGACCGAGGTTACCTTGCCCTTGTAGATGTTCCCCACGATCCGTTTAGCGTCGGCCCGTTCGATGAGCATCTCGACGAGTTCGGCATCCTCACGGATGGCGATGCGGATCTCGTGAGGATTCGAATTGATGATGATGTCTTTGCGCATGTTCTTTTGTTCCGTTCGTTGACGCTAGGCAGACAGATGCATCCGCAGCCAGCGTTTCTGGTTCTCTTCGCGGACCCGTTCCAGGGGTGAGACCCATGACCCGTCGTCCGACCGCATGAGCAGGTCGGTGCGACGCACGAGGCAATGCCTCGGCTCGGTCAGGGCGTCCCCGAACAGGGCCCCGAGGAATTCGTGGACGGGCAGACCGGGGCGGTCGGCACGCCAGGACAGGGACAGCGCCAGAACGGGTCCATGCCCGTCGCCGGCGTTTTCCATCACCCGCAGGCCGTCTTCGGCCAACAACGGCCTCAGATCGACTTCGACGTCGCCCTTCGGACGTCGGCGCAGGTGGATGTATGAGTCCTGCTCGAGAAAGGCCGCCACCAACGGGGCAACGACTTCGTCCTCGGGGCCGCCCGCAGCGGCCATCGGCAGAACGATGCGGTAATCCATGCGGTCGACACTGCGGTCGATCGCTTCAGGGGCGCTGACGCCCACTTTCTCGGCGCGATGAATGCGGATTCCCGGCGGCATATGACCGCCGAGGTTCCGGACCCAGCCATTCTGCTGGTGCGTCAGGCAGAGGTCCAGTAGTTCGTGCTCGCCTTCCACGCTCACCGACAAGGGCGGGCCGAACTTGATCAGGGGATGCGGATGGAAGCCCTGGCTGTAGGCCACCGACACGCCGGTGCGCCTGAGTGCCAGCTGGAGCTGCCGTTGGAAGTCGAGGTGTCCGAGATAGGCGGCGTCGCCCATCTTGGCGTACTCGACGCGATACCAGCATTTCTCGACGGCGCGCTGACGCCAGCGCGTCCACCGTTCGTCCTCCGCAGAGGAATCCTGAAGGTCGGCGTTGCGGGGATCGAACCCTGAGATTTCAGCGAGGCCGGCCTCGCGAGCTCCTCTGGCTTCTGCCAGCGAACGCACCACATCATCATGGTTCTGGGTCACCTTGCCGCGCTTGGCCTGGGTGCCGTCGGCCTGCAGGGCGAACACGTGTTTCTGGACAGGGGTGCAGGCGTCACAACGTTCGCAGCCCCCCTCGAGGCGGCAATCCTGAACCGTCACACCCTGTTGGGCCTTCTGCCAATCCTCCACCAGAAAGTCCCGAGCGACCTGGGCGAAGACTCCGTCCCAGGGCAAGGGAGCCTCGGGATCGCGGGGCGCCAGGTAAGGCGCAGGATCTACGCCGCACGTCGCCAAGGCGTCGTGCCACAAGGAGGCGTCGAAGTGCTCGTCCCAGCCGTCGAAACGCGCTCCCGCGCTCCAGGCCGCCTCCACCACGTCGGCCAGGCGACCGTCGCCGAGACCGAGCACGCCCTCGAGGGTCGAAACCTCTGGGTCGCGCAGACTCACCTTCACCTTGCTGCGGCGCAGACGGTCGCGGAGGTAGTAGTTGCGGCGCTTGATTTCCTCGGGCGGGATCTGCCCCGCCCACTGGAAAGGCGTATGCGACTTGGGCGAGAACGGCGAAAACGACACCGTCACCTGGGAACCGCCCCGCGGCGCCAGACGCACCACCTGTTCGACCATGTCCACGGCCTCGTCCAGGTCGGCATCTGTCTCGGTCGGCAGACCGATCATGAAATACAGCTTCACCTTCTTGGCGCCGCTGGCGAAGGCCCGCCGTGTGCTGGTCAGAACATCCTCGAGGGTGATGTTCTTGTTGATCACGTCGCGCAGGCGCTTGCTGCCGGCTTCGGGCGCGAAGGTGAACGAGCCCGGGCGCTCCTGCTGAAGCAGGTCATACACGTCCTCATCCAGGGCGTCGACGCGCAGGCTCGGCAACTCCAGGTTCGTCCGTGTGCCCTCGATCTTTTCAAGAATGCCGTGCATCGCCCCGCTGAGCCCCGTGTAATCGCAGGTCGACAGGCTCAGCAGCGAGATTTCCTTCCAGCCCAGCTCCCGGGCCGCGTCGACGGATGTCGCAACGACCTGGGCGACATCGCGCTCGCGTACCGGACGGGTGATCATCCCCGCCTGGCAGAAGCGGCAACCCCGCACGCAGCCGCGCATGACTTCGAGGCTCAAGCGGTCGTGCACAGCTTCGATGGTGGGGACCAGGGTCTTCAGGGGCGGGAACGCGTTGAGGTCGAGCACGACCCGGCCGGTGGTGGTTTCGGTCTTCCCCTCCCACCAGGCTCCTTCCAGGGCGTGGAGCCGTGCGAGCAGCTCGGCTCGGCCGCCGCCTTCGCCCTTCCAGGCATTCACCGCATCAGCGATCTCCAGGACGATTTCCTCACCGTCCCCGATGCAGAAAATGTCGACGAAGGGCGCCAAAACAGTCGGGTTGGTGGCGCAGTGTCCTCCCGCGATCACCACCGGATCTCCCTCACCACGGTCGGTGCAGCGCAGGGGGATGCCCGAGAGGTCGAGCATCGTCAGCAGGTTCGTGTAGCACAGCTCGTAGCCCAGCGAGAATCCCAGCACGTCGAACGACCGCGCAGGCGCCGACGACTGCAGCCCCCACAGGGGCAGCGCTTCGGCGCGCATGCGCGCCTCCATGTCGGGCCAGGGCGCGAAGGCGAGATCGGCGAAGGTGTCGGGATGATGGTTCAGGGCGGCGTAGAGCTGCCGCAGGCCGTTGTTGGAAATGCCGAGTTCGTAGGCGTCGGGGAAGGTGAGCAGGATGTTGGCACGAGCGGCAGACCAAGGCGTGCGCACGGCCCCCATCTCACCGCCGAGATAGCGGCCGGGACGGCTGACCAGGGGCATCACACGCGTGCGCAGGGACGACGCCAACAGCGCCGGGTCGTCATAGGCTGAGTCGGGGCGGTAGCCGCCGACGGGCCGGGAATCCTGCAAAGGGCCTCTATTCCGAATCCGACGCGGACGTCACCGCTCCCCCGGGATGCCCACACCCGGAGTCTCCATGTCCTGCGCCATCATCTGCTTGCTCTGTCCCTCGTCGAACGCCACGGGATAGTCGCCCGTGAAGCAGGCCGAGCAGTACCGACCGGCGTCGCCGGTGGCCTTCATCAGCCCCTCGTGGGACAGATAACTTAACGAATCGACACGCAGGTACGTGGCGATCTCCTCGACCGTGTGGCTCGAGGCGATCAACTCCTTGCGGACCGGCGTATCGATTCCGTAGTAACAGGGGTGCGTGACCGGTGGCGACGCGATGCGCAGATGCACTTCGGCGGCGCCGGCGGCGCGGATGATCTTCACGAGCTTCCGCATGGTGGTGCCGCGAACGATGGAATCGTCCACCAGGACCACGCGCTTCCCTTCCATGAGACGACGGACGGGGTTGAACTTGATGCGCACCGACATGTCGCGGACCTTCTGAGCGGGAGAGATGAAGGTCCGGCCGACGTAATGGTTTCTGATCAACCCCAGCTCGAAGGGCAGACCGGCCTGTCTGGCGAAGCCCAGGGCGGCCGTGTTGCTGGAGTCGGGAACCGCACAGACCAGGTCTGCTTCGACCGGGCTTTCCAGGCCCAGGACCTCGCCGCAGCGGCGGCGGACCTCATCGACGCTCTGACCGAAGACCGTGCTGTCGGGACGCGAGAAATAAATATGCTCAAACACGCACTGGCTGCATCCCTGCTCTTCCGCGATGCGGCGACTGATCAGACCGTTCCCGTCCAGGACGACCATTTCGCCGGGTGCCACTTCGCGCAGATAGGTGCCGTCGATGATGTCGAAGGCGCAGCTCTCCGAAGCAACCACGTACGAGTCCTTGAATCGCCCCAGGCTCAGAGGGCGGAACCCGAGGGGGTCACGGGCCGCGATCAGACGATCGCGGGTCAGGACGATCAGGCTGTAGGCGCCGCGCACCTGCGCGACGGCTTCGGCCACGGCGTCCTCGAAAGTCTCGGCCTTGCTGCGGGCGATGAGGTGCAGGAACACCTCCGTGTCGCTCGATGTGCTGAAGATGGAGCCGTCGGCCTCCATCTCCCGCCGCAACGTGTGGGCGTTGACCAGATTGCCGTTGTGGGCCAGCGCCACCTTGCCGCGGTGGCAGGTGACCTGCATGGGTTGAGCGTTCTCCACCAGCGACGAGCCGGTGGTGGAGTAACGGACATGGCCAAGGCTGAACGTACCACCGAGATTCTTGACGGCGTCTTCGGTGAACACGTCGGCCACAAGGCCCATGGCCTTGAACGTGCGCACGACATGACCGTCGGATACGGACACCCCGGCACTTTCCTGGCCCCGATGCTGGAGGGAATGCAGGGCGAGCGCAGCGAGTTCACCGGCGCCGGCGCATCCCGCGATGCCGACCACGCCGCATTCCTCCCGCCAGTGTCGTTCGTCCAGACCCATGCTTCCTCCGGTTTGCGGAACGTCAACCACGCAGGGCCGTACGCCAGCCCTGCATGTGGGGATTCACCAACAGGCCCTGACGGGCACTGCGGGCCACGGTCAACAGATCGGCCGCGGCCAGGGGATCGGATGTGTCGGCCGCCAGCACAAGGCGCCAAACCACACCGCTGAGCAACGGTCCCTCTTCCCCGAGGGGAAAGGCGACCATGTCGACCACGCGAGCGCCCGGGGGAGGCAAACCGCCGAGCAGACACGAGACAACGTCGTCTCCCTCGGGAAGATCGGTGGCCAGCACCGATCCAGGCCAACCCTCCGTCAAGGCTTCGCCTCGTCGGGCGGCCGCTGGTCCGAACCATGGGCCGTCCGAGCCCTCAAGCTCGAGATGGGCGTAGTGATGCTTGTTGGGGTTGTAAAATCTCCCCACGGCCAGCATCCGTTGGACGGAATCGGGAGCATCGGCCCCCTCTTCCCGCCAGAACGTATGGTATTCCGCCCTGTTGAGCGAGAGAAGATGTGATCCACCCTCGAGATTTCGCTGCAAAACCCGGCCGGCGGTCTCCGCATGGAGGTCGACGCCCTTGTGGCCGGTCATCAAGGTAGTTTGAACGATCATCCTTCGCCTCCCTCGGGCTCAACCCGGGGATGTGGGGGGCCGGAACGATCCGGCGCCTCGGTTCGGAGCGTCAACACAGTTCGATCAGCCGGGCGATCAGCGCCATGCCCGGACCGGCTTGCTGGAGTGCGGCCGCGTTGCCGGCGGCCTCGCGACGGACCTTCCCCCAGGGATGATCCAGATCCTCGGGCACCTGGAACAACCAGGCCGCCCGCTCGGGATGGGGCATCATGGCCAACACGTTTCCCGCGGGATTGGTCAGAGCCGCCGTCGCGAGCAACGACCCGTTGGGATTACCCCGACCGTCCTGAGACACACCTGCATATCGCAGGGCCAGCAGTCCTTCGGCGGCCATGGTGGCGAACACGGCGGGATCCTCGTGGGTGAACCGCCCCTCGGCGTGGGCGATGGGGACCGGAATCGACGCTGTCCAGCCTTCGAGGAACTGGCAGCAGTTGCCGGGCACCGGCTCGAGCACGACCCAGCGGGAATAATATCCACGGCGACCGGCGATGCGGTTGGGCGCCAGGGCCACCTCCACATGACCGATCCCCTCGCGGGCGGGCACAAGCCCTCCCTCGATCAGCACCTGACAACCGTTGCAGATGCCGAGGATCGGTTTGCCGGCCGCAGACGCCTTCTGCAGAGCGCCCAGCAGAGGGTCCTTGGCCGCCACGGCACCGGCACGAACGCGGTCCTGATAGGAGAATCCGCCCGGCACCAGGAAACCGTCGAATTTCTCGAGGTCTGCGGCAGGACGCGTCCAGCGGTAGATTTCGGCTTCGCCGCCTCCGGCCAGAATGGCGCGAGCCGATTCCTCTTCGCAGTTCATACCGGGCAGCTGCAGCACCGCAAGACGGGGCTTGGCCCCGGTCAGCACAGCAGGTGCCGCAATGGTGGGATCGTCGTCCCAATCGGCCCGCGGGGGTTGCCGATCGGCCAGGTCGGGGAGCGAACGCGTCGCCAAAATCCGTGTCAGCCCTTCGCGCCACGACACCTCGAGCTCGTCGACGGCGACGTCTGCGGCCACCGAACCGTCGACTCGCGTCAGGGTCAGCGTCTCACCGTCGGTCACTTCACCCAGGAGGGCCCAAGCACAGCCGGCAGAGGCCAAAATCTCTTCAGCACGGGCGACGTCATCGACACGCACCTCGACGATGAAGCCTCCCCGCTCTCCATACAGGAACTCGCGGGGCGTCAAGTCGGCGCAAGCCTCCGGGATGCGGACCGCGGCCCCGAGGCTGCATTGCCCCTCCAGGCCCAGGGCCATCTCGGCCAGGGTCACGGCCAAGCCGCCGTCGCTCACGTCGTGGGCGGCCTGCACCAGACCATGTTCGACCAGGGTGCATACGGCGTCGATCTCGCGGCGACAGGCGTCGAAATCGAGTTCGGGCAATGCCGAACGCCCGCATGTGAGGCCCGCCTCGCCGGACAGCGATGCCCCCAGACCGTCGTCTGGCAGGCCGATCAGCAGGAGCCGGTCGCCGGGGGCCTTGAAGTGGGAACTGCGGCAGTGGGCGATGTCGGCCACGTTGGCGATGCAGGCCACGATGGGCGACGGAGCCACCGTCTTGCCGCTGGCGCTCTGGTTGTAGAACGACACGTTGCCGGAAACGACCGGCAGAGCCTCGCCGCCGCGGGCGTGGAGCGTGAGTCCCCGACAGGCGTCGCCCACGCCGCGCACCGCTTCGCGGAACTGGCGAAATACTGCGGGAACTTCCGGATTGCCGAAGTTGAGACAATCGGTGATCGCGGCGGGACGTCCACCCACGCAGGCCACGTTGCGGGCCGCTTCGATCACTGCCCGGGCGCCTGCATGGTAGGAGTCGGCCAAACCCATCAGGGGATTGCCATCGGCCGATACGGCCACTCCCAACGACGATCCGGGAACAGGAGCTACGACGCCGGCGTCGGCCTCCCCCGGCCGCAGCACGGTGCAGCCGCGCACTTCGGGATCGTAATGGCGGTACAGATGCTCGCGGGAAGCCACGTTGGGATGACCGAGCAGGCGCACCCACTCTTCGGCGATTTCCGATTCGTCGACTTCGGCCGGCTTGGCCTGCTGGATCAAGCGCGAGGCTTCGGGACCTTCCACGCGCTGATACGAAACACCGCAGGTGATGGTCTCGATGGGCGCCTCGGCGGCCATCAGGTCGCCATGATGGAGGCGGTACATGCCGTCGGTGGTCACTACGCCCACCTTGCGGGCGCAGGCGCCTTCGTAGAGCGACGGCAGGGCGAAGTCCTCGTTGTAGACCTTCAGCGCGTCGTCGGTGAACCAGCGCGGCACCGCCAGGCTGTAGCGTTCCTGGGTTTCGGAACAGGCGATCACGCGGGCCGGGCAGTCGGCCACGGCATGAACCAGGGCGAGATCCACGTCGCAGCCGAAGCCGCCGGCGTCGGCCAGCTCGCTCGTCACGCAGCTCACGCCGCCGGCGCCCAGATCCTTGAAGCCCACCACGGCGCCGCGCTCGCGGGCCAGCTCGAGGACGGCCTTGTTGGCCACGGTCAACACGCGCTTGAGGAACGGATCGGGCACTTGAACGGAGCCCTTGTTCTCCTTGGCGGCGGCGGCGTCGAGAGTCGCCGAAGCGAAGGCCGCGCCGCCCATACCGCTCCAGTCCGTGGGTTTGCCGACGAGGATGAGATCGTAGGGCTCGTCTTGGGCCTGGACCGGTACTCGGGAATGAGTGATGTGGTCGGCGGGCACGATGCCCAGGGCCACCACGTTGACCAGACAATTGTCGTCGTAGGATGGATGGAAGTAGACGTCGCCGCCGAGATTCGGCACGCCCAACGCGTTGCCGTACTCCCAGATCCCCGTGACCACTTCGCGGGCGATGTCGATGCTGTGCTCGCCTTTGGGGCCCTCGGGCCAGCCGAAGCGCAGCGGGTCGAGGGTGCCGATGACTTCGCCGCCCATGCAGTACACGTCGCGCACGATGCCGCCGATGCCCGTGGCCGCGCCCTCTACGGGCATGACCTGACTCGGATGGTTGTGGCTCTCGTGGGCGAAGATGATGCCGTAGCGCACGCCGTCGACGGTACCGAAGTCCACGATGCCCGCATCTTCGACCGGCCCGACGATGACGTTCGAGGCGTCGGTGGGCAGGAACTCCTTCAACGTCGGCTTGCTGCTCTTGTAGGAGCAGTGCTCGCTCCACATGGTGTCGAAGAGGGTCAGTTCGGTGATCGTCGGTGCGCGGCCGAGGAGCTCCTGCACGCGACGCGCCTCGTCCGGGCTCAGAGTCAGGGCGTGGCCGCCGAGCTCACGCTTGAGGTCGTCGTCCTGGAATCCGGTCGTATCGAGCCGGTCGAAACTGGTGTCGTGCAGACTCATCGGATCCTCCGTCGGTCGTCCCGTCACGCCTGGTTCAGGGTGCGCTCGAAAATGTGATCGATGTTCCTCTGGTGGTGAGCGAAGTCGAAGCAACGGGCAAGGCCGTCGGCGCCGAGCTTCTCCAGGACGAATTCGTCGGTGCGCAGAGCTTCGAGGAATTCCACGTCCTCGTCCCAAACACGCATGGCGCAGCGCTGCACTGCTGCATAGGCGTCCTCGCGAGAGACCTCGGCGCGGACCAGGGCCAACAGCACGGTCTGCGAAAAGACCATCCCCTTAACGCGCCCCATGTTCTCGATCATGCGCTCGGGAAAGACAACCAGGCCGCCGATCAGCCAGTTCATCTTGTTCAGCATGTAGTGCAGCAGGTGGCAGCCGTCGGGGAAGATGATGCGTTCGGCGCCCGAGTGGCTGATGTCGCGCTCGTGCCACAGGGCCACGTTTTCCATGGCGGTGTGGGCGTAGCCGCGCAGCACCCGGGCCATGCCTGTGATCCGCTCGCTGATGATGGGATTCTTCTTGTGGGGCATGGCCGAGCTGCCCTTCTGCCCTTTGGCGAACGGCTCTTCGACTTCATGGACGTCGGTGCGCTGGAGGTTGCGGATCTCCACGGCCATTTGCTCGAGCGTGGCGCCGATCAGCGCCAGCGACGTGAGGAAGCCGGCGTGCCGGTCGCGCTGCAGCACCTGGGTGGCCACCGGCGCCACCGCCAGGCCGAGGCGCTTCATGGTCTCGGCCTCCACTTCGGGATCGAGGTGCACCATCGTGCCCACGGCTCCGGAGATCTGTCCGACGGTCACGTCCTCGATGGCTGCGTCCAGGCGCTTGAGCCCCCGACGCAGGGCGGCCCAGTAGACCATGAGCTTGAGCCCGAAGGTAGTGGGCTCGGCATGGATGCCGTGGCTGCGGCCGACCATGGGCGTGAACTTGTGCTCCAAAGCACGGGCCTTGACTGTATCGAGCAGTGTGATCAGAGCGCCGCGGATGATCTCCCCCGACTCCTTCATCTGCATTGCGAAGGCGGTGTCGCCGAGGTCGCTGCTGGTCATGCCTTCGTGAACGAAGCGCGATTCGGGGCCGATAAATTCGGCCATGTTGGTCAAAAAAGCGATGACGTCGTGGTGGACCGTCTCCTCGATCTCAAGCACGCGGGCTTCGTCGAAGTCGGCCTTTTCGCGGATGACCCGAGCGGCCTCGACGGGCATCTCGCCCCGCTCGGCACGGACCTCGCAGACGAGCACCTCGATCTCCTGCCAGATCTCCAGCTTGCGACGGTTGGCCCAAACGGCCCTCATCTCCGGTGTCTCATAACGGGCAATCACACAGCACCTCGACGTTGGGATTCGAGTGACCAGCGGGTTCTGTTGTCGAGCATTCAGCAGCCCTGCCCGTCGGAGTTGACGGAGGACGATCCGGTCCTCTAGTGGCCCATGTGGCCCTGATTCAGGATCAAGTCCGTAAGATAACCTATGGACGTGTCCTAGGAAAGTCGAAAGAGGCTTCAGAATTTGCGTCCGGGGGATGGGAGTGGTTTATTGATGGCGATATGAATTTTGGTAATCGAGACGGAGATCATCATGCGCCATGGGATTTTGGGACTGCTCATACTGATGGCGGTCTCGTGCGGAGCCGCCGAGATCTTCGTTCCGGCCGACCATGCCACGATCCTCGAGGCGATCCGGGCCGCGACGCCGGGGGATACGGTCACCGTCGCCGAAGGCGTCTACTACGAGTCGTACCTCCCCTTGCAGGATGGACTGACCCTCCAAGGAGCATCCGGCGACCCGGCCGACGTGCAGATCGACAGCCAGGGCTCGGGCCCCATCGTCTACTACACTGAACCGACTCGTGACGTCGTGATCAGCCGCCTGACGTTCCTACACGGAGACTCCCCGGGGGGCGGAGCGCTCCGGATCCACTCAGCCACCGATCTGACCATCGCGGACTGCATCTTCCTCGACAATACCGCCGTGCACGGCGGTGCCGTGTATCTGAACGTCCCGGTCGCCTCCTCCTCTCTCTGCACGATCAGGAGCTGCCGCTTCGTCGGCAACAGCAGCGACGATGAAGGAGGAGCGATCAGCAACACCTCGAACACGAACCTCGTCGTCCAGGGATGCGTGTTCGAGGGGAATCATGCGGGCGGGCAGGGAGGAGCGATCAGCAACACGTCGAACACGAGCCTCGTCGTCCAAGGGTGCGTGTTTGAGGGAAATCATGCGGGTGGGCAGGGAGGCGGCGTCGTGAACGTCGGCCTGGCAACGATCACAAGCTCCTTGTTCCTCGACAACGAGGCCGAGGTCGCCGGCGGCGGAGTCGCGAATGTAGAGACGATTTCTTGGTGCGATTTCCAGGGCAATACTGCGGATAAAGGGGGTGCTTGCGCCTACTCTGAGACCCTGTCCCATTGCACTTTCACCGGGAATACCGCCAGGCAGGGTGGCGCCGTCTTTCGCACCCGTGTCGTGGAGCATTGCGTCTTCGCCGACAACACGGCCGACGAAATGGGCGGCGCCCTCGCACTCGCATTCGATCATGTCCTGGATTCCGTCTTTCAGGACAATCGATCCGTGCTGGGAGGAGCGCTGATCGATACCGAGCAGATCGACCATTGCCGGTTCGAAGGGAACGTTGCCACCCAGCAGGGCGGAGCCGTCTATTCCCGGATTGCAAACCGCGACCACACGTTCACGTATTGCAGATTCTCCGGCAACAGCGCCCCGATCGGTTCGGACGGCTCCCTGCCGTTCTGCTCCCTGCTCCGACTCGTCTGCTGCAGCCCTTCGCGCCTCACTTGGCAAGCCCCGACCATCGAGCTTGAGGACGAGGGGTGCGCCGTGTCCAACGAGCAGATGAGTTTCGGGGGATTGAAGTCGATTTTCAGATAACGTGCATTCCGATGTGATATAATCCACGGTCGGAGGTAGTCCATGAAATGTTCCGCCTTGATCATCATCCTGATCCTGGCCCCGCCTCTGTCTGCGGCGGAGATCCTCGTTCCCGACCACTACGCCACGGTGACCGCCGCCCTGCAGGCCGCCTCACCGGGCGACATCGTGACCGTGGGCGCCGGCGTGTACTATGAAACTGGCCTTCCGTTGGTCGACGGGCTGACCCTGCGCGGCGCCACCGGCGATCCCGCCGACGTGATCATCGACGGCTCCGACACCGCAGTGCTGATCGAGGACCTCGACGGAGTCGACGACATCACGATCGAGGCCCTCACCCTCCGTCACGGTCACGGTGAAAACGGCGGCGCCATCCACCTGCGGATCACCTCGAACGTGCTGATCAGCAACTGTATCTTCTCGGAGAACTACGCTCGCCAGAACGGTGGTGCGATCAGCATCAACTACGAATTCTACTGGGATATGCAGAGCTACCGCATCGAAGACTGTGTCTTCATCGGCAACACCACCTTGGGTAAAGGCGGGGCCGTGATCGCCACCGACCGGCTGACGGTTCGTCGCACCCTGTTCCAAGGCAATACCTGCGGCTCGACCGGTGGCGCCCTCGACCATCAGGGCGGCGACCTGCTCGTGGCCGACTGTAGCTTCCATGCCAATGCCTCGCGCCTCTCCGGCGGTGGTCTGCGGGCCGATGGCGGCATCGTGCGTCTCCAACGCACGGTCTTCACCGACAACATGGTCAACACCGGCAGCGGCGGCGGCGCCAGCATCACCAACGGCATCGTCGGCGCCTGTCGGTTCGAGGGCAACTCCGTCGGCTACCACGGCGGCGGCCTCGAAGCGTCGCCCCTGCTCAATCTCGACTACAGCGATTTCATCGGAAACCAGGCCAACTCCGTAGGCGGCGGCGCCATCGTCACCGGCGGCGAAGTGACCAACTGCCTGTTCCAGGACAACGGTGCCGGGGCGAACGGCGGCGGCATCCAGATGTCTGGAGCGACGGGCTCGTTCCACAGCAGCACCTGGATCAACAACCACGCCCTGATCAGAGGGGGCAGCTTCTCCAGCATCATCTCTGGTTCGGCGTACACATTCGTCGAGTGTTCCTTTTCATCGAGCGCCGCCCCGAATGGTCCGGAGGGCTGGTTCGCTTCGACCGCCGCCGTCACGCTCAAGTGCTGCACCTCTACCCCCTCAGATTGGGCTGAGGGAACCCTGACGGTCGATGACGTAGGTTGCGGAGTGATCAGCGAAACAGCGTCTTTTGGGGATCTGAAGTCTCAATATCGCTAACATACCCTCAAGTATTTGCCAAATCTGTCGAAAAGGAGTTTATTGATCAGCTATCAATAGCAACCCTCGACGCCCGGGACGGAACACAACTATGCTACGCACCTTGATATTCATCGCCTTGCTGCTCTGCCCCGTCCTCGCGACAGCAGACGGCGCCACCAACCTGTTCTTCCTGCACCACTCCACGGGCCGCAACATGCTCGACGAGGGTGATGCCCGCGCTACGATCGCTTCGATGAATTCGCGCCAAGGCACGAGCTACGAACTCTGGGACCACGACTACAACCACATCGGCCTGCGCGACCCCCAAGGCGGCTACGTCGGCACCTATTCCATTCCCGACGACAACACCGACCCCGACGGACTCCACCAGCTGTGGACCACGTCCAACCCGGCCCGCGACGCCATCCTGGCCAACCACCAGGTCATCGCCTTCAAGTCGTGCTACCCGGCCAGCGACATCACCAGCGACGCCATGCTCGAGGAGCGCAAGGGCTGGTACCTTGAGATGCGCGACGTCTTCGACCAGCACCCCGACAAGGTCTTCGTGGTGATGAGCCAACCCCCGCGTCACCGCCTCGCGACGACCGTCGCCCAAGCCGACCGCGCGCGGGCCTTTGCCGAGTGGCTGGGCAGCCCCGAGTTCCTCGCGGGTCATGCCAACATCGTGTCCTTCGATTTCTTCACTCTGCTCGCGAAGGCCGACGACGGCAGCGAAACGCGGAACATGCTGCGCTACGAATATGAACGCAGCCATTCCAACGACGACTCGCACCCGAACATGCTGGCCAACCAGACCGTGTGTCCGCTGTTCGTGGCCTTCTTGATCGAAACCGCGTCGAGCATTCCGACGCCTGCCGAAGACATGTCGTTCGGAGAACTCAAGACGATGTTCCGCTAGTTTCCGCATCACAAAAAGCCCTCCCGGTCGACCGGGAGGGCTTTTTCATGTCCGCCAAGATCCTGTTCAGCGGTTCGGACCTTCTTCCAGGGTGATCGTCCCGGTGATCTGAGCCCCGTCTCTCTCCGCCGCAAACGTCAGCTTCTGACCCACGGTCGCCTCGTAAAGAAGACGGCTGATCGTGTCGGTGTCGCGCAATTCCACGCCGTTGAAGCTGTAGACCACGTCGTAGGGCTGCAGTCCGGCGCGGTCGGCCGGCGATCCCGGATCGACCGTCAAGATGATGAAGCCATATGTTCGTTCCACTCCCAGAGCCTGGGCCTGCAGTTCCGTGAGCATCCTCATGCCGATGCCCGAGTAAGGCCTGCGGTAGCGTCCATATTCCCGCACATCGCGGATGATCCAGCCCGCCCTCTCGATGGGCACGGCGAACCCGATGCCGATGCTGCCGCCGCTCTCGCTGAAGATGAAGGTGTTGATGCCGATCACCTCGCCGTTGGCGTTGATCAACGGGCCGCCGCTGTTGCCGGGGTTGATGGCCGCATCGGTCTGGATCATGCCCAGGAAGGTGTTCTCGCGCTGCTGGTTCTTGATGTCGCGGTTGAGGGCGCTGATCACGCCGACGGTCACCGTCGGCTGGGTGTCGGCCAGCAGATAACCGAAGGGCGAGCCGATGGCGATGGCCCACTCCCCGATGAACAGGGGATCTTCAGCCACATGGATGGGCGCGAAAGGCAGCTCGCCCTCGACTCCCTGGATCTGGATCAGGGCCAGGTCCCAGTTCTTGACGGTTTCGAGAACCAATGCATCGTATTGGCGGCCGTCGTTGAGGGTCACGACGATGCGGTCCGCCCCTTCGACCACGTGGACGTTGGTCATCACATAGCCGTCAGCCGAGACGATCACACCCGAGCCCATGCTCGTGAAGTCCCGCTCGAACTGCTGCCGGGGAAACGAATCCGGGAAGAACCGTTCGAAGAACTCCATGCCACGCGGCACAACCGCCCGACTCACGACACGGGTGTCGATGGCGTTGATGCTCACGACCGCCGGGGCGACCTTCTCGGTGGCCTGGACGATGGCGTTGCGACGACCCGACTCCACTGCTTCCGGGCCGATCTGCTGGATCTCGCGCACCACGACCGTGTCGGGCGCCGCCGAACGATACCCGACCGGCTCGACAGACTGCCGGCCGAGCAGCCAGACCGCGCCGAGCAACATGCCTGCCAGCATGCCGATGACCACACCCGTCCAAACCGGAGCCCTGCCCATAGCGTCCTCCTAGCCCTGCAACTTGTTCCAGTCGGCCATGAACCCTTCGAGACCCTTGTCGGTCAGGGGGTGCTTGACCAGCTGCTTGATCACCTTGTGGGGAATCGTCGCGATGTCGGCGCCGAGCAGGGCCGACTGCACCACGTGCTCGGGATGCCGCACGCTGGCCACGATGATCTCCGTAGGGAACTCGTAATTCTCATAGATCTCGCAGATGTCCTCGACGAGCTGCATGCCGTCGGCGGCGATGTCGTCGAGACGACCCACGAACGGTGAAACGTACGCCGCGCCGGCCTTGGCGCAGAGCAGCGCCTGGGGAGCGGAAAACACGAGGGTCATGTTGACGGGGATGCCGTCGTCGGAGAGGGCGCGGCACGCCTTCAGGCCGTCCAGAGTCGTCGGGATCTTCACAACGATGTGTTCACTCAAAGCGGCCAGCTTCCGACCTTCGCTGATCATGCCTGCCGCATCGAGGGCCACGACCTCGCCGCTGACCGGGCCGGCGACCAATGCGCAGATCTCCTGCAAGAGCGCATCGGTATCGGTGCGCCCCTCCTGGGCCATCAGGCTTGGGTTGGTGGTCACGCCGTCGAGCACGCCCATGGACTTGGCGTCGGCGATCTCTTCCAGATTCGCGGTATCGATGAAGAATTTCATGGGGTCTCCTCGGGTTGGGCGCCGGCGTGTCCGGCATCGTCGTCGTGATCGTTCGTATCCGGCCGACGGCCGGGGTCCATCAATTCATCCGGATAGCCCACCTCGGCCAGATACAATCCCTGAGGGGGGGCCATAGTTCCCGCCGCACTCCGTTCGCAGGCGGCGATGATCGCTGGAATGTCGTCAGGGACACGATGTCCGCGCCCCACCTCCAGCAGGGTCCCGACCATGATCCGCACCATGTGGTGCAGGAAACGGTCGGCCTGCACATGGAAGACCGCGCCGTCCTCATGCCAGACGAAACCTGCTTCTGTCACGTGGCAGTGATTATCGGCCTTGCATGATGACGTCTTGCAGAAGCTGCGATAATCGTGACGGCCGATCAAGTGAACACAGGCGGCATCAATAGCGGTCCGGTCCGGTTGTTCAACGAGCCGCCAGCGGGTTCCGCGCAGGAACAGATCATCAATGAAAGAGATACGGTATTCGTACCGGCGCCAGCAGGCCGAAAAACGGGCGTGGAATTCCGGGGAGACTTCACGCACCGATGTAATGCGAAGATCGTCCGGTCCCCTTCCCGGCAGAATACGCTCCAGTCGAAGAGCCTCGATGCTGTTCAGACCACCCACATGCGCCACCTGACCCAGGGCGTGAACCCCGGCATCGGTGCGGCCGGCACCGAAGAGCACGATTTTTCGTCCCACAAGCTGAGTGACTTCCGCCTCCAACACGCCCTGCACGGTTCGCAGTCCGGGCTGGAACTGCCAGCCGTGGAAGCCGCCGCCGTCGTAGGCGAGGTCGATGCGGACGGTACAGTTCACCGCTGCGCCCTCCGCACCGCCAGGACATCGGCGATCTGCACCGCGTTCAGGGCCGCACCCTTGAGCAGGTTGTCGGCCGCGACCCACATGGTCAACGCCTTCGGTTCGCCCGAGTCGATACGCAGGCGACCGACATGGACACGACCGTCGCCGCTGACCTCGGACGGCGTGGCATAGCCGAGCGGATCGTCCGCAACCACCAGGCCGGGGAAAGACGCCAGTCTCCGCACGGCCTCGTCACGGTCCACACGATCTGCGAAGACTGCACGAACCACCGCGCCATGTCCGTTCCATGAAGGAACACGGACTGCAAGGCAGGTGACCTGTAGGTCGGGCAGACCCAAAATCTTGCGGGACTCCTGGACGACCTTGGTCTCCTCCTGGAAGAAGCCGTCGGCGTCAGCCGGACCGATCTCGGGAACGGCATCGAAAGCGATCGGCCTGGCGAACACTCCGCCCGTGGCCTCCCCCAGCGGAGCATCCAGATCCGCAGGCCGCCGCTGATCGATCTGATCGAGCAAGGCTCGGCGGGCCGCCGCGCCGGCGCCCGAGACGGACTGATAGGTGGCCACATGCATCTGCAGCAGACCGAAGGCCTGATGAAGCGGCGCCAGGGCCATCACGATCTGAATGGTCGAGCAGTTGGGGTTGGCGATCACCGCGGGCCGGTTCGGCAGGGCGTGGGCGTTGATTTCGGGGACCACCAGGGCCGTCGCAGGATCCATGCGCCAGGCGGAGGAATTGTCGATCACCCAGCAACCGGCCTCGACGAACCGCGGCGCGAGTTCCCTGGAAGTCGCACCACCGGCACTGAACAGTGCCAGATCCACGGCACTAGGATCGAATTCTGCGGCATTTTCGACCACCAGGTCTTCTCCCCGGAACGGGAGGACCCTCCCTGTCGAGCGGGCGCTGGCGAGCAGACGCAGGGAACCATCCAGCCAAGGACGGTCCGACAGCTGTTCCATCATGCTGCGGCCCACCAGTCCGGTGGCGCCGACCACGGCGATTCGCATGGCTCACCTCGTTTTCGTCGTACGCCCGTCCGCAATGTACCCGATGACCCGCCGCCTGTCCAAGTCGACTCGTAGAGGAGCTCTCGGCATGGACGGCGGGCGGCGGTGGTGCTAGGGTCCGAGCGAACTCTGGAGGTATGCCGTGGTCCCCGCGAAATCTCTGTTGATTCCCGTCATCGTCGCCGCGGCCGCATCGTTGCTGGTCGGTTGTGCCGAGACCGAAACCCGCGACGACGCTCTGCACACCTTGGCGCGTTGGGAAGATCGCCGTCTCGCTCCCGCCGATTCCCTGATATCCCTGATCAGCGATGATGACGCCCACATCCGTCGCGCCGCTCTGCGCTGCGCCGGCCGGATCGGACGCACCGACGCCCTGCCGGCCCTTCTCGACGCCATGGACGACCCCAGCGACGCCGTGAAGGTCGAGGCGGCCCTGGCCCTGGGGTTCGTCGGCGATCCCGCCGCATTGGAACCTTTGAGCACCGCCGCGGCAGGTGATCACTCAAGCGTGCGACGTGCGGCCCTCTTCGCTCTGGCCCGCGTCCCCGGCGACGGCGAAGCCCTCTGGGACATCGCCCTTCACGGCGACCCCGCCGACGCCCTCCTGGCCTGGAACGCCCTGCGCGACCGCGCCGCCGACCTCGATTCAACACGACTCGCCGACGCAATCCGCTCCGGCTTGGTGCGCGACGATCCCGACGTCTTGTGGCGCGTACTGCGCTGTGCCGAACGTTCCGGTTCTCACGAGCTCGTGCCTGAAATCGTCTTCTTCACTGAACATCGTCGCCCCGAAGTTCGGGTTCATGCCTGCCGCGCCCTCGCCGCGCTGGCCGCCGACATCGACGACGACCTCGCCCTCGACGCCGCTCTGGAAGCCGTCCTGAACGCCTTGGTAACCGACCGCTTTTCGACCCACGACGCCGACCGAGTCCGCATCGCCGCTTTGCGCGCCCTGGGCGTACTCGCCCCCCGGCGTCTCGAAAATCAACTGGCCGAACACGTGCCCATCGTGTCCGCACTGACCGGGAACGCCGGCAGTGCCAATCCCCACGTCGCACGCACAGCTCTGGAAGCCATGGCCGCGGTCGTGGCCGAGATGCCCCTGCCGCCCGAAGCCGCCGACCGTGAAAGCCTGCTCCCGGTGTGGCGCATCCGCCTGCTCCAATCGGCCCGCGCCTATCTCGTGCCCTTGGCCGACGGGGCCGTATCGGAACAGGACGCCCCCGAACCCGTGGTCCGTGCCGCGGCTGTTCAAGCCGTCTGCGCCCTGCGCGGCGCCGGCTTGCGGCACGACGAGGACTGGCTCAGGGTTGTCACCGATCCAGCGCCGCAGGTCAGGGACGTGGCGGCCACGGCGGTCGCCGCCCACGTCGCCGAGCCCGATGAGATGATCGCCTGGGCTGCGTCGCTGACTCCCGACCGTCCCGGCCGCGCTCTGTTGGCCGCCACGGCGGCTCTGCCCATAGCCCGAGCCCGATATGAGCGGGAAGGACGCCCCGACAGCGTCCTCGCCCAGGTCGCCGACGTGTTCCAAACCCGGCTACGGGCTGTGATGGCGAACGGACCATGGGCCGCGGCATCCCAATGCGCCTCGCTGCTGGGCGCCGATCCCGCCGACGAGAATCTCGCGGCCCTGCTCGCCGCCTGGAACGCCGCTACGGGCGGGGGCTCCGCAGACATCCGCCTGGGCGTGCTCGACGCCCTCGCCGCCTACTTCCCCGCTCCGGTCTCTCCCGACAGCCTTTGGGCCCCGGCCGACAGCCTGCTCACCGCCACTAGGGCCGTCCTGGAGGAGGGCTTCGACGCCCCCGACATCCGCCAACGCCTCCGTGCCCGTACCGTAGCCATCGCCTCGGCACTGGTCCCGGCCACGGCGATCCCCGGGGAGGCTAGCCTCAGGGCCACCGTCCCGTCCTACGCACGGCACCCCGAGCAAGCGGCCCTGGTCGTTCCATTCGACGCACCCGAGGTGATCTGCCGCACCGACCGCGGCGACTTCACCATCCGCCTCGACGGACACCGCGCACCCAACACCTGCGCAACCTTCCTGGACCTGATCCGTCAGGGCTACTTCGACGGCCTGACCTTCCACCGCGTCGTCCCGGATTTCGTCATCCAAGGGGGCGACCCCGACGGCACGGGCTGGGGCGGCCCGGGCTATTCCATCCGCAGCGAATGGTCCGACGCCCCGTACGAGCGCGGCACCGTGGGCATCGCCCACAGCGGCAAGGACACCGGCGGCAGTCAGTTCTTCGTGGGCCACTCGCCGCAACCACACCTGAACGGGCGCTACACCGTGATCGGAAAAGTTGTCAACGGCATGGAGATCGTCGATCTTGTGCAGCCGGACGATCGGTTCCGGCTGGAGATCGTTTCTGACTGACATCAACCTGGAGGGGCTCATGTCCAAGGGACTGTTGATCACGATCGGAATCCTGGCGGTCATCGCCGTCATCACCTTGTCGATGGTCGGCCGCTACAACGGCATCGTGGGACTTGAGGAAGGCATCGACGGCGCCTGGGGCGACGTGGAGAACCAGTACCAGCGCCGCGCCGACCTGATCCCCAACCTGGTCGCGACTGTCAAGGGCTACGCCTCCCACGAGAGCGAGACCCTCGAAGCCGTCGTCAACGCCCGCGCCCGGGCCACGCAGATGACTGCCGAGATCTCACCGGAAACCCTCAACGACCCGGCCATGCTCCAGCGTTTCCAAGCGGTCCAGGACGAGCTGAGTTCGGCCCTGAGCCGACTGATGGTCGTGGTGGAGCGCTATCCCGACCTGAAGGCCAACCAGAGTTTCCTGGCCCTGCAGGACGAGCTGGCCGGCACCGAGAACCGCATCACCGTCTCGCGGCGCCGGTTCAACGAGGCGGTCCAGGGCTACAACGCCACCATCCGCCGTTTCCCGACGACCATCCTGGCCGGCATGTTCGGCTTCGAACGACGGACCTACTTCGAGGCGGCCGCCGGCGCCGACCAGGCCCCCGCCGTCAGCTTCGGGGAGTAGATGGTGACCCGCAGAGCAACGATTCTGTCGACGATCCTCGTGGCGGCGGTCCTCGCGACCGCCGTCGCCGCCCTGGCGCTGCCTTCGGCGCCGTCGACCCACGTGCATGACGGCCCTGGGCTGCTGCCCTCATCGGAACGCAAGGTGATCGCCGCAACCCTGGCCGACTTCGAACAGCGGACCGGCATCCAGCTGGTCGTGGCCGTCCTCGACCGTCTCGAAGGGGCGGTGGAGGACGACGCCGTCGACCTCTACCAGTCCTGGGGCCTGGGCAAGCAGGGCGAGGACCGCGGCGTGCTGTTCTGCATCTGGCCCAACGAGAAACGCACCCGCATCGAGGTGGGCTATGGCCTCGAAGCCGACCTGAACGACGCCAAAGCCGGCCGCATCCTGCGCGGCATGCAAGAAATCCCAGGCGATCAACCTGGCCAGCGCGTCGCTTACGTGCTTGTCAACATCGCGGCGGAAATCGCCCCCGACGACCCCCTCGCCGCCGGGGAGTTCTCCGGCGGCTCCCGCATGTCGAGCCGCGGCGGCTCGTCCGGCGGCAGCCTGATCGGCGGCCTGATCAAACTCATCATCATCCTGATGATCATCGGCGGCGGCGGCGCTGGAAGATCCCGCTGGCTCGGCCCGCTGATCCTGATGTCCGCCATGGGCGGCGGCAGTCGACGCGGCGGCGGCGGTTTCGGGGGCGGCGGCGGATTCGGCGGCGGCGGCGGATTCGGCGGCGGCGGCTTTTCCGGCGGCGGCGGCATGAGCGGTGGCGGCGGCGCAAGCGGAGGCTGGTAGCATGACGAATTCGAAACGCAGCGACGTCCCCCGACGCTTCTTCAGCAAAGACGAGCAGCAGCACATCGTCGAGGCCATCGGCGCCGCCGAACTGCAGACGAGCGGCGAAATCCGCTTCCATGTCGAACGCGATGTTCCAAACAAGGATCCCATCGCCGGCGACGCCTACCTGCAGGGCCGCGAGGTCTTCGCCAAGCTGGGCATGCACGCCACCGAGGCCCACAACGGCGTGCTCGTCTACATGGCAGTACGTTCGCGAAAATTCGCCGTGGTCGGCGACGAAGAACTGCACCGGCGCGTGGGCGACGACTTCTGGAAGGATATTGTCGAGACCATGCGGCAGCATTTCGCCCAGGATCTCTTCGGCGAGGGGATTGCCGCCGGCGTGCTCCAGATCGGCGAATCCCTGCGCGAACACTTCCCCTACCAATCCGACGACGTCAACGAGCTTTCCGACGAGATATCCTTCGACGAGGAGTGACGGGGCTGGGATAGGGACACACCCTCCTCCATGCTCAGCGCTTCGCGAATGTCGCTTGGAGGAGGGTGTGTCCCTATCCCCGCCCCGGCGCCGCTGTTGAAGGACATCTCTGCGGAGGAAACAAGAAAGGCCCGACACCGGAGTGTCGGGCCTTTGCTCGTGAGCGCTTACTTGGTGAGGGTCAGCTTGTCGAAGAAGGTCCGATCGCCCACGCTGGTGCGGGTGAAGTAGACACCCGACGCTACGTGGCGGTTGGTGTCGTCCATGCCGTTCCAGGCGACGCGGTGGATGCCGGGTTCGGTCATCCCGTCGACCAGGACACGGACCAGTTCGCCGCGCACGTTGTAGACCCGCAGAGCGACAGCGCTGCGGTTCGGTACGGAGTACTCGATGGTCGTGGACGGGTTGAAGGGATTGGGATAAGCCCGCACCTGCGCCACCGCTGGCACGTTGACGTCGGTCGGGATTCCCGAGGCGCCGTTGCCGAAGAAGGTGAGGATCTCGGCGAGGGCCACGTCGCGGGCTGTCGCCTGGGGCGCGAAGGCCGGCGGCGGCGTGAAGTCCGGGGTCGACCACCAGCCCTGGAAGTCCATGGGGAAGAAAACGATCTTCGAGCCGGCCAATTCGTTCAGCGTGCCCGCGGCATAGGTGGGATAGGCGCCGCTTACGCCGCCCGCACCGGTCCACTCGGCCACGGCGAGGGCCGATCCCTGTACGGCAGCACCGTCGAAGGTGCTGAGATTGGGGCACAAGCCGTAACCGACGAACTCCTGGGTCAAGCCCGCCGAGTTGCCGGACAGCGGGCTCACCAAAGGCGCTTGCTGGTCGCCGATGAGCGTCGCCACGTCGTTGGTCGCATACTGGCACGACAGCCAGGTCGAGGCGAACGAGATGCCCGCCGATCCCTGGTTTGTGACCAGATCGTGCAAGAGGTGGTCGCCGGTGAACAGGGCGTTGCGTCCCAACTGCAGCCAGTTCCCGAGCAGACCGACATCGTCGGCGTCGAGAGCCCCGCCCCAGTTGTAGGGATCGGGTGTCGTCAAGGTGAACTGCGTGAGATCTCCCGAAGAGTACAGAAGGGTCTCATAGTGCTGGATCTGGTCGACGGTGGCCCGTCCGGCCAGGCCGTTGCCGGAACTGAGGGTCGGCGCATTGGTCGTGTAGACGTCGTAGTCCACACCCTCAACCATACCGAGATGATCGAAGGCGTGCCACCACTCGTTCTCGCCACCGAGCGCGCCGTAATCGTTGTAGAAGAGGATCGGCGGCTGGTCGCCGGGCGTCGCACCGATCATGGTCGGCAAGCCGCGTACGGTGAAGGCGAGGGGCCAGATGAGCGGCCGGAAACCGGGATCGCCCGGGAATACGCCGAAGCCCGCGAGGGATTCGGGCAGGGTCGCGGTGCGTACGTCGCCGCCGGCATCATCGACGGCCTCGATGTAGTAGTGGATCACATCGCCTGGGAAGAAGAAGCCCTCGTCTGGGAGGTCGAAAGCGTAGCGATCCGTCGGCGTGTAGTAGCTGTTGCCGGAAGACAGGGAGTCGCCTTCGACGTAACCCGAAACGGGATGCAGCCTGTAAGGATCGAAAAGCGGGTTGGCATCGAGCTGGAAGTACAGGCGGGGCTTTCGTGTCAGGGCCGCACCGGTCCTCAGCGCGGCTATGTCGAACATGACCGAGTCGCCGGCCACGATGGCCGTGCCCGAGGTGTCGATGTTCTTGGCCATGTCGAAGCGGATGGAGTTGGCGCCGAGGGTGGCAAAGTCGAGAGTCCCGCTCGCCGGGAAGGCATCCTGCGGCATGTCGCGTTCGACGCCCGCGATGAACGGACCATCGATTTCGAATGCTCGAACCCGGACGTTGTCGAAGTAGGGCGCAGGCGTCCCGTCGGTGCCGTTGAGACCCCAGACAAAGCCCAGTTCATTGATCCCCAAGGCGATGCGGATGTGAGTCGTGCCAGGGAGCATCAAATCGTCGATACGGAATTGAGCCCGCTTGTATTCGGTGAAGCCGTAGTAGACGAAATTGCGGTCCTGCCACGGGGACCAGGTCAAGCCGCCGTCGTCGGATGCGGACACGTGCCAGACCCAGAACATGCCGTTGTTGATGGGCAGGTGCTCATAGACATCGAACTCGAGGAAGGCACCTTCATGGGTCGCGTGCAACGGGTTCCCGGCCCCATCGGCATATTCCACGGCCGGCGACCAGATCTCGTTCCGGGCGTGCTCGGTAGGCCCCGCACAGCCACCGGTCAGGTTGTGCGTGTACGAGCCGGGACCGTAGGTCCAGTTCGTGCCGAGGGTCCCGCCCGTGCAGGGCACCACCACCCCATCGTCGATGAACGCCACCTGGCAGCTGCGGTTTTCGCGGCAGGGATCGAGTTCGGTCAGGTGAGGCCAGATCTTGGCGAAATCGCCGACGGACTGGGGAAACTCCAGCTGCCAGTTCGAGGCTGCCATGCCGCTTTCGAAGTCGTCGAGGGTGGCGGGGAGCCCATTGCTGCCCGACACGCTGATGTTGTCGATCTGGGTGTGGCCGGAGGTGGGCCACATGCAGTCCTCATCGGACCAGGCGCCGTCCGATTGGGCTTCGAAGACGAGATGAACCTCGTTGGAGGCTGGTCCGACCAGGTCGCCCGGTGCCACGGTGAAGCTGATCGTCTCGCCGAGCCGAGGGACCCAGGAATGCGTCTCGTTGTCGTAGGTCCACAGGTTGTAGGTCGCGGCGGTGGTCCATCCCGAGGGCGTCTCGTATTTGAGGTAGAGGTAGTCGTAGCCAGGCTCGGTGTCCATGTTGATGTCGAAGACCATCGTGACGTTCGTCACGGCGCCGTTGTCGACCACGGTGCCTGTCCAGCCGACCATCTCCTGGTAGTTGTTCCCGTAGCCCTCGGCGGGATCGCCGACGCCGCAGGACGTGAACACCTCGCCGCACCACATCGCGGCGGTGCCCGTCGGGGAGTTGAAGGTGTCGATGTGCCAGATCTCGTTGGTACGGGCCGTCAGGTCGACGCTGGTCCACCCCTCCCAGTCCGGCGTGTAACGATCGGCGTCGCTCTGGAACTTGCCGTCGCCGCGGTCGGGGCCGCCGAAGATGTCGATGGTGTCGGCCTTGGCGGCGGACAGGCCCGTGGAGATGTGCACGATCTCCGGGGCGCCGGAGTCCAGGGGCTGGTATCCGCGCAGGTCCCGTCCCGGGGTGGTCCCGGCGAACGAGATCACAGCGACGGCTAGGATCATCAGGGTGATTAGAGTCTTCATGATCGGTCTCCTGCATGCGGTATAGGGATCAATGGGCAAATTCCAGGTTATTACGGTCCTGTTTTGGCTTTCTAACAAAATAGATTCATTTTCATAAAGCACGAGAGGGAAACCTGGGTTTTATGGCGGTCATGCACACGGACGGCTGGCCTGAGCGGGTCTGAGATCACCGGACCAGGGCCATTTTGCCGAGTTTCCTGTCGTTCCCAGAAAGGAACTCGTAGAAATACACGCCCGAAGCCACGGCGGTGCCGCGGTCGTCATCGCCGTGCCATACGGCTTGATGCGCGCCGGCCGGCATGTCATCAGAGATCAGCACTCTCACCAGCTCACCCCGCAAGTTGTAGATGTTCAACGACACCTCATCCTCACGGGGCAGAAAATAATAGATGGTCGTGGCTGGATTGAACGGGTTCGGATAGTTCCTGACGGTCGAGATTTCAGGTGTGTCGACTGCGACGATCGACGGGATGTAACCGAAGCCCATCAGGATCTCGCCGAGGGCGTCGGAACGGGCCGCGGACATGCCGTTGACGATGTCGGGGATGAAGCCCAGCGGCGTGTACCAGTTCATGAAATCGACGGGAAAATAGACCACGTTCGAGCCAGCGTGGGTATTCATCACACCTGCGGCGTATGGATGGGCTCCGGGCGAGACCCATTCCGCGATGGCCGTGGCGGTGCCGACGGCCTCGACGGCATCGAAAGTCTTCAGGGATGGGCAACCGCCGTAGGCGATCACGTCGGTGTTGTAGTAGGGATGGGCACCGGTCGCGATGATCGTCGGGGTGGTCAGACCGCCGATCAGACTGCTGATGTCGTATTGTCTGAAGTTCACCGAGAGCCAGGTCGAGACGAAGTTCGTACCGGCGGCGCCCTGATTGGACATGAGATCGAATACGAGGTTGTCGCCCGTAGCCAGAAGATTCTTGCCGCCCCCGCCGAGCCAGGTGTCCAGAAGATCCAGGTCGCCCGACTTGTCGAAGTTCTGGTCGTTCTGGTTCAAGCAGTAGTAGCTCAGATTGCCACAGGTGTAGAGCATCGTGGAGTAGCCGGAGATCTGAATACCCGTCGCCCGCGAGCCCAGTCCGTTGGACACGCCGGATGATGGTGCGTTGACGTAGTAGATGTCGTAGTCGATACCTTCGTCGAATCCCAACTCCCGCATCGAGTGGATCCATTCGTTCTCGCCGCCGCGGTTGCCGAAGTCGTTGACAAACAGGATGTCGGCCTGGTCGCCGGGCGTCGCCGAGAACAGGGTTGGCAGGCCGTGGACGATGAACGATGAAGGCCATAGCAGGGGAACGTAATTGGGATCGCCGCAGAAGATCCCGAATCCCGAAAGATCCTGAGGAAGCGTCGTGACCTGTACGTCGCCGGCCAGATTGTCCTCGGCATGGATGTAGTAGTGAATGACGTCGCCGGGGAAGAAGAAGCCGGTATCGGGTAGATCGAAAGCATACCGGTCCGGGATGACGATGCCGTTGGACAAACGAACCATGTCCCCGTTCACGAATCCCATGGTGGGATGGGTTCGATAGGGGTCGAACAGCAGATTCGCCTTCAACGCGTAGTGCAGCGTAGGCCGACCGTTGAGTTCACTTCCGTCGCGTTCAGCGGAAATATTGAAGGTAATGGAATCTCCCGGCACGACAGCCGCGCCGTTGGTGCTCAGAATGTCTAAGGCCATATCGAACCGGATGGAGTTGTTGCCTAGATTCCCGTAGTCGATGATCCCGGAAGCAGGGAAGTTGTCTTGGGCAAGCTCGAGTTCCCGGGTCGAAATGGCAGGGCCCTGGATCTGAAAAATGCGGAAACTCACATTGTCGAAATACGGCGCCGATGTCCCGTCGGTGCCGTTCAGGCCCCAGATCCAGCCAAATTCGTTGTTTCCGAGAGCCAACCGCACATGGGTCGCACCTTGCTCGACCAGGTAGTCGACCCTGTTCGAAATGCGGCTATAGTTCCCCAATCCGAAATAGTACTGATGACGATCGTCCCAAACCGACCACGTCGAGCCGCCGTCCGTGGACGAGCTCAGGTGCCAGACATAGAACAGCCCGTTCTCGGCCGGAAGATGGGCATAGACATCGAATTCGAAAAGAGCCCCTGCGTGGCTGGTATGAAGAGGATTGCCGGCCTCATCGGCCCAGGCCAGCGGCGGAGACCAGACCTCGTTCCAGAGATGTTCCCCGGGGCCGGCACATCCACCCGTGAGATTGTGAGTGAAGGACCCAGGACCATAGGTCCACGTCGAGCCGAGGGTGCCTCCGGTGCAGGGCACGATGATGGCGTTGTCGATGAACGCCACCTGGGGTGAAGATTGTTCGACACAGGGATCGAGGGTGGCGAGGTAGGGCCAGATGTCAGCGAAGTCGCCCACGGCCGTGGGATACGCCACCTGCCAGTCGGCGCCCGTCATGCCGCTCTCGAAGTCGTCGGTCGTGGTCGGGAGGCCGTTGTCGCCGCTGACGGTGATGTTGTCGAGCTGGGCCAGGCCGGAGGTCGGCCACAGACAGTCGCTGTCTGACCATCCCCCGTCGGATGTTCCTTCGAACCTCAAATGGACCTCGTTGTTGCCCACACCCTGAAGATCGGTGGGCGCAACGGTGAACGCGATGGTCTCGCCGATCAGCGGATTCCAGACTCCTGCCGACTGGGTGCTTCCGTTGTAGGTCGCAACCGTGGTCACGCCGTCGAGGCAGAGGTACTGGAGTCGCAGGTAGTCGTAGCCGGGTTCGTTGTCGTAGTTGGCGTCGAACGTGACCGTCACGTTGGTCGCCAGGGCGTTCTCGGCGACCGTGCCCGTCCAATCGAGGTACTCGATATAACCGTTGCCGTAGCCTTCGGCTGGATCGGCTCCCCCGCAGGAAGAATAGACTTGGCCGCACCACACGGCATTGCCACCGACGGGTGCGTTGAACGTGTCGACGTGCCAGATCGCGTTGGTCCTGGCCGTGAGATCCACGGACGTCCAGCCCTCCCAGTCGGGCAGCGAGGGGTTGGTGTCGCTCTGGAACATGCCGTCGAGGCGGTCGGGGCCGCCCATCAGGTAGACGGTGTCGCTCTTCGCAGCGGAGAGTCCGGTGGCGAACAATGTGCTGTTCGGTTCGGCGAGATCGACGAGATGATAAGATCGGATGTCTGACCCAGCAGCGCCGGCGGCAGCGACCGCATACAGGACGATCAGTACGAAAGCTACTCTGCACATAGTGCATCCTTCTCGATTGAAATTGAGATAGAGCAAAGAACTGGATCAATACTGTCAATCAACGGAATTCTAACACACAGCATCAACGCGACGGGTCGATAAGGGGGTGCAGCGAGTGGGCAATCACGCCCCCGTAGATCGTGATACCCGCATAGTTGAAATGCATGTCGGCAGGCCAATAGAGCACATCTCCATCTTCCCCCGCAGCCTCGATGAGTCCCTCCCTCGCCGCGAGCATCTCCACACCCCGTGCTGAGGCGACCGCCGATACCGTCGGCGTGACGAAGTCGTTCCACAGCACTCCTTCGACATCGGGCACTGTTTGCTGTCGATGGGGATGCACGACCATCAGCACACGCCGTTCGTCTCCGAGCAGTTCGACGAGGGTTTTGACGAGCTCGTCGACGTTGCGCCGGAAGACGGCGATCTCCGCCGCGTACTTCTCGGCGCTGCCCTCAGGGTCCATGGCGTTGGAGAGGCTGCCGTGGGGATACCAGCTCCGATACTCCCGACGCAGCTTCGGCATGCGGATGCGGGTGTGATGCAGCTTGTGGATCATGCGCACGAGATAGAGGCCGTGATCACGGGCGTCGAGCAGGCCCTGCTCGAAAGCGACGGCGATGGGCGTGGCGCTCACGCCCGCGATGCGGCCGTCGGCGTCGCGGCGGATCAGGCGTTCATAGCGCATGTAGTCGTCGCCGAGGTCGGTCTGGTCGATGACGACCACCACGAAGTCGGGGTCGAGGACAGGCACGAGGCGGCGGGCCTGGGGCACGAGGATGGCCGGTGAGTAGGACGAGTGGCCGGCGTTGTACATCGTCGGCGGCGGGGCGTCGGGTGCGAGTTCGCGGAGGGCTTCCCAGGTGCGCTGGACGAGGGTGTTGGCGTCGTCGTAGCCCTCGACGAAGGAATCGCCGAGGAAGAGGATGCGCGGCGCCGCGGGGTCGGGATCGGATCGCAGGGCGTTGAGGCGCACGCCGAGGCTGTCGCGGCGGATGGTGTAGGTGTCTCCGGACGCTTCGCCGTACACGTCCGCAGAACCGAGGGTCCAGGTCTCCTCCGGCAGAGGCACGTGGTTGAGCTCGTCGCTCATCCGGGCGAGGGTGACGTGCTCCATCTCAAGGTCGTAGAGAGGGCCGATCGCCTGCTGCAGGCGCAGCACACCCTCGACGACGGCGAGGTTGAGCAGGGTGAACAACAGGATCTTGAGGATGCGGGGCTTCACATACCACCTGCCGGCCCGGGTCCGCGGCGCAGAACATCGCCGCGGACCCTAGCACGACAGGATCGGGCAGGCCACTACTTGAGGTAGGTCAGCCGCTGCACGGCGACGAGGTCCCCCTGGCGTACACGCGCGAAGTAGGCGCCGCTGGGCAGGGTGCGGCCGCGGGCGTCGCGGCCGTTCCAGGTCACCGCCCGACTCGCACCGACGGCCGGGGCGTTCAGGCGCTGCACGATACGGCCGGCGGCATCGTGGATCGTCACCTCGGCCGGACCGTCGTGCAGACCGACCAGGCTCAGCACGACGCGGCCGTTGAACGGATTCGGTACGGCGCTCACCGCGAGGGGAACCGGTGTGTCGGTCGCGGAGACCGGCACCCAGATCGGAACGTAGTCGGCGGCCGTCGTCAGGTTGCCGTCGCCGTCGCCCAGCGGGCATTGGGCGGCCAACACGCTTCCGTCGGCGGATCCGTAGGCGCCAACGGCCAACACGAGTTCGGCCGGGCGGAGACCGGGATACAGGTCGTCGAGGTGCAGCGCGCCTTCGAGGACCGCGCCGGCGGCGTGGTCGAAGCGCCCGGCGGGCGGCGTGGACTCGGCGGCGTCGAACCAGCCGCGCCAGCCGTTGTCGCCTTCGCTGGCGAGGAAGGCGTCCCAGGTCACCACGATGCCGGCCTTCGACCAGGGAGCATTCGCCGGAAGCTCGGTACCGTCGACCAGCATCATGAAGATGTCGGCGGACGGTTGGGCGCTCGTCATGTCGGTGGCAACGTAGAGCCAGGGTTCGTCCCATTTCACCCAGACCCTGCTCGCGCCGCAGTCGGAGACAAGATCGGCCGACATGTCGAGCTGGCCGTCCATGACGAAGGGCGAGGTCTCCACCACGCCGCCTTCGACCGGCAGGTGCCAGTCGGCGCCGCCGTTGTTGTCCCAGGCGCCGGCGCCGTCGGTGAACACGACGTCGACAGTCGAGGCCGACGAAGACACCGTCCAGTCCAGGCGCCAGGCCGTGGAGTCGGGGTCCCAGGTCATGGGGCTGTCGAGGACCTGCTGCCAGCCGTCGATGCCCCGGTGGGCGAGCACCGAGGCGGCCCCGGCGAGCACGCGTCCCACCGGGTCGTACCAGAGCGAGGCGGCCTGGCCGGCGACCAGAGTGTCGGGGTCGGTCCATACGACGTCGCCGCCGGGCGTGACGCCTCCCCCGCTGCCGACCCAGACGTGCTGGATGGGCGAACGGGTGACGTGGCCGAGGGCGTCTTCGGCCTCGACGTAGTAGTCGAGCAGGACGTCCTCGAAGCCGGCGACCTCGACCCAGGCCTCGTCGGCGATGTGCGTGGGCAGCTCGGTGAAGTCGATCTCGGACATGGGCCAGGGCTCGTCGGTGGGCATGGTGCGGACAGTCATCGGCAGGGCCGACCAGGCGCCCACCCCCGCCCCGCCCGCGTAGGTCTCGTTGTGGACGGTGGCGAGGTCGTTGGTCCCGTCCGCGTCTTCGCGGATCATCAGCTCGATACGGGCCAGGCCCGAGACGTCGTGCACGAAGGTCCAGACATGGAAGTCGGAGGGCAGCGTCACGCCGTTGCCGCCGGGATAGCCCCAGAGCGAGCCGCCGCCCTGGCCGCCCGGGTTCCAGGGCAGGCGCTGGGGCAGCCAGACGGTGGGCGCCACGGTGTCGGGGCCCGAGACGATGATGGGATCGGCCAGGGCCACGGCCTCGTTGCAGGCCATCGTCGCCTTGATCTCCATGTCCAAAGCCGCCCCATAGTACATGTAGCCGCTCTCGTAGCCGGCCAGCAGGAAGTGCCAAGCGCGTTCGCCCACATGGGCGCCGGCTGACGGCGCAGCCACCTCCCCGGGATCGACGGTGGGCAGCAGGGCGGCGGCGGTCTCCACGCGGTTCTGGGCGGCGATCAGCACGGCCCAGTTGCGCTCGTCCTCGGCCCAGCCGCCGGGGATGTCGAAGTTTCCGGCCGCGTCGACCAGGGGCCAGTTCCAGTTGATGTACTGGGGCGAGCCGAAGTCGCCGTCGGCGTTGACCCAGCCGCCGTCTTCCACATGGACAACGTCGGAAGCCGGCACCGGATGGTGGCGCAGATAAGTGGCTACGGTCGTCGGAGTGTGACCGGCAGAAGCAGCCGCATGAGAAAAGCCGGTTACATTCTCATGATAATAGGAGTCGCCGCCGCTCCACGCATTGTCACCGTCGTGAGCGAAGAGGGCGAGCATCGGACGTGTCGGATCGTTGGCCCCGGCCAGCGCGTCGACGCCGCCGGTGCCGAACAGACCGTACCCCTCCTCCCAACCCATGGCGTTGGCCGCGGGCACAACGACGATGGTGTCGCCAAGACCGGTGTTCGGATCTACGTAGACGGCGCGGTGGGGCGTGAAGCCGTAGGGATACGGCACCTTCAGGGTGACGCCGCGGGAGATGGTGTGGTTGGTCCAGTTCGCCTGAGCTGGGTTGAGCTGGTCGGCCGGGTTGGGGGCGTCGGTGTTGTCGCCGTTGGCCGTCCAGGGATAGCCGTCGCAGGCGCGGGCGATGTGCAGGTCGGGCACGATCGACCATGTCACCCCGGCGTCGACCAGGGCCGGAATCAGGCGTTCGCTGAAGCACATCTCGGCCGGGAAGAATCCCGCCGACTGGGCCCCGGGCCCCCAGGCGTCGCCCCAGATCTCCCGGGCGCAGGCCAGCTCCATGCGCAGCGCGGCGTCGGGCAGCAACGGCCCGATAGCATGGTGGAAGCCCACCAGCACGAGGTCCAGACGGGGATCGCCGGCGGTGTTGCTCCAGCTGTGGGCTGTCCGATAATGAGACCACCAGTTGTTGGCATATATGCCGCCGTTCCAACCGGATACCCCGAGCGAGTTCAGGTTTTCGATCAAGGCCCCGGCGAACGAGATCTGGGCCCCGGCCTCGGACAGATCGAGGATCGAGGCGACGGCGTCCTTGGGGTACCACTGGTAGTCCGCCACCCGGTCAGGCTTGCTGAAGATCGTCGTCTCGTCGTTCTGGGAATGGCCCAGGCTGATGGTCTCGTAGACCGTCTCATAGCGCCCCGGCGTCCAGGTGCTCTGATCCGGCCAGTAGACGGGCTGATGCATGTGCCACAGATAGGTCGTGTGCACGCCCGTCCCCGCCGCCGCCGCCCCGGCCAACAGCAGGATCGCCACCCCGATGATGTTCCGTTTCACGCTCGCCCTCCCCCGTCCACCTGATGATGCGCCCCGAAGTCTACCACATGGTCGCCCCTCGAATCATTGGGCGATCGGAATGGCGGACGGCCGGCGGTCGCGGCGCTCCGAGAGACAAAGACACACACCCCGGGGCGACATTCGCGAAGCGCTGAGCCCAGGGGTGTGTGTCTTTGTCTCTCGGAGCGCCAACTCGGCGCCCGTTCGTCAGTCCGATTGCCTCATGACTTTGAGGAGCGTCCCCCAGGAAGGCGCCGCCCCATGCATCAGGATCCCCACGCGGAACAGCTTGCCGGCCGTGCGGGAGAACACCACGATCGCGACGAGCAGCAGCACCCAACTCAGCACGACTTGCCACATCGGCGGCGTCTCGAGGATCACACGGATGAACATGAGTACCGGCGTGAACATCGGGATCAGGCTCATGACCGTCGCCAACGTTCCTCCAGGATCCTGCATCACCACAGTCAGCATGAGCATCGGGATGATGATGAACATCATGATGGGCGTGGAGAAGGGCTGGGCTTCCTGGATCGTGTTGCAAAGAGCTCCGACACCCGCAAAAAGCGCCGAGTACATCATAAAACCGAGGATGAAGAACAGCAGGAACGAGACCAGGATGAACGGCGAGAGTACCGAGGCATCGAAGGTCATGCCTGCTATGGAGATTCCGCGTGTCGAGGCCAGATAGAGCGACAGCACCCAGATGGCCACCTGCGTCAACCCCGCAGCGCCGATACCGAGAATCTTGCCCAACATCATCTGGCTCGACGGCACGCTCGAGAGCAGCACTTCGACCACGCGCGAGGTCTTTTCCTCGATCACGCCGACGAGAGTCTGCTGGCCGTAGAGGATGACCATCATGTAGAGCATCATGATCAGGGTCATGGCCATGCCGAAGACACCACGTTCATCGCGGGCGGTGGCGTCGCCTTCCTCGCTGACGGTCAGACGCTCCCAATCCGTGTACGAGAGCAGGTATTCCGTCAGATCCTCGGAGATGCCCGCTTCCGCATAACGCGCCTTGCGCAGCACTGCATTGACGGCCGGGCGCAACGAATCGCTGGCCAAGCCCGCCGCGACGGACTTGACATAGAAGCGCAGCTTGCCGTTCTCCATGAAATCCGGATCGAAAACAATGCCTCCGTTGACGGTCCCTTGGGTCACCAAGTCTTGAACTTCCTGAATGCCCTGCTCGAGGCTGCGGCCGTTCAACTCGACCGCCATCAGCTCGAGACCATCACCGGACTGCTCCGCGACGATATCTTTCAGGTCCTTGAACCAACGGCCCTCAGAGTCCAGAACAGCTACGGTGCGCCGTTCTTCTACCCTGTCCCCCATAAGCATGGGAATGATGATGGTCATGGACATGAGCAACGGGATGAGGACGGTGCTGATCACGAAGCCCTTGCTCTTCACTCGCTCCTTATATTCACGTCGGATGATGGCCCACAGCTTCATGACGCCACCTCCTGGGTTGCAAACGCAGCCCCGCGGCGTTTGCGGACTGCAGAGATGAAGATCTCGTCCAATGACGGCCGATGGGCGGAGAACAGACTCAAGGCGCCTTCTTCACGCAGCCCATCGAGCAGTTTCTGGTGGTCCGCACCCTCGCTCAGGATCAGGCTCCAGGCGCCTTCGTTACGCTCGGTCCGAAGCACGCCGGGCAGTCCGGAGGGCATGTCGCGTCCATCCACGAAGGCGGCTTTCACGGAATCGAGAGGGAAATCGCGCTTCACTTTGGCCAAGTCACCTTCAAGAATCACCTCTCCACCCTCGATCAGGCAGATCGAATCGCACAGCTTTTCGGCTTCGGGCAGCATGTGCGTCGAGAAGATGATCGTGCAGCCGCGGCGGTTCTCTTCGCGGATGATGTCGCGCAGGACCTCGACGTTCAAGGGGTCGAGCCCGCTGAAAGGCTCGTCGAGGATGACCAGTTCGGGATCGAACTGGAAGACCGAGGCCAGCTGCACCTTCTGCTGCATGCCCTTGCTCAAGGCGTCGATCTTACGGCCGGCCCAGTCGGAGAGCCCGACGCGTTCGAGCCAGGCTTCCGCCTTATGCCTCGCTTCGGACCTCGGCACCGACTTGAGCTCGGCCAAAAACACGAGTTGGTCGAGGCAGGTCATCTTGCGGTAAAGGCCCCGCTCCTCAGGCAGATAGCCAATGCGGTCCAGCCGCTGCCGATCGAGCGGGTGTCCGCCGAACAGGATTTCGCCCCCGTCTGGGACGACGATGTTCATGATGCTGCGGATCGTGGTGGTTTTGCCGGCCCCATTGGGACCGAGGAAACCATGGATGGCTCCCTGAGGAATGGACAAGCTGAGATTCTTGACGGCGTGCACCTTGCCGTAGCTCTTGCACAAGCCACGGATCTCCAGGACGGCCTCGCCGACCGGACCGGTCGGATCGTGGGACATGGTGGTCCTTTCGCTGTGATCGGGTCCAACGGCGCGGCCGTCGGGATCTCACGAGGATAAGTAAGCGGCCCGGCATGAGCAACAACGGACATTGAGGCAGAAGGTTGCGCTGTGTTGGGTGCATAGAGAAAACCCGGGGCTCCCCCGCCGGGGCCCCGGGTCCTCAAACCGGATCAGTCTAGGACCTTTCCGGTTACATTGCGCCCGAGCTCCTCGTTCATGGCATCTTCAGGGCATCTGGCTACGAATCGAGAAACCCCATCGCGTGATGTCCAGCGAAAATCCGAAGCCGAAGAGAACGGGCGTCGTTCGGTGACTCTCTGGGGTCAGCGAGTCATGATGACTGGATGAGCATAGGGATCGAAGATCACGAAATATTCACGGCCGGATAATTAATGCCACGACCGCAAAAAGAAACACGGGGCAACCCCCGCCGGTGGCCCCGTGTTCTGGTACCGAGCTATGAGCAGTACTCGTGCCCGGTCCCTGCGAACATCTGTCGCGGCCCATCCAGGCCATCGACATGAGTAACGATACAGGTCGAATCTCACAAAACGATCACGCACTTCTCATATTTCCGGAATCATCACGATCTCTGCTCCAGCGAGGCGAATCCGCTGCCGATTCATAGTCAGGTTGGTATTCGCCTCGAGCGGTAGCATCTTGCACCGTTTACGGAGGTTGCCCTGGGCGACGTGATACGTTTGTGAGACTCTCGTGGCATCATGAAGGGACGATGATCATGAACACGACAAGACCGCGACGGATCCTCCTGGTCGAGGATGACCGCGACCTCACCGAGGTCGTCACACTGCACCTCCAAAGCGAGGGGTACGAGGCTGTGTCCGTACACGACGGTCGCGCTGGAGTCCAAGCCTTTCAACAGGGCGAGTGGGACATGGTCCTGCTCGATTGGATGCTACCCGGCATTTCCGGCATGGACGTGCTCCGTACGATCCGCGAAAAGAACCGACAGATCCCCGTGCTCATGCTCACGGCGCGGGGCGAGGAGACCGACAAGGTCCTCGGACTGGAACTGGGCTGCGACGACTACATGACCAAGCCCTTCAGCCTGCGCGAACTCACGGCGCGCATGAAAGTGCTCCTGCGCCGCATCGAGCTGGCTCGGAGCATCGCCGAGGGCGGTGAACACGACCGCGTGCTCGAATTCGGGTCGCTCCAAATCGACAACGCTAAACGACGGGTTTCGGTCGACGGTGAACCTGTCCAGCTGACTTTGAAGGAGTACGACCTGCTCTTCACCCTGGCCGCCAAGCCGGGACGCACTTTTTCGCGGCGGCAGCTTCTGGACCTGGTCTGGGACCAGGATTCGGATGTGTACGAACACACCGTGAACTCCCACGTGAACAGGTTGCGCGGGAAGGTCGAAAACAACCCGAACCGGCCCCGTTACATTCTGACGGTCTGGGGCATCGGCTACCGTTTCACCGACGAGTACTAAGGACATCATGAGCGCCAGGAACATCGTCCACAGCCTCCACTTCAGGATCACCTCGGTGTTCCTGCTGCTGCTGGTCGCAGTGTTCTGGGGCTATACCGCATGGGTGGATCATTCGCTCTACGGAGTGGAATGGGCGCCAGGCGAGCAGGAGTGGTACGACATTTATCGCGACGCAGAGATGGACAGCCTCGCGGTGTTGATCTCAGACCGGGTCGACGACATCGACTACATCGCCGCGACCCTCGCCGACTACGGCAGAACCATCGCAGGCTACGACGCCGAGATGGCCATGTTCGACGCCGAGGGCCTCGTCGTCGCCACGAGCGATCCCGACTCCCTCTCCCATGTCCTGGTCAGGATCCAGACCGCCCTGCTCGATTCGATGTCCCTGGAGACCTGGGACTTCACGAGCTATCCCAATCCCGACGACATGGACGCCTACGAAAACCGCATCACTGCGGTGGTGACTCTGCACGCCGACGGCGACACCCTGAACGCAGCCGACGGTTGGCTGGTGTCGACATTCACTCCCCTGGAAGTGGACCTGGAGGCGAACACCGAGGCTAACCGCGTGCGTATGATCTGGGGCGCCGCGGTGATCCTCGTCTACTCGTTCTTCGTGGGCCTCACCCTGCTGACCTGGGTCAGTCGCCGCGTACGGAGCCTGTCGAGGGACATGGCAACGTTCCGCGAAGGTGACTTCGAGCACCGCACCGCCGACTCCGGAGCCGACGAGATCGGCCGGCTCGGTCAGGACTTCAACCGGCTGGCCGACCGACTGACCACCGTGATCGCCGAGCTCAGGCAATCCGAGGAATACCGCAGCCAGCTCGTGGCGAATATCTCCCACGATCTGCGCACTCCCATGGCCACCCTGCGCAGCTATGTGGAAAGCTTCATGTTGCGTTGGGACTCCCTCGAGGCCGCCGACCGCGATCGCCAGCTCAAGACCATCGCCTCGAATCTCGACAACCTCGAGGGCCTGATCGAACGGCTCTTCGAACTCACGCGCCTTGACAACGGCAATGTCGAATTCCGACGCGAATCCTTCTCCCTCGAGGAACTCGCCGTCGATGTGCTGGACCGCATGGAAGTCAAGGCCACCGAACACGGAGTCACCCTCGACCTGAGTGTCGAGGACGGCCTACCTCTCGTCGAGGCCGACGCCTTACGCATCGTACAGGTGCTGCAGAACCTGTTGGACAATGCCATCAAGTTCAACGAGACGGGCGGGTCGGTGTGGGTGACGCTCAGACCCGTGGCCGTGGGTGTGGAGGTGGAGGTCCGGGACGACGGCCCGGGGATTTCGGACGAGGACCGCACCCACGTTTTCGAGCGCTTCTATACGGCGGACAAGAGTCGGTCGGACAAGGGACGCGGCTCGGGATTGGGTCTGGCCATCGCCCACCGCATCGTGACCAATCACGGCGGCACGTTGACCCTCGAGAACGCAGACGAGGACGGGGGCGCCATCTTCCGTTTCACGCTGCCGGCGGCCGACGCCTAGCCTTCATCATCCCTGTTCAATTCCCGCACCACACCCAGAGTCCCGATCAGAGCGATGGCGAACAGGACGGCGGCCTTGGTCGGATCGCCGATCAAAGCCTGCCCGATGCCGAATGTCGTGCCGTACACCAGGGAAACCCCCGAGATCCAGGCGACGACGGTATGACGACCAAGGCCGTCGTGTCGGACATCGGCCGTGGCTGTGCGCACCGGCCCCCAGAATCCTCCCGGACGCACCTTACGGACGAAGGCCTCGAGTCGATCGCTGTCGACCGGGCGGGTGAGGAACGTGACCGTCAGCCAGGTCACGATCGTCACCGGCACCAGGATCAGGGCCTTGTGATGGGTCTCGAGGTTCATGCCCCCGAGGCGGACGGGAGTCCCGAACAGCTCGTACGCCGGACCCGACTGCACCGCCGCTGTGATCTCGAAGGCCACCGCCACGACGACCGACGACGCCAGCGCCGCGATCTCGCTCCAGGCGTTGAGCCGCCACCAGAACCAACGCAGGATCAGCACCGGCCCGATGCCCGCCCCCATGGCCCACACGAACAGCCAGGCCTTGCCGATGGAGGTCAGTGAAAGCGCCACCAGCACGGCCAGGGCCATCAGCACCGCAACGCAGATTTTCGAAACCAGGATCGTCTCCTTGTTCCCAGCCAGCGGTCGGATGAAGCGGCGGTAGATGTCGTTGATGAGATAGCTCGCACCCCAGTTCAGGTGCGTGTCGATGGTCGACATGAAGGCGGCGAAGAACGACACCAGCATGATGCCGAGCAGGCCCGGTCCCAGGACATCCCGCATGAGGATCGGATAGGCAGCTTCCTCGGTCGCCCCTTCGGGAACCACCGGAACGAGAACCAGCGAGGCGAGAGCGGCGATGATCCAGGGCCAGTAACGCAGGGCGTTGGTGGCCAGGGCGAACCAGAGAGTGGCGCCGCGGGCGTGGCGTTCGTTCTTGGCGGCTGCCATGCGCTGGATGAGGTAGCCGCCGCCGTCGGCGTTGTGGCTGGCCCACCACATCAGGGTGATGAAGATCAGGAACTTGAAGAGGTCGGATTCCAGACCGAGGCCGCCGCCGGGGATCATGGCCAGAGTGCTTTCGCTGACGAGGGGCGACGCGGCCAACTGCTCACGCAGAGCGCCGAGGCCGCCCACCTTCCCCACCGAGCAGACGGCCAGGGTAATCGCTCCGAACATGGCCAGGGCGAACTGGACGACGTCGGTGACGACCACGCCCCAGAACCCGGAGAGCAGGGCGTAGCTCAGCGCCAGGGCGGCGCCGACGGGCACCGCGATCTCCCGCGGCACGCCGAGGACGGCTTCGGCCACGGTGCCCAGCCCCAGCAGGACCCAGCCCATGACGATCAGGTTGTAGAGGATCGCGAAGTAGCCCGCCTTGAAGCCGCGCAGCGCGGCGGCGGGCTTGCCGCTGTAGCGCAGTTCGATGAGCTCGTTGTCGGTCAGCACCCCGGCCCGGCGCCAGAACCGCGAGAAGAGGAAGACCGCGAGGATCTGCGCGAGCACGTAGTGCCAGCCGAACCAGTTGTACCAGATGCCGTCGTTGCGGATGAAGCCGGTGACGGCCAGCGGCGTGTCGGCGGCGAAGGTCGTCGCGACCATGCTCGTGCCGAGGATCCACCAGGGCAGCGTGCGGCCGGCCAAAAAGTACTGGTCGGCCGAGGTCGAGGCGCGGCGGCGGAAGGCCAGGCCCAGGCCCACGGTGAGCAGGATGTACGCGGCGATGATGGACCAGTCTATGATGTGGAGGTTGGTCACGAGGATTCCCCTCGGTGGAGTGGCAGAGTCAGATGGGCGGTATGGGCTTCCCCGTCTCGGTGCAGGAAGACGACGATCTCGCGGTCGCCCTCGAAGCGGAGCTGGCGGACGACTTCTTCCGGCGACAGGGGAAAGCCCCTGGTCTTGACCACGACCCGGCCGGCCCGGTGGGCCGTGAGGGCGTCCTGGAGCCCGCGACGGGACCAGGGCAGCGAATCGATACGACGCCACGAGCGGGCCAGGGCGTCCCGGGAAGGCTCCTGCGCCGAGTGGTAGGCGATGCCGTGGGCCAGGAGGCTCCAGTTCCGTTCCCGAGCCAGGTCGTTCAGCAGGCCGGCCCGCAGCACGGCACCATCGGGTTCGAGGATCCAGGGGCCGGGAGGCGCGATCGATGCCGGCGGCTCTTCGCCGGCACTCCCGTATTCTGCGGCGACGACGTCGGAGACCGGACCGCTGAGCACGGTGGCTCTGCGCCGTGATGTTCCCGGCCGGGACAGGGCCCCGCCCCAGAAGGCGGCTTCGCGGACCACCCCGTTCCAGGACACGAGTTCCACGTCATAGTCCAAGACGCTCATGCCTTCGAGCAAGCAACCGGGTCCGGACAGGGCCTCATGATCCAGATCGAGGCCGGGGCCCCACTTGACGCACCAGCCGGCGGCCGCGGCCAGCACGGGTCGCAAGTCGGCGGGTCGGGGAGAAAGGTCCTCGGGCCGGATCAGCCGACGCGTGCCCGCGGCCCGCCGGGGTCCGACGCGGCGCCCCGGGTCGGCGATGATCACCTCGTGGTTCGGCAACGGGCAGGCGGGGAACTCCCCACCGATCACGTTCCCGTCGCCGCCGACGGCCCTGAGATTCACGCGGGCCAGCGCCGCAGCCAGGGGGTCCCGTTCGACGCCCCGGACGGACAGCCCGGCCAAAGCCGTCCGGGTCAGATCGCTACCCGCACCGCAGCCGAGGTCCAGCACGACGGCGGTAGCGTACATTTCGGCGATGCGGCGGGCCCGGCGCGCCGCAACAGGGTGTGCGGTCGCCTGCTCCAGGAGTTCCGGCACGAAGAACAGGCGGTCCGCGTCGGGAAACCGCTCGGCGGCCCTGGCACGGGCCTCGGCGACCCGCAGGGCCAGCAGGACGAGGGCATCGCCGTGGACGTCGCGAAGCCGGCGCTGCTGTGCCGGTCCCGGCGGCGCGTCGAGCGCGGCCAGTCCGTCGAGCAGGGCTCGACCGGCGCCGGTCGCGAGTGCGGTGACGAGATGATCGTGTTCTGTGGTCAAGGGTGCTCCGGTCTCGGGCCAAACGACGAGCGACGCACGGGTGCGTCGCTCATCCTAATGGCTCGTCCCGGAGACGTCAGCAGGGGATTCGGCGGATCAGGTGGCGGGAGTCAATTCCCTGCGGACCTGGTCGACGTCTTCGACGATGTTCAGGAAGCGGTCGATGTTCATCAGCGAGAGGACATCCTGGACCAGGGGCTGGACCCCGGCGAGAACCATGCGGCCGCCCAGTTCCTTCATCATCTCGTTGACATAGAGGAAGGTGCCGAGCCCGCTGCTGGCCACGAACGGTACCGCCCTCAGATCCAGCACCAGGGTCCTCTCCCCGGCCTCGATTCTGTCCATGCAGGTTTCCCGTAAATCGGTGGCCGCGTCGGCACCGAGGCGCCCGGTCAGGCTCAGCACGGTGAACCCGTCTTGGGCTCCGTCGGTGATGAAAAACGTCTCAGACATGGAGAGGCTCCTCTTCAGGGGTTCGAACATCCACCGCCGGTTTGATGGCGCAGACATTGCCGATGTTCAGAAGCGTGCGGTATTCCAACTGTTCGGTCAGGGTGCGGATCAGAGCCCAGCCCAGGCCACGCCCCCGCTTGCGGACATCGCTGTTCTCGAGATCCGGGACTTCGACGGACGCCGGCGGGCAGGACCGGCCTCGGTCCCGCACCATCACCCAGCCCGCCAATGCGTGCTCGGACGTGGCGGGGTACCACCAGAGATCGACCTCCGCTCCCGGCCGGCCGAGATATCCGTGCTCGAAGACGTTGTTGATGTGCTCGCTGAGGGCGAGTTCCAGCAGGCCGAGGTCGCGCTCGCCGAGCGAGGCGTCCATCAAGGCCTTCATCCAGTCGCCGATCTGCTCACTGCCGCCGCTACGCGCGGATACCTGCAGATGCATGGCGCCCTCGGTCAACTGCGTCAGTTCATCTTCACTTTTCAGGTCCCCGATCAGGTTGCCGGCGTTTCCGGAGACCTGTGACGTTTCCGGGAGCTTGGAAACATGCCCGGGGCAACCGACCAGCAGCAGAGTGAGGTCGTCGAACCGGGACTCGTGCCCCTGCCAGCCGGTCACGGCGGCCTGCAGGGATTCCAGCACGGGCCCGTGCCCCTGGCCGTTGGCCCGGCGCAGGATCTCCTCGACCCTGGCCTGGCCGAACTCCTCGCCGTCGCCGCAGCGGGGCGCTTCGGTCAGGCCGTCGGTGTAGAGCAGGGCCAGGTCGCCGGGACCCAGCAGGACGGTCGTGTCGTGATAGGACGAAGCCGCGATCGCATGGGGAATGATCCCGAGGGGCACGCCCTCGGACCGATATTCCTCCACCACGCCCATGGCCGGGCGGGCCAGCAGCAGCGGGCAGTGGGCCGCGCTCGCGAACGTGAGACGTCCGCGATCGGGGTCGAGGATGCCGTAGATGGCGGTCACGAAGACCCCCGGAGAGAGCGAACCGTTGAGGTCCCGATCCAGGGCCGTCAGCAGTTCGGCCGGACTGTCGTAACGGTCGCGCCGAGCCTTGACCAGCGCCGCGAGCATCGAGGTGACCAGGCAGCCGCCGAGCCCTTTGCCGGCGACGTCGGCCATGAACACGCCCAGCTTGTCGCCGGGCAGCTCGAAGGCATCGAAGTAGTCGCCTCCCACCTCGCTGGCGGCCTGGTAGAGACCCTCGGCGGCGAACCGGCCGCAGGCGATCTGGCGGTCCGGCATCAGTGACACCTGGATGGAATGGGCGAGATCCATTTCGTGATCGAGCCGGTTCTTCTCGAGCATCAGGGTCTGGGAGGCCTTGATGCGGGCGGCCATCTCGTCGACGGTTTCGGCGAGCATGCCCAGTTCGGTACGGTCCTGCAGGTTCATGGGCGTTTCGAGATCGCCCTGACCGATGCGGGCGATGCCCGCCTTCAGCACGCTCACGGGCCTGAGCATCACGTGCATCAGGGCTCCGGCACCGAACACGCCGACCACGAGCAGGATCGCCGAGACCATCATCAGGGCCTTGCGGGACCGACTCACCACATCGTCGACGTAGCTTCGACGCAATCCCACGAGAACCATGCCGAGCTCCTGTCCGTCCCGGTGCTGGACCGCTACGCTGGCCACGATGAGATCCGGACTCGTACGAAGATTGCCGTCGTGTGCGGAACCGGCGACGGATGCGAGGCCTGCGGGCTCCACGAATACCTGGCCGAACTGCCGGGGATCGGCGTGCCCCTGGATCCGCCCCTCATGGTCGAGCACGACGACGAAAGCCAGCTCAGGACGATCCTCCTGGATCTGCTGCACCATGGGCATGAGGCTGAGTTCGGGGAATTCATCGAGCAGGGCGTCGGCGCTGACATGGGCCAGGTTCCTGGCCTCGAGCACCAGGCGGGTTTCGACCTCGCGGTGCAGGGAGTTGCGCAGGTGCTGCTGAGCCACGCTGCCCACGCCGATCACGGCTGCGACCACCAGCGCCGCGACCGCAAGGCTGAACACCCAGCTCAGGCTGAAGACACGCCGTTGCTGCTTTCCATGGTCCTGTGTCTGCTGATCCAACGAGTACCTCCGCTGATCATCGTCCCGTGTCGTCACGCAGGCGTTTGATCCGGTTCAGCTGCTGCCGGGCCCGATCCAGGTAGGACCGGGTCCGTCGATCTTCAGGGTCGACCCGCAGGGCCTGTTCCCAGCTCCCGACGGCGTCTTCGAGACGCCCGGCCGCGAAGTGCCCCATGCCCTGCTGCAGGTATTCCTCGACCAGGCGGCTCCGGACATCGGCGACGTCGGGAGATTCATCCCAGACGAGCTCCCAGATGCGCACGGCTTCGTCGGTCTGCCCCTGTTGCTGAAGCCCCAGGGCCCGTTCGGCCAGGGCCTCGAGTTCCCGACGTCGGGACGGGTTGATCGAAGCCTTCTGTTCCTTGTTTTCGGCCGTGACCGACAGCTCTTGAGCGTTCCCGTTCAGGTTCGCCAACGCCGCTTCCCGCGCCCGTTCCGTTCGACGGCGCTCCTGCTCATAGTCCTGGCGCCGGACCGCTTCGGCGATGAATCCGTCGAGGACCTTCAGGCTGTCCCCGGCTGCACCAAGGTTCGCTGCGGTGCTGCGGGCCCCGCGTGCCTCGTCGAAAAGGCCGGCCCGGGCGAGCCCACGCCCCTCGTTCATCAGGGTCCCGATCTGCTGGACGATCGCCTGGTCGGTTCGGCGGAGCATGGCGCGCGCGTCGATATCGTCCGGGGTCAGGTCCGCGACCATCGCGAAGGCGCGGCGTGCCGTGACGAGATCTCCGGACGTGAAAGCAGCGAATCCCTCGTCATACAGGGTTCTCGCCTCGAGACTCCGTTGACTGCGGCGTTCGCTTTCTCCCTGCAGCCGCTCCAGGTCGGCCGCGGCGGATCCATCCCTCGGAGCGATGTCGAGCAGACGGGTCAGCGTCAGGATCGCGACGGTCAAGTCGCCGGATGACTCCTCGCGTCGGGCCTGGCCCCTCAGGACGGCCACCTCGACCGAATCGACATCCGCCCGGCCCGGGTCGAGGATCCTCAACATGCCCAGCCGTTCCAGCGCCTTGGTGTAATCCTCGCGTTCGAGGGCGGCGGTCGCCTCGGACAACAGCGCGGAGGTACGCCTGCGGTTGTCTTCGGCGAATGCTTCGGCCAACTGGCGTTGCCTGGCCTGCTCGGCGGCGACACGCGCCTCACGACGGCTCACCGCCGTGCTCGGCCCGGTCGTGAAGGTCAGGCCCAGCCGCTGGATATCCCCGAGGCGGTTCGATTCGTAGGCGTAGTCCAGGGCGAGATCGTGCCAATGCACACCGAAGCCGGCGGTCCAGGCGCCCGAGAGCGAGCCGGTCCGCAGAGCGAACTGACGGCGATAATCCGCCTCGAGGCCAAGGTGCCAACGTCCGTCGGACCCCTTGGTCTGGTCGAGATCGACGGCGGCGAGCACGTCGATGTCCTCACCGGCCTGCTTCCGCCAAGCCGATGCCAGACGCAACCCACGGGGATCGGGGACCTCATCGAGGTCCAGGCGGACCGTGGGCTCGAGGGCATTGCGTACGGCCACGCCCACCGTCCAGCGGTCGGCGGCCTGGCCCACCACTCCCGCCAGGGCCATCGGCCGGAGCAGGACGCCGAGATCGAGTCCCGTACCCCCACCCGAATAGCCGGCGAGGGACTGCCTCTGCATCTTGAGCACGCCGCCGACGAATACGCCCCCGCCCACGGCGCGACCGTAGGCGATGCCGATTTCCGATTCCTTGTCCTGAAGTTCGTCGGGAAGCAGCACGTTGCGGTCGTCCCGGTGTTCGATGCCGTCGACCCCGAACAGCCGCACCGTCACCGCGAACGTGCCGTAGCGCCAATGGGGATAGACGGCCGCCATGTACTGCTCGCTGAACCCCATGCCGAACAGGCTCGTGTGGGTCATCTGGAACTGGCGACGATCCAGCCGCGCGAGGCCGGCGGGATTCCAAAGCGAGGCGCTGGCGTCATCGGCCACGGCCCCGAACGCACCGCCCAGAGCGAGAGCACGGTTGCCGGCCCCGAGGGCGAAGACGGACCGGCCGCCGCCGTCGTCCAGGGCGCGGGCGGGCGTGAGGCCCAGAACCATGGTCGCCAGGGCGGCCAGCACAGTCGGCAGGGTTCGGCGGAGGATCCTCATCGCACCACCGCCACCTTCCGACGCAGGGTGCGTCGCTCCCCGCCGTCGAACTCGACGACGATTTCGGCGATGTACACACCGTTGCGAACGACGGCGCCGCGACCGTTACGACCGTCCCAGGCATCGTCCTGATGAAGTCCGGCAGTTTTTCGTTCCGCGTCGACGACGGTCACGACCATCTCGCCCCGGGCCGTGAAGAGGCGCAGGGTCACCGTCGCGGGTCCCGACAGGGCATAGACGAATCGAGTCGTTTCGCGTCCGGCGGCGAACGGGTTGGGGAAGTTGCTGTAGGTCTCGTCGAGACCGCCCAGCGAGACGGTGCCGCGGTCGGTCCAGAAGGGGAGGGATTCACCTTCGACGGCGAGAATGCGGACAGGAACCAGGTCGCCTTCGGCCTGTCGAGCCGAAACGAGTTCGGACCCGAGCCCGAGTTCCAGCGATGACGCCGCAGGAGCGTCGTGCAGGGTCACCATGAGTTCCAACAGGGCGGACTCGCCGGCTGCCAGCCGCAGGTCATGCAGCGGGGTCAGCACCGCGAGGGTGTCGGCCTCGCCCAGATCGTCCGCCACCGCCCACTCGATGCCGTCGATGCTGGCGATGATCCTGCGGACGCTGGCACCGACCGGAATCTCCAGGCCGCCGTTTCGCGCCATCAGCCCCAACGAAGCGACGACGAGGTCGCCTGCAGGAGCCGCAGCGGGATTGGTCAGGACCAGATCGGCTACCGACGTGGTCGGCGCCATGGGGGACAGCACCGCAGGCATGTGTCCGCTCCAGGAGAGCCGGAGCTCGTCGGACGGCAGCCTCAGGATGCGGGGGCCCGTCGAAAGGGGCACGACGATTCCGGCGTCGGCCGTCACCTCGACCGGAGCGTGAAGATGGATGTCCGAGGCGACGATCCCTTCGGGCGCCAGCAGCAGGACGATGGAATCAGCCACAGCGACGGCCCGCGGACTCGCGGCAATGACCAGATCCAGCGTGGCGCCGGCGGCTACGGTCTGGGCCTCGAAGACCAGATTGATGCGGCCGTCGGGCGAGGACAGGGCGGTCGAGCGGGCGACGACGTCGTCGTTCCACAGAGCGCAGACCGACTCCAGCATCGTGTCGGCCCGCAGGGCTTGGCCGTCGGGTGTGCGGGCATGGATGGTCAGGGTGTCGAGGCGGGCGGCAGAGGTGCCGACCGCGATCGGGTGACGGATCGCCACGGCGAGCACGGGCAAATCGGTCGCGCCGCCTGTCAAGGCGAAGCCGCCCTGGGACGATCCTCCAAGATAAACGAGCTCCACCGGATCGAGGATCATAACGCTGGGCCCCATCAGGAGGGACGGCGTGGTCACGACGCTCACCGGAACGCCGGAGTTCTCATCGCGGGCGTCCCATCCCGACACGCCGGAGGTCGTGAGACGGAGAGACGGCGCCGGCGCGTCCCCGGTCAGCGACAGAACGATCGTCAGCTCCGCGTCCTCCCCCGCGGCCAGGGTCAGGGGCGTGTCGTACTCGACCATCAGATCGGCCGCGGCGTCGGCCGGGAGGGTGATCGACCCCAGAAGGTCGTCGCCCGCGGTGACCGAGACGTCGGTCACGATCGAAGCCGGCGATGCCAGGGGCATCCCGTCGTCGTCCACGAGCCGGATGGCGAGAGAGCCGAGCTGGATGCCCGCCCCGCTCCCCACGGAGCCGGAATTGTGCAAGCCGAGCACGAGGGCCCGGACATCGTCCTGGCCGCGGCTGGCCTCGACGGCCGCGCCTGCAACGGCGACGACCTGGAGATCCTCGGCCCCGGCCACGATATGCGCCGCTTCGGTCTGCAGCGGGAAGGATCCGGCCGAGGGCAGGACCGTGATCGGCAGACCGCTGACGACGTCCCTGGCGGCGATCGCCCCGTCGTCGGGCAGGGAGATCCTGAAGATCTCATCGGGAGCCTCTTCGTCGACGTCCAGCGCGAGGGTCAGCAACACGGTCTGATCGACACGGACCTCCAGGGGCTCGCCCAGGATGATCGGGACCACGGGCCCGTCACCGGAGACGATCGCCCGCACGCCCAGCACATCGCTGCCGTTGCGCAGGACCACGCGACTCAAAAGATCGGACGAGGCCAGGAGCGACCCGTCCTCGTCCACGCACGTCACCATCACCGTATCGATACGCGCCCGGGACGAGGAGCTCTCGCCTCCGAGGGAGAGGGCAAGGGTCATGGCCGTGATGTCGGCCTGCCCCCTGTTGACCGAGAAGGGCAGCTGGGAAATGGTGCCGACCGACAGGGCCGCCGGAGGCGACAGGATCGTCAGCGGTGTCGAGGTGACCCACAGGGAGATCAGCGGATCGCCGGTCACCGCGCCGGTCCCGTGCGCCGCGACGTCGAACGAAACTTCGCCGACGGCGATCGCAATCACCGACCAGCGGAAGACGGCCGACTCGCCGGGATCCAGATCGGCGATCGCGGGAACCGGAACAGGAGAGATGATCACCATGCCCTCGGCGGAGGGAACCGGGATCGCCGGCGCGACATCCGAAGCCCGTTCCAGGCCCGCGTTCCAGACCGTCAGCTCGAGGGTCTCCTCCTGTCCCGTCACCGCGACGGACGGGTTCATGGCCAGCGAGGCGTGAAGAGGCGCCTCGCTGAAAAGAAGCCTGCCTTGCGGGTTCAGGTCGGCGTCGATCGGGCCGTCGTTCCCCGAAGCGAACCCGAGGCCCTCACGGGGAATCATGAGATCGAAGACGGTCGAATCGGACAGCGTCGGCGTCGTGGTGACGCCCACGAACAGACGTTCCCCTTCAGGCGGCACATCGAGGTCCAGGCCGGCCAGGTACCAGGTCGATCCCCGGAGGTTGAAGGTCCCCAACAGCTCGTCGTCACCGTCGCCGGGCGCGAAGCCTTCCGCGCCGCCATCACGCCACAGCTGCAGGGAGGCGACGGAGCCTCCCCCGGCGGACCCCACGTTTTCCAGCCGAAGGGAGTTGAGGATGTCGGCGGCGTCGCCGTTGGCGGGAACGGTCAGATCGAGGGCCAGGACGGGCCCTTCGCCGGGCGCCACGGTGCGGTTGAGCGTGGGACGGGCGTCGAGCTGAGCGGCGACATGGCCGTCGACGACCAGGCCCCCGTCGGACGAGAGCGGCCAGTCTCCCTGCACGTCCGCGTCGGTGGCGAACCGGATGTCCAGGGCGCCGGCGACGGCCACGGCGAGGGAATCCCCGTCGGCTGCGTGGTGCAGGGCGATGTCCCCGCCGATGCGGAGATGCCGGGTCGAGGAGGTGGGCACCGGCAGATCGAGACCGCCGAATACGGCCCGGCCACCTGAGAAGGAGGCGGTCGCGAGGATCGACCCGTCCTGATCCCTGAGCACGAGCCCCGAGACGACGTCGTCAAGCGATCCCGGTGCGTCCGACACGCTGCGGTTGGTGATCGCGAGAGACGTCATCCGTCGCGGCTCGCCGTAGGTGTTGGTGATCGCGAGGTCCAGCAGTTCCCGGTCCGGGGCGCCGGGGTGTACGGATGACCACGCGTCTCCGGCCACCGACACGTAGATCCTGTCCGCGGCACTGACGACCTGCTCGAAGGCATTGGCGACCGCAACGTCGCGGGGACCGTCGTTGCCCCGCGCCACGGCCACGGCATGGACGGGCAGTTCCAGACGGACGGTGCGTCCGCTCTCGGCGCCGGCGGCGATGTCCGCCGTCACAAAGACCCTCATGCCGCCGACCGGCAACGGTTCGACCAACCCCGTCAATGCCCAGCGATCGCCGGTGAACACGAATCCGCCCAGGCTCATGTCCTGGCCGGCGTCAAAGACCCCGTTCCCGTCGTCGCGCCAGAGTTCCAGGCGCGCGAGGTCCGTACCGGCCCTGGCATCGCCGCGGTTCACGAGGGCCAAATCCTCGAGCGTATCCTCATCATAACCGTCGCCGGGCAGCACCAGGTCCATCACCACGGTCTGCTGACCGCCGGGAGGCAAGACACCGGCGTCCACGTCGTGGACCATGACCTGGGAGGCCACGAATCCATCGACGGCGAGACCTCCCCCGGAGGCGAGGGGCCAACCGCCGTCGATCAGGACGTCGCGCGTGAAGCCCAGGGCCTCGGCATCGTCGCATTGCAGGGCAAGGAGATCACCGTCGCGTGCGAGCGGGGACGCAGCGCCCCTGACGATCAGCGTCACGGTATCCCCGGCGGCGAGTCCAAGCGCGAGGTCAGGGAACATCGTCGTTCCCCCGGACATGGTCCGAGACCCGGTCAGGCCCGTCGTCGACCCGTCGGGCTCCCGCTTCCAGAGCGAGAGATCCTGCCAGGACGCATCCATCTGCGACGCCGAGCCCTCGCCGACGGACGCATTGGCCAGCGTCAGGGTCATGAGCGTATCGGGGGCCACCGACCAGTTGACCAGCTGCAGTTCCAGAACTTCGCTGGGGGCCTCGCCGGGGGCCGCGCTCACGGGCGTCGCCGGCAGCGCCGAGATCAGGATATGGCCCTGCTCGGGCCATGCCACCGTGAGCTCCTTCGTGGCCACGTCGTTGTCCGCCACGGGGTCCACCTGATCCAGGGCGGCCACCGATGCGGCATGGACGATCCGACTGCCTCCGGTGCGCTCATCCACCCGCGCCATCAACGTCAGGGTCGCCGTTTCCCCCTGGGCGAGAGCACCGATGTTCCAGATCCCTGTCAGGGCGTCGTAGACGCCGTTCGGAATCGTGCCGAAGAGCTGGAGGCCCTGCGGAAGGGTGTCGAGGACCGCGATGCCGGTGCCCGCGTTCGGCCCCATGTTCTCCAGTTCGAGATCGAAGCGCACCAGGTCGCCCTCGGCGGGTTCGACGACATCCGCGATCATCGACAGGGCGAGGTCCACGCCGCCCACCGTCACGGTGTTGACCGCCACGTTGTCGTCCAGATCGGAATCCTCCTGACCGAACGGCTCGATGCGGGTCGTGTGATCGAACGACATTCCCGTCGTTCCCTCGTCGACCGTGACACGAACGAAGAGCGCACGCGACGACGCCGGTTCGAGGGTCCCCACGTCCCAGCGCCAGACACCGGCGGCGGCGTCGGACACGAAGTCCTCCAGCGGAGGCGTATGGGACGCATAGGTCAGGCCCGCGGGAAGACTGTCGACCACCGCGACGCCCGTCGCCCGATCGGGGCCCTGGTTGGTCAGGTACAGGGTGATGATCAGCTCGTCGCCCTCGTTGGGCGATTCGAGATCCACGTAGGAGGCGAGGGCCAGGTCCGCGCCGAGCACGTGGATGTCCGCCTCGACCGCGTCGTTGGCCGGGTTCAGCCCGTGCTGATCCAGCGACACGATGCTGGCCGCCCCCACGTGATCGGAGCCACCCTCGCCGGGCAGGACGTCGCTCGTGAGCACCAGGTCGAGATCGGCACCGGCTTCGAGCATCGGCACCGACCACAACCTCGCCACGTCATCGTAGGAACCGCCCTCGGCCCAGGCCGCCGTGGGCGCCACGCCCGCAGGCAGGCTGTCGCGCACCACGATGTTCGTCGCCGCATTCGGGCCGTGGTTGGTGAGTCTGAGGCGCCATTCGAGCGACTGGCCGACGTCCGGGGCGGCATCGTCGGGCTGGAGGGTCAGACCCAGATCGGCGTCCTCGTCGACGATCAGCGCGACCGTCGCCGTTTCGTTGCCCGGCCCGGAATCGCCCTGCTCCACTTCCGCCACCGTCGCCGCCGCGTGGAGGGTGTCGCCGGCCGCCGCAGGGGAAACGGCCGCCGTCAACTCGATGACGGCGCTGTCGCCGACCGGTACCTCCCCCACGATCCAGCGACCGGTCAGCTGGTCGTAGTCGGGATGATCGCTGGCCAGGTAGACCAACCCGGATGGCAGGGGACAGCCCACGACGACGCCGGTGGCCGGGTCGGGGCCGTCGTTCGCGACCGTCAGCGTCAGGTGGACTTCGTCTCCGGTGGCGGGCGTCGCGTCATCGCTCGTCAGGTCGAGGCGCAGGTCGGCGGCCGGGATGCGCAAGGAAACCACCGCGAGGTCGTCGAGGGGTTCGGGGTCGGCCAGAGGCGAAGATTCGATCGTGAGGGTGTCGACGAAGACTTCCCCGGGCGCTCCGGCCCCCACCAGTGCCTGGACGAACAGGTTGAGGGTCTGACCGGGTGCGAGGGCGCCCGGACGCCAACGACCGGTCAGGGGGTCGAAGTCGGCCGAGGGCGGCGTATGGGACTGATAGTCGATGCCCGCCGGCAGGTCGTTGCGCACCACCACGCCGTCGACGCTGTCGGGACCGTCGTTGGTCAGGCTCAGGGTGTAGAGCACGGGCTCGCCCAGATTGGGCGTGGCGATGTTCACCGCGAGCGAGACGCCGAGGTCGGCCCCCGCGACGGTCACCGCAACCGACGCCGTATCGTTGTCCGCTTCGGGGTCGCCCGGGAGGACCGAGAGCACGGCGGCCTGCGCCGTCAGGACCTGGCCGACGGTTCCCGGCGAGACGAGGGTCTCGATCGTGAGCACGGCGTCGACGCCCACGGTCAGGCCGCTCAGCGCCCACTGGCCCGACACGCCGTCGAAGACTCCCATGTCCGGCGTCGCGTTCAGCAGAGCGAGTTCCGGCGGCAGGGTGATCCCGATCACGGCGTTGTCGGCCTGATCCGCACCGAGGTCGGCGACGGTCAGCTCGAAGCGGACGGTGTCGCCTTCCGTCGGCCGGAGCTCGTCGGCCGTCATCGCCAACGCCAGGTCGGCGCTGCGGACCGTGATCGTGACGGAATCGCCGTTGTCGTTGCCGTCGGGGTCGGGTTGATCGACGGCGACGATGTCCGCCTCGACCGCAAGGACTTCGCCGCTGCGGTCGGCGTCGACGACGGCGTTGATCCGCAGCGTATCGGTGGCTCCCTGGGCCAGGGTGCCCGGCGACCACAGTCCCGTCCCGGGGTCGTAGCCCTCGGCCGGCGGCTGGTGGTCGACATAGGTCAGGCCGCTCGGCAGGGCCGCGAGGACGTCGACGCCGTAGGCCGTGCTCGGCCCGTCGTTGTACAGGCTCAGCAAGAACGACACCGGTCCGCCGGCCGACGGTGCCGGATCGTCGACTTCGAGGCTCAGGGACAGATCGGCGCTCTGCTGGGTCAGGGTCGCGGTGTCGAGGTCATCGGCGGCCTGGAGGTCCTCCTGATCCGCGCCGATGATGCGACCGGTGTTGACGATGGTGTCGCCGCCGCCCACGTCGAGCTGCACCTGCGCCTGCAGGTCCAACGAGACGGTGGTGCCGGGAGCTACGGATCCCACGTTCCACACACCGGTGCCCGAATCGAAGGAGCCTTGTTCCGGCACGGCGCCCTCAAAGAGAAGACCGGCCGGCAAGGTGTCGGCCACGGCCACGCCCGTCGCCGCGTCGGGGCCCGCGTTGGTGAGCTCGAGGGTGAACACGACGCTGTCGCCGATGTTCGGGGACGGGTCGTCCACGTTCTTGACCAGGCCGAGATCGGCGGCCTGGACCCGGAGCTCAACCGTGTCGAGGTCGTTGATCGGGTCGACGTCGCCCTGGTCCACCGAAACGATGCGGGCCCGGTTCATCAGGGTCTGCCCCCCCCGACCGGCATCGACCGTCGCAGAAAGCAGCAGGACACAGCTCGAACCCTGGGCCAGCGCGCCGACGGTCCACAGTCCCGTTCCGGCGTCATAGGAACCCTGGCTCGGCGTGCTGCCCGCAAAGGTCAATCCGGGGGGCAGCGAATCGGCCACGGCCACGCCCGTGGCGGTGCCTCCGCCCACGTTCTCGACCGTGAGCGTGTAGACGACGGTGTCGCCCGTGTTCGGCAAGGGATCGTCGAGGACCAGGTTCACGGCCAGATCGACACCCAGTACGGTGAGCGTCGTGGTGGCCGTATCGTCCAGGGGGTCAGGGTCGCCGGGAACGGAGGACGCCACCGCCATCGTCACCGGAATTGCCGTGCCGGATGGGGCCGTCACGTTCGCATCGAGGGTCAAGACTGCCGTACCGCCAACCAGCAGAGACGGCAGGGTCCAGCGCCCGGTGCCGGAATCGTAGGATCCCTGCGACGGCGTCGCCAGGGCCAGGGTCAGCCCCGGCGGCAGCAGGGCGTCGACGACGATGTCGTCCGCCGGGTCCGGTCCCTGCTGGCTCAACGTGGCGGTGAAACGCACGAGCTCGCCCTGCTCCGGCGCCGGTTGATTGACTCCCAGCCCGAGGGCCAGGTCGGCGGCCTGGACAGTGAACGTGATGCTCGCCTGGTTGTTGGCGGGATTCGGGTCTTCCACATCCGTGGTCGTCACCGTCGCCCAATCGATGATGCTCGCCCCGATCGCGTCGTCATCGACGCGGGCGTTGACCCGCAGCGTCGCCGAGCTGCCCGACCCGAGGGTGGCCATGGACCAACCGCCGTCGAGGGGGCTGTAGCTGCCGAGGCTGGCCGAGTGGGACTGGTAGGTGAGCCCGGCAGGCAGCAGGTCGACGACGACGATGCCGGTCGCGGCGTCGGGGCCGTCGTTCCCCAGCTGGATTCCGATCTGGATCAGATCCCCAGCCCTCGGCGTGGGAGTCAGCGAGGTCACAACGAGGCCCAGGTCGGCGGCCTGGATGCGCACCCCGGCACTCAAAGCGTCGTTCGCGTCGTTGGGGTCGTACTGGTCGAGTTGACTGACCGAGACCCTCGACGTCTGGATCGTGCCGCCGGCTCCCTCGGCCACCGTGGCGGTGATCGTCAGCTGGGCGGCCCCGGCCATGGGCAGGGACGACAGGCTCCACAGGCCGGTCCCGGGATCGTAGACGCCGGCGGTGGCCGTCGCCGAGACATGGGTCAGCCCGGCCGGAAGGGCGTGATGGAGAGCCACCCCCGTCGCCGCATCGGGTCCTGCGTTCCCCAGCTTCACGACGATCTCGACCTGGTCGCCCACGTTCGCCAGCAGAGGCGCGATCGCTGCGGAAACACCGAGGTCCGCCTTCGGCTCATGGAACGTGGCCCAGTGGATCGTCTTGCCCGCTTCGTTGACCTCGGGCTCTGGCCCGACGGTGAAGCCGGACGGGCCAAGTCCGAGGATGGCGCCGACGAGATTCGCGTCCTTGGTGTACATGAGCGAGGCGTTGCCCGCCAAGCTCGCCGGCCGGTGGACGCCGCCCTTATTGTTCTCTGATTTCACCACCACGTAGTCGGGCAGGAAACCGCCGGCGGCGATCTCGCGGGACGATGACGCGTCGCCGACGAAGGAGCCGACGGCCATCTCTCCCGGCACCTCTCTCCAGGCGATGTAATGACTCTGGAAACCGGCGACGTTGACGTTCTTCTGGTTGCCCACTTGGAAGCCCGAGGTGGTGAAGTTGCCGATCCGGTCGGCATTGAGGCTGTCGTTCTTCAAGGCCGCGCTCTGCAGGGACGGCATCGTCGACATCCGGTGGTAGGGATGTTCCCCGTCCTCGGTCATCACGATCACGTAGTCGGGCTCGAAGCCGACATCGGAGACCGTCAGGGGCGTCCCCGTCCCCATGAACGTGCCCAACGCCATCGCCCCCGGATCTTCGGCGAAGGCGATCCACCAGTAGTCGTTGCCGTTGCCGTTGACCTCGGCCATCGCACCCAGGGTGAATCCGTCGTCCAGGAAGCCCGTGATCATGTTGGCGAGCAGGTTCTTGTCCTCGCCCAGGTTCTTGGCGAAGCCGTCCGGCATGGTGGCCGACCGCAGGATCGCGCTCTTGCCGGTATCGCCCTTGACGATCACCACGACAGGGCGAAAACCGAGGCCGATGATTTCACGGCCCGCAGAGGAGTTGCCAGCGTACTGGCCCGTGCGGATTTCGAGAGCGCCCGCCGTCGTCGCCCACGTCAGGCACGCCAGGACGATCCATGCCGTCCGGGCAATGAGACTCCTGATGGTGGCATGCGTGCGTTGAAGCAAGACCAGGGCTCTTTCCATCGATGATCAAGGGCCGAACCGCTCCGCCCTTTGGGGCGCAGTCGAACGGGACGGATACTGATTCCTGGGATCCATCGACGGAAATATGGCGTTCTTGAGGTTTTTGAGCCGATTCGAACCCAAAAAAGTGAGGCAGCCCTCCGGCTGCCCCCCTTGGGATACTCTTGGCCCGCAATCAGGCCATCTGGACTTCGACGATCCCCGGCGCCGCCGCCAGGGCCGGGGCGATGGCCTCGGCGTTCGGCAGTCCCGCCTGGGCCGTGTTGGGCTTGCCGCCGCCGCGTCCACCCGCCGCCGCCGCGACGGCTTTGACCAGGTCGCCGGCGTGGAGTGTCTTCGAGGCCACCAGATCGGCGCTGACGGTGACCAGCAGGGTGGCCTTGCCCTCCCACTCGGCGGCAAGCACGGCAACCCCCCGGCCGAGACGGTCCCGTGCCCGATCGCCGAGTTCGAGCAGGGCGTCGCGGCCGTCGGCGTCGACACGGGCGCAGAGCAGCTTGATGTCGCCGAGGTCCACGGCGCCGGCGAGCAGCTCGTCGAGGCCGCCGGCGGCCGAGGCACGCTTGATATTCTGGAGTTCCGCCGCCAGGGCGTCGCGCTCCGCGACCAGCGAGGCGATCTGCTCGACGGGGTCGGCGTCGCGGCGCAACAGTCCGCGGACAGCATCGAACTGGGCGCGTTCGGCCTCGATGACGGCCCGCGCCGCGGTGCCGGCCACCGCCTCGATGCGCCGCACCCCCGCCGCGCTGCTGCTCTCGCTGAGGATCCGGAAGGGCCCGATGTCGCCGGTCCGCGCCACATGGGTGCCGCCGCAGAGTTCGAGGGAGAAATCGGCGGTGCTGCCGGGAATCTCGATCATCCGCACGCGGTCGCCGTACTTCTCGCCGAACAGGGCCATGGCTCCGCGTTCACGGGCCTCGGCCAGGGGGACGTCGTCGTGCACGCGTACCTCGGAGTTGGCCAGGACCTCGTCGAGAACCAGGGACTCGACACGGGTCAGATCGGCGGCGGACACGGCGCCGTCCTGGTGGAAGTCGAAGCGAAGCTTGCCGGGCCCCACCTCCGATCCCGCCTGGGCCACATGGTCGCCGAGCACGCGCCGCAGGGCCGCGTGGAGCAGATGGGTGGCGGTGTGATGGCGCATGGTCTGGCGGCGCACATCGGAGACGGTCAGCGTCACGGTCGGGTCGTCGGCCAAGTCCGCCGCGAGGTCGGCGGCGTCGGCGGCCACCACCATCAGGGGACCGTTTTCCCCGCCGACGGTCGTGAGCACCTCCACCTTCGTGCCGTTCGCAAGAACAACGATTCCCGTGTCGCCCACCTGGCCGCCGGACTCGGCGTAGAAGGGCGTGCTCTCGCAAAGCAGCTGGGCGATGCCGTCGCCGGCGGCGCGCACGCCCACGGCACGGGCGCACCCTTCCAACGCGCCGTATCCCTTGAATGTGGCGCGGAAGGCGGCGGGATCCTCGGCGCCCAGGGCGGTCCAGTCGCCCACGCCGGCCATGTAGCGGCGTTCCTTGCCGCTGCTCGCCCGCTGACGTTCCATGCAGGCGGTGAAGCCCGTCTCGTCCACGGTCAGGCCGTCCTCCTCGGCGATCACGCGGGTCAGGTCCAAGGGGAAGCCGAAGGTGTCGTGGAGCTTGAAGGCGTCTTCGCCTGAGATCTGACCAGAAGACGCATCTCTCATTTCTTCATAGACTTGCAGGCCACGGTCAAGAGTCAGATTGAACCTTTCCTCCTCGCGCCGGATCACCTCGATCACCCGTTTCTGGCGTTCGATGATCTCGGGATAGGCCTCGCCCATCTCCCGGATCACGACTTCGGCGCAGCGCCAGAGAAACGGCTCGGAGAAGCCCAGGCGCCGGCCCGCTCGGGCCGCTCGGCGCAGAATGCGACGCACGACGTAGCCGCGGCCGTCGTTGCCCGGAGCGGCCCCGTCGGTGATGGCGAAGGTCACCGCCCGGGCATGGTCGGCGATGATCTGCATGGCGATGCGGTCCTCGCCTTCGGGGGCGCGCCCGCTGAGCTCGGCCACGAACCCGATCAGCGGCGTGAAGAGGTCGCAGGCGAAGTTGGAGGTCACGCCCTGGCACACCGCCACGAGACGTTCGAGCCCCATGCCGGTGTCGACGCTGAGCATCGGCAGCTTGTGCAGCGTGCCTGCTTCGTCGCGATCGAACTCCATGAACACATGGTTCCAGATCTCGAGCCAGCGATCGCAGTCGCAGACGCCGAGGATGCAGCCGTCAGGGTGGTCGCAGGCCATCGCTGCGCCCTGGTCCACGTAGATCTCCGAGCACGGGCCGCAGGGGCCGGTGTCGCCCATGGACCAGAAGTTCTCCTCGTCGCCCTGCGCGAGGTCGCCCAGGCGCATGATGCGCGCTTCGGGCAGCTTGATCACGTCGCGCCAGATGGCGTAGGCATCGTCGTCGTCCTTGTAGACCGAGGCCCAGAGGCGTTCGGGGTCGAGGCCCATCTCCTTGATCAGGAACTCCCAGCCCCATTCGAGGGACTCGCGCTTGCCGTACTCGCCGAAGGACCAGTTGCCGAGCATCTCGAAGAAGGTGTGGTGACGGGCGTCGCGTCCCACCTCCTCGAGGTCGTTGTGCTTGCCGCTTACGCGCATGCATTTCTGGCAGGAGGCGGCGCGCACGTAGTCGCGCTTCTCCTTGCCCACGAACACGGCCTTGAACTGGTTCATGCCCGCGTTGGTGAAGATGAGCGTGGGATCGTCTTCGGGCACCAGGCTGCTGGAATCGACCACGGTGTGGCCGCGCTGGGCGAAGAAGTCCAGGAAACGGGCGCGGATGTCCTTGGCTTTCAAGGGGCTGCCTCTCGGGTAACGGATCTGCAAACGCCGCGGTGGTAAGCCGCGGCGGGGAGCACTCCAGGCTGGTCTGGCGATGCGACAGCGGCTATTGTAAGCACGCGCACTATGAAAATCAACAGGTGCCCCAGCGCCTCGGGAGGCCTCGTGACCCGATCCAAGCCCCGTATCTCCCTCGTTTTCGGCACCCGCCCCGAGGCCATCAAGATGGCGCCGGTGATTCTGGCCCTGCGCGAGGCCGGCGATCTCGAACCCCACATCTGCGTCACGGCCCAGCACCGCGAGATGCTCGACCAGGTTCTGGAGGTCTTCGGCATCGTTCCCGACGCCGACCTCGACCTCATGCGCCCGGACCAGACCCTGGCCGGACTCACCGGTCGAGCCGTATCCGGCGTCGACGAGTACCTGGCAGACGCCCAACCCGACCTCGTGCTTGTCCAGGGCGACACAACCACGGTGTTCTGCGCGGCGCTGGCCGCCTTCTACCGGAACATCCCGGTGGGCCACGTCGAGGCGGGGCTGAGGACTTGGAACACCCGCTCGCCCTTCCCCGAAGAAGTGAACCGCGTGCTGACGTCGCGGATCACCGACCTCCATTTCGCGCCCACGATCACCTCCCGAGACAATCTGCTGAAAGAGGGTGTGGACTCCGCTCGAATCCATGTGACCGGCAACACCGTCATCGATGCCCTGCTGATCGCCAGAGAGCGCGTGCTCGCCGCTCCCCCCGCGGTCCCCGGTCTCGATGAGGGCCTCGTGGGCGGCGACCGCCCTCTGGTGCTGATCACCGGCCACCGCCGCGAGAACTTCGGCGAGGGTTTCCGCTCTTTCTGCCGGGCCATCGCCAGGCTGGCCGCCCGGTTCGACGATCACACCTTCGTCTATCCGGTGCACCTGAACCCCAACGTGCAGGCGCCCGTGCATGAACTGCTCGCCGACCTCGCCAACGTCCAACTGATCGCCCCGCTGCCCTACCTCCCGTTCATCCGCATGCTGGACCGCGCAACCCTGATCCTCACCGATTCCGGCGGCGTTCAGGAAGAAGCGCCGTCTCTGGGCAAGCCGGTGCTCGTTACGAGGGACACGACCGAACGACCCGAAGCCGTGATAGCCGGAACAGTCAAGCTGGTGGGAACGGACGAGGAACGCATCGTGGCAGAGGCGACGGAATTGTTGGAGAATCCCGCCGCATATGAAGCCATGGCCAGAGCGATGAATCCCTACGGCGACGGATTGGCGGCGGGGAGGATCGTAGAGGCTTGTCGGAACCTCCTGACTTAAGAAAGTTGCGTAATCCGCTCCTGAAGGCTACATTGCTCCACGCGATCGGGCGCCAGCCCGACAGCGGTGAACAACAGGACCTCTCTTTTCGATTTCCCCCAGGTCACACCGCCAACGTCACTCCCTCTTGCCCTTCACTGTTGTCAGGGTCGGAAACGTAGATCCGTACGTACGGGCTCGCCCGTCTGCGTATGGTGGAAACCAAGGTATTCATGTCCAGCTCCGTATCCACATCGCCGACCGGATTCGACCGGTTCGGCCTCAACGAACTCCTCTTGCGCGGCATCCGCGACGCCGGCTTCGAGAATCCCCGTCCGATCCAGAACGAGACCATTCCCGCCGGCCTCGACGGCCGCGACGTCCTCGGCCTGGCCCAGACCGGCACCGGCAAGACGGCGGCCTTCGCGCTGCCGATGCTCCACCGGCTTCTCAACCATCCGTACCAGGCGCCCCGTGTCCTGATCCTCGCCCCCACCCGGGAACTTGCGACCCAGATCGCAGGCGAGATCCGCACGCTGGCCAAGTACACACGCCTGAAGATGGTCACCATCTACGGCGGCGTCTCGATGCGCAACCAGATCAACGCCCTGCGCAACGAGCCGGAAATCGTGGTCGGTTGTCCGGGCCGCGTACTCGACCTGCTGCAGCAGGGTGAACTCCATCTCGGCGAGATCGAGACCCTCGTCCTCGACGAAGCCGATCACATGTTCGACATGGGTTTCCTGGTGGATATCCGCAAGATCCTCGCCTCGTTGCCCGGGAACCGGCAGAACCTGCTGTTTTCGGCGACCATGCCCAAGGAAGTTCGTCGCCTGGCCGACGAACTGCTGTCATCTCCCCACGTGGTCGAGTTGGCCGACTCGGCGCCGGCCGCCACCATCGAACACGCCCTGGTCATGGTGTCGGAGAGCCGCAAGCGCGATCTGCTCGAACACGTCATCGGCGAACCCGAGTTCGAATCGGCCATCGTATTCACGCGCACCAAGCACCGCGCCAAGCGCCTGGCCGAGCAGCTGAGCAAGGCTGGGCACCGGGCGGTGGGCATTCAGGGGAACCTGTCCCAGGCCCAGCGGGACCGGGCCATGCGGGGCTTCCGCTCACGGCAGTTCAACATCCTCGTCGCAACCGACATCGTCGCCCGCGGCATCGATGTGAGTGGTGTCTCCCACGTGATCAACTTCGACGTGCCGAACACGCCCGAGGCGTACACCCACCGCATCGGCCGCACCGGCCGCGCAGAGTGCGAAGGCATCGCCTGCACGTTCGTCACTGGTGAGGATCACAGCTGGTTGCGGGCCACCGAACGCATGATCGGCTCGTCCATCACGCGTCGGCAGGTCGAAGGGTTCGCACCCGACACGACCGTCAGATCCGTGCCCCGCGCCCCCGCACGCAACCAGGAACGCTATGCTCGTCCCGCGGCGCAGCCGCAGTACGGGCGGTTTGATTCTGGCGGACGGGGTCGAGGCCGCAGACGGGCCGGCTAGAGAAGTCGGCGGTGCCTCGGGTCAGCTTCTAGAGTTCGTAGGTGCGCCCGTATCCCACAGCTTCCACGTCACGCACACCGACGCCCCGCAACACCTTTTCGAGGTGGAGCTGGGCGTCGTGTTCTCCATGCACAAGGAAGATCTTCCGCAGTCTCTTCAGATCCAGGCGCGCCACGTAATCTCTCAACTCGCCGTAGTCGGCATGAGCGCTGAAGGCTCCGAGTTCCTCCACCTGCGCCCGCAGAGTCATGGTTTCGTCGAAGATGCGCACCTCCTTCTGCCGCTCCTGGATCCGTCGGCCCAGGGTATGCGCAGCCATATAGCCCACAATAAGGATGGTGTTGCGTTTGTCCTCGATGGTGTTGGCCAGGTGGTGACGGATACGGCCGGCTTCGCACATGCCGCTGGCCGAGATGATGATCGCCGGACCCTGATGCTCGTTGATGCGCTTGGAGTCGGCCAAGCTGGAGGTGTAGCGCAGCGCGTCGAACCCGAACGGATTCTCGTGGAGATCGAGGAAGTCGCGTTTGGTTTCCTGATCGTAGCACTCGGGATGAACCCTGAAGATGGACGTGGCGTTGGTCGCCATGGGGCTGTCCACATAGATCGGGATCTCGGGGATGCGCCCTTTGAGGCTCAGCAGATGCAGATGGTAGACCAGCTCCTGGGTACGGCCGACGGCGAAGGCGGGAATGAGCAGCTTGCCGCCGCGCGCGGCCGTCGTACGTACGATCTCGGCCAGGTGTTCGATGGCATCATCGTTGGTTTCGTGGAGCCGATCGCCGTACGTGCTCTCGAGCACCAGGTAGTCCGGATCGGGAACGAGTTCCGGGTCACGGATGATGGCCTTGCCGCAGCGTCCGACATCTCCGGAGAACACGACACGCAGCTCGCGGCCTTCATCCTGCACGTCGAACACGGCCATCGCCGAACCGAGAATATGCCCAGCATCGGCAAACGTCACCTGCGTCCTCGGCGTAACGAGCATGGGCCGGCCATAGGACACAGTGACGAACTGATCGCCAGCTTTCTGGACGTCATGCTCGTCGTAGAGGGGCTTGTCGGTGAAGTCCTCGCCCTTGCGTCGTTTCTTCTTCGTGAGGTACTCGATGTCGCGCGCCTGGATGTGCGCGCTGTCCATCATGATCAGCATGGCGAGATCGCGGGTGGCCGGCGTGGCGTAGATGTTGCCCCGATAGCCGCCCTTGGGCAGCAGGGGGATCATGCCGCTGTGGTCGTAGTGCGCATGGGTGAGCACCACGGCGTCGACGTGGCCGATGTCGTCGACGATCGCCTTGTTCTTCGCTTCGGTGTCCTGCCGCTTGCCCTGGAAGGCGCCGCAGTCGATCTGGATGGTCGAGTCGCCCACAGCGAGGTAGTGGCGCGAGCCCGTGACTTCACCGGCGGCACCCCGAGAATACAGTTTGACGGACATCATGGCTCCTTACTATCGATGCTCAGAATTCGAGGAAGAACCCCGCCCCCAAGCCCATCTTCTCGTAACCGTCGATTCCCTCGCCCAGATCCAGCCAGCCGGCCTGCAGTTTCACACCCATCCTCGGCGCCAGCCATCTCTGCCAGCTCACGGTGATCTCGCGGAAATCGTGATCGACGGTCTGATGCGGCGCGACCCAGGTGGCCGTGTACAGCTCCTGCCCCTGGGTCAGATTCACGAAGAGCCATACGCGCCCCTCCTCGCCCCAACCGAACGAAAGGGTGTGCTTCCAGCTCACGTGCTCGCCGGGGTCGCTGTGGGTCCTCGTGGCGCGATACTCCGCGATCACCGGACCGCGCCACAGCCGGGGACCGAAGGTGAGGTTCCAGTCCTCATGGCCGACGAAGTCCTCCGAGCGACCGCCCCCGAACACGAGGATCACCGGCCCGGTATTGTAGTGAAACGAATGATCCCAGCGGAACCGGGGTTGGTAACGCGATTCGCCGCCCCGGGTGAAGGCCGTGTAGGTGTACAGGCGCGAGGTCCAGTCGGCATAGGTGCCGAAGGTCAGGCCCGCGTCCACATCTTCCCGCTCGAGCAGTCCCACCTGGATGAAAGGCGTGAACCTCGGCAGGTGTTTGATGTAGAGCGTGGCCGTGGCGGTGGCCCAGTCGCCATACAGGTCGTTGGGCTTCAGGTGGTCGTAGAGCAGGTCCACGTCCAGGCGGTAACGGTGGCCTTCGCGCAGGCGGGTCCAGTCCTGGGCTGAGTCGTCAGCCGCCGCGAAGGCGGCGCCGGCCCATGAGAGCAGGACGGAGGCGGTCAGCAGGGCGAGGATCATTCGTGTGTTCAAGGCTCCATCAACTTCCTGGTGAGGTCGATGATCACGCGCTGGGCCGGGTCACGTTCGATGGCGACGGCCGCACCGTGCCGATGCTCGAACTCTCCCCACAGACGCCGGGCCGTGGGCGAGTCGACGTCCACGACACCGTACAGGATCGGGAAGACCTGGGCCAGTGCATCCGGATAATAGCGTTCCCAGTCGGAGGGATGCAGGTGGCCGGCGACGTCGGCCCAATGGAAAGGCTGGTCGGCGGCAGCACCCAGCGTCGAAATCACAGCACGGCGCACGTTCTCGGCGGCCTCCCTGTAGCGGGGGCCCTGATTCCAGCCCCGACGACGCGACAAGACTTCGATGGCCAACAGGCCGCCGTAGGCCTCGCAATTGTCCATGAGGTAACGGGCATGGGTGCCCGGATGGGCTCTCAGCAGCCCGTCGGGATCCTGGAGCAACAGAAGCAACCAGGCCACATCCTCGATGCGGGACCGGTTCGCGTCGCAGAAGGCGCCGTCACCGCTGATCCGTTCGTAAGATTCGAGGAGCACGAGGAAGACCGCGGCGTAGCCGTCGGCAGAATCGTAGGTACCCGTCTTGCGCATGCGGCCGCCGTGGTGAACCTCCATGTCGTCGATGGTGCCGGTCAAACCGTGGCTGTCCGGGTAGTTCAGGTTGTCGAGATACCACTGGAGGTAGGGTCGAACCCTCGCCGCATCGCCTCCGTCCTTCAAATAGGCTTCGGCGTAGAGGCAGGCGAAGTAGGGATTCACACGGCGCAGCCCGGCATCGATCGGCTCCTGCAACGACACGATATCCAGGGCGGGATGCAGCCGCGCCGCGCAGCCGGCACCACCGATGAGGCCCGTCCCCAACACCAGGGCGCTAGCGGCCACGGCAGTCCACCACGACATCGACCGTCTCATCTTCGATCACCACCACGTGCCATGCATCCGAAGTGACGGTGCGCAGACCCTCTCCGGAGGGCGGCTGGTATCTCGCAGCAGGCAGGGCGAAGGAGATGCCGGCAAGGCCTTCCTCGCTGTGGAGTTCCACACGCAGACCGCCCCGATCGCGCACCCAGCGGAACTCGACGTTGAGCATGCGCTGCAGGAACGCGGCGTGGTCCTTCATGGTCGTCATGGACAGCAGGCCGGCGTCGCGCCGCCGTTCGAGGTCGTCGAGCCAGGCGGAGAAGGCGGGCCGGTAGTTCAGGTCGCCGTGGTACTGATACAGGTTGTAGGGATGGGAATACACGAGGCGCACGGTACGCTGATGCTCACAGAAGTCGCTGACGCCCTGCAGCCAGTCGGCCACCTCGGCGGCCGCGAGACCCGGCCCCGACTCCATTTCGCCGAAGCTGGCGACGTCGCGCAGGGGCATGACCGGAAACGCGATCAGCTCGGTCGAGAGCATCGCTCCGTCGGCGAAGCTGCGGTTGGGAGCACTGCCGCCGTCCCCTGTGAAGTAATAGCTCGTGAAGCCGAAGTCTTCGAGGATTCCCGTCATCAGCTGGGGTGGATGCACTCCCGCCGGAGCGGAGTACTCGACGATCGGACGCGAAACGACACCGCTCAGACACTCAATATTGCGGCGCAAGGCGTCCCTGACTTCAGACTCGCCCCAGCGGCCCGACGCCACCTCGCGGGCGAAGAGGTTATGGCTCCAGCCGCCGTGGGATCCGATCTCGGCCAGAGGCGCCAAGCGCTCCAGATAGCCCCGGCCACGGCCCCCGGCGTCGAAGCCCATGGCGTCGCCGGGCTCGTTGAGATCGGCGCCGGCACAGACGTGCACCGAGGTCGGCAGCCCCTCGCGCACCAAGCCGTCACGCAGCATGGAGTCGATGACCGTCCACTCGCTGTTGGAATCGATGTGCCAGTTGAAGACCACGGCCCCGACGCCGTTCTCCACGTTGAGCAGATGGGGCAGGCCGAGTTCGTCGAAGAGCCACCAGCGCAGCAGAGAACGCAGGGGCAGGTCGTCGGCATGGGCCTTGAGATGTCCGAGGGGCAGGCTTACATAGCCCGCCAGACCTTCGCCGTGACGGCGCACGGTCACGGCCGGCAGATCGCCTGCGGGTGTTTCCGCCCAGGCGAGCACGTTCAGACCGTAGGAATCGATCACGCGGCTGCCGGTTACTGGATATTCGAGCCGTCCGTAGCCGTAGCCGGTCAGGTGCAGAGTCTCATCGAGTTTGCCGGGGGGAATACCGCAGAGTTCGGCCGCCGCGGCATCCTCGAAACGGATGGCAGCGGTAGTGAACGAGGCGTCGCCCAAGTCGTTGTAATCCACCGCAAGCACGCCAGTCACCCCTGCGAGCCAGGAGCGGGGCAGGTATGCCCCTTTCTGGCTCCGCACGCCGGCATCATGGACCGCGAGAATCGAGCCGCCGGCCTGGAGATACGATTCGACCCACGGCCCGAACGAGGAGAAGAGACTGCGGCAGACGCCGTCGGGCAGAATCAGAGCGGGAGCCGAAACGGCCACCGCGGAGGGGTCGGCATCCTGGAGCGTGTACATGTCGAGGACCTCGACGGCAACTCCCTCCTCCTCCATGACGCTGCGCCAGGCGTCAAGCACGTAACCGTACTCGTCGAGCATGGACGGCGCATAAGCGAGCAGAACACGCAGATCGGTGCGGTCAGCCACACGATCGGTGCGGTCGACGGTGCGCAGGCCGTGCCAGGCCACCAGGAGGCAGCCGATCACGACCAGGACGATCATCACCGTTCGCCGCATGCCACCTCCCCCGCGCCGTCGGTCAATACGTAGCCGTAGACTGCAGCGGCGCCGCCGAGAGTCACGTTCTTGCGAGCCACCACCGAGGTTCGGCGCGCGGGCGAGCCCACCCGGGCGCCCCGCCCGAGCCACACGGCCGACTGGGTGAAGACGTTGCCTTCGACAACGGACCCCTCGCCCAGTACGACATCGTTTTCAGCGAAGATGTCGCCGAGCACCACGGCACCCTTCCCCAGCTTGATGCCTCCGTACACCTTGATCGGTGCGCGGAACACCACGCCATCGCCGATCTCGCAGTCGCCGCGCACGACCAGTGGGCGCACCGGATCGTTGGTCACGAGATCAAGGAGCAAGTCGCCGTCGTGCCGGGTCACGTGGTCGTCGATGTCGGTCTTGCCCGTCGCATCGTGACGCGGTACCGCAGACGGAACCTGTGGTTTCGGCGGCGCACCGTCATGACCCTCGGTCAGGATCGGCGATCCCCAGAGACGGCGGAATTTGGAGCCGTCGCCCAGACGCAGGCTGCCGCCGGAAGCCGCCGAAATGCCGAGCGTACTGTCGCGGCCGATGACGATGTCGCCGTCGGAGTCGATCCAGCGGACGACGTGGACGCCCTTTCCCAACTCGATGTCGCCTTGAGCTACGACCGAGCGCAGAAAAGATTCATCGCCGAACGTCACGCCGCCGTCCACATGGATGTCCTCTTCACACCGCGCACCCTTGCCGAATACGGCGTCGCCGCGCACCCAGGTCAGCAGATCCAGGCGGCCGTTGTCGGCCAAGTTCAAGCCGTCATGGATCTCGAGGACTTCCGGCTTGGACAAGGTCACCTTGTGACGCCCCGGATCGCGCAGCGCGTCGCCGAGTCCGCCGAGCAGCAGCCTGCGGGCGCTGCGCCCCATGTAACGGGGGTCCTTGGTGTATTCGAGATCGATGGGCAACGGATAGCGGTCTCGGGGCACCGCCACCTCCAGCAGACCCGGCACGAACGGCAGCACCATCAGCAGGACAAAGGCCGAGATCAAGAGCCAGCCGCCGTCCTGGGCCGGAGGCACCTCGGGCGAGCGCATTTCAATGAGCCCCTGGGCCAAAGCCGTCAACGACACCGCAGCCAAAATCAAAACGAGGACCGACCCCGCCAACATCATACGGCGGCTCATGCCTGATCCTCCTTGCGGAAGCGCTGCGTCTTTTCCCATTCGGCTGTTCGGCTCTGCAGCTTATCCAGAACCGCCATGAAGAACCCGCTGGAGATCGTCCAGATGTTCAACAGGAAGTAGAACATCAGAAACGGCAGCAGACGGACGCGATGGCTCACGCCGTCCAGCAGCGAGGCCGTACCGATCTGGTAGAAGGGCGCGAAGTTGCCGAAGGAGTTGTACGACGCCACGAACAGGAACACGAAGACACTCTCGATGATCTGCATTTCGCCCATGAAGAACAGTAGGATCGAGTCGACGATGCCAGTCAGCAGAAACACCGGCACCAGGTAGATGAGCAGCAGCAGCATGCCGTCGAGCTTCTCGCGCCGATTCAGGTACGGCGACTTCAGCAGGGGCAGAAAGTGGCGGAACATGACGGAGTTGTGCCCCCGCGACCAGCGCCGAATCTGCCGCGAACGCACCTGCCAGGTCTCGGGCACCTCCTCGTAGCATTCCACGCGATTGGCGTAGACGATCTTCCAGCCGGAGATGTAGAGCCGGTAGGTCAGGTCGGTGTCCTCGGCCAGCACCGTCGGATCGAAGCCGCCGAAGGCCTGCACCAGATCGCGGCGGTACGCGCCCACGGTGCCGCCGTACTGGGGCATGAGCTTGAGGTTGTGCCGTGCCTGCTGGTCGACCTGATAACCGCCGCTGCGTTCGAGGTCGAGCAGACGGGTGAGCAGATTGGCCTCGGTGTTGATGGGCACGACGCGGCCCATCACCGCCCCGACTTCGGGATCCTTGAACGACAGGGCGAGGTCGCGCAGGGCACCGCGGTTGGGCAGGTAGTCGGCATCGAAATTGATGATCACGTTGGAGCGGGAGATCTCCAGGGCGTCGTTCAGGGCGGCGGGTTTGCCGCGCAGCCCGTCGTGGCGGTGCAGCGGCGTGACGATCTCGTGCTCGGCGGCCAGCTCGTCGAGGATCTCTCCGGTGCGGTCGTCGGAGTGGTCGTTGATGGGAATGATCTGCATCAGCTCACGAGGGTATTCACAGCGCAGGATGGCCTCGATGGACGAGCGGGCCACCAGCTCCTCGTTGTGCATCGGAATGAGTACGGTGATGCGGGGCAGGTCGTCGTCGACCAGATCCTGATAGTAGAGCCGCTGCTCTCCGCGCAGCCTGTTCACCGTGAGCCAGTAGTGCCGGATCGCATAGACCGACATGACCAGCACCACGAGAATCACGTAGAGCTTGAGGATCAGAACGACCAACGCCACACCTCCGGACGATCCCGCAGCCGCAGCGCCACGATGTTCACGTAGATCGCATAGATCGAGACCATGTACACGAAGTCGATCAGCGGACCGAGGGCGAAGAACATGGCCGCCATGGACAGCACGGTCAGCTTCTGCAGCAGGAACAGGAAGCTGGCGTAGCGGATCGCCCCGAAAACGGCTCCGTAGGCGACGGTCGCCACGATCACCAGCAACTTCTCCGGTACGGGCGAAGGCAGCGACGACAAGGCAACGCCCATCACGATGGGCATCAGCAGCCACATGCCGAACTGGGTGCCCATATAGAGAAGGGAAAAGTCCACGACGTCGTAGGGGAACCGATGCGGGAAAAAGAGGAAGAAAATCGCCGAAGCCGTCATCAACAGGCTCAAGAACGCTACATAGACCCGCACCACCTTGGGCACGGGTCTCAGCCGGGGCACGATCACTACCACGAGAACGCCGAGCACGAAGGTGATCAGAGAGAGCCGGTACGAGGGAAACGAGGCCGGCGCGTCGAGGACGGGCATCTCGGTGACCCAGACCGGCAGGAAACGCCAATGGGTAACGGCAGTCGGTACACCGGCCAGAGCCGCCAGTTGGCCGACCTGGGAGACGAATCCATCCAACAACGGCTTGTAGAACACGGCGATCAGGACGTCGCAGAGAGCCACCAAGAGCAAGAAGATCGTCGTTGAGATCGGAGGCGCAGCAGCGAGCCGCTTGTAGGCCCGGTGGAGATGAATGCGTTCCTTCATCGTGATGTGGGTCCTCCGGTTGCGCCGACTTCACTGACCAGGACCCGCCTACGTCGCGGTCCGTCGAACTCACAGAACCAGATGGTCTGCCACGTCCCCAGCACCGGACGGCCGCCGACGACGGCCACCAGCTGGTCGCAGCCGAAGAGACTGCTCTTGACGTGGGCCGCCGTGTTGCCTTCGGCGTGGCGCCATCCGCCGTCCCAGGGTACGAGCCGGTCGAGGGCGTCGGCCATGTCGCGCACCACGTCGGGATCGGCGCCTTCGTTCACCGTGACCGCTGCGGTCGTATGCGGCACCCAGAGCATGATCGTGCCATCGCTCAGGCCCAGTTCAGCGATCGCGGCCTGAACCCTCGCGTTCAGGTCGACGAAATCGGTTCGTCCGGTCGTGCTGATCTCGAATTCGATCATGACCACCTCGCCGCAATAAAAATGGGCCGGGCTACGGAAGCAGCCCGGCCCATTGTCCACGAACATACCCTACAAGTCAAAGTACATGGTGAATTCATAGGGATGGGGTCGGCGGTTGATGGCCTGGATTTCATCGCGCTTGATTTCGAGCCAGCGACGGATCAAAACCTCTGGAAACACATCGTTGCGCAACAGGAAGGCGTGATCCTGTTCCAAAGCGTCGAGGGCGTCGGCCAGCGAACGCGGCAGAAACGCCACCTCGCCCCTGCGGGCGGAGGAAGGAGCGTCCTCGGGATGGAATCCCTCGGCATAGGGGTCGATCCCGTTGACGATGCCGTCGATACCCGCCATCAGCACGGCCGAGGTCGCCAGGTAGGGGTTGCATGTGAAGTCCGGTGGCCGGTACTCGATACGCCTGTGCTGCGGGTCGGCCACATAGCTCGGGATGCGGATGGCCGCGCCGCGATTGCTGCGACCGAAGGTGATGGCCGTCGGCGCCTCGAAGCCGGGCACCAAACGCTTGTACGAATTGGTCGACGGATTGGTCAGGGCGCAGAGCGCGGGGCTGTGCTTGAGAATGCCTCCAACATAGTGCAGGGCCGTCTTGCTCAGACCTGCGTAGCCTGCCGGGTCGTCGAAGATGTTCTGCCCGTCGGCGTCGACCAGGTACTGGTGCAGATGCCAGCCGCTGCCCGCGTTGTCGTAGAGGGGCTTGGGCATGAAGGTGACCTTCAGACCGTAGCGTTCGGCCGCATTGAACAGGATGTACTTGGTCAGCACAGCGTGGTCGGCGGTGGTCGGCAGGTCGGCGAACCAGCCCTCGATCTCCTGCTGAGCCTGGGCGCCCACCTCGTGGTGGTGGTAACGCACGGGGATGCCGAGGTCCTGCATCAGGGCGCAGACCTCGTCGCGGAAATCGTCGTGGCGGTCGTGGGGATTGCAGGCGTGGTAGGCGTTCTGGAAAAACGCCTCTTCGCTCTGGACCTTGTAGCTGGCCTCGGCCACGCCGCTGCGGTACTGGGCCTCGTCGAAGATGTGGAATTCGTACTCGGGGATCCAACGCGTCGAATCGGCGATGCCCAGATCGCGCAAAGCCTGCTCCGCCGCCTTGACGATGCGGCGGCCGTCCTGGGCGAAGGCCGTACGTTCGGCGTCCACCAGCCGTACGTTGGCGAACATCGACAGGGTCGGCCGGGTGCGGAAGGGATCGATCTGGGCCGTGCCGTAATCGGGCAGCAGCACCATGTCGCTCTCCTCGACCTTCAGGAACCCGTAGCTCGAGCCGTCGAAACCGATGCCTTCAGCCATGATTTCGGGGGTGAAACGGTCGAAGGGGAATGTGATGTGGTGCAGGCGGCCGACGAGGTCCAGGACCTTGAAATCTACGAACTCGACACCGCGTTCCTTGGCGTCGCTGTGCACACGATCGAACTCTGGAAGCATGATCCCCTCCGGGCTGATGGGCCGAGCGGTCCGGGATGGCCCCGGATTCCTGAAATATAGTCGGCGACCGCACCCTTGAAAGGAGACTTTCGACACCCGACGCCCCCGTCCTTGCCCCCCCCCGATCCCCCGTCTATGTTTGCGATTCCACCGGATCAGGCTTGCAAAGGAGAGGCTCCGTGTCCGACTCGACGGTTACCATCTTCTTCGAGGGCCGCGCCGTTGCGGCCCGCGCCGGAACGTCCGTGGCCGCCGCCCTGTGGGAACACGGGGTCGCCGCCCTGTCCCACTCCCCCAAGTACGGACGCCCCCGCGGCGTGAAGTGCGCCCGCGGCCACTGCATGAACTGCCTGATGCGCATCGACGGCGTGCCCAACGTACGCGCCTGCCTGACCCAAGTCGCCGACGGCATGCGCGTGGGACGTCAAGACTCCGGTGCACCCTACGGAGCCCCCATGCAGAAGGTGCTCGACAAGGGCGGCCATCTCTTCCCGGTGGGCTTCTATTACAAATGGTTCACCAAGCCGAGCGCCCTGTCCCGGATGTTCATGTCCGGCCTGCGCCCGTTGACCGGCGTGGGCCGCCTGCCCGAGCCCGCCGCCTGGGCCGATCACGGCGACACCCCACCCGCTCGCGACCTGGGCCACATCGAGACCCTGGTGATCGGCGCCGGTATCGCCGGCATGGGCGAAGCCCTCGCCGCCGACGGCGAGGTGATGCTGGTCGACGACTCCCTCCGTTGCGGCGGACAGCGCCGGGCGGCCTTCGATCTGGTCACCGAGAGCGCCGCCGACGTGCTCAACGGCCTCGAGCACCTGGCGGCCCTGCGCGCCCGGCTAGAGAACCTCGCCGCCCGCGTCGAGGCCGAGCCGCGTATCGAAGTGCGCACGGGCACGACCGTGGTCGGCGCCTGGCAGCCCGACATGCTCCTGCTCGAAGACAGCGAGGGCCTGGCCGTCGTCCGCGCACGCCACATCTGCTGGGCCGCCGGCGCTCTCGACGCCGCACCCCTGTTCGACGACAACGACCGCCCGGGACTGATCGGCCCCCGCGCCCTCTACCGCCTGCTGGCCCGCGACGGCCTTGACCTCGCCGGCCGGGCGACCCTGGTGGCCGGCCGCGGCTTCGACGCCGTCTTGTCAGCGGCCCTGCTCCACACCGCCGGCGCCAAGGTCACCGTGGCCCTCGAACCCGGGCGCACCGGCGACCCCGCCCTGCTGGCCACGGCCAACCGACTCGGCTGGAGCCTCCACACGGGTCAGACCATCGCCGCCGCCCACGCCCAGAACGACCGGCTGGCGTCGGTGAGCCTGGCCTCGACCGACGGCGGCACCACCGAAGTGCCCTGCGACCTCGCGGTCATCGCCACCCGGGCCAAGCCCGCCTACGACCTGGCCTACCAGCTGGGCGTCGACCTGGTACTCGATCCCGAACGCGGCGGCTACGTACCCCGCGGCGCCGACCTCGGCCGCCTCGAAACGACCACTCCGGCCGGCGTCGGGTTGATCGTCGCCGGGGAGGCCGCAGGCCTCAGCCCCGAAGCCCTGCTTCAGGAGGTGTCGGCGTGAGCAAGCGCATCCTCTGCACCTGCGAAGACGTGACCGTCGAGGAGTTCCGCAAGGCCCACCACGACGGCTTCACCGAGATGGAATCGTTGAAGCGCTTCACGGGCGTCGGCACCGGATTCTGCCAGGGAAAGGGCTGCCTCTGCGAGGCGGCGACCGAGCTCGCCCGGCTGCGCGGCATCGATCCGTCGGCGATCCCGCTGACCAACATCCGCCCCCCCACGCGCCCCCTCACCTTCGGCGAACTGGCGGGCCTGGACCTGCCGCCGTTGATGGAGGAACTGGAGCGTACCGCCGGCACGAACGGTGATGCTGAGGTGACCCCATGATCCCCCTGCCCAGCGGACCGGTGCCTTACCAGGCCGACGCCGTGATTATCGGCGGCGGCGTCAACGGCCTGGCAGTGGCCTACGAGCTGAGTAAGCGAGGCGTGAAGGACATCGTCGTGCTGGAGAAGGCTTACCTGGGCAGCGGCTCGACCGGGCGCTGTGGTGGCGGCATCCGCCAGCAGTGGACCACCGAGGCCAACATCCGCCTGGCCCAGGAGAGCGTAACCGCCTACGAGAACCTCGCCTCGGAGCTGGGTCTGCAGACCTTTTTCCGTCAAGGCGGTTACCTGATGGTGACCGACAATGAAGCCCATCTCGAGGGCCTGCGCAAAGCCGCCGCACTGCAGAATCGCTGTAATGTGCCCACGGAATATCTGCAGCCCCAGGAATGTCTGAAGATCGCGCCCAACCTCGACATCACGAACATCAAAGGCGCCACCTTCTGCCCTAAGGACGGCACCGCCTACCCGTTTTCGGTGGTTTGGGGCTACGCCAGGGCCTGCCAGCGACGCGGAGTGAAGATCTTCATCCGCACCGAACTGAACGACGTGAAGCTCGAAGGCGACCGCGTGACGGGCGTGAGCACCAGCCGCGGCGACATCGCCACCCCGCTGTTGATCAACTGCGCCGGGCCGTGGGCCCGCACCCTCGCCGCGAAGGTGGGCGTGGAGCTGCCCAACCGGCAGGAGCGCCACGAGATCATGGTCAGCGAGTCGTGCAAGCCGTTTTTGGACCCCATGGTCATCTCCATCAGCAACGGCATCTACTTCAGCCAGAGTATGCGCGGTGAAATCGTGGGCGGCATCGGCGACCCCGACGAACCCAGCTGGGAACGTCCCGACCAGTTCGACACCCGCAGCCAGCTGCGTTTCGCCGTGCGCTTCGCCAAGGCGCTGATCGGCTACTATCCCCCCGCCCGCGCCATGCGCATGATGCGCCAGTGGGCCGGCATGTACGACGTGACCCCCGACCACCGACCCATCCTGGGTGGCGTCGAGGGTCTGGACGGCTACCAACACATCTGCGGATTCAGCGGACACGGCTTCATGCTGGCGCCCATGGCGGCCGCGCGCATGGCGCAGATGATCACCTCCGGGGAGCCGGACGAGATCATCGCATCGCTTTCTTTGGCGCGGTTCGCGAACGGGGATGTGGAGGCGGATGCGTTCGTGGTCGGTTGATCGTGTCGGGGCCTAGCGGAACTGCCGCTTGAGTTCGCTCCAGGTCGCCTGCTCGGCGGCGACGGTCTGCGAGTAGCTGGTCAACCACAACGTGTATTCCAACACGATACCGATCCCCTCGGAAAAGAAAATCGAAGCGGGGCCATTGTCCAGAGCTGAGAACTGTGGCGTCCACTCGATATCGACTGCGCCCTCTGGGGGATCCGGATTCACCCAGAACCATTTGACCAACCCATAGGCTTGACGCGTTCCGAAGTTCAATTCGAAAAATTTATCTTCGTCGACTTTGTAGGTCTCAATGAAATGCCAGATAGGTGCGCCGCCCACTTCCAACCCCAGATAACTGGTGGATCGTGTGGACCACAGCGCTCCCATGACCATCGGCTGATCCAGGACCAGGACCGGCGGGTCCAGCGACACCTGTCTCTCTTCGCCCTCGTCAATATCTTCAAACCCGTGCATCCAGACGTCGCCTTCGGCGTTCTTCGTCAGAAAGTAGTGAGCCCGTTCCAGCCCACCGATCTGGTCCAACTCCTTGAGCAACACGATGCACTCGACACCTCGCACAACCTGGGTCTGCTCGAGAACTTCGACATACTCACTCTGTCCCTGGTAATCGCTTTGGTAGGTCCACGACCAGCCCGGGTACAGAGGCCAACGATCGGCCTGAGCTGTGCCCGTCATCAGGAACAGCAGCAGCAGCACACATGTGGTTCGAGCCATGGACAGCCTCCGGAGCAGAAATAATGTTCACATGGGATCAAGATAACGAACAAGACGCCATACGTCCTCACGGACTCATTCTAACAGGTCCGCCAGTGACCGACGCAGATCCTTGTGTTCGAAGGCGAAGCTTTTGGCTCTCAGCGCCTTAGGGACGGCTCGGTAGCTGGATAGAACCATGTCGGCCATCTCACCCAACAGCAACCGGAGCACCCAGGCCGGAGCCGTCACGCGGGCAGGACGTCCGAGCACCTCTCCCAGGAGAGCAGCGAATTCCCGTTGGGTCGGCGGGTCCGGAGCCACGACGTTGACCGGGCCGATGAGATCGTCCTGTTCGATCATGTAGAAAAGAACACGCAGCACGTCGTCGATGTGGATCCAAGGCAGATACTGCTTCCCGTTGCCCAGGGGACCGCCGAGTCCCCAGCGGAACGGTACGGCCATCCGCGGCAGGGCACCGTCGGACGAGGCCAGAACCACACCGAAGCGGGCCAGGACGATGCGCGTCGCATCGGCCGCCTCGAGGGCGCAGCTCTCCCACTCGTGGGCCAGCCGTCCGAGGAAGTCGCCGGAGGCCTGACGCTCCTCGTACTGGGGTTCGCGTCCCCCGTCGCCGTAGATACCCACGGCCGAGGCGCTGATCAGCAACTTCACGCGGTTGGAGCGCCGCACCCCCTCGACGACCCTGCGGGTGGTTTCGAGGCGGGAACGCCGGAAGCGTTTTTTTCGTCTTGAGGTCCATCGGCCGGATGAGAGGGGCTCACCAGCCAGGTTCACCACTACGTCACAGTCGGCCACGCTGTCCTGCCAGCGTCCGGCGACCGTGGGATCAGCCTCGAGCACCGCCACGCCGGGGGACAGCTTCAACCTGGCGCGCTCCGCTTTTCGCGACACGCAGATCACCTCGTCGCCCCGCTCGACAAGCGCGGCGGAGAAGTGACGGCCGATCAAGCCGGTGCCTCCGGTCAGGACGATCTTCATGCAGCAGCCTCCTTGGTCATCATCACGTCCGGAGCCCAGGATACGGGCCCATCGGTGCGGTGTCCACCACCCGGCGCGACCGCGTTGACTTTCCTTCCCCCCGTAGCTAACGTCCCCAGAACGGCTCCGTAGAGAGATGGTGCCCGCAATCCTGAGAGGATCCCATGAACTACGAATTCCTCGACTGCGACATCCGCGACAGCGTGGCCCATGTAGCCCTGCTGGGCACCGACGGCATTCCCGCCGGCGAATTCTGCGACGAGATGGTCGACATGCTCATGCGCCTGCAGGACGACCGGGCCGTGCGCGTGGTGCTGTTGACCGATGCAGGTGGGCCCTGGGACATGGCATTCGATGTCAGGGCCATCGCAGAAAGTTGGCACAGCGGTGACGGCCCGGGCCTTTCGGCCGGCAACCTCGACACCATCCGCCGCCTGACGACCATGATGAACGATCTTCCGAAACCCATCATCGTCGCGGTGTCAGGCGATGTGCGCGACGACGGCTTCGGCCTGCTGATGAATGCCGACGTGCGACTGGCCGCCCCCACGGCCACCTTCACCGCCGGCGATATGATCACCGGCATGCTTCCCGACTGGGGTCTCAGCCATTTGCTGCCCCGACGCATGGGCACAGGCCGCACCCTGGAGATGATCTGGTCCGGCCGCTCGATCCCCGCCGAAGAGGCTTACACCATCGGCCTGATCGATCGGCTCGTCCCTGGCGACGCCTGGGAGGAAACCGTGGGCGAGCTGGTGCGCCGGATCGCCGGTCTGCCCCAGCCCGCCGTGCAGATGAGCAAACTCGCCGTGCAGCAGTCGGCTCAGTTCGACTTGACCACGGCCATGTCGCTCGAGTACGAAGCCCAAGAGAAATGCTGGGATTCCGAAGAAACCGCGGCCGCCTTGGCAGCTCATCTGGAAGGTCAGGTGCCGGACTTCTCCGTGATCCTGTCCGATGAAGACGCCTGAACCGATTAGGACCAGGAGGTCGTGACGTGGGCCTGACCCTCATAGAAAAGATCATCAGTTCGCACTGCGATCGGAACGTGAAGCCCGGCGACACAGTGGACATGCGCGTGGACGTGCGCGCAGCCCGCGACTTCGGCGGCGCCAACGTCGTGAAGAACCTGAAGGAGGCCGGCCTCGTCGTGGACGATCCCGGCAAGACCGTCTTCACCTTCGACTGCAATCCCGGCGGCAGCGACCAGGGCTACGCGGCCAACCAGCAGATCTGCCGCACCTACGCCCGCGAGTCGGGTGTGGCCCTGCGCGACGTGACCGAGGGCATCGGCACCCATATCAGCTTCGAAGACGGCCTGGTCGTGCCCGGCTCGACGTTCGTCAGCACCGACAGCCATGCGAACATCATGGGCGCCGTGGGAGCCTTCGGCCAGGGCATGGGCGACCAGGACATCGCCTACGCCTGGGCCCGCGGCAAAGTGTGGTTCAAGGTGCCGAAATCGGCCAAGGTCACCCTCACGGGCACACCGGGTCCGCACGCCCGCCCCAAGGACATCGTGCTGAAGATGCTGCAGCACCTCGGAGCCAACGGTCTGCTGGGCTATGCGGCGGAGATCTACGGCGACTGCGTCGACGCGCTGGATCTCCCCGCACGGGTGACCATCGCCTCGATGTCCACCGAGATGGGCGGCATCATCTCCCTGTTTCCACCCAACGCCGCCGTGCTGGAATACTGCTCCGCCGCCGCCGGCCGCCCGATCGAAGGCATCTACGCCGACGCCGACGCCCACTACGACCTCGAAGTGACGGTCGATGTGGACGGCCTCGAGCCCATGATCGCCCGTCCGGGTCATCCAGAAGACACGGTGAACGTGACCGAGGTCGCCGGACGCAAGATCGATTCGGTGTTCATCGGTTCCTGCACCAACGGCCGCATCGAAGACCTGCGCGCCGCTGCGAAGGTCCTCGCCGGACGCAAGGTGGCCCCGGGCGTAGTTCTGAAGGTCGTGCCGAGCACGCGCAAGGTCTGGGAATCGGCCCTCGAAGAAGGCCTGGTCAACGAACTGATGCGAGCCGGCGCCCTGATCGGCAATGCCGGCTGCGGCGGGTGCGCCGCGGGACAGATCGGTCAGAACGGTCCCGGTGAAGTCACGATATCCACAGGCAACCGCAACTATGCGGGCAAACAGGGCAAGGGCGAGGTCTACCTGGCCAGTCCCGAAACAGCGGCGGCTTCAGCCGTGGCCGGGGTGATCTGCACCGCCGATGCGATCCCGGCGGAAGCCGTGACTTTCGCGCCGCCCTCGGCCCAGATGGCTGCGGCCATCGCCGAGGTGATCGCCGAATCGACGACCGACAAGCCCACCGTCCTGCGCGGCCGCGCCTGGATCGTCGACGAGGACAACATCGACACCGACATGATCTTCCACAACCGGTACCTGGCCATCACCGACCCCGCCGTGATGGGCCAGTACACCTTCGATAACCTCACCGGCTGGGAGGACTTCGCGAAGAAAGCCAAGCCCGGCGACATCGTCGTCACCGCCAGGAATTTCGGTTGCGGCTCCTCGCGGCAACAGGCCGTGGACTGCTTCAAGACCCTCGGCGTACAGGCCCTGGTGGCTACGAGCTACGGGGCGATCTACGAACGCAACGCCATCAACGCGGGGCTGCCGGTGGTCGTGGCCGAGGCCGTGAACGCAGGCATCAAGAACGGTGACGAGGTCACCGTAGACCTGGCGACCGGCCTCGTGAGCTGGGTCGGCGGCGAGGTGACCGGCGATCCCTGCAGCGAAGTTCAGATGGAGATCTACCAGCGCGGGGGACTGCTCGCCAAGTAAGCGTCGTCGGATTCGAAGAACGCCCGCCGCGACCGCCTGAGCCGTCACGGAGGGCGTTCTTCATATCCCCCCTCCCGGAACCCGGCTCCACAGATCGTGTAGACGATGGCATCTCTCCCCTGATCCGTCCCCATACCCTGGAGGGAACGCCATGACCACAGGCCAACGCAGATCCCAAATGTCCATCGCTCCTGCTCTGATGATCCTCCTGATGACCGCCGTGAACGCCTTCGCCGGTTCGGTCACGCCCCGCGTGGACCTGGACCACCGGGCCGTCCTCGCCCACGACGACGTCGTGGTCTACGCCCTGATCGACTTCGACGTGGCCGATGCGCCCCACGACCGCGACGCCCCACGACCGCGGCTGAACCTGGCCCTGGTCCTCGACCGCTCCGGATCGATGGACGAGCGCGGCAAGATGGCCTACGCCCGCGACGCCGCCAAGATGATGATCGACATGCTCGGTCCGGGCGACCGCCTGGCGGTCGTCGAGTACGACGACGAGGTCACCGTGCTCTGGCCTTCGTCGTTCGTGGATTCGCCCGGTCCCATCAAACGCCGCATCGACGGCCTCGAACCCCGTGGCAGTACAGATCTGTTCGGCGGCCTCATGGGTGGGGCCGACGAAGTCCTGCCTCATCGGGACGGCTGCGACATCACCCGCGTGGTCCTGCTCTCGGACGGCCTCGCGAACCGGGGCCTGACCGACCAGCGCGAGATCGTCCGCCGTGTCCGCCGCCTCGGCGAACAGGGCGTGTCGGTGACGACCCTCGGCCTGGGCCTCGAATACAACGAAGACCTCATGGAGGCCATCGCCGGGGCCGCCGGCGGCAACTACGCCTTCATCGAGAACCCCCGCACCATGGGCCGCATCTTCGCCGACGAGCTGCACACCCTGACGACCACTGTGGCACGGGATGTCGCGGTCGACTATGAGCCCGCCGGCTGCGTGACCGATGTGCAGGTCTACGGTTATGAGACGCGTGATCGCCGTCACGGGCTGCACATCCCCATGGAGAACATCTACGCCGGCGAAACCCGTTCCTTGCTGCTGCGCCTCGAGATCGACACCGGCCGCCCCGGCCGACTGGAGCTCGGAAACCTGCGCCTTTCCTATGTCGATGTGCTCGAGGACCGCACCGTCGAGGAGGATCTGCCCCTGTCGGTGCGTGTGACCGACGACCGGCATCAGATGGAGATCTCGCGCAACGACCGTGTGACGGTGGAAGCCAACCTCATCGATGCCGACCGTCGCCTCGACGGCATCGTGAGGATGTACGACAAGGGAGACCGGACTCTGGCGACCGAGGCCCTCAAGACCCTCAACGACGACATCATCGCTCTCAACAGTTCCGTGCCCGACGTGAAGCTGAGCGCCAAACTCGAAGACCTCGCCATCCAGCAGCAGGACATGGACGCCGCCGCCGACGATTCCCGCGCCGCCGAGTCCTACGTCAAGCAGCAGAAGGCCAATATCCGGCTCAGCAACAAGGGCAAGCAGCAGCACTTCATGCTGACCGACAAGGACCGTGGCCCGGAAGTGGTGCGTCTCCAGGAGGCGCTGCACACAGCCGGTGTCTACGATGGTCCGATGGACGGTGTATTCAGCGACGAGGTCGGCGCCGCCATCAAGGAGTTCCAGAAACAGCGGGGTCTGACCGTCGACGGCATGGCGGGTCCGAAGACCCAACGGGAGCTCAAGCTGCGCTGACGTTTCCGCAGGCCGACACAAGAGCGCCCGTTCCTCTCGAGGCACGGGCGCTCTTGTGTCGGCCTATGTTTTATGGCATCCTGCCCAACTCATCTCCCCCGCCGGGAAGGAGCCCGCCGTGTATCGACTCGTCTCGGTCGCACTGATACTGACCGCCGCCTGTGCCTTCGCCTCCGTCGAGGTCCCCTCGACGACCAACGCCCCGATTCTCGACGGCCGTCTGGACGAGCCCTGCTGGGCAGCCGCCGCAAGCCTCGACCTGGCCTGGGAGATCGAACCGGGCGACCGGACCCCCGCCGTGGCGG
>ERZ890953.25-NODE-25-length-81652-cov-5.937645_pt1 | contig 81652 bp, 64 predicted proteins | sample MGYA00521264_ERZ890953 | MGnify/ENA primary metagenome ERZ890953 (study PRJEB32303, sample SAMEA104408629) | aquatic metagenome | biome: Brackish water; feature: Chemocline; material: water | place: Baltic Sea | collected 2014-10-26T21:54:00 | depth 200 m ...
AAAGAAGTCATCTTCTAATTTCTTTTGAGTAATTGCATTCATAACCTGGATGGAATGAAAGCACCTCTCACATTCTTGTTTAGCTTGCTCAAGATATATTTGAGCTAAAAAATCATCCATGTTTCACCTTGATGCTAACGTCGGGTTCACTGGAGGAGCGAGCGCAGCGAGTGATTCCAGTGAAACCCCTTGTTAGTGGTCTATTTTGGAAACCATACATTGAACCATTTCCTCGATTTAAGACCTGTCTTATATGGCCATTTAATTAATTTAGTACCGATCTCCTCATTGAGAAGCTCGTCCATTCCAGGTAGATCAAAGTATACTTCTTGAAATTGTATCAGTTCATAAATTTCTAAAAATGCATTATTTACGAGCGAAATTATTTGTGTTGCATCCTTTTCTTTTATTCTCTTAGGAGTTGAGACTCTACTTGATGCGTCGACCTTTCCTTTTATTCTGGTCAATCCAACATATGTTGCATTCTGTTTTTTTTCTTCGAGCTTTCTGTTTTTTACAAAATCAGCAAATTTTGGTGAGTACTCGAAAATCTCTTGCCCCATAAATGCCCGTTGTTTTTCTGGATGATTATACAAGGATTGAAACCATTTCTGCTCTAATGCTTCATCGGGGCATCCTTCATTTGTGATAGAAGTGAAGATGTAGTGCTCGACCCATTTAGCTTTCGCAAGTTCTTCTAGTGAAAGAACAGAAATTTGAAATGCAGTAGGAAAAGACTCGTTTTTGTAAAGGAGAATAGAGTCGAAATGAAGACGTAAAGAATTGCTGAGAGACTCAACTGCAATTTTAACTAGCTTGTATTCGGAAATTCCTTTTTTCATCTCGATATTGTAAAGCCACTAACGCCGCAATTTACTGAAGGCAAATGATGGGCGGGTTTTTGCCCAGCATTTGACTTTCAGTAACATTGTTTTGTTAGGTGCAAACATTATTTGGAGGTACCTTTTATCACTACTGCAGTTTTGCCCAATAATGACCCAAGACTATACAGCAGTGCTGAATTATAAATAACAGCAATAACAAAACCGAAGTGCCCGAACAAAATTGCTAGGAAAACGGAAAATGGGGAGCCTATTAAATTTAAGTAAAAGCCTAAAAGGTTTCCGGTTTCTATATTGAATAAAACAAACCCCCATGTCGCCAAGCAAACTAGTAAATATATGCCCCCCCCCTAAAACAGCACCTACTTTTGATAGACTTTTTAAATTGACTGAAGCCCCTGAAATATATGCGAGCACTGCATTTAACGCCGTACATACCAACCAAAAGATATACATTGGTTCAGCAGTTCTTGTTTCTAATAGCACATAAATTTTTTGCATTATCGGATTTAGGACTAAAGCCCACGGATAAGCAGCTGACAGAAACATTGAGATACCGAATCTTTTTTGCTGCGAGCCAATGTTCAATAGTTCAACTAACTGATACGCGTCAAAAAATACGACCCCAATAAACGGAAGTGCTAGCAATAAACCAATTTTAGATAATGATAGCTTCACTCTAAATGACACCTAACGCCAAAATCACCGGGAAAACAAAGTGTAGTGAGGAACGAACGTAACTTTGTTTTTTCCGAGTGCATTTTTTTTGTTATACCTAATATATTGGGTCATCGGCTAATGACGATTGCATAACCTGTTTTGTTAATCCATATCTTTTAACAGTATTTTTTACAAGCTTTGAGAACCATGCAGGAGCATTAGGAGAAATATATATTTTATCAATTAACGTAACTAAGTCTATTTTCATATTTTTCCCGTTTCCTTTGTATGGCTCATCTAACTCTTTAATTATTGCTCGAATTTCACGTTCATGTTCGAAAGATTTTCTTTTATGTAAAAATACTAAATAAGGATCATTTTCTGGAATGTACTCTTGTTTATAATCTAGATATTGTACTAACCCAATTACCGCACGATTTTGTATTGCGCTTGCAAATCTATAATATGTAGACTGAATGCATACGGATTCATTGGATTTAGAATACAATTCCCACATTGCAGCTGATTCATAATCACTCAGGTGCCAACAATTAACAGCAACTGTATCTCTAATGGTTTTATTGTTTATTTTGTTGCCATTTTTTTTATTAATTATTGGTCTCAATGTTTTATTAATTTTTGTAAAAGACCCCTCAAATGAATCGTTTAGTTTTGATACACAAGAAAAAAACAGTGCATTATCTTCTAACATTGAAATAAATTTCGTAAAATCCAAGTAACGCCAGATCTTTTGATCGCTGTTCTCTGGCGGTAATAATGCTGGATGACAAGCTTTTATAAAAGCAGCTAAACCCTCCTTTCGAGCTTTTAAAGCTAATTGAAAAGCCTCTTCTTCACCATATTTATTAACAGAAAAAGCTTGGCCTTTATGCTTACCATTTCCAATAGGCCAATGTGCCTGCCATACTAAACTTTTATATCTTTTGCCTTTTTTTGTGGATGACGAGTAGCTTCTATTTACGCCAGTTGCTCCTGATACGTTTCTACGATTTGCTTTTCTTTTCCCTGAAAGTGTAAGTTCAGTGTTTGGGTTTTCGTAGTACTGGCTTTTTACTGCATCTCTGAATAATTTTGCAGCCTCAAGAGAGCCATCTTTACCATCATATTTATTATCATTAAAGAAATGATGGAACTTATTTCCGTCTCGCTGAAACCTTACCCACCAACCATGCAGACCTACTTTGTGAGGCACTTTAGGTTCTTGGTCTATACGAGAAATATTTGAAAGTTCTGGACTTCTTTGCATAGGAAATAATTACCTAGGTATAACGCCCAGCATCAGAGGGAAAGCGAAGTGGAGGGAGGAACGACTGGAACTTTGCTTTTTCCGGCTGCATGCAATTGTTAGCTTTTGTTAAATATAAATACACAATTATTTGAAAACCTTATCACCAAACATTTCATAGTCATGCATAAAAGATTCAAATTGTTTCGAATTTGAGGCTTTTTCTGGGTTATCTCTAATGTACTTTTCAATTTTTTCAGTATTAATTTCTTTTCCCAACTCATTAACATGATTAGCTTTTTCGATTATGTAATCTATGAACCCATCTGGCCACTGGTATTTTCGGGGACTTATTTTACCTGATCTTAATGCTATTCTGCTTGACCTCATCTTGTTTATGTTACTGCTTTTAATAAAGCCCAAAATGATGAATGAAGGTAATTTTGTATAAGTGAAAATGTTACTAGAATTTCCTGCAATATCCATCGAAATTGTTCTTAAGAAATACCCATTAATGTTTGATGGTAACCCCTTTCCAGTTACAGACTCTATTCTATCAACAGGGAACAAGTGCTGTTCATATTGGAATAAGTTATCGACCTTTCCTAGTATAAATTTTGATATATGGATTTCAGCATCATCAAGTAGTTGAATGTACTCTGGTGGTTTACCAGCAATATCATTTTTACTTCTAATATAAGTTAGCGTTCTCCATGAAATAGAAGCACAGAATTTAGATAACCAATCTCCATAATTGGCATTACTTATACCGTTATTTACAAATGGATAAAATATTTTATTAGCAAATTTTGTTTCCCATTTGGAAAATATATCCTCGCAGTCACCGCAAAGCCAAAATTCTTTTGCTAAATCTTGGGCGCGTTTATGCACCTCGTTTGATTCTCGTAAAAAACCTGTAATAGAAGTTTTTTTTGACCATTTACCAATGAACTTGGGAATAAAGTGGCTAACCTCTAGATCTTTCTTCTTTTTACAAAGTTTACATTTTCCCTGCATTGGTGACTTCCGTATTTAAGCTAACAGTTTATTGGAAGGAATCCTTTCTATCAGGTTCTAGAAGGCTTCCTTCTATTTCTATAATCCCTGTTTTCATTACAGGATACTAATTGCGCGCCTGGCCATATCAATCAAATAACCGGGGGCCGTTACACAAAAAATTTGACACCAGTAACGACCGCTCTCATCACTTTCCTACCTAATGCAACGCATGTAAACAATGACCGAAATTATGGATACTCATTACTGCCGAATTGCTTTAACTGACTGGCAAAACATCTTAACTAAGTCATTGGTTCGGTTGACGATGGTATCTATGTTGCGTAGCCAGCATTACTTTTAAAATGGATTGCATCCCTTGTTTCCGTAAACGGTGCGTCCGTGCACCACTACTCCAGCTAATAACATGCCGGTATGACGGTTTCGTGTTATTTACTGAATCATCTTGCTAATCACCCTGATTTATCAACGATATCCTGGGCAACCAATCTATCAATAACTAATCGCCATAACATCTGAAACAGATCCGCTAATGATCACACTTATCCATTTTCTCTTTTGATTTGGGTAACACCGATATGAGGAAGGTCGAGATCAGGATTATCGGTGACAGTAAGAGCAGGATAAAACCGAAAAACATGATGATATGCTGCAAATTCCAGATGTGGGGCACCACATGCATGGCGACCAGTATCAGCATAATACCGGCTGTAAAGAAGATAAGCGAAGCTGCCACTCCTTCGCGCATTGTTTGACAACCTAAGGTTAATAACATGCTTTTATCCTCAATCTATTTTTCTGATTTTTATTCATTTTCAGCCATTAGCTTTTTCGCTGTGCCTTTTTCCAGCCCGAACTCGAGCTCGATCATTTCATTCCAGGCAGCTCTTTTGAATGTTTTTTCATGCGGAACCTTGCGGTGTACCAGGTTGTAATGACATTCGATACAGCTTTTATCTTTAGCGTCTTCCAGGTGAATTTTACGGGTATCCGGACGATCACCGTAAATCGCCTCTTTAACATGACAGCGTTTACAGGTTGCCGAGTCTCGATCTTTAAACCATTTCCTGGCTTCAAATGCTGCTTCTGGTAAATGCAGTGCATTCATCACGGGGTCATCATAGTTAGGGCCAAAAACAGCCCCTTTCACCTGCTTGATAACATCTTTACCTCCAATGAAATGATCCCAGGTTGCCGATATCACTCCTTCAGATACGTGACAGTCTCCACAACTCGCCTGTACACCCGAACTGGGTTTGTAATGCTTCGACTCACGGTATGGCTCGGCAACAATTCCCATGGAATGGCAGGTCGTACAAAATTCTTCACTGCTGGTGTAATGATCAAACTCAATCAGGAAAAGAATGAACACAATACCTGCTATACCTCCAACTAACAGGGCAAACAGAACATGGCGGGTTATAAATGCGGGTAAAGGTAATTTAATCTTCATTGCCTTTTCCCTGCCCGAAACCCAGTATAGGATTCGCTTTTTGCGGATGATTTAACCAGTCATGATGCTCTGAACCATTGATATGCTTTTTGATCAGCGCATCACCTTTCTCTTTTCCAGCAACTTCACGTATCTGGGCTAGAAATTTTCCGTAAAAATCACTGCCCAGATCACTCATGCCTTTCCAGGTTGAACTGGGACTGCCCATCGCGGCACCATGCCTGGCCAGCGTTCCATGTGTATGCCACAGATTCCAGTAGGTGACTTCTAATGGTTCATCGAAAGGAAGAGGGGTCAACAGGCCTGCAGAATATAGATCCTGCATGATTGCCTGTGCAGGCTTGCCATATTTTTCATTATAAAGCTCGACCACATTATCAAATTGTGACATGGCATTTTCGCTAAACCCCTTACTGTGGCATTCCAGACAGGTTTTTGTCATCGCACCTCTGCGACGTTTAGGCGATGCAACAGCCTTAACCTTGCCCATACTACCATCCATTTTTGAAATGCTTTCGCCACGTCCCGGTAAAGGCTCGGAGGTTGATAGTTCGCGTTTATCACCATCTTCAAAAATTATTAAATATTGCTGTTCTGACACAGCTGAATTCAGGTTCCACGAGTCACGCATTCCAACATCGTGAGTGGATTTCATTTTTCCTGCAGCGCCCATATGACAGGTAACACAGGTAGGTGCAGCCGAATAATCCTGTCCTGCTACCCATTGATCACTGTCCATATTCATGTCTTTTTTATGTGCTTCATACATCATGCCATGCTTTGAAGTTTCATAAACTTCCTTATCGGGTGAATCGGGGCCGGAGTGACAATAAATACAGGCCTGTGGTTCACGCGCCTGTGCTTTGGAAAATGTATGCCGGCCATGACAGGCAGAACAGGAACCGACAGATCCATCAGGGTTAATTCGTCCAATACCTGAATTAGGCCAGGTGGATGGATCGAGTGAACCGTCACCACGTACTTTAACTTCAGATCCATGGCACTTTGCACAACCCGCATCATTGATCGAAGGACTGCCAAAATGTTGAGAAAGTGCAGGCATACGGTTTTTAATAATTGATAGAGCTTTGGTATGCACAGAACCTTTCTGTTGTTTTAATTCAGTTTCATGACAACGCCCGCAATCTTTGGGTGACACGATGGTAGCAATAATACTGCCTTCATGTTCGATAGCATCGATGTCTTCTTCATAAGCCTGATGACAATCCAGACAGTTAACATTAGCTGCCGCATGTGCACTGTTTTTCCATTGATGGGTTAATCCTGCCGAGGACCTGGCATGACAATCTACACAGGCTTTTCCTTCTTCACTACCCCAGGTACTGGAGTCCAGTGTTACTTTATCAGCCACAGCAGACGCCGAGAATAACAGGATAAATATGACTGTAAAAGCTGATAAAGGGGTCTGTGTAAAAGGCTTCACTGCATTACTCCACTATTATTATTTTTAGTTATATTAAAACAGCCCCATTTAAGGGGCTAAATTCAATTGCTGGTATTAATAAATATTTCTAATTATTCTTTCTCAAAACCGAAAATCATTGCTTTGAGGTATCCAAGAAATTCATCACTGGTGGTCAAAGCCAGATACAGATGAACGATAAGAAATGCTAACAACATAAAAGCCATTGCGGTATGAATCAGCGCAATCACTAACAGGCTAACATCCCCAAGACCAATCATTGGCCAGTAAGGATAAAAAAAGTAGAGCAGACCACTTAGTACCGCAAATGGAAGCATAAAGATATGCAATGACAGGTATGCCATGCGCTGCATGGGATTTAGCTTTGAGCGTCTGGTTTTATGGTGAGGATGTTCACTACCACCAATAAATATATCCACCCCGTAATACTTCACCATCGCTAACAATTTATTCATATTGGCAGGAATATATTGCTTCCACTCGCCGGTAACCATGTGCCAGAAAATACCCAGAAACCAGATGGCTATCAAAGACCAGGCAGCTACGATGTGAATATCAACCGCTTTTTCAAAGCCAAAAAAATCAAAAGTATCATGAATCTCAAAACCAGTTACCAGTAAGGTAATTACCAGTAACCCCTGAGACCAGTGCCAGATCCGCTCGAAGCGGGTATACATCATGACTTCTTTCATTGTTTCTTCCTCCGTCTGGAAAATAACACTCGAACCAGACCATGCAGGCCGACCCCACCAAAAGTTCCTGCTACTGCCAGCCAGCCGATAGTGTCGAGGATGCTATTGTTATCGCGTCCCGGCATATAAAAATCTGTCAACTTATCCAGTCTGCCGCCTTTGCTGTGGCAATCTGCACAACTTAAGGTCTGATCCTTGGGGGCAACCATATGCGCCAATGGCATGTGCATGGTGGTTTCAATGAAACCATATTCACCACTATAGTCTGCTCCCGCTTCTTTCATGGCCTCACTGATAGCACTGTCCCAGTCGTAAGATTTCCAGTAGGCAGCCTTATCCTTACCAAACAGATGGATCAGTGCCAGAGTGTTATTACCCTTGTCATAAGGTTGTTTACCGCGCATTACCTTAAAAGGCCAGATACGTGCATTCGGGTCGTCATAGGATCCGGAAAAATTATTTAACTCGACCACTTCTTGCGGATTGATTTTTTCATCCAGTTGCTTGAAATGAACATTACCGGATAACCAGGCATATTCCGGCTCAACATTTTCAGCCCATTTAAAATTTCCTTTTTTAGTGACATAGGTGACATAACCATGCTCATCTTTCATGGTGATTTCTTTTCCATCCGCATCTTTTTTACCTGCAGTTGTCCAGTCCCACCATAATTTTGAAGGTACACCGCCTCGTGCATAAGCAGGTATGTGACAGGTCGTACAGGCTACTTTATCGGTATGATCATTGATTTTATTATTCAAAGTCGATTTGTGTGGCGTCATCCCATGACATGACTCACAGGTAGCTCGACTATTATCATCACGTCCGGGCACATCGATACCGTGTGTATCTTTGGCAACCGGGTTATAACGACTACCTTTAACATCATGTCCATCAGTAGTATGACATTCACTACATCCAAAATTCAGGCCATCCACACCCATGTGAACATCCAGCTCTTTTTTCGGATTGGTCATCGATGAGTCCAGATCACCGTGTTTGACTCCATCTCCGCCGCCGCCATAAAAGTGGCAGACACCGCAATTCTCTCGACGTGTTTTACCTACCTTTTGCGCGACATCGCTTAAATCAGCCACTTTCCAGACTTTCTTACTGCCTTTCGGAAAAATCTTCTCCTTGTAGTTTGGATGACCGGCATCGGTTGGAAATTTCTTGTAGGTATCGGTAGTGTCGTGACAAACCAGACAGTCAACTTTATCTTCTGCAGTAAAATCGAAGCTGTCATCTTTCCAGCCATAACCAATATGACAACTTGTGCAGCGTGGTTGATTACTGGTAATGGATAAACAGAAATTATTTATTACGCTTTTTTTACCGACTTCTTCACCAGTATCGGGATTGGTAAACGTCCAGTTCCAGTGCTTGGTTTTATGTAACTGTTTACTGGCCTCGGTATGACAACTGAGACAGGCTTTAGTGACTTCAGGACCTGTTTTAAAAGGTTTTTGAAGTTCTTCGAATTTACTGTGATCAGCGGTTGAAGTAGATTTTTTGGTAGTTGCACTTTCCTGCATAGCCAGACTTACACTGGCAAAACTGCTCAGATAAAGACACAGCGATATCAGAAAAGCAGATGTTTTATAACTGCTATTACGGGAAATCATGATACCCCCTCCCTAAAGTTTATTGCTTATAGTATCTCTGACCAAAGGCTGTAGACATTCATCTACAGCCTTTACCAGAACCCTCTTACAAGGAGTTTTCAGCCGAAGCAATCATCTTCGGAGCAGTTACATCTGTGGGGAGTTTAGTAAACTTTTTAACCAGACCAGGCCATAGCAGGTTGTAATATAACTCTGCACGAACCAGCTCTACACCTTTAGCAGGTATCGAGTATTCCAGGTCACGTTTTTCAAATGCTTTCAATCGAGTATCTGCACCCTGACCTTTTGCAGTTGGTGGACCTGTTGGCTTTCCATCACCATCAACTAGAGTCAAAAACATAAATGCTTGTTTATCTTCTTTAGCGGGGTGGCCTTTAGCATTTTGCCAAACTACATTTCCGCTCTTATCATAAGCTGAAATCTTTACATAGATATTTCTAAAGGGAGCGCCTGTAGGCATGGTATGTGGCTGTTTATTCTTAATCGTAACAGTCGACATTATGTTACCGCCATTCTTCTTACTGTCCATACTGAATAGTACTGAACGCTGTAACATACCCAAATCATGTCCACCGCCCATACTGTGATCGGCTACAGCATCATTAGTCGGCATGTGGCATGACAGGCAATCAACCTGTGCATTACTGGCAATGTATTCATCACCCGTTGCACATAGAGGAACACCGTGAGAATTATTGCGCTTATCATGACAACCCATGCAAGCATCTGAACTTCTCAACTGCGTTGGGTTACTTTCCATAGGCATCGCCTGAATGGTCTTACCATCAATGGTTACCGCCTCGCCCAGATGTGGGTTCGGTTTTTGATCTGCTTCTCCACCACCAAAACCAAATGCATCACCGGCTGATGCCAGTTTCTGTAATTTAGTATTAGAATGGCGACCGGATCCCTGCAGCACGTCAGAAACTTCATATGCCATCATACCGAGCTGCATTTTTCCATTTGCGGCGGTAGTACCTTTAAATTTTTTCAATGTATGACAGGCTACGCAGTTGACGCCTTCAGCATAGGCAGGTGTCGCGTCAAGTTTGGTCTTTTTATCTTTGGCGGCATTCGGGGCATGGCACTGTATACAAACTGGAAATTTGCCTGCTTTTGTTTTTACACCCTCCTGACCAGGATCACCAACAACGTTTCTATAAAATGTTCCATGAATGGGATCGTTGAACGCGGTACTGTTCGCATGCATCGAACCTTTCCATTGTTTATAGATTTCTTTATGGCAGGTTTTACAGGTTTCAGATGAGACCTGGTGAATTGATTTGTCAGCAAACACATTTGTAGCTGAGACTAAACTTAAACCACAAAATACAATTGCTGAAAATAACATCGAAGTTTTTGTCTTGTTGCGCATTCCTGTCCTTCCTTATATGTTTTTATAAATTATAAAAAGAGCAACATTCAACATAAAAATTTTAGCTTTATGGCTGCTTGAAAGATTAGTTTTGACTGGAGACTTTCACTAATTCAATTCTAAACTTCGCACTTCATCGACTTTCGTTTGCTAAAGACGAAAAATACGCGACTTATACTGCTCTCAAAGTATTTAAATATTTGGGGGTTTTTATTAAAAATCGAAAACAAAACCTAATTTTCTAACTTTCATATTCATCCCTTCTTTATATTTTTTTTAAGGTAGCTAAAATATTAGCTTAAACACGACAACATAAGTTAATAACTCTTACAATTACACCGAAAACAGGGGCTATACTGCAAAATAAGTGGCATTTAATTAATGTAAATTAATTTTTTAGCGGATACATACAGGCATCTTTTCTGCTTATCAACTAGCGGGAAGATCTACTTAAAGAATAAAATATTCCTTATATAAAGACCGTTTAATCGATCTTATATTTGAGCTAAAAGTAGTTTTTTCATTTCAGCAGAGGGCACTGCCGGACTAAACAAATATCCCTGCATCTGATCACAGCCCTCAGCAAGCAATAGCTCAAATTGCTGAGGAGTTTCCACACCTTCGGCGATCAGATGCAGGTTCATGCTTTTACCTAAGGCTATAATAGCCCGGGTAATTGCCAGATCCTCCTGGTCGCCGGGTAGATCACGCACAAATTCACGATCAATTTTCAATTTATCTACCGGAAACCGCTTTAGATAACTGAGCGATGAATAACCTGTCCCAAAGTCATCAATGGCTAAATCGACTCCCAAAGATTTTAATGCATTGAGTGTATGAATCGCCTGCTCGGCATTTTCCATTAACATGCTTTCGGTTATTTCCAGCTCAAGATAACCAGCATCAAGCCCGGATATCTGCAATATCTGCTGCACTTGCGAAACAATATCAGCTTGAGTGAGCTGACGTGCTGATAAATTGACTGACATTTTTAGCGCAGGTAACCCGGCCCGCTGCCACTCAACGGCCTGACGACAGGCCTCGAACAGTACCCACTTTCCTATCGGTTCTATCAACCCGCTTTCTTCTGCGAAGGGAATAAACTGGTTTGGAGATACCAGACCTGTTTGCGGATGCTCCCAGCGTATCAGAGCTTCCATGCCAACTATCTGGTTAGAACTTAATTCGATCTGAGGTTGATAATAAAGACGAAATTCTTCACGATTTAACGCATGCCGCAAATCAACCTGAAGCTTTTGACGCTCTTTGGCGATGGCTGTCAGAGTATCAGAAAAGTACTGAAATCCATTGCGCCCCAGGTCTTTAGCCCGATACATAGCAGCATCCGCATTTTTAATCAGGGTGTCGACATTTTCGCCCTGCTCAGGATAAATCGAGATACCGATACTACTGGAAACAAAAAGCTCATGACCGTCAATAGCAAACGGCTTTCTGAATCTTTCCAGTATCTTCTCTGCGACCAGAGCGGCATCCTGTGGTTGATCAATCTGCTCAACCAGAATTAAAAACTCATCGCCACCCTGACGTGCAACGGTATCACCCTGACGCACAATTTCCTTTAAAATCGTTGACGCACTCTGTAATAATTTATCGCCTACCGCATGCCCAAGAGAGTCATTGACCTCCTTAAAATTATCCAGATCTATGAACAATAAAGCCATATTCACTTTGCTTCGACTGGCTCGATGAATGGCATGTTCCAGGCGTAACTGAAATAACATGCGATTCGGTAAATTCGTCAGCGGATCGTGATGTGATAAATATTCAAGTCGCTGCTGGGTTTCTTTAATTGCACTTATATCACCGAAAACACCTACATAATTTGTCAGCTTACCGGTTTCATCTTTGAGTGTATTTATAGTCAGCCACTCCGGGTAAAGCTCACCTGATTTGCGCCTATTCCAGATTTCTCCCTGCCAATAACCTTTTGCCTTAATAGATGACCACATTTCTATAAAGAAAGGGTTTTTATGTTGCCCGGAATGCAGGAATGAGGGATTCCTGCCGATGACTTCCTGTTCGCTATAACCAGTAATTTCTGTAAATGCCGGGTTGACACTGACAATATTGACATCAGCATCGGCAATAATCACACCTTCCACGGTTGACTCTACAATCTTGGCCGCCAGTAACTGCTGCTTTTCAGCCTGCTTTCGGCGCGAAATATTCCTGATGACACCTGAAATAGCCAAAGGTATACCATCATCATCCGCAATGGCTCGAGAGATAGCCTCTACGTCAACAAAATCACTATTGATACTATTTAGTTTAAACTCTGCAACGCAGTGCTCCTCCCTGGCGATAGCCTGGTCGGAAAATAGCTTCACACAACGATCATGATCTACAGGGTCAACAAATTCACTCCAGTGACGGGCCAGGGAAGACTCAACTGAATTTCCCGTAAGCTTTTCCCATGCGGGACTGAGAAACTCCCAGCAGCCATTAATATCGATACGAAAAAGCACATCTTCCATATTATTAATGACGGTTCTATAGGCTTCTCTACTTTCTTTTAATTCAGTTTCCCGTTTACCGATATTTTCCGCCATAGAATTAAATGCGAGACTTACCTGGTCCATATCCTGATCGGCTTCTCTATTCAGACGTACAGAGTAATCACCATTTGAAAGCCTGACGGTGGCCGCATTCATACTTTTCATTCGCTTCAGAAGAATTCGATTCAACATCCAGGATGCGATAATTAAACTGACAAGAAAAATTAATGTCTTAAGGATCAGCTCTTTTTTCAGCTCGGACAATAACCTGTCCTGGAAAAGTTGAGCGGGCAATTTTATACTTAAAATTCCCCGTAAATCATCAAGTTTATAACCATAGGCGGTATCATAATTTTCACTGATACTGGCCGGCGCATTTTTTTGTTCTCCATGGCAGACAAGACATTGGGTAACTATGCGCAGAGGTGCTGAAAAGTGATAAGCCTGTTCCCCGGTGGGTTTAATAAAAGGTACAAACCTGTCTGTCGCCTGTGGGTTCTGTCTGAAATAATTCATTGCCTCCAGTTCCACACTATCGGCCTGATTCTGAGGGTTTCTGGGTCTGTCCGAAACACTGTTAAACCATATACCATCATCAGTTAATAAATTATATTCTTTTGCGATTCTACTAATTGAGTGAGCCGGCAAAAAACGGATAGTTTTATCATTAACGGAAATATTTTCTTCGATGAATACCCGTTGATAAACTCGCCGCATGGAAACCAGAACACCCTGTAATATTTTTGATTCCCGGTAGATGCCGGCTTTAACGGATTCGACACTGAGTAGATAGCCACGATATTCCACCAGCCCAAATGCCAGTAACATAATACCGCTTATTGCAAAAAGTGTTTTTGTCTGGAGATTCATAACATATGACTATAGCTGCTTACAGCTAAAAAAAGTTATGAAATTGAATATTAAAACCTATAAAACATGATCAGATTTCTGCATTCTATTCAAATCAGTTCATTAAAAAAACTTTTAATCTGAACTTCAGGAAACTACGGCAGTTATTTAATAATTGCTGCAAACTCTTTAACCAGTGCATCAGCAGTAATACCATTAGCAAATTTAGTCACAAAGCTGCCATCCGGGGCCATTAAATAAAGGCTGGCTGTATGGTCCATGGTATAAAGGCTCGAATCTGATTTATCTCTCGGGCCTTTTTCATACTTAACCCTGAACTGATCGGCAACCCGTTTTATCATCTGTTCAGAACCGGTAAGCCCAATCAGGCGTTGATCAAAGTAACTGACATAATTTCGTAACAGTTTTACCGTATCCCGTTCAGGATCAACAGAAATGAAATAAGGTTGAACCTGCTCTGCCAGTACACCCATCTGTTGCAGTGCCTGAGTCAATACCGTTAAACTGGTTGGACACACATCAGGGCAGGAAGTATAACCAAAAAACACCAGTGAATATTTTCCCTTCATATCCTGTTCAGTCACAGTTTGTCCAAGATGATTGGTCAGAAAGAAACGCCCTCCCAACCCATCAATGACGGGACTATCGTCACCATAGGCCGCCATCCTTGCTTTTGCGGCAGCATCCAGATTAGCATTCAGACATCGCTTGATGACATCTGTATTGTATTCCATCAATTTAAGATAAAGTTCCGGCCCCGCTTGCAGATCAAGCCCCAGAGTATCCAGTTCACCAATATTTATACTCTGCCCTGCGGTTAACAACTGAAGATTTTTCGCTGGCATACTCTTGTCTATAAACAAACATGCAGCTTCATGACTGGTTATTCTTGTCCTGACTTTAAGCAAGTCTGTAACCCTTTCTACATCCCACGGAGAACCAGAAACTCGATCCAGTGTTTGCAGCGCATAGGCCTGCTCAAAATAATTCAGGTTGTCATAATACGAAACGCCGAGACCGGCTTTTAATCCTCGATATCCATATTCGTATTCTTTATCAATACGACGTAACGGATCCAGCATGGCCATTCGATTTCTAATATAAATATGGGAGCGGGCAGGGTCCAGCTGGACCAGCGCTTCGGTCAACTCATCTAACATGATGATTGCATTACGGTCATCCATCCAGAAAAAGGGATCTCGAAAATCGGGATTCTGTCGTGACGGTAAAATTTTCAGATCGGGGCTGGACAGTAACTCGATAACTTTGACCGTTTCTGGTAACTGGCTCACTGTTGACTGCAAGGTTTTTTCCAGTTCCTGGCCTACCCAGATAAATAAGCTGGATTCAGCAAGCTGCTGTTGCTGAGTTTCGCTTAACTCAAAGTTATAGGGTGTGTTTTTTCCATCAATTAACAGCAGGGGCTCGCCTATATCCTGCATCAGGCCGGAGACTATAGAATGCACCGGTTTAATACTGGTCACCACCCTGAATTTATTTGCTGACCAGGCAGGCAGACTGGTAACCATCAACCCACAACTAACGAGCAGGATAAATAGCGGAAGAATTTTTTTTATCATTGCTTAAAGTTTAATTCAATCTGCTTTATTGCGGCATCAACCTGTTGCGTGAAATCCTGTGAATCAGGACAGGAAGAATTGTTACTCATAAAATTCATGAATGAGTCATTGGTTGCTTGTTCAAACCAGTCACCTAATACCCGCTGTTTGGGTAAGTGCACCACTAAAGTCAGCTTGATTCGCTGCATTTGATCCATGTAACGACATTGCAGCGCAACTCCATTGAGCTGCCCCATACCGGCTATTGCCGATAATTGATCTGGTGTTGCGGCACCAGCTGGTGCAAACCACAATAAGCTTGCGATTAACGGGACTATTAACTGACTACTTTTCATTTTTTACTCTGTATAATTGCTTAATGTTCGATATTTTCATCGTTTAACATTTTCAATAAATGGTCGGGGATTTCTCTGGCGCGGGAAAAATTTGCACCCGTTAATACGGCGTTGTTAAATCGTGTATTTTGAAGAAGTGATTCACTAAAATTTGCGTTATCAAGGCGCGCACCATTTAATAAAGAATTGCTTATATTGGCACCAGTAAAATCAGAATTTTCCAGTGCGCCACCGGTTAACACCACGTTATAAAATGTACTGTCTCGCAGTTTGCTGCCAATCAAAACCGCCCGCTGCATAAAACAGCCGACAAATTTACTTCTATTAAAATTACTTTCTTCCATCGCAATATCTTTCATGTAGGCGGTTGTGAAATCAGCCTGCTCGGCAAACACTTCATTTAAATTAGCGCCAAACATATTGGCCCTGGTAAATTGACTGTTGCTCAGGTTGGCACCATCAAATGTGGTGTGAAAAAGATCGGCTTCGGTCATATCCACCTGTTCCATCTGACACTCGGTTAAAATGGCCCATTTCAAATCTGCCTTACGAAGGCTTGAGCCAGTTAGATTGCATCCGGAAAGCTTCGCATTAGATAGATCCACACCATCCAGTATTGACCCTTGTAAATCAATACCCTCTAAAGACCTGCCTGCAAAGGAGCAATGTCTCAGATCGGTTGCTGCCTGTGGAGACTCACAATCACCTTTTTCTGCTGCATAAAGTGAAACAGCAGGGAAAAGAGCCGCAAATATAAATGTAAATAGAACTGTTCTGATCGATCGCACAAATAATTCCCGGTCTGATATTTCTAGCTGCTTGACAAACAGCAGGAATGACCGTCTATTAAACAAGATAAACGGGTCGTTGACTTTGATATTGATCAAGAGTCTACATTCGTTACTGGGGTTATAATATCAAATTCAGCTTATAATATTTCTTTACATGCTTTTAAAATTCACTCTAGTTGTTTGTTCTTTATTGTACCTGTCTTCAGCGGTAGCTTCGGAGGTCGATTATGACCCCGATATCGGCAATGAAATTAATGAAGTTTGTGCTGGCTGTCATGGCGAATACGGGCAGGGTGGAAAAGAAGGATTATACCCCCGACTGGCAGGTATGCCGGCTGTTTTCATCGCAAAACAGCTTGAATTGTTCAGAAGCCACAAACGCCCTAATATGCCGATGCTGCAATATATTGATGAACGTCAAATGCCGGATCAGGACATCTTAAATATTTCCATTTATCTTTCTAAAATAAAACTCAATACACGGTTACCCCCTGTCGATGAAACAGCCGCCGATTTTGACGCTTATGCGCGTTTGCTGGAATCTAAAAAATTAATGCAAATTCCACGCGCAAAAGGCAATGTGGAAAATGGCTTAAAACTTTACAAAAAAGAATGTGCAAGTTGTCACGGTAAAGATGGTTATGGAATAGATAAAAAAGGCGTTCCCTTATTAGCCGGGCAATACACCAGTTACCTGTGGAAACAGGTGGATAAATTGCGTAAAAAAATCAGGATTCACGATATAGATGAACCCGATACAGAATTACTTAATGATTTTAGTGATCAGGAGCTGACAGATATATTTGCGTGGTTATCTACAGCGGACGATTAAACCCGAAAACTAATCCTGACATTGACCTGTGTGGCAGGAGTTATTTTTTATTGTCCATTAATGATTATTACTCCTTCAAAAAAGATTAGAGGCTGTTTTCTCAGTATGAGTTGAAAAGCTGATATTTCCACTGTTTCATTAATAAATATCTTTAATGTACTGCAATTGCAGTATTTACCCACCCCGTTGCAATCCCTAGCATAGTCTTAATTTCGGGCTCCCCTGATTCGTATCTGTCACAATGAGGGGAAGTACCCATTCTATCAACGGTCATTTTCGCGTGATTTTTCACGGAAAATTACGCACATGGAGCACAATATGCCTAACGGTTTAAGACTATTAAAAACTGAAGCCTATATCGATGGTAAGTGGATATCCGCCGAAAGCGGTAAACGATTCCCTGTTACCAATCCTGCGAATGGAGAGTTACTGGCTGAAGTACCTGATTTAGGGCAATCCGAAACTCGCCTGGCAATTGAGCAAGCCAATGCTGCCTGGCCGGCATGGAGAGAGAAAACTGCAAAAGAGCGGGCGAATATTCTACGCCGCTGGTATGAATTACAGGTTCAGCATCAGGAAGACCTGGCGCAACTGATGACCGCCGAACAGGGTAAACCCCTCGCCGAGGCACGCGGCGAAGTGATATATGCCGCTTCATTTGTCGAATGGTTTGCGGAAGAAGGCAAACGGATTTACGGTGATGTAATTCCCACAAATGCTAATGATCGACGAATTCTGGTCATCAAACAACCGATTGGTGTGGTCGCTGCCATCACTCCGTGGAATTTTCCACTTGCCATGATTACCCGCAAGTGCGCACCTGCCCTTGCCGCCGGTTGCCCAGTAGTGGTCAAACCTGCGGATCTAACCCCATTATCGGCACTGGCGCTGGCTGCTCTGGCCGAACAGGCAGGTATTCCTGCCGGTGTGTTTAATGTGGTCACCAGTAAAAGCCCGATTGAAGTCGGCGCTGAACTGACATCAAATCCATTAGTGCGAAAACTGTCCTTCACCGGATCTACCGCAGTCGGTAAAAAACTGATTGAGCAGTGCGCTGCAACGGTCAAGAAACTGTCTCTGGAACTGGGCGGTAATGCACCCTTTATCGTATTCGATGATGCGGATCTGGATGCGGCTGTTGCCGGGGCCATGGCGTCAAAATATCGCAACGCGGGGCAGACCTGCGTATGCGCTAACCGCCTGCTGGTTCAGGACGGAGTATACGACGCATTCGCAGAAAAGCTTGCAGTTGCCGTATCAGCCCTGAAGGTAGGGCATGGAATAGATGAAGGCGTCACACAGGGACCGCTGATTAATGAGGCCGCTATAGCCAAGGTGGAAGACCATATCAGCGATGCCGTGGCACACGGAGCGCGCATCTTATGCGGGGGTCACCGTCACGAAATAGGTGGAACCTTCTTCCAGCCCACTATCCTCGCAGATGTAACCGAAGTGATGAAGGTTAGCCGCGAAGAGACCTTCGGCCCGGTTGCCCCGCTGTACCGCTTTAAGGATGAGCAGGAAGCTATCCGTCTGGCGAATGATACAGAATTCGGGCTCGCGTCCTATTTTTACAGCCGTGATATCGGCCGCTGCTGGCGCGTCGCCGAGGCACTCGAATACGGCATCGTCGGCATCAACGAAGGCATTATCTCGACCGAAGTTGCTCCATTTGGCGGCGTAAAGGAATCCGGTCTGGGCAGAGAAGGATCGAAATACGGCCTGGAAGACTTTACCGAAATTAAATACATGTGCATGGGCGGCCTGAATAGTTAGCCAGCCTCATTCAACATTTCAATTATTGATACTCATTTAGTGGAGAACCTACTGTGAAAACCAATCAACAATTACAGCAACGCAAACAGATGGCCATAGCTCGCGGTCAGGGCAATGTGGCACCTATTTATGTAGATCACGCACTAAATGCCGAAATATGGGATGTTGAGGGTCGACGTTATATCGATTTCGGTTCCGGTATAGCGGTGGTCAATACAGGACACAGTCATCCAAAAATCAGGGCGGCAGTGCATGAACAGCTGGATAAATTCAGTCATACCTGTGTCATGGTGAGCCCTTATGAAAGTGCGGTCGAACTGGCCGAACGTCTGAATGCTATCGCACCCATTAAAAATGCCAAATCGATGTTTGTCACTACCGGTGCTGAAGCGGTTGAAAACGCCATCAAGATAGCCAGAGTGCATACCGGTCGCCGCGGCGTTGTCGCATTCAACGGCGGTTTTCATGGCCGCACCAGCATGGGTATGGCTTTAACCGGTAAGGTAGCACCCTACAAAGCAGGCTTTGGCCCTTTCCCCGGAGAAATCTATCATGTGCCCTTTCCGATTGAATATCATGGCATCAGTGTGACCGATTCCCTGCGTGCACTGGATACCCTGTTCAAGGTTGATATTGAGCCAGAAGCTGTTGCTGCCATTATCATTGAACCGGTACAGGGTGAAGGTGGGTTTTATCCAGTTCCGCCCGGCTTTTTGAAAGATTTACGCAGCATCTGTGACCAGCACGGTATCGTATTGATATGCGATGAAATCCAGACCGGCTTTGCACGTACCGGGCGTATGTTTGCTGTCGAGCACGATGCTGTCGAACCCGATCTGATGACCCTCGCAAAAGGCATGGCGGGCGGATTTCCAATCGCCGCAGTGGTTGGCAAGGCGGAGATCATGGATGCCCCGTCGCCTGGTGGCCTGGGCGGAACCTATGGCGGTTCACCCATCAGTTGTGCGGCAGCACTTGCTGTTCTGGATGTCATTGAAGAAGAGTCCCTGTGTGAGCGCGCAACACAGATTGGCGACAATATTTCATCTCATCTGCTTAAGCTGCAGACCGCTCATACCCGCACCATCGGACAAATCCGGCATACGGGTGCCATGGTCGCTATTGAACTCATCAGGGAAGGCGATCCCGAACAACCTGATCCTGACCTGGCCAAACAAATTGTTGCTGAGGCTGCCGAAAGGGGCTTAATCCTGTTGTCCTGCGGTATTCGAGGCAATGTCATTCGTATACTGGTACCCCTGACCATCAGCGATGCGGTACTACAGGAAGGTCTGGAAATATTATCCGGGATTATCAACAACTCGGTGGCCATGGCGGCCTGAGAAATCTGAAACCTTTTAACCTGGATAAATCAGGGGCAGTTTATAAAACTGCCCCTTTTTGTTATGGCTTCAGCTGTCTAAGGATTATCCGTATCTGGAAAATCATCTTCATTAGCCAGCGTGTCGAAAAAAAAGGTAAACAGTTCGGCCTGCGAAGATATATTTAATTTTGCATAGATATTTCTGCGGTGTACACGCTCCGTGGTAGGCGATATGCCTAACTCCCTGGCGCAGGATTTCGAGGAATGTCCACGCAGCATCATTTGTGCGACACGGCGTTCCTGCGGAGTCAGAGTTTGCGCACCAAAGCTGGAAAAATAATCCGACAGCTGTTTTTTCAATCGTACTTTGGGTGACTCTATTAAAAGGGAGGCGTGCAGTTTGACGCAGCCGTCAATTATGGATTTAACGGCATTAAGTTCATGTCGTTCGAGATCAGAATAGACCTCGAAATGCTCTGTTCTGCCCAGTGACGCGAGGACTGCCGAGTCATTGTCGATCGGTATCAGATAAGCCATTTCATCGCGTAAACCGGAGCGCATGTAGTAATCGGTGTAATAAATACTGTCGAAAAAACCATCTGGCGCAATGTCATGTAAACGATATAATTCGGCCTCTGCCTGGTTTTCCAGCCATTGCAGATAAAAAGGACTTAACAGATATGCTCCTTCAAAATATCGTCCATACAGGGCCTGCCGGTCGAGCGGGGCAAGCTCCTCGTGCAATACTACAGGGGATTGATGGCGGTGATAAACCAGCATAACCATGCTGTCGATATCCGCCCTGTGGCGTAAAAACCCACTCAGTTGCTTATAAAAACCGGCTCTTCCGATAAATGAGATTAATAAGCCTGCCTGTTCGGCCAATGGCTGTATATGCCTGACATCAAAGGGTATAGCAGAATCATCCACATTATTAACCCGCTAACATCTGTCAGAGTTAATGTTTTATCGGCATGATAGCCGGCAGTTCTGCAGCATCTGCCGGGGTAGCCAGTGCCACGACTTGCGGACGTTGAAGTTTGGATAGCGGGCCGAGACTGTTCAGGTAGCTATGGTCAAATTCATTCTTTCGATACACAGAGAAATCAACCGGATTATCGCGAAAACTTTTTAAAGGTTGTCCAAGGCTACGAATACCAACTTCACGATCTCTGCGTACACGTGAAAGATTGATTTCTACAGGAATGACCTCTTCGCCACTACCAGCCTGATGAATAACATAACCGGAAGGCCCTACCACAATGGAGTGACCGTTGCCGCATTCACCAGTGCCGTTAATATCGAAAAAATAACACTGATTGATCGCTGCCATTGCTCTTGCAATAGGAAGCTCAACATCCCGGTCGATGGTATCCGTCATGGTTGGATGCAGGATCACCTCAGCGCCCATAGATACCAGGGTGCGTGTAGTTTCTGGAAACCACATATCGTAGCAGATGGATACACCGAATCGCCCTACTTCTGGCACATCAAAAACGAGAAATTCCGTACCCGACTCAACGCCGAGTTCATAGGGACGAAATGGAAACATCTTGCGGTATCGACCCACCACATGGCCATACGGATTGATCACGGATGCTGTGTTGTACAATAGTTCACCGTAACTTTCAAACATAGAACCCGGCAGTAACCAGAGGCCATAGCGGCTGGCTATTTCACAAAAATGGGCTTCTGCCGGCCCGGGCATGGGTTGCGCGTGCTCTGGTGACGGGCCGAAGGTTGCAAGCTCGCTAAAAACTATCATCTGTACCCAGGGGAAACGGTTCACTATGGAGACAATGCGTTTTTCCATTGCCTCGATATTATTACCTGCCAATGAAACATTCATTTGGACACCTGCAATACAAAAAGGTACCATTATTTTTTACCCCCGTTAAAAATAAATACAGTAACTCATTGACCGCTGAATGCTACCTGCCTAATAAGACCGTAAGAATATATCTTTATTTGAATATGCTAGCTTTTATTGTATATGTTATGGCTATACGATACTTTCACAGAGTTGAAACTGTATATTCAGTTTACTACATTTAACAGAAACCTGATTCCTCTATCATGAAATGATGCATCAGCTTAGCCAGAATAAATTTCAGCTGATTAATTATAAAAAATGTATAGTTGGCTTTTTTCATACCTTAACTTTCAACATCCATGCTTTAAGTATGATAATTTTAGTGCAAGCATAATATATACAAAGAATCGTAAAAACATTATAAACAACCATAGAAGCATCGATTCATAAAGAATATTATGGATAGTTATTAAAATATCCAGATATAAAAAGGCCGAATTTCTGTGAAGTCAGACCATTTCAATCGTTTCGGTATTAACCAAAGTCAAGAGGAATAAAATAATGAAAATTAAAAATAAAATTTTTTGTAGTGCGCTGGTATCCGCAGCGATTTGCTGGGCGGGAAGTGTTACTGCTGCAGACCAGAAATACGTAACGATAGGTACTGGTGGTCAAACAGGTGTGTATTATGTTGTAGGTCAGTCCATCTGCAAACTGGTCAACCGTGGCCAGAAACAACATGGTATCAAATGTACAGCACCATCTACCGGTGGTTCTGTGGCGAATCTGAACGCGATCAAGGCTGGTCAGCAGAATATGGGTGTGGCCCAGTCTGACTGGCAATATCATGCCTACAAAGGCACCAGCAAGTTCGAAGATCAGGGTGCTAACAATAATCTACGTCATGTTTTCTCGGTCCATCTGGAGCCCTTCACAATTGTTGCCAGAGCTGATTCCGGCATCAAAACTTTTGATGACCTGAAAGGCAAGCGCGTTAACATCGGAAACCCCGGTTCAGGTCAACGCGGCACCATGGAAGTTATCATGGAAGCAAAGGGCTGGACCAATGATGTATTCAAGTTCACCTCCGAATTGAAATCAGCAGAACAGGCTCAGGCGCTGTGTGATAACAAAATAGATGCAATGGTGTTTGTGGTCGGTCACCCCAGTGGGTCCATCAAGGAAGCAACCACTTCCTGCGATTCTATTCTGATACCGGTAACAGGTCCTACAATTGATAAGCTGGTTGCGGATAATTCTTACTATGCGAAAGCGGTTATCCCGGGTGGGATGTATACAGGTACGGATGCGGATACCAATACCTTTGGTGTGGCAGCGACTTTTGTATCCTCTACCGATACCGATGAAGATACTATCTACCAGGTGGTAAAAGCTGTTTTTGATAATTTCGAAATTTTCAAAAAATTACATCCAGCGTTTGTAAATCTTGATAAAAAGAAGATGATCAATGATGGTCGTACCGCACCTTTGCACGATGGTTCGGTAAAGTATTTTAAAGAAGCTGGTTTAATGTAAGTCCGAATGCCGGTAGATTATCCTGGTAACAGGTAAACTGCTAAATTCGTTTTTTCTGTCCTGCGACGACTGTAATGTCTTTGCAGGACAGCACAATTAAAAATAAATAATAAGGGGTTTGTCAGAACCCTGTTTTCCGCTACCACCGGCTTTTCTGAATGTGTTTGAAGTTGTGTTTCACCGCAGGATGTTTAACCAGCGATTACCGATTACGGTCAGTTGCTGTTAATTAAATGCCACGACCATTTTCCGGATCTTAATTTAATACCTGTTTATACGATTGAGGTAGCAAAAGCTGACACAGTTATAAAAAGCATTGAAAGTTTCAGGAGGAAGGTTTCATTGCATCCTAAAATAAAAATATTCATGACTTGAGGGGAATGAACAATGACCGATGAAACGATAAAAACGGCTGCCGAAAAGGAAGCGGAGCTGCAGGATTTAATTGCACAGGTTGATACAGGGCCACGAAACCCGAGCGGAATGTCCAAAAAAATTATTCTTGGCGTTGCTGCGCTCTGGTCACTATTCCAGTTGTGGATTGCTTCGCCTTTACCTTTTGTGGCCGGTTTTGCCATTTTTAACGATACCGAAGCACGCTCCATCCACCTGGCGATTGCCATTTTTCTGGCATTCCTTGCCTATCCGGCACTGAAAGGTTCACCGCGCGATAGAATTCCTGTGCAGGACTGGGTACTGGCCATAGTTGGTTCATTTTCTGCGGCTTATATTTACATTTTCTATGTTGAACTCTCTGCAAGACCCGGTGCGCCCATCATGCAGGATATTGTTGTTGGCTGCATCGGTATGGTGCTGTTGCTGGAAGCCACTCGTCGCGCCCTCGGGCCGCCGTTAATGGTGGTGGCCATGATCTTCCTGATATATACCTTCGCAGGACCTTACATGCCGGAGATCATCGCTCACCAGGGTCAGGAGCTAAGTTCGGTTGTTAACCATCAGTGGGTAACCACGGAAGGTGTGTTTGGTATTGCACTTGGTGTTTCAACCAGTTTCGTTTTCCTGTTTGTATTGTTCGGTGCGATGCTCGATAAGGCGGGTGCCGGTAACTATTTTATAAAAGTCGCGTTTTCCATGCTCGGTCACCTGGCTGGCGGCCCTGCCAAAGCAGCCGTGGTGTCATCTGCCATGACCGGACTTATTTCCGGTTCCTCTATTGCAAACGTGGTAACAACGGGTACTTTCACGATACCGATGATGAAACGAGTCGGATTTTCGGCTGAAAAAGCAGGTGCTGTTGAAGTGGCTTCATCTGTAAATGGTCAGATCATGCCGCCGGTTATGGGAGCAGCGGCTTTCCTGATGGTTGAGTACGTGGGTATCACCTATTTTGAAGTGGTTACACATGCTTTCGTACCCGCACTGATTTCCTATATTGCGCTCGTATATATCGTTCATCTTGAAGCAATGAAAGCGGGTATGAAAGGTTTACCCAGGGTGAGTGCGGTTAAACCATGGCAACAGAAGTTAATGGGTATGCTACTCGGTTTTATAGGCACTGCGGGGGTAGCTGCGGTGGTCTACTATGGCATGGGCTGGATTAAACCTACATTTGGCGATGCTGCGATTTATGTTATCTCAATTCTGCTGGCGAGTGTGTATGTCTACCTGATCTGGATCGGTAGTCGTCACCCTGAGCTGGAGCTGGATGACCCCAACGCACCCATGGTCAAATTGCCTGAAACAGGACCGACCGTTAAATCGGGCTTACACTTTATTCTTCCGGTAGTTGTGCTGGTCTGGTGCCTGATGGTTGAAAGACTTTCACCTGGACTATCGGCATTCTGGGCCACTGCTTTTATGATCTTTATCCTGGTTACACAAAAGCCTTTATTTGCGTTTTTTCGTGGCAATTCAGATCAGATTGGAGCCAGTGTCAGACAGGGTTTTCAGGACCTTCTGGACGGATTGATTGATGGCGCACGCAACATGATCGGTATCGGTATAGCGACAGCGACAGCCGGTGTGATTGTGGGTGCTGTATCGCAAACCGGGGTAGGCGCTGTACTCGCTGATCTGGTCGAGATTATGTCTTTTGGCAACCTGCTGTTGATGCTGTTACTGACAGCGGTACTCAGCCTGATCCTCGGTATGGGTCTACCGACCACGGCCAACTACATTGTGGTTTCATCTCTGCTGGCTCCGGTTATAGTCACATTAGGCCAGCAGTCTGGTCTGATCGTGCCGTTGATTGCAGTTCATCTCTTCGTGTTCTATTTTGGTATCATGGCGGATGTAACTCCACCGGTCGGGCTGGCCTCTTTTGCTGCTGCTGCGATCTCGGGTGGTGATCCCATAAAGACAGGTTTTGTCGCCTTCTTTTACAGCCTGCGTACCGCAGTCCTGCCTTTCCTGTTTATTTTCAATACCGATATACTGCTAATCAATGTGGGGTGGGCCGAAGGTATCTTTGTGTTCATTGTCTCGACAATTGGTATTCTCATCTTTACTGCCGCCACGCAGGGCTATTTTATTACCCGTAACCGTTTCTATGAATCACTGGCGATGATACTGATTGCTTTTACCCTGTTTCGTCCGGGTTTCTGGATGGATATTATGGTGCCGCCATTTCATGAACGTGCTGCCACTCAACTGGTTGAAGAAGCAGGAAAAATGAACCCGGGTGATCAATTACGCCTCGAAGTCGATGGAGTAGATGAAGTGGGAAGCCCACGCAGTTTCATCGCGCTATTGACTATGCCGGAGGGCAAGGATGGTGCTGAACGCCTTGCTAAAGCCGGTCTGGATTTTAGTGTTGATGGTGACCTTGTGCTGATCAATAATGCGGCCTTTGATAGTGTGGCCGAAAAAGCCGGGCTGGAATTTGATCAGAAAATTACCGGAATGATGGCCCCGCAATCGCAGCCTTATAAGCAGTTTATGTTTATCCCTGCACTGTTATTACTGGCCTTGATCTGGCGCGTACAGCGAAAACGCCGTGATGAGAATACTGGAACCGCAACGAAACCAATCGAAGCATAAAAGGAGCCTATGAAATGTATAAAGATATCTTGTTACCAATTGATCTTAACCATAAAAGCTCCTGGCGAACATCATTGCCGGTAGCGTTGGGTTTTTGTCAATGTTTTAAAGCCCGCCTGCACGTGATGACGGTTATTCCAAATTACGGTATGTCTATGGTCGGTGAGTATTTCCCCGAAGGGTTTGAAAAGAAGCATGTTGAAAGTGCAAATAAGTTGTTGCATGCCTTTACTCTTGAACATATACCGAAAGAGGTTGAGGTACAGCACATCGTGGCTCAAGGAACAACTTATAAGGAGGTTCTGACTACCGCAGAAAAAATAGATGTGGACCTGATCATTATGGGTTCTCACCGACCCGAGTTGAAGGATTATCTGCTGGGGCCTAATTCGGAGAGGGTTGTCAGGCATTCTCCTCGCTCGGTACTGGTGGTTCGCGATAATCAGCCCAACGATGAACTTTTATAACAAAAATTCCTGCTGTTAAAATTCCACTCAGATCGTGTCCAATACGGGCACGACCTGAGCGGTTTATTCAGGCTAATCGTTCTTCCAGTACAACCCGAACATTAGCCCTTACCCCCCAATTACGAACAAAGTTGAAAGCACTCTCCTGTGCGTTGAATTTTCAGAAAATTCTGATATTACAGGCATCCCGCTCTCACCCTTAACTTGTTCGACAAATTGCATATCAGACAATCGCACATATGGACAGAGTGTTTAGCACCCCGGTTCATCGTATGGCTATGGGCTTTCGCAGTGCAGCAGGTTTGGGCGTGATTAACGGGAAACCGGGTGAGCGAATTGCTCACGTCCGGATCTGTGTGAAGGGGATGGGCAGCAATGGCTGCCTTTAACTACCTGCTACGTTAGTGGATAGTTTATTCAGGCCAGTACTTTTAACTTTGATGGATAGCGAATGATTCTTCGGCCTTCTTCAAAATTGTCGAAGCTGTGTTGCCAGGTAGTTCCCGGCCAGCGAAGCTCCATCTGGCCTTTTGCCGGCCGGTAAACCGAAGTGTAAACGGTGCCGAAACCCCGATCGTACTCTGTCGAATATAATGGTGGGCTAAGAAAAGATTTTATAAAACCTTTCTCAGTTTCTTCCGTATCCGCCAGTCGACAGGACAGAAATTGCTCCCGTTCCAGTGATGACGTTGCGTTGGCGTGTCTGACCCACTCGATACGCCCCTGATGGTTGGTGGCGACCGGTATTTTTCGAATCACCGGAGCACGGTCAGGAGATAAAAAAGCTGTCTGGAACTGACCATGCTTATCCAGCAGGGTGACATTATACGACATGTGCGTCGGTATATGCGTCAACACTTCAACCGCCTGCTCGGTGCTATCGCAAAACTCCAGTACATATCTCAATATCAGAGGTACGCCAAAGCCATAGCCGACAACCTTGCGCCCGCCAAATGAAAGCGAAACGGATAGCCCATCGTCATTCATTCCATCCAGTACGCCCCATAGACAGTCACCCATTGCTATGACCCGTTTATCGTTCCAGCGAGTCATCAAAAGACTGCCTTCGCACAGACGCGGGCTGTAATCATAGTTACGCACCAGCACCGACTCATGCCGGTCTGGCCACACCGCCTGAGAACAACCAGCGATATAGGGAGGAGGACGGTACAGTGAGAGTAAACGCGCCTGCTGGTCCCCACCACCTGCCAGGTTCAACAGGCGTTCATAGGTTGGTACCAGTTCAGGGACATATTGACGCAGCATGCGGCGCGACTCCAGATAACTGGGTCGCGCCGCATCACCTTCGGACAAAAACCATTTGTGATAAGCGGGCCAGTGCTTTTCAAAAAAAGCCGACCATTTCTCTCCTGGCTCATCTTCTGCGATGGCGTTAAAGTGTAGTTGCATTTTAAAATCTATACTTAAAGAATCTTAAATGCTCCATCGATACTCATCGGTATGTCGGCCTGGTCGACTTTGTCGAGGGACTGCGATGCATACATACCGTGCAGATCGCGTATCCAGCGCTGGGCGCGTTCGTTAAGCGTAAAGTCGTCGTTCATCAATCTTTCGCGCGTAATCAGGATACCCAGATCCGCACCCTTATAGATATAATCTCCAGCACCAATAATACGCAGGTAAAAGCCTTCATTTTCAGAGGTAATACCACGACGGTGATAATCAAAGCGTTCATACATTATGCGTCCATCGTCCTGCAATTCCCAGATACCTGATTCTGGTGCACTGCTGACCCATTCAACCCGGTCCTCATTGAACTTGAGCACCAGCTGACTCCAGCTATCGATATTCTCCGCATCCGCCCAGCGTTCATTCAGTTCACTGACATCGAGATCAAATTCAACATCCGAGAATTCGAGCAGGTGAAATAGAAATAGAGGTGCATCGGCATGCGCGAAAGCCGCGCTGTTGGTAAGACTGCTTACGCCGGTGACACGTGGATTTAGTTCTCCCAGGTAGATCTCGCCATTGTCCTGATCAATTAGGAAGTCCAGCTCGAAGTAACCGCGATAACCTTCTTCACGCAGTACTTCACCAAATTTGAAAGTATATTCCCTGGCCTTGTCGCGCACTTCCTGGGAAAATGCATCGGCAAAGATTTCATTACCGCACCAGCCGCCCTTGTAAGGCGTCAGTTCCTTAAAGCCAACCAGTTCAGTCATCAATGGCCCGACGATAGTACCCTGTTTGGTAGTACAGGCTTCAATAGCGGAGCCACGCACATTGACCCGTTTCATGATCTTGATCTCGGGTTCCTTCTCGATATATTTTGCGTATTTTTTATATTCGTCTTCGTTGGAAATGAACCAGGTAGTCTTGCCGGAATCGCCAAACGCCGATTGTAAAACCAGATCATTGCCCAGCTCTGCGGAAACTTCACAAAGCTCCTTGTAGCTACCTACTTTGGACAGAATATTCGGCACGCTTGGCACCCCTGCGCGGTTTCCCAGACGCACGGTTTCGATCTTGTTGTCCACCCGCTCGCGTAGTTCGGCGGAAGGAAACCACACATCAAGGCCCAGTTCTGCACACAGCGCCTCTGTCTCTTCATTGAACATCAGAAAGACAGCTTTTCCGCCCGGCCCTTTGGACTCGATAAAATCGATGACTTCCTTATGTTGTAGCAAATAGTTATTGATATCTTCTATGCTTTCAAACTCCCGGTGAGGCATTTCACTCGGCACAAAGACATTCGGATGGCGACCGTCAAAACAGTCGATGTAGTTGATGTAATGAAAATTACGCACCCATTCACTGACACCCAACAGATTGAAGTTGGTCGCACTGAAGAAAAATATCGGCGTTTCATTACGATGAAAAAAACGACGTATGTCTGAAATATTTTTTAGTTTTCTCATGTTAATCCTCTTGGTTTAATTTTTTTAATGTTGATTAATCCTGCTTAACTGATTCATCGGTATGGATTACTGCTGTGATATCTGCCGCTATTTCAGAGACCGAAATTCTCGCTGCCTTTTCAGTTCCCGTTACCAGGGCTTCTTCACTGAACACACGTAAACCCAGGTCCGGTCGGTAACCATGTATTTCCTTTACGTCCAGTGCGCGCATGAAATTTAGTATCTCCTGGCTGACCACCTGGCCCGGCACCAGGATCGGAAACCCCGGTGGATAGGGAATTACAAATCCGGCGCTTACCACCTCACGACCTTTCTGCATTTCCATATCAATGCTGTCATCATCTATACGCATGTAGTCGCACAACAAATCGTCATAGGCCAGAAAATAGGCCATGCGGATATCACCTTCATGAGTGCCAGTAGCTTTTCCCGGACTGAACATGGCATGAAAATGACTGAAATCAGGCAGTGGCGGTAAATCTATGGTCAGTGAATCAATACGATTCTGTATAATTTTACGTTCACGCGGGCTGCTGTCCTTCCATTCATGGTCCAGTTCATTGGCGATCTTGACCAGTACACCGATCAGGTATGCGACTGAACTGCGCGTGGTGCCAATATTGGTCATGAACAATACTGAGTTGCGTGATGTTTTGTTGATTTGTATACCGTATTTGTCCATCAGGTATTTGTTTTTGAAGGTGTCTCCATCAATACCTGTTTTACCGACATACAGGGTAATACGGCTGGGATCAATCACGAAATCATCTACCGTCCAGGCTTCTTCCATGTTCAGATTACGCCAACCGGTCTTCACATCATAATAGGAACTGATGCCGGAAGGTCGATAATCATCGGGAATCATCTGACCTGCGGAGAGTACGCTGAAGTATTTATTCAATAAGGGGTGGGTAGTCACCCTTTCGCGTAGCGACATGGCAAGATCGAGCTGCTTCTGTACCAGCTCATAGCCTTCCAGTTCTACCTGGCGACGCCCCACATCAAGAGAGGCCAGAATCTGATAGTTAGGAGATGTAGAGGTATGCGTCATGAACGCCTCAGAAAAGGATTCTTCCACCTTGTGGCGAAACTCCTGATCATATACATGGATCATAGAGCCCTGGCGTAACGAGGTCAGCGTTTTATGGGTGGATTGAGTAGCGTAGACGCGCACCTTAACCAGGTCAGGATCAGGCATCAGTGTTGTTTTTAGCCACAGTTCATCGTCGTCCTTGTCTTTCAGTTTTTTCAGTGTTTTCTGGAAACCTGCATAGGTTTCCCGATACTTGTCACTAAGAAAACGAGCTTCCAGCGTACGTGCGTTATACATCGCGGTGCGTTTTCGATAGGTTGGATGAAACCCGGCGAAGGCGAACCACGCTTCATCCCACAGAAAGATCAGGTCAGGCTTGATGGCCAGACATTCCATCATGATTTTTTCGACGTTGTACACCACACCATCGAAGGTGCAGTTAGTCAGTAGTAACATCTTGACCCGATCCAGCATGCCAGCGCGTCGATACTCTAACAGGCGGTGTTTTATTTCATGCAGGGGTACTGCGCCGTACATGGAATATTCACTCAGTGGATAGGAATCAAGATACGACACCTGTGCGCCGGATAGCACCATGCCATAGTGATGGGACTTATGACAGTCGCGGTCGACCAGCACGATGTCGCCAGGCTTGATCAGCGCCTGCACCACGATTTTGTTCGAAGTCGACGTCCCATTCGTAGCAAAATAGCTGCGTTTCGCGCCGAAAGCCCGAGCGGCAAGTTCCTGCGCCCGTTTGATCGGACCATGCGGTTGCAGCAGGGAATCCAGCCCGCCGGATGTAGCTGATGTTTCTGCCAGAAACACATTCATGCCATAAAATTTCAACATATCACCCACCCACTTGGACTTGGTGAGTGATTTACCGCGTGAGATGGGCATAGCGTGGAAAACACCTGTCGGCTTGCGGCTGTATTCCTTTAACGCGGAAAAGAACGGCGTTTCGTAACGCGAATTGATGCCGCGCAGGATAGCCAGATGCAACTCCAGGTAATCTTCCTGCCGATAAAAAACGCGGCGGAATTTTTCTGTTATATTTCCGGCAATCTCTTCTACTGCTACATCGGTAACCAGGTACAGATCCAGTTCCGGGCGTAATTCAGAAATCATCGCGCCCAGCATGGGGCCACGATCGGTATCGGGTAATTCCTCAGCCTCTGATTCATTGATGCCCGCAAGCAACCGTTGCAGTACTTCCAGGTGATTCTTGGAGCGGAAGGGAAAGCCGTAGCGTATGACACAGGCCTGGATATTATAATTGAACAGAATTGCAATAAGGGCGTCTTCAAAGGTCGGCACCGAAATCACTTCATAATGGAACTGGTCATCATCACGCCGCATCTCAATCAATCCTTTGCGCAAACGCAACTCTTCAGCATCCGTCATTTCTTCGACGAATAACACCTCAAAGTAGGGTTTTTGCTGGATAGATTCGTCTTCTGTATATTCCTCTTCCTTGTCGCAGGAACTGTCGCCGGAGCTGAGACGCTTGATGGAAGAAAATGTCCCGCGTTGATAGGTGTGCGTGGTTATCGCTCGAACCAGGCGTTCAACCATACGACTCAGGGTGGAATAATCCTCACGTTCCAGAAACTTCCAGAGAGTTCTGAAATCTTCTCGTGAGGGAAAAGCGGTGTAGTATTCGATCGTTTCTAGAATCGTCATCGCATCATGCGCTGCTTTTTTAAAACGCGCCACATCGGTTTTTCTTGCGGATCGATCACTCAGTTGTTTGGTATAATGTTCCAGACGATGCCAGGTATCAAATCGTAATTGACTGGCGCTATGGTAAAAGTCCAGAGACTTTCTAAGAATTTCTTTCGGGCTTTCTAACATATTTGCCTCTTTTGTTGATTGATGTTCCATGGTTGCATTATCAAGGCTCGATTACAATTGAGCCGGTACAATGGATTCTGTTTGCCGATAATCTGCAAGGGGTGCTGCACTGACTTCAACAAGATCTTTTCTTACAAAACCGAAGAGTTCACGTAGAACAACCGATAGTGTGGTGAAATCCGCTGCTGGTACAGCATTCAACTCGGCGATCAGTTGCACACAGTGCTCAATTTGAAATCCATGCGCAGCTCTCCAGCTTTCCATTTGATTACTCGATTCATCCTGTAGCGGACTATTTAGCACATCGATACAGATAGACTTCTGCAGATATAACAGATCATCGCGCAGTGACACGCGAGCAATCGCCTGCCAGCGCGTATTACGTGGCAACTCGCCTATCTTTTCTCTCAGCCAGGGAAGTTGCAGTAAATCACCCAACCCAAAAAATGTTGTCACCACGCTATCCAGCTCGATATGAGTCTGGATGGAGATCTCCACTAATTCCATCGAAGCGGAAAGGGTATCAAAAATCATACTGTGTGCAGCAAGCTGTTCGGGAACGCCGGATTCCAGCAAGTGTCTATATTTCTGGTTGACCTGCGCCTGATGATGAATGAAATCTGACTGCAACAGGGCGGCGACATACTGTATTCGAGCCTGATATCGCTCCACGTTGAGTTTGATGTGTATCGGGCGCGGCGCATTCTGAATCATCCAGCGCACCGAGCGTTCCAGCAACTTACGCGTCTCAAACATCATGTTCTTCTGTACATCCCTGTCGCTAATATCCAGACTCTCAATCTGCTTCCACACATTATTTAAGCCAAATATCTCCCGCACAATGATAAATGAGCGTGTGATATCGCCTTCCGTTGCGCCCGTCTCTTCCTGCATTCTATACATAAAGGTAATGCCTGCTCGATTGACTAAACCGTTAGCAAGTTCGGTGGCGATAATTTCGCGACGTAAACGATGTCCCATCATCGCGTCCGGGTAAGCACTGCGTAACGCAGTGGGAAAGTAATCGATTAGTGTCTGCTCCAGGTATGGATCATCAGGAAGGTCAGATGCAATCAGGCCTTTCGACAGACCGATTTTTACATACGCAATCAACACCGACAGTTCCGGTGCTGTCAGGCCTTCTGACGCACTCAGTCGTTCCTGCATAACCTCATCCGTGGGCAGATATTCCAACGCCCTGTTCAACCCGCCCTGATGTTCCAGTTTACGAATCAAACGACCATGAGCTTCAAGCATCCTGCGCGAATTAAAACTGGACAGGCTCAGGGCCTGGGTCTGATAAAAATTATTTTTCAGCACCAGAAGCGCGACCTCATCCGTCATGCTGGCGAGTAATTCACTACGCTGTTGTAAGGTCATTTCTCCGCTAGACATGACGGTATTCAGCAGTATCTTGATATTGACTTCATGATCAGAACAATCGACGCCGGCGGAGTTATCGATGGCATCGGTGAAGATGCACCCTTTTTGTTGAGCGAACTCGATACGTCCAGACTGGGTCAGTCCCAGATTTCCACCCTCTGCCACTACCCTGCAACGTAATTGATTGCCGTTGATGCGTAACGCTTCATTGCTGCGGTCGCCCACATCTGCATGTTGCTCATGCGATGCCTTGACATAGGTGCCAATGCCGCCATTCCACAGCAGATCAACCCTGGCTTTTAACAGCAGCTGTATGAGTTCAACAGGGGTCAGCCGGGTCACGCTGATTTGCAGTCGATGAGCCATCTCTTCACTGAGCTGTATCGACTTCGAACTGCGCGCAAAGATACCGCCGCCCTGAGAAATAATCGACCTGTTATAATCTTCCCAGCCTGAGCGAGGCAGATTGAATAGCCGCTCGCGCTCAGCATAAGACTGTTCACAATCTGGGTTGGGATCGAGAAATATATGCTGATGATTGAAGGCGCCAATCAGCTCAATGTTGCGCGATAGTAACAGCCCATTGCCGAACACATCACCACTCATATCGCCAATACCGACGACCGTGAAGGGATTATTATCTATATCCATCGACAGATCTTTGAAATGTCGCTTAACCGACTCCCAGGCGCCGCGTGCAGTAATGCCCATGCCCTTATGATCATAGCCTACAGAACCGCCTGATGCGAAAGCGTCGCCCAGCCAGAATTGATAGGAAGCAGCGACCTCGTTGGCGATATCAGAAAAAGTTGCAGTGCCTTTATCAGCTGCCACAACCAGGTAAGGGTCATCTCCATCATGACGAAAAACCCGCTCTGGCGGAACGGGTACACCATCAACCAGGTTGTCAGTAATATCCAGCAATCCGCTGATGAAGGTCCGGTAACAATTGATGCCTTCAGCAAGAATCTGATCGCGTGTTCCCTGCACGGGCAACTGTTTTGTCAGGAAGCCGCCCTTGGATCCACCTGGAACAATTACCGAGTTTTTCACCATCTGTGCCTTGACCAGCCCCAGCACCTCGGTGCGAAAATCCTCCTGCCGATCAGACCAGCGTAATCCGCCGCGCGCTATTTTGTCGCCGCGTAAATGCACACCTTCCACACGTGGGGAATAAACAAATATTTCATATTTAGGCCTGGGTTCAGGCATGTCTGGCACGCGAGCAGAATCGAATTTAATCGACAGGTAATCATGTTGTCCACCCTCCCTGTTTAACTGGAAATAATTGGTGCGCAGGCTGGCCGAGATTGCGCCCATAAAACGCCGGATAATACGGTCTTCATCAAGACTTTCTACCTGCTCCAGAAGTTGAATAATCTGCGCCTCCAGCTGTGCATTACGTTCTTCACGCGAGCCCGTGAAATCCGGGTCAAAGCGCGTCTCAAACTGCTGAATCAATATTGCAGCAATGTGCGCATTTCCTACCATCGCCTGGATCATATAGTCGTGACTGAAGGTGCCACGCACCTGGCGAAGGTAATGCGAATAGGCGCGTAAAATATCGACCCGACGCCAGTCAATAATGGCGCGTAGAATAAGCCTGTTGAATCCATCGTTAGAGGATTCACCCTGAAATATACGTTTAAAGGCATCCTCAAAAAAACTTTTAACCTGCTCCAGCTGCAACTCCTGTTCGGTATGCTGCAGGCCGAAGTCATGAATCCACACAGTCTCCCCACTTTTCAGCCTGATCCTGCTGGAATGTTCATCTATGACCTTCAGGCCCATATTCTCCAGCATGGGCAGGGCTTCTGACAACGCCACAGCTACTCCGAAACTGAACAACTTGAAGCGTAACAAATTGTCAGGAGAGTCTTCCTTACGCAACAGCTCCATCGAAATATCGCCTGGCTTTTGCAGAGCCGCGATATGTTTTATATCCTGCACCGCTTCCTCAGGCGAATAGGATTCACGGTAATCCGCCCGAAACCCTTCTCCGTAAAGTCGAAACAATTGAATACCCTGTTCTTCTCCATGAGTTCCAATCAGCGCATTGCGCATCAGGTCTCGCCACGGCTGTGAGACGGCGACAATGTCGGATTCTATGTTTTTTATATCGAATAACTTGATCGCGTCCGATGAGATATGTATTAGAAAGTTTACTCTCGCCAGCAGCGCTTCATTGATCTGCACACTAAAGTTTACCGTTTCACCACCCAGCGCCTGTTCGAGAATTCGACCGATACTCTGCCGCACCTCGGTATTAAAATGGTCGCGCGGTATAAATACCAGGCAATTATAAAAACGGCGATAGGGATCCTTACGAATAAAAATCCTGGTTTCCTGCCTTTCCTGCAGTTGCATGATGCCAATAGAGGCCTCAAGCAATTCATCCTCGCTGATCTGAAACAACTCATTGCGAGGGTAATTCTCCAGAACACTCAGCAGGTTGCGTTCTGCATAGCTGTTTTGATGCAGACCGCTGCGTCTTAATACATTTTCCACCTTGCGGCGCAACAGCGGAATATGATGCGTGTCACTGGTATAGGCCGATGAGGTATATAAGCCCAGAAAGCGGTGCACTCCGGTCACTTCACCCTCGGTATTGAATGTTTTAATGCCAATGTAATCCATATAACCGGGTCGATGCACCCTGGATGCTGAACCGGACCGGGTTAGCACAAGCAGCTCGGGCACACGCGCCAGACGGCGAATATCAGCTGGCAGGGAAGCAAAACTGCGGCACAGCTGTTCACCGTCATCACTCTCTTCCTTGCGCAATATGCCAAGTGAAGTTCCCGGAATTATATTTAACTGGTCTTCACCATCTAAATTGACCAGGCTGTGTTGACGATAACCCAGGAACACGAAATTTCCTTCCAGCAGCCATTGCAGGTAGGCAAAATTTTCATTTAATTCATCATTTTCAAGCGGCAGCGCCTGGCTTTTTGCCTGCGAGAGAACTTCAGATAATCTGACACGCATAGCTGCAAAATCTGCTACCGCGGTTTTCACATCAAGCAGGGCCTGTTCGATCCGCTTATGGATTTGGGTAAGCGACTCCTCATCATTTTGTCGATCAATCTGGAAATGCATAAAGGATTCATCAACCAGATGTTTTTTAGCTGACCGCGGTGCACCGGCCGTTTTGAAATGTCCTTCCTCTCCACGCTGTACATGCATCACGGGATGGATCGATAGATGAATGGATGAACCGTCCTGATTGATCGCCATACGTACGGAATCGACCAGAAAAGGCGTATCGTCGGTGATAATGTCAATCACTGTATGCGCCGATTCCCACCCATCCCGCTCCAAAACAGGGTTATAAACACGTATCAGCGCATCGCTACCGGGTAACCGTTGCTTCGCAATATTCCAGTGCGCCAACAGCAAAGCGTATACATCTTCTATGGTGGCTTCTTCCAGGTAGTCGGCTGAAATGCCCGCAAGATAAAGTCTGACAAAGGACTCCAGATCGTTTGCCTGACCCGGTAAACGATCATGCAAAAGCTTAGACATTTTAGTTATATAGCCATCCAGGGAAACGGGCATCTGCATCATCCTCATATTTTCATTTTGTCCCTTTTCAGGGAGTGTGACTCAATTTTTTATAATGTAGAATCCACAACGGGACTGGAGTTCTGCGTACTGTAAGCAGGTTCATGTCCAGGCAATTAGACGACTGCCTGTTAAACACCTTTTAGTACTGAGTGTTCCCATGACTTAATCTAAATAGTTTTACCGGAATTCTCTGTTCCAGTTTAAATTACATCTAATACTTGCGGTAACGCTTAGATATGTAAATACTATGTTTTGAATGCTTGCTTGACGAAAACCGCAAGTAATGAGATTTTCAGTAAATACTGAATTAATAAATCTGCCTGCCTGGCCATGATCCTTGATGACCCGCTCAGGACGAAAATCATCAGACCCTGGATTTGATTTCCGGGAGAACTGAAAAAAGAGAATAAGCAATGATACTCGGTCAACTCAACGATATAGATGTGAAGTTATTACGCGTGTTTCGCCAGATTGTGGAATGCGGCGGCATGACTGCTGCGGAGCTGGAATTAAATATTAGTCGCTCTGTCATCAGCAGGCAGTTAAAAGACCTGGAGATACGACTGGGAGGGCTTCGTCTGTGTCAACGAGGTCGCGCCGGATTTGCACTGACCGATGAAGGGCAGCATGTGTATGATTCGATCATCAAGTTACAGACCGCGATGGACTCGTTCCGCGCCGAGGTCAACGACCTGCATCAAAAAATGACCGGTAACCTGGTGATTGCTCTGGGTGATCTCACCATGACAAATCCGCATGCGCGTATCTCACAGGCAATACAGAAATTCAATCAAATTGCACCTGATGTCTCGCTGGAATTACATGCCCAGTCACTGAATGCCATTGAGTCGAGTATCATCGATGGAGCTTATCACATAGGGATCGTACCTCTGCACCGAAATTCCAGTAGCCTGGATTATCACCCCTTATTTAGTGAAAAGATGCATATATACTGCGCCCGCTCTCATCCACTGTTTGATGCTGACCACAGCAAGCTGGACTGGGATGATATAAAACATTACCCATTTGCCGGGCTGGGCTATCATTCGCCCAATATGGAATTAACGCACGAAAAGGGGCTAAAGCGCAGTGCAACAGCATATGATCAGGAGTCCATCGCCACCCTGATTAGCTCGGGAATTTATATCGGTTTTTTACCCGATCATTATGCGGATATTTTTGTCGCGGATAGTCACATGCAGCGCATTGAGAATGAAACTTTTGAATACGACGTACAGTATTCCGCCATTATCCGGCGCGCACCTGTTTCATCGCGTAGCGTACATGTACTGATGCAATGTCTGGTGGAAGCTCACCAATAAATATTTATCCGCACAAATCGAATCAATTCGTTTCAATGCATGAACAGTTTATCTATTCCAGGTATTCTACTGCCGAAGCGATTACGGACTCTGCTACTGACAGCTGTTAGCTAACATTTATATTCCTGTTAAATTTGGATCAATTAACCGCTAATGCGGGGAAGCCCGAACAGGAATCCTGATATTTCCTGTCTTCCCGGACAATCCCGCCATCCAGCGGCGGGATATAAATCCACTTAACTAACAGCCCTGTTCCAGACAATCTCCAGTGTCAAGTTCACTTCATGTGTTTTAGCAATTTCAGTCCTTTTCTACGCTGAGCCACAATGACTTCAATTTCTTTCTTATCACTTTTGTTTGTCCCTTTTTCCTTTGCAGCTTCCAGCTTTTTACAAAGTTCCTTCTGCTTGGCCTTGAGTAATTTCAGCACCTTCTTAAGGTACTTTTTTTTCCCTTGCTGCTTTTTTTTAGATTCATCAAAAAAATCATTGATGGCCGTCAATAGCTTATTGGTCTTTATTTTTTTCATCTAAGAGTTATCCTTTAATGCTGTAAGTTGACGATTTCATCAGCATCATCTTCATCAAGCTGCACACTACGTAAGGCGGCTTTAAAATCACTATCACCTTTCGTAAACAGTACTTCTCCCATTTGCACGAGATTTCTTGCCACGTCATAGGCATAAGCAGAGTCGTTCATCAGTGAGGTTGCCATTCTGGCAGTGATCCGGCCTTCCCGGATTAGACGTTCGATGGTGTCATTAACCATGCGGTCATGTTCTTCCATTTCAAGTTTAATCACATCCATCAACAGCATTTCTCCCATATCATCTTCATCTTTTCTGATATTCTCCAGTCTGCGCATAACCGAACCAAGTCCAGCTCGTATCTTGTTATATTCCTCGCGGATATACTGGTTATCGGAGGCTATGTACTGAACAAGATTACCATGCATATGTTTGGTATCTTTGATGGCTTCTACTATGTCCCGGCCTGCCGCCCTTAGCATGAATAACTCGTCGGCCTGTTGCTCCGACATGTTCAGGGAAGACTTACTGATAAAACTGACAATCTCACTATATAAATCCTTGATCTTGTTATCATATTCATCATCCATATCGATACTCATCGGCTTACCAGGTTTATCGGCTATATCTTCCAGACTATCTTCTGACAAAATATCATGGCGATGCAGGCTCAGCCCGTGGGCAATAATTGCGAAAGCATTTTCATACAGGTGTACGGTTTCTTTACGCACGGATTCCAGCGCGGTATCCGGCAACTCAAAGGCAGACTCGTTCAGATACATTGGCTCCGCTTCGGCAATTGTTTTATCAGGCATCAAGCGGGTAACCAGACGCACCAGTGGATTAACCAGCGGTATCATGATGATGACGCCCGCAACATTGAATATGGTGTGGAATACGGCAAGTTTAAGCGTGTAGTCAGTTGGTGCGAGACCAATAATGTCTGAGATGACATCAACCAGCCAGGTAATTTGATTGATCATCAGTATAAATACAATCCCGGCCGACACCTTAAACAAAACATCTGACAGGGCCAGTCGCTTGCCATCTGTATTGGATGTCAGAGAACCCAGTATGGCAGTGATAGTGGTACCTACGTTGGCACCTATAACCAGTGCCAGCGCGTTATCATAGGTCAGTTGCTGCACCGACAGTGCGGTTATGACCAGTACCAGTGTGGCGTGGCTTGACTGCATGATAATGGTGGCCAGTATTCCAATCAGGGTAAATACCAGCAACCCGGCAAAACCTTCCATTGCGTAGTCAGTCAGGTTGATTTGAGTCTGGAATGTCTCAAAACCTTCTTTCATGTGGTGAATACCCAGAAAAAGGAACCCCAGTCCAGCCAGGATGTAACCAAACCCTTTTAACGATTTAGATTTCTGGAACACCAGCACCACGCCAAACACCAGCATCGGCATTGCGTAGGCAGAGATTTTTACCTTTAAACCAAAACCCGCAATGAGCCAGGCGCCGGTCGTGGTACCAACATTGGCACCAAAGATAATACCCATACCCTGTACCAGCCCAATAAGACCTGCACTTAGAAAAGAGATAGTAATAACGGATACAAGAGAGCTGGACTGCATGATGGTCGCAGCAGTAAAACCAAAGGACAGGCTTTTCCACATTTTGTTAGTGCTTTTACGCAATACTTTTTCCAGCGTGCCGCCGGTAAATGCCCGGAATCCCTCTTCCAGTGAAAACATTCCAAATAGAAAGATAGCGACACCCGCTGCTATTTCCTTGAAATTAGGACTAATCCAGAACCCATAGGCGAGGATGACAAGCATTGTCGGCAAGATTATTTTTTTTAGCATATTCCAGTATTTCTCATAATTAAAGATGTAATTAAACGCAGATAATAAACGAAGGTTGGTAGACTTCAATATTAGAAAGCATTAAAAAGCAATAACTGGGCCAATAATTGGACTTAACAATTAATTCCTTAAATAACAATAACTTATCTTAATACTTTAAGTAAAAAGAAAGGAGTAAGGGGGTGTAACCAAATGAATAAGTTCTTAACACATATTCAATGAATAAACTGATCAAAAAAGGTTACCTAAGAGCTTAAGACCTTTATCAGATCTATAAAGGCCAAAAACTGTGACAGCAGAAAAAGGGGTAATAAGATAACGAGCTAAACTATCATTTGGTTACAGTGACCGATCTTTACAAAATCTGTAATACAGATGCAGAGCATTAATCACTAAATAGTTTTGGCTCTTTCGCCTTTGTTGCTGGATATTCGAAACCACAGGAGGTCTTTCAGGGGCACCATCAGTAACAGAAACGAGAGCCATAATAATCAACAGCAGCAAAATAAAAATTGTTTTTTTAAGATTTTGAATCTCTTTATTTTCTCGTTTTTCACGGTTAGACCGGTCACTCATTGTTTTACTAATTGGATTACTTATTGGTTTACTTATTGGTTTACTTATTGGTTTACTTATTGGTTTACTTAAATCACTAGTTGTATTCATCATTTAATCTCTCTCAAATATAGATTGGATATAATGACTTAAGCAATAATTGCTCCAATTATACTAATAGATGACAAATACCTGTATATTCAAAGAGTTATAAATTTTTTTGGTGGTATAGAGAGACTAATAGAGGGTGTAATGAAATACTGGTTTTATAACCCATCGAGCAGGAGAAACAGCTTTTCGAACAGCTGGGTTAAGCGCGGAAAGGTCTCGGCGAGGCAACCTGAATCATCATTAAGTTACACCCCCTTTACGATCAATAAACACCATTAAGCGTGCGGAACAAACTGTAACATGAAGATTTTGCTTTATAGCTATTCTTCATTATTATGCAAACGTGCCAGCCGACGATTCAAAGCTGGACGGGAAATCCCGAGCAACGTGGCTGCCACCCCCTGATTACCATTGGCTCGCTGCATCGCTTCACGTACCAGGCAGGTATCTGCCTGGTTGAGCGTAGGGAATTGTCCCGGTATCTGTAGCAGGTTGTTGTTTTCAAGCTTGCTCGTTTCGGTTTTCCGGGCGGGCATAATCTGCTGCTGTTTTTCAACCGCATTTCTGAATCGATCGAGAGAAAGTATCGAGCCGGATCGATGGGTAGCGACGGCATCAAAAACCAACGCCCTGAGCTCCCGAATATTACCAGCAAAGTGATATATTCCCAGCAAGTCATACAGTTCCGGAGGGGCGACCAGGTCATCTTTTCCCATAGATTTTGCTGCATCTACCACAAACCGTTTAACCAGTAAGGGTAAATCTTCCCGTCTATCACGCAATGGCAAAAGTTCAATCTGATGTACTGACAGGCGAAAATATAGATCAGAACGAAAATCATCGTCCAGCATACGTTGATGGAGATTTCTATTAGTTGCACAGATAATGCGTACATCACTGTTAATGCTAATATCCGAACCCAGTGGGTTATACCTTTTTTCCTGTAGCAGGCGTAACAATTTAATCTGTGATGCGTGAGATAACTCTCCAATCTCATCCAGAAAAAGGGTACCGCCCACTGCTGCTGAAATCAGTCCTTTGCGGGTATCTGTAGCCCCGGTAAAGGCACCTTTCTTATGCCCGAAAAGGGTATCTGAAAACAGCGCGTCATCCAGCCCGGCGACATTAACGGGTATTAACTCACCAGTGAGACCACTTAACTGATGGATTGTTCTGGCCAACAATTCCTTACCTACTCCGGTTTCGCCGGTGATTAACACGGGCTCATTTGAATTAGCGATAGCCTCTGCATACTGGAAAACCGAGTGCATTTTTTTACTAACCGTATCGAAACAGCTGAATACCTGAGCATGCTCAAGCTTATTGGTTAACAGATAATCCTTCAGCACGTTAACCTGTCGTCGCAGAGAACGCATTTCTACAGCTCGCTTAACACTGGATATCAGTCGACTTTCCTCGACAGGTTTGACCAGATAGTCAAACGCACCCTGTTTCATACTTGATACAGCTGTTTCCACATCCTGCGCTGCCGTCATCACAATGACCGGAACCTCAGGATAACTTTTTATCAGAGCAGGCAATAAGTCGATTCCAGATATTTCAGGCATATACAGATCAAGCAAAATAACCGCGACTTCCTGCTGCTGAAGAAGCGGAAGCAAATCACGGCTATCCTGCAAGGTAATAACCGGTTTTAACCCGGCACCCGATAACAGCAATTTTGAACTATGCAGTACCGTGGATTCATCATCCACCAGTACCAGAGGAAGCTCGGTGGAAGCTTGATAACTCATCTATTTTGACTCCTGATAAACAGGTAAACGGATACTGACCACGGTTCCTGAGTCACTGGATGACTCAAAGTTTAAAGAGCCATGATGATTCTCTATGATCGTACTGGATATGGATAATCCGAGGCCAGTACCACCGGATTCAAGACGGGTGGTGAAGAAAGGTTCTGTCACCCTTGCAATATCTTTATCGTCGATACCGCTACCCTGATCCACTATACGGATCAATAAGAACTTACTTTCTGAATCAATCATTGACTCTACTCTGACAGCCTGATTTTTATTGGTCAGGGATTGTAGCGCATTCAGCATGACATTGATAAATACCTGCTCCAGTTGCTGAAAGTTACCTTTAATTATGGGAATATCCGCTGCAAGTTGAGTTACCCAATGATGAGTGTATTTGTGAACCTGATTTCATAATATTGCAGATGCCGATCTGATTACCATATTAATATCAACATTTTCATTCAAATCACCTGGGTCATTTTTGCCGAGGCGCTTCAGGTTTTCTACGATCGCTTTGATGCGTCTGGAATTATCCTTGATTTCAGATATCAACTCTCCCAGCGCATCTCCTTCTTCGGCAAACGACAGGCCACCCACAGAGAAGTCACCCTGCAGCTGATAATATTCTCTGAGCACCGGCATGGCGTCTTCCCACACATGACTGAACAGTGCCGCACCGGTCTGAATCGCATTATTCGGATTATTGATTTCGTGCGCTACACCGGTGGCAAGCACCCCGATAGTAGCAAGACGGGCATTGCGGATGGCATGAGCCTGGAAATTTCTTTTTTCGGTAATATCCGTGGCAATCACCATGGCCGTTTGAACCTCATGTTTTTCCAGAATGGGGACTATCCTGATTTCCAGCCAGCTCGACTCATCATTGGTCGGGTACTGAAAATAACCCACTTCACCTTTTTGAAAAGCCTGTGCCAGTAACTGCCTGTAATCTTGCTGATAGTTAGCAGGCACTAAATCAGCAGATTGTATTTCCTCTCCACGAATACCGGAAAATTCCAGCGCGGCTCCACGGTTCATCATGAGTATTTTTCCTGCCCCGTTCACCGACATTATTCTGTCTGGCGACTGATTGAAAATAACGCGTAATTTTTCTTCTGAATCTCGCAGGTCATCATCAGCCTGTTTTTTCTCGGTAATGTCTTCAGCGACTCCAACCAGTCTGTAGATGCTGCCGTTTTCATCACGTACCGGAAAAGCATTATCTCTAATCCAGCGTTGACTACCATCCGCTCGTCTAACCCGGTAAATTGCTTCCATTGAACCCGATCCTTTAACAGCATTATTCAACGCCTCTAACCATTGCCCCCGGTCATCAGCATGAATTGCACTGGAAAACAGTGCAGGATCTGCATACAGTTCTTCGCACTGAATACCCCATAGCTTTTCGATAGCGGGACTGACATACAGAAAGTGACTTCTATCAACCGGCATTGCCCAGTAAACATCATCAACCGTTTCGCTCATTTGCCATAACAGTTGCTCCCGGTCTTTTAGTAACTGGTCTATTTTCTGGCGTTCCTGCAGGCCAAGTTTCATCCTGAGCAGAAAAGTGGATAAAAGCAGGGTAAGCAGGATACCGGTAAAAAGCACAGCAACCGGTGCTTTTTCAAAAGCCTCAGCACTGCGAAAATGTTCATTTGCCGCAGCCGTAATCGTCCATTTCCTGTCGCCCATTAAAACGACTTCAGAAAGAAAATTTTTACGATGCATCAGCCATTCCTGTATCTGGGGTTCCCCAAACTCTCTGGCCGAATTCAGCCGACTGGAATAATATTCCAGAAAACGGGAGTCGATATCAGCATTATCATCCTGGATCAGCACATCAACCCCGCGCGGTTCCAGGTAACTGATCGCCGCATGAGCCAGCTCATCCAGCTTCAACACTGCCACAACAAACCCGCTTAAGCTGGCAGATTCCTGCTCAAATCCTGGCGTAAATGTTGATTTTTCGGAAATGCCGGAATACAGCGGATGACAGGCGATGATTACATATTTATCATCGTTCGCACTGGATAGTTTTAACCGTCCACTGACTGTCATCTCGCCAGTTTGCATTGCTTTGAATATCGTTTCACTGAGAATTGAGCCCGGTATAATCCTGTATCCTGGTTGAAACCGGTTACTCCCCCGATTCTCTGCAAAAGTCAGACTGGAAAATGCCCCCGGTAAGCTGTTAGCCTGCAGCTGAACAGAGCCCTTGTAGCTGCTATCATCAGCAACGACCAGGCCAATCATTTCTATACCTGGATTTCGCTCAAGCAATGGCATTACAACCCGATGAAATTGATCAGCAGTGATCGATTCAATAGACTGTACATAATCTCCAGTCATCCTGACCGGTTCCAGCGCACTTTCAAAACCCAGTTTTAACAGACGGTTACGATTATGAGCAACCCAGCTAAATTCATTATCTCTTTGTATGCCGAACTGTTTGTTGACAACCCAGAAAGCAGCCGCGGTAAACGAAAACCCCAATAAAGCAATCAGCCATATCACCAGATGCTCACTCACAAGATGCTGAATAAATTTTACAATCTGGCCGAAATTTTTCATGATGACACCTGGATAACGGTCCGCATCTAAACAACTTTCTGGATGATGGCAGGCAAATTTAGAGGAAATAAAATATTTTAATTCCAGGAATCTTATACTGGTTACATACAGCCACCCTAATAATATTTCATCAGTGAAAAGCTTTTTAAAGAATTAACCTGGAAATATAAAGTATCTCTTTAACTTTGCCCACATGAGCAAGGACATGAATAACCGATTAAGAAAACTAAAACTCAACTTTCATAATTACGATAATTAAGAAGCTAAATCAGCCATAGTTTCCAGCAGTAACATACGTCCCTCTTCAATATCTGCACTTTCAGGCATACTATTTCTGCGTCTGGATATTTCATCAATTGTCATTAAATGGAGCTGAATAATATCTTTTGGCATTGCATTCAATATTTCCTCTTACAAGGGTAAAGCAGATTGCCTGATGCAACGCACTGAGTACCTTCACGAAGCTTCCTATCACTATTCGTTACTGCTCATTTAAAAAAAGTGCAGATTTTTGATACTTTTTAGAGGCATACTAGTGAGGGCCTGTGCCTGCAATCAATACGACATTACGGCTTAGGCTGTTAATGAGGATAATTAGCTATGTATAAAAAGAGTAATGATACCCTGGCAGTTTTTATCGTAATTTTACTCGCCCTGTCAGCATGCAACAAACAGGAGCCCTTGAGCGCAATGGGCCTGCTGGAATGGGACCGCCTTGAACTGATTGCGGAGACTAATGAACCCATTCTAGAAAGAGTTGCACAGGAAGGCGATATGCTGGAGGCCGGTGCTATTATTCTGCGCCAGGATGCGCGCCGTATTCAGGCACAGCTGGATGAAGCAAAAGCCGCCAGGGACCAGTCACAGGCGCGCCTTGCCGAACTCAGGCGAGGTCCGCGTGCAGAACGCATTGACGAAGCTAAGGCAAAACTACAGGCCGCGCAGAGTGGGGAAGACAACGACCGTACTGAATTATTACGCCTGCAATCTTTACTGGATAAAAATCTGATCAGCAAGGAATCGGTCGATTCGGCACGTAACAGGCTCAAAGTCAGTACCGCCAATAAAAGTGCAGCAAGAGCAGCCGTGGAAGAATTATTAAATGGCACCACGATTGAAGAATTAAACCAGGCTGATGCGGCGCTAGCACAGGCAGAAGCGGTTGTGAGGGTGCTTAGCATTACAATGGATAATCTGACCCTGCGTACTCCGCGTGCGGGCCGTCTGGATAATTTACCCTACCAGGCTGGTGAACGCCCTGCTGCGGGAGCGGTAATCGCCGTGATACTGATTAACAGTGTTCCCTATGCACGTATCTATGTGCCGGAGCCATTACGAGCCGGGGTAAATCAGGGGTCACAGGCCACTATTTATATTGATGGTATCGATCAGCCCTTTTCCGGCAAGGTGCGTATGATCAGTAGTGAAGCGGTGTTTACGCCCTATTATTCACTGACAGAAAGAGACCGATCACGCCTCAGTTATCTTGCCGAAGTAGAGTTGGACAAGAGCAGGATACAACAACTGCCGTCCGGCATACCGGTACGTGTTGAATTTCAGGCGGCCTTAAATTAAATCCATACAATGAATCCTGAAAATGCCATCGAATCGATAGACCTGACCAAACGTTTTGGTGAGCTGGTCGCCGTCGATCATGTCAACCTGGTGATACCTCGTAAACGTATATTCGGCTTTCTGGGGCCGAATGGTTCCGGTAAATCGACCACTATTCGCTTATTGTGCGGCTTATTGACGCCTACCTCGGGCAGTGTCAGCGTATTAAATTACCGGGTGCCGGAACAGGCAGAAATCCTGAAACAGAAAATTGGTTATATGACACAACGTTTTTCTCTGTACGAAGACCTTACCGTGTTCGAAAATCTCAATTTTATGGCACGAATTTACAGTATGCCGGCTGCGCAGAGGCGTACACGTACTGCAGAAGTGATGGAAACTTTCCGTCTCGATAAGCTGGCAAAACAGTTTGCCGGCACGCTCAGCGGCGGGCAGCGCCAGCGCCTGTCACTGGCCGCTGCGACCCTGCATCGCCCGGAACTACTGCTTCTGGATGAACCGACCAGCGCGGTCGATCCACAAACCCGTCGTGACTTCTGGGATAATCTGTTCCAGCTGGTGGATGACGGCACCACTATCCTGGTTTCTACGCACTACATGGACGAGGCAGAACGCTGTCACAATCTCGCCATTCTCGATCATGGACGCATGGTTGCGAACGGTGAACCGGAAACGCTGATGCAGGAAATAAATAGTGATGTGGTAGAAGTAGAGTCAAAACAACCGCGCCAGGTTGCGCACACCCTGAAGGATAAAATCCATATTATCAGCGTAACCCAGCTGGGTGCTCGTCAGCGCGTACTGGTCAGTAAACAGCAGGGTGAAGCGCAATCCTATGTTCAGCAGTTACTGGATTCTGCACAATTAACTGCAGAGTGTCATGCCACCCACCCCAGCCTGGAAGATGTATTCGTTACCGTCACCTGCAAACAGCCGCGGACAGGTGATATATGAAACTCAGTTTAACCCGCCTGTTTGCGATTCTGCAGAAAGAGGTACAGCAACTGCGCAGGGACCGCCTGACGTTTGGCATGATTGTAGGTATTCCACTCATGCAAATCATATTGTTTGGTTTCGCGATTAATACGGATGTGAGAAATTTATCGGCCGCTGTCGCTGACCAGTCCAACACCCAGTTATCACGTCAGCTGGTGGCAGATATGCTGGCTACCCAGGTGATAGACCGGGTTCAACATGTGAACACGGGGGCGCAACTTAAAACCCTGCTGGATCAAGGCGATATCAAGATCGGTATTCTGATCCCTGCGGATTTTGAGCGCCGTCTACAGCAATCCAGCAGACCCGCTGCGCAACTGATGATTGATGGCAGTGACCCCATTATCCTGTCCACCGCCCAGTCACTCACAAAAATGAGCTTTAATCAGCGTAACGCGGCAAAATCGATTAAACCTCCTGAACTGTTTGAAGTGAGAAATTACTATAATCCCGAGCGTCGCTCAGCGGTGTTCGTGGTGCCGGGTCTGATCGGAGCGATCCTCACCATGACCATGGTGCTGTTTACCGCGGTCGCTATTGTCAGAGAGCGTGAACGCGGTAACCTGGAACTGTTAATCAATACCCCGGTCAGCACCACTGAACTGATGATCGGGAAGATTATTCCCTATATTATTATCGGCCTGATACAGGTTGCCATCATCATGCTGCTCGGCATGTTTCTGTTCCACGTTCCGGTAAATGGTCGGGTACTGGACGTGTACCTGGCCTCGGGTATTTTTATCGCGGCCAACCTGAGCCTTGGGCTGGTGATTTCGACGGTTGCAAAAAACCAGTTCCAGGCCATGCAACTTACCTTTTTCTTTTTCCTGCCTTCGTTATTGCTATCCGGGTTTATGTTTCCGTTTGAAGGTATGCCGAGGGCTGCGCAAATTATTGCCGAAATTTTGCCAATGACTCACTTCATGCGTTTGATTCGTGGCATCATGTTACGTGGCGCAGAATTATCCCAGCTATCGATGGAGGTTTATGCACTGGTTATTTTCACCATCATCACCATGAGCTTTGCCATTTTACGGTTTAAAAAGCGCCTCGATTAAGTGACCACTTTTTAGGAGCAATCAATGTCTTTTTTAATGAAACGCTACCATTCACCCGGTACCTCGCCCGGCACCCTGCACAAGGCGCATAAAATTCAGGGTGCCCCGCTCAAAATCACCCTGATTGATTACACTGATAGTGAATTTTTAGAGAAGACAATAGACCAGCCTGAAGAGTGCAGGGACTACCTGGATCGCGCTACGATTACCTGGATACATGTACAGGGCGATGCAGAACCCGACACCATGCACCAGCTGGGCAACCTGTTTAACCTGCATCAGCTGGCGCTGGAAGATGTGATCAATACCGGGCAACGACCGAAGGTGGATGACTACAAGGATCAGTTGTTTGTCGTGATGTCACATCCGTTGATTGAAAATGTCGATGGCGGAAACGCTAAAATAAGCGTTGCCCAGTTAAGCCTGTTTGTGGGTAAAAACTTTGTCATCAGTTTTCATCCCGGTGCTAATGACCCGTTTAATCCGGTGCGCCTGCGCCTGCGTGATGCGGTAGGACGTATCCGTCAGCGTGGTTCCGACTACTTGCTCTACGCGTTACTGGACCTGGTGATTGATGAAGGTTTTCCGGTGCTTGAGAATCTGGGCGATGAAATTGAACAGCTGGAAGAAGAATTGCTTGATGTGCCTACTCGTAACTCCCTGCGCCAGTTGCACCATCTCAAACGCACCCTGCTCATTGTACGGCGCATGTTATGGCCTCAGCGCGAAGTGCTGAATAGCCTGGTACGGGATGACAGTGGTCTGATCGAGGAACAGAATCAGATTTATTACCGGGATTGTTACGATCACACAATACAGATCATGGACCTCATCGAAACCTACCGGGATATGGTCACGGGCCTGCTGGATATCTATCATTCCAGCGTAAGTTATCGTCTGAATGAAGTGATGCGGGTGTTAACTATTATCGCCACTATCTTTATTCCGCTTACCTTTATTGTTGGTGTGTACGGAATGAATTTCAGCAATGAAAGCAGCCCCTGGTCGATGCCGGAATTACGCTGGTATTATGGTTACCCGCTGGTATGGGTGCTGATGATAGTGATCGTCGGCTTTATGCTGTATTATTTCCGGCGCAAAAAATGGTTTTAAGGTGATTGTCTTCGACGGTAAAAATGGCGCGCCCAGAACAGTGCAGCTACAGCGGCAATGACTGCCATAACTTCAATTTCATATTTTTTAATATCACCGAGAAACAGTTCCACGGCATGCCCGAAGTAGTAACCGGCGAGAGCAATACAAACGGCCCAGATTGCGGCACCGGTCAGATTGAGTAAGGTAAAGCGCATATAGGAAACTTCGCTCATGCCGATCACAAAAGGAGTTACAGTGCGTATGCCGTACAGAAAGCGGAAGCCCAGGATAAGCAGGTTCTGATGCCGCTCCAGGATCTTCAACACACGGGTTGCCGGGGTCTGCCAGGCAGGGTGTTTTGCGAGGGTGGTTTTACCATGCCGCCGGCCCAGAAAGAAATACAGCTGATCGCCGATCACGGTACCGAAAAATCCGCAGATAATAACCCACTCAAGTTCAAGATAACCCAGGTGTGCGGCGACACCTGCAAGAATCATTATGGTTTCACCTTCCAAAAAAGTGCCAATGATAAGCGCAGGGTAGCCGTAGGTTGAGAGTATTGATTCAAGCATGGTTTATTGCGGGCATGATTTTAAATTGTAAAGAAACTTGTAATGAGCTCATACTGTCGAAGGAAGCTGTACCGTTTCAACTTCAGCCGCCAATACAATTGCAGGATTGCGCAGAAAGTAAATATTAATTCATCACTCACGGACAAACCATGCCTAAAAATAACCTGGAACTTCTTAACCAGCTCGGCCAGAGCATCTGGCTGGATTTTATCGATCGTAGCATACTCACCGATGGTACGCTGGCGGGACTGATTCAACAGGATAATCTCGCCGGTCTGACATCGAACCCGGCCATTTTCGAAAAAGCGATCTCCCAGGATAAAGCCTATACAGATGACATTCAGCGCACGAAGCATAGTGATGTCAGCTCCCAGACACTTTATAGCACCCTGGTGTTAGAAGATATAGCTCGTGCAGCAGATTTGTTTCTACCGGTTTATAAAGCAAGTGCGGGCAGGGATGGTTATGTGAGCATCGAGGTTTCACCCCTGCTGGCACGCGATAGCGAGGCTTCCATAGTGGAAGCACGCGAACTCTGGGCGAGCTTAAATCGACCCAATATCATGATCAAGATACCCGGTACAGAACAGGGCCTGAAAGCCATAGCAATATTGCTCGCTGAAGGGATTAACGTGAATGTAACCCTGCTGTTTTCGATTGAACGTTATGTCGCGGTGCTGGAAAACTATGTACAGGCACTGGAAGTAAGACAGGCAAAGGGACTGCCACTCAACAATGTGGCATCAGTGGCAAGTTTCTTTTTGAGCCGGATTGATGTCAAAATCGACGCAATACTGGATGCGATGCCAACCGGCAGTGATGCATCTACAGCCACGCATGAGTTACGCGGACGTACCGCTATTGCCAGCGCAGCACTCGCCTATCAGCAATATCAGAATATGGTGCAAAGTACGCGATGGCAGGCACTCGTGAAAAACGGTGCGAAGGTGCAGCGTTTATTATGGGCAAGTACCGGAACCAAGGATCCTGCGTATAGCAACATCAAATACGTGGAGGCGTTGATTGCACTCGATACGGTGAATACCCTGCCGCGCGATACCCTCGATGCTTACAGGGCACATGGTGAACCGGTGCTGCGGATCGCGCAATCGATGGCCGATGCGCAGCAGGTAATGCTGCAACTTGACGCGATGGGGATTGATATACCGACCCTGATGCAGGCGCTGGAAGAGGAAGGTATCCGTAAATTCGTCGAGCCGTATAACAAAATACTAACCACTCTCGATAGCCTGCGCACCGGGGTTTAACCACATGCAACACACGGAGGGCTTTAAGCATGCCGCAAAATGCCAGCCTGGTGCTGTTTGGTGCCCTCGGTGACCTGGCCTGGCGCCTGGTCGGACCTGCCATCTATGACCTGCATTGTAAAAACCAGTTACCCTCAAGTTTTCGTTTGAATGGGGTGGATCGCGCCATCGATACCGAAAAATTGATCGATCGACTACGTGACGGCGCGAGCCGGTTTACCTGCGTACCGGTAAGCGCATGAGCCCGGCGCGTATGAAACCCTGTTGCATGATGTACTGCCGGGGGATGCTACACTATTCATGCAGCGACCAGCTCGAATACCGGGTAAACATCGCCGATCCAGACACAACAGGAGATTAAGATGGATTTGTATAACACTGAAAATATTATCCGGCTGATACCCGGCATTGTCGTACTGTTTGCCGGGAGAAATATTTTCTGGTTGTTCATAGCCCTGATTGGTTTCCTGGCAGGCATCCAGTTCGCCAGTTTATGGCTGGCAGATCAGCAGACCTGGATGATCCTCATGGCTGGCGTGTTTGCCGGAATAATTGGCGCGCTACTGGCCGTAGTCTTCGAGCGGGTGGCTTTTGCGCTGGCCGGATTCTACGCGGCGGCGTTGTTAGCGAGCTTGTCAGCCGCCAGATTCGGGGTAATGGATATTCACCTGGTTATGATCGTCGCCGGCATAGCTGGCGCGCTCATTGCATTTGTGCTGACCGACTGGGCCATCATTATTCTATCCGCACTGGCGGGGGCTGCGACGATCGTTTCAGTGTTTGCACTAGAACCGCCGATCGAAAGCAGTCTCTTTATCGTACTCGCCATAATTGGCGTGCTGGTACAGAGCGCCATGCTGAAACGGCATAAAACAGGCTGATAGTTTTATCATCCAGGAGTCGGTCAGTTTAACTTATCGTATCGAGAAAAATGCATTTTCCTCAGTAGCTTCATCCTAAGTTCGACAGGCTCATGGAATCTAATAACAGAAGTATCAGGCTTCGCTAGAGTAATGCCTGATTACTATTCTACCCTTCATGATTTTCCTTATTTCGTATATATTTCTTGACTCTAATCATGATGGTCATAGCTAATTTGATATAGAGTTTGCCAGAAAAATAATTTTTCATAAATTTCTGATGGACTGTGCGATTGAGTAATTTTTTCCCGCCACAATGATTTCAATAAGGCAAATAGGTAGGTATAAAAATGTTTAGATTTTTCCAGGAAATGGAGGATGCCGCAGAAACCTCCAGTAAGGCTAATTTTATCAAATATGGTATTGTCATTATCTTCATGATAGCGGTACTTATCCTGAGCTTTAACTCTATGGGTGAGTTACCGACGAATGTATTCCTTGTTATAGCAGCACTGTTTGGTGCCTATATGGCAATGAATATCGGCGCAAATGATGTCGCTAATAATGTCGGCCCGGCAGTGGGTTCAAAAGCCCTTACACTCGTAGGTGCCATCATTATCGCGGCTATATTTGAAGCTGGTGGAGCTTTTATCGCCGGTGGCGATGTCGTGGGTACCATTAAAAATGGCATTATTGATATAAAGGCTTTCCATGGCGATGTGAATAGCTTTATCTGGGCCATGATGGCGGCACTTCTCGCGGCAGGTTTATGGTTAAACCTGGCAACTAAATTTAAAGCACCTGTTTCTACCACTCATGCAATTGTGGGTGGCGTGATGGGAGCGGGTATTGCGGCAGGCGGGTTTTCCATCGTTTCCTGGGGAACCATGGGAGAAATTGCAGCTTCATGGGTTATCTCACCAGTACTGGGTGGCATCATAGCGGCAGCATTTTTATTTTCTATTAAGAAATCCATGGTTTTTAAAGAAGATAAAGTAAACGCAGGTAAGTTTTGGGTTCCAGTTTATGTCGCTATTATGACATGGGCATTTGCCACTTATCTCACCTTAAAAGGTCTTAAGCAAATATGGCCCAAAATTGTCGATATCCTGCCATTTCTGCCAGATGAGAAGAAGCCCAGTTTTATGATTGCATCTATTATTGGCCTGATTCTCGCGGTAATTGTTTTCTTCGTTGTTAGAAGGAGCGTATCACTGAAACAAAACCTGAAAAACGATAGAGCCAGTATCAATACTTTATTTACCGTTCCGCTCATCTTTGCAGCTGCATTGTTGAGTTTTGCACATGGAGCGAATGATGTCGCGAATGCGATTGGACCACTGGCTGCGATTAGTGATGCGGTCAATACGGGAGGCATTGCTTCGAAGGCGAGCATTCCATTCTGGGTGATGGCCGTTGGCGCACTCGGTATTGTTGTTGGCCTGGCATTATATGGTCCTAAGTTGATTAAAACGGTCGGTTCAGAAATAACAGAACTGGATCAGATGAGGGCTTTTTCGGTCGCTATGGCCGCTGCGGTCACGGTCATTGTGGCCAGTCAGCTTGGGCTGCCGGTAAGTTCTACACATATTGCCATTGGTGGTATCTTCGGTGTGGGTTTCTTACGGGAATATTTACAGGGCCATAAGGAAGTCATTAAACTGGATGAAGAAGAAAGAAGACTGGTGAAAGAAGAAAACAAGCTGGAGCAATTCCGCGAAAATCTTCAGGAATTATTAGATCTGCCTGATGACAAGAAAGATAAAAAAGTTTACAAGCAAATCGGTAAACTTTACGAGATGGTAGAGCATGAAGAAAGAATTCTAGAAGAAGAACAGCGTATTGTTAGTACTTTACAAAGGAAAAAATATGTAAAAAGAGATGCCTTTAAAAAGATTATTATGGCATGGATTATTACAGTTCCTGTTGCCGCAGTTCTTTCCGCGTGTATTTACTACATGATTAGAGGCATGATGCTTTAATCTGGAATTTTTTTCAGCTTTTTTGATACGACCATTTGAATGGAACAGTGTTACCTGTTTTAACAGGTAACACTCCGCTATCCAAATCAAAAGCTTGCACATCATTTTCGTACTCAACCAACTTTTCCGGGTTGAACATTACCGGCTAAAACCGTTTGTTGTTTCGGTTGAATACCATTTTAAAACTCCCTGTCATGCTTCTGATGATGACGGCGGATCCATACTGGAACCTCCGGTCATACGAATTACCCGGCCCACCGTCAAGCCCTGCACAGGGATCGAGAACACTACTACACAGTAGGTCAGCTTCAGTATCAGGCTGCGCGAATAGTCTTCCGACAGCGCCATGGCTACTGAGATACCACCGCGTAAACCATCCCAGGTTAGAACCGAGATGGCACCTTTGGCCTGCGTCTTCACCCGTCCAGGCGAACCGATAATATCCTCGACACTCAGCCGGCGCGTCGACAGCACGATCAGTTGTGATCCCCAAATACGTTGTTCGTTTTTTCTGCAACAGTTCGCGCTAAATTAATCATTTTGAGCGGAGTTTAATTCCGCACCTGGAAAACCCGGAATTGCCGCCGCAAAAACAGTTTCGATATGCTCAGCAAATATAAACTCAATATCTTTAAAAACCTGTTCCGGCAACTCGGTAAGATCCTGTTCATTTTCTTTAGGCAGTATTATGTGCTTGAAACCGGCACGGTGAGCCGCCAGCATTTTTTCTTTGATACCGCCAACCGGCAACACCAGGCCACTGAGAGTAATCTCACCGGTCATTGCAGTATCACTTCTAACCGGTAACCCGGTATAAGCTGAAGCCAGCGCCGTTGCCATAGTAACCCCTGCCGATGGACCATCCTTCGGGGTCGCGCCGGCCGGCACATGAATATGCGCGCCGGATTTACGAATTTGTTCCTTAACAATTCCCAGCGCATCGGCCTGCGACCACAGATAACTCTGTGCAGCTTTGGCTGATTCCTGCATGACGCTGCCGAGCTGCCCGGTAAGTACCAGATCCTTGCCTTCGGGTAATAAAACGGCCTCTACATAGAGTACATCGCCGCCCATTTCAGTCCATGCTAATCCGGCCACAACGCCGGCCGGCATCGATTCACGTCTCGCTTCACGGGTCATATGCGCCGGCCCGAGAAACTCGATGATCATCTCTCTGTTCAGGGTCAGCGATTCCAGCCTGCCATCGGCAACCCGGTTGGCTACCTTACGCGAAATGCGCCCGAGAGCGCGTTCCAGCGAACGTACCCCGGCTTCTCGCGTATAACTCTGAATGATAAAATCGAGCTCGGCATCACCGATCACCAGCTGTTCAGGTTTCAGGCCAGCCTCGCCTAGTCGGCGTCCGATAATGTAACGTTTTGCGATCTCGCGTTTTTCTTCGGCACTATAACCCGACAGTCGCAATACTTCGATGCGGTCCAGCAATGGTGCGGGAATGCTATCCAGCGTATTCGCTGTGGCGACAAAGAATACGCTGGACAGGTCATACGGCAGATCAAGATAGTTATCATTGAACTGATCATTTTGAGATGGGTCGAGGATTTCCATTAATGCAGCTGCCGGATCACCACGATAATCGTGTCCCAGCTTGTCAATTTCATCTAGCATGAGCAGTGGGTTTTTAACACCGGCGCGACGTATGGCACGAATGATGCGCCCCGGCATGGCGCCTACATAGGTGCGACGGTGCCCCCTGAGCTCGGCCTCATCATGCGGCCCGCCAAGGCTCATACGTTCAAAAATCCGACCCAGCGCCCGGGCGATAGACTGGCCGAGTGAAGTCTTACCAACACCTGGAGGACCAACGAAACACAGAATCGGCGCCTTCGCCTGTGGATTGAGCTTCATCACGGCCAGATGTTCGATGATACGTTCCTTGATTTCCTGCAAATCAAAATGATCCTCATCGAGAATATCACGCGCACGCTTAAGGTCGAGGTTGTCTTCCGTCACTTTCTGCCACGGCATGTCCAGCACAAGGTCGACATAACTACGACTGGTCTGGTAATCAGAAGCGTTGGCTGACATGCGCTCCAGCCGTGACAGTTCTTTTTCAACTTCCTTCTTAACCAGTTCGGGTAATGTGACCTCTGCCATGCGGCGGCGCAATTCAGCAACTTCTTCCTGCTCCGGACTGGATTCGCCAAGTTGCGCCTGGATTTCACGTAGTTGTTGACGCAGCATCATCTCGTGCTGCTCAACAGTCATCTTGGATTCCACTGCTTTGGAGATCTGCTTTTGCACCTCTAAAACCTGTACCTCATGCGTGAGAAAGTCCACAACCAGACTTAAGCCTTCCAGTTGTGTATTGGCTGCCAGTAAGTGATTTTGTTTATCGACATCAATAGAGGTCATTGTCGACAACACATAAGCCTGTTGTAATGGCATTTCCAGGTCCGATACCATTTGTTCGAGATCAATCTGCATCTGCGGTGGACCCAGCGACATCATGTGTGCCGCAAGGTCGAGCATGGTGCGGTGCATTGCTTCAACTTCAGTCCCGGTATCAGTAGGCTGCGTCAGGTATTTAACGCGGAACTGAGGGTAAGGTGATGTTTGTACCACTTCAACCCGCTCAATGCGTCGACTACCCTGCAGCATCAAATGTATGGCACCTTCATGCCGTTTCATGTGGCGGATTACGCACAGCGTACCGACTGAATAAAAATCACCCGTCCCGGGTTCATCGACCTCGGTATTACGCTGGGTAAATACAGCAATCTGTTTATCTTCGGTTGCCAGTGCGGCTTCAACGGCTGCCTGTGATGCGGGGCGTCCAGCGGTGATCGGCAACATGATATTGGGAAATGCCACACCATTTTTTAACGGAAAAACAGGAACTGTTAATAACTCTGTATCTGTGGAAACGTTCATCGTGCGTTATCCTTATCTGTAGTTAAATACACCAGTAGCATTCCATTATGGTATTCAGTGCGTACCACACTCATTTCAATAGCTTCGGGTAAAGGGATAATGCGCTTGAACCAGTCATAGGTTATCTCCATCGACAAAAGTGTTTCATTATCTGAAATACACCAGTCACGCCTTTTCCCTTCCACAATCAATTTATCTTTTTGAGTTGAAATTTTCACATCGTGTTCAGCTATGCCGGCCAGCTCAAGTTTCACCAGCAAACCATCAGCACAGCGATAAACATCGACCCTCGGTTGCCAGCCACCGGGCCGATAAAAATCAGATGACTGTTGTTTCATACTCGCCTCGCCTGCAAAGAATTGTCAATAAGTGTTCGAATCACAATCAATCACCTTCATCGTTCGATGTTATTGAATCTGTCACAATTTTAATTGCACAGCTACCGAACTTTCTGCCGTCATAAACAGGCGACCGCGCGAGTTTAGTAAACCCATTCCTGAAGTATGCAGTCGGTGACTACTCAGCGTAATTAAAAAAGTCAAAAGTTATTCACCACTTAGTCACGAAGAAAAACAAATGACCTTAAAAAGGTAACCAGATAAATCTGCTATTATCAAAATTTTGAAAAAACTTATCACTCGATCACCAGCTCCCGGCTCAACAGCTCGCTGACGAGCTTAACCGTCAGCCCGTTATGCTAGATTTATAAAAATGTGCAAATAGCGTGCAAATCATTGAACGCTATAACCCTTGCCTTCCATACAAGCTCGTAAAGCACGATTATAAGACGCACGCTTATCACTCAACTCGATGCTCGAAACATTTGCAGGTGGCTGACTTGGATCATAATTAGTCTGACTAACACCCCACGAATGACAGGCAAAACGATCATCTGCCTGTTGCTGCTCGCTTTGTTTCATTTTAGGATAGAAAAACAGTTTATCAGCCACTACAGATACCGGCTTTTGGTCGATGTCAGCCGGTGGTTCGGTAACAACATAGCCTTTACGATCCGGTTGCCAGACATAATACACATCGTTCGCATAATAGTAGGGAGTACCGCTAATCCATAAGGTCGAATACACGGTCGGCAGTGTTGAAACCACTATGCCGGCAGGTGGTGTTACGATAATATAACGGCTGCCAGACGGTCGATACCAGATACCACCAGAAAAATAGAAATCGTCGTCACGATAATGTATCCGGTGACGGCTGACAGGCAACCTGTCTACCTGATAACCCCGGCGTGGATAACTCTGATTGTGCCGAAAGCGATTGTCTACCTTACAGTGTTCGGCGTTACGGTTTCCCGGCTGATTACATTTACCCCGGTCCGCGTAAACCGCAACAGAGAAAATACCCGATAACAAGGTCACAGTTATGCTGAATTTAAACAATCGATTTAGTCGCATAGTTTTTACTCCAATCACGGTTAATCAAGTTAAGGGAGGGTTTAGCGTACTTTGTAACCACGACCTTCAAGGCAGGCAGTCATAGCTCGTGTGTAATCGTGTGACTGACGCTCAACTTGCGCATATTGCCTGGCATAACTATCATCATTCTGATTTTCAATTTGCTGTGCCTGCTTCTTTTGAGAGGAGTCGGCTGCAGAACCAATTAACGCACCGGTTATCGCACCCAGTACCATCCCCCTGCCAGCTTGTCGAGGACCAGAGAGCATAGATCCGATTACTGCTCCGCCAAACGCCCCTACCGCAGTATTTGCTCCAGATGGCTGCTCGGATACAACATTAACCTGCTGATGTGGCGCAATCGCTGCCTGCCCTGGATCATAGCCGGTTTTTTGAACTGCCCAGATATGACATTCATAACGGTCTCTATCCTGCTGCGTCTGACTTTGGCCATTAAGAGGGTAATAAAAAAGCTGGGTTTGCGGAGGAGGTGTGACTGTACGGGACTCAACGCGATATGCAGGTTGAACACAAGCCGTTACTACCATTCCCGATAGGGCTATAATGATTAAATTTATTGCCCGTGTCAGGTGCAAACTAAATTTTGCGGTGAATAATTCAAACACTGGTCCCTCCGGTTTCAAATAACAGATACAAGTTAGATCAATTATCATCTCATTCGTTAACCAGTAAAGCAATGTGTTAAGTCAACGGCTTTAAAAATAAAATATTTATATTTTCTTTGTGGAATTCTCTAAATAAATTACGGCGTAATTAAGCAATTAGCAGTCAGTCAAACTTAGCATAAATCTACTCGGCAATTAGCGCGCGGTGTAACTACCTGTTGTGATCATCATGCAGGGTGCGCCGTGCGCACCAGAAGCCTCACTTTTTATGCCGATACGCGTCCAGCACCTCTTCCAGCGTATTGAAGTAGGCATGTTTGCCAAATGCCTTGCGCAACGCATGGTGATTCTCCTGCCTGACGTCTTGCGGAATTTGCGCAATCACCAGGCGTATATCCTTTTCTTGCAATATTTGATGAATCGAACGCAGCGTTTTAGTCGCAGTATAATCGATATCATCCACCGCTGAGGCATCCAGACAAAACCAGTGTAACGGGGGTTTTGAGTCATTCACGAGGGCAGTTATTTCCTCCGACAACTGTTGGGCGTTAGCATAGTAGATGCTGTGGGTGAAGCGGTAGATGACTAACCCGGGTAGCGCCTGGGCTTTGTCAGCAACTGGGCGTGCACGTAGAATACCCGACTTGCCTGGCACCAGCAGGGCGTTCTTCGGCTGATAACCACGCCGAGTATGATCGATCAGCGACAGTACGATGGCGAGTATGATGCCGTCTTCCACACCCACGAACACAACCATCAGCAAGGTGATCATCGCCACCCAGAACTCCGATGGACGCTGCTTGAGGATACTGTGCATGCCTTTCAGATCGACCAGTTCGATACCGATTAGAAATACCACTGCCGATAAAACCGCTTCAGGCATAAAAGCCAGTGGTGCTGTAAGAAAAAGCAGAACCAGTAACACAATAAGCGCAGTGAAAATCAGCGATAGCTGGCTACGCCCACCGGCGCTGTCGACCATCTGGGTCTTGGTCGGGCTACCGTTGACGACAAAGGTACCGGACAGGCCGGCGCCTATATTTGCCAGCCCCAGACCGGTGAGATCGATGTTAGCGCTGAAGCGTTCGTTATAGCGTGCGGCATAAGCTCGCGAGGTTGCCGCACTCTGCGCCAGGATGACAACGAACATGGCAAATGCAGTGGGCACCAGTTTTTGCAGAAGTTCCCAGCTCCACTTGACCTCCGGCAGCCCGATATGAGGCAGGCCGCTCGGGACGGCTCCCAGTACATGCATGTGTTTACTGAAATCGAGCGCCCAGCTTAGAATAATTGCACCCACTACTGCAATCAGTGCGCCCGGTATCCTGTGTGAAATTTTTCTCGACGTGACAATAATCAGCAGCACACTGAGCGCAACGGCAAGTGCATAGAAGTTGACCTGCCCGATGCTCTGAACATCTTCCCAGATCTTTGACAGTGTGCCATGACCGCCACCTTTCAGGCCAAGCATGCCGGACACTTCTCCCAGTGCGACCTGGATTCCGACCCCCGACAGGAAACCGATCAGTACCGTTCGCGACATGAAATCCGCCATGAAGCCCAGCCCGATAAAACGCGCCAGAAACAGGAATCCTGCCGCCATCAGGGCAAGAACCCCGGCCAGTGCCAGGTATTCGTCTGAACCGGTAGCAGCAATCCCCACCAGCCCGGCGGCCAGGATGGTTGCGGTAGCTGAATCGGCACCAACCACAAGATGGCGCGATGAACAGAAAATAGCGAACAGAAACATCGGAATGAGCATGGTATACAAGCCGGTAATCACCGGTGTTCCGGCGATCTTGGTGTAACCCATCACCTCGGGTATAGCCAGCGCGGCCAACGTGATGCCGGCAATAATTTCCGCCGGGATCTGACTGCTGTTGATGGGCAGCACTCCCTGGAGGAAAGGAATTCTGAAAAACTCAAACTTGCTTTTTATAGTTGTCATTTTACAGCTCCTCTGAAGCCGGGAAGTCCGATTGCCTCAGTGCTAGCCGAAAGGAACAGGCCAAACACCAGATGATGTCGTCTATCAGGTAAAATCGAACGTCAAACTCCTACTTTGTAAACCATAACTAACTCCAGGCAGCCTTTCTTTAAGTCCTGGCAAGAGTAAAGCATTTCTTTCTATTGAAAATATTTATTTGCTGAATCTCAGGGATATGCAGCTAAAACTTTGATCATACCGAAGGCTGAATGATTCCCTTGATCATATTTGAGTCACAGCCGAGGCTTGCTTGAAGCTAATACGTCTGTTTGCTCGTAATAAATCGATAAGGTATTTTTATTAGTTTATTGCCTGTATCCAGATGCACCACCGATTCCCACTCCATAGTACTTCTGGTGCAAAATGTTAGTGCGCTCTTAGCGCTGTAATGGCCGTTTCCAGTATGCTTTAAATTAACGAAATTAGGTGGCATTTTCATATCGGTGCCATTGATATCAACTGAAACATTATCGACAGTCATACCAGAAATAATTACTTCGAGTGTTAACTGATCACTGATCGGAATCGAACGTGGTTGTATGGCAAAACTTACACTACTCCCATCTGCTAAAATCGTCTCGCAGGGACCTGCACGTAAATCACAGGAAGGATCAAAGGCTAAGCTGACTGGTATTAGGGAATGATTCAGATTCATAAACCATTGCTGATAAATAACCCAGCTTAGGACTAGAAAAAACAGTAGCATAGCTACAATCCAGTTAAGTTTACTGATTTCTTCAAAAGCTTTTTTCATGGCTAATTAACTAACCAGAGCTAAGGTAAATCGCTACGTTGAAAAAAGAAATATCCTGTACCGGCACAGATACTTCCAAAAACTACCGGATATATGACCGCATAGGCAATATAACCAGCCTGCGAGAAGTTATCAAGAATGATATAGGCCGTCGGTCCTAACAGCACCAGTTGCGGGTCAAATAACATCATGGTCGCGGTGCGAAACACCTGCATCGGGTTTGCCAGTGCGATTGCCACTGCTGTTTGCGGAGGCAGGTTCTCCTGGATCATAATTCCCAGCAGGATTAAATCGAGGAACAATAGCAATGTTAACCAGGTAATAAATGCCGCACCCTGAGCAACATCTGATGAACGTGCCAGGGTTGATATCAACATACCAATACCTAAAAAGCACCATGCCAGCGCCATTAATAAAGCAGTATAGTAAATAAAAAGGTTCCAGGGTATTTCCGAATCCTTGATTACACCCCAGATTACCGCACCGAGCATAGCAAGAAAAACAGGCAGAAAGACCACAAAAAAGCGCCCGAAGAAACGCCCCCAGAACCAGGCAGCTAATGATACCGGTAATGACAGCATGTATTCAAAGACGCCGGCCTCTCGATCTCCTGCTACCGAACGCACTGTTGTTATTAATACAAAAATGGGCAGTATGGCCATCGACAGTTGTATGTAGGTCACCAGTAAACGCGATAAACCGGTAAATCCCATAATACGTGATTCGGACAGGCCAAAGGCGAACAACAGCACCACTATGCCCCCAAATACCAGCGAATAAACCATAAACCAGCGTGCGCGCAGAGATTCAATTATGTCAGTATATGCCGTTAACCAGAGATGTTTCATTGTGTGTTTTCCCGTTGTTTTGCCTGCTCTCTGAGACGTTGCTCTAATTGTAATCCATGCACATTGAATCGCTGTTCAACTTCACTGATATGAACTTTTGCACGATCAAAACTCATGCTGCCACTAACAGCTTCAAGTTGAGCCCCCAGACCGTATTCCATTGGTGTGGTTTTCTTCAGTACGTAAGTTGCTGTGGTGGCATCGATCCATTCTTTACTACGATGATCAGCTACCCAGAACTCCGTCCTTCCATCATCTTTCCACGGTTTATCTTCAAGCCACAGGGCTGCACATCCGAAGTCATCAAATTTTTCTACCACAGAACGTTTTTTCCCAGCAGGATAGTAACGAATCTGAGCTGCAAAATGCGGATCGCTCAACACCATGCGACAACGCTCACAGGCATCTCTGTCCCATTTAATCTCTAGCGGACCTGTGTCCGGTTCACCGGAGCAGGCTGTCAGTAAGGTTATAAATATTAGCGATAGTAATCTAGCCAACATTTTCTACACCAGTTTGTTGCTGTTCGCCTGCTTCCTTCATCTGTATGCCGGCCAACAGGGCCGCATAACGTGATAACATACCGAGAAATCGTAACCGATCCGGCCCGGCAACTATGCCTTTCCATGTTGTGCGGTGATCGTCTTCCGTTTTAAAACCCCATTCGGTGAGTGCCCTGGCAAAAGCATCTTCATGGCGAATCATCGAGATACTGCACAGCAACATGCTGGACATATCGACCAGGTCGGCCACTTCGTCATCCAGCACAATTTTCCCCTGATCCATTTCAACAACCCGGTTCACCAGCGATGCTACTTCATCCAGCCGGTGGCTGGAAATCAACATGGCAGAAGTTTTCTGTTTTTCGGCTAATAGTTTAAACAGAATATGCCTGGCTTCCGGATCGAGATTAGCAGCAGGTTCATCCATCACCAGTAATTCACTATCACGCCCGAGAGCGATGGAAATTAACAGTTTCTGTTTCTGCCCACCGGATAATTTGACGAAAGGTTGATGCTTAAATTGAAGCGCATCAAAACCCAGTTGTTTTGCTACATCTATCATGCGTTGCGGATCAGCATTACACAGGCTTGACGCAAACCGGATCAACTGACCCACAGGCATTCTCAGCGGGGGAGGCAATTGCGGTACAAAACCCACTTTGGATAAAACCTGCTGACGAAATTCACGCGGGTTCATGTCATCGATAGTGACACTGCCAGTACAGTTATACTCGCCTAACAGGCAACGAATTAAGGTCGTTTTACCCGCACCGTTTGAACCGACCAGAGCAACACGATGACCACGCTGGATAGTTAAATCTATACCCTTCAGCACTTCATTGCGGCGAAATTTTTTAGTGACGTTTGAAAATTGAATCATGGCGCGGCTAATATAATATCTAATATAGATGCCAACACTAAAGGAATTTATCCAGACCCTTAATCTTGAAATTGAGTGAATCGGTTGGGCAAACATCGACACACATACCACAACGGGTACAGTCTGACGTAATATCCTGATTAACTTCATGAGCACGACCGCGAATAGTTAAATCAAGCACATGCGGTACCAGGCATATTTTCCGACAATCCCCTTCATGATGACAGGCTTCGGCGTTATACACGACACGCACCGGTGAAAACGTACCTACGACAGCATAGGTAACACCAATAGGGCAGACATAACGACACCACGCGCGGCGCGAATAAAACACTTCAAACAATAATAAGACGCCTACCCAGATCATAGCCACTCCGGGACCATACACAATTGCTCGACTGACGATACCAGTGGGTGAAATAGTTTCAAAAACCGTATATCCAGTTAATATAGCTAATAGCGCAAAAATCACAAAAAAAACACTACGGGTTTTACGATGAAAAGCATGGTTTTTAATGAGCTTCCTGTTCACTAACCACAGGTGTAGAAACTCAGCCCACTCTGACAACAGATGATAGGGACAGGCCCAGGAACAGAATGTTCTCCCACCCAGCAATAACCACATAATAAAAACCGTGGTCGTTCCAATCACCAGGTTCAATACCACGTGTTTATACGCCAGCATGACCTGCAATGCTGAATTGAGATCGGCGAAGTGAAAACCCACGAAGCGCGACGCTGTCATCGCACCTTCCAGTAATTGAACATCAAATTTATAAGAAATCAGGAACAGAAAATTGACCAGTATGATGCTGAACCAGCGACGCCTGTGCCATTTTTTAAAAACATGCGTGCCATGCTCCAGCTCCACTGCAGCTAGCGATTCCTTGGTCAATGTACCTCTCTTGCTTAGATAGATATCTTTTAACTCTACCGATTGCTCATTTTTATCAGGACGAGCTGGTTGATTTCCAAAAACCTGGGATAAGGATTCTTTTATGTAATTCATAGCCGCTCTAAGCCCACTCTGTTACTTTATCGATATCTACCACGATGGCAGGATCTCCTTCAACCGGGCAAATCATTTCACACACACCACAACCGACACATCCATCCAGTACTGCTGGTACCATCCTCAAAACACCATCTCCATTGTCAATCTGTTGCATCTCAATCGCATGTTTAGGCGGGCATTCATTACCAAATTGTTCGGCAACCCTGGCCAGTTTTCCTGAACTTTTTGCCTGTTCCAGTTCCTTTTCTTTTTCCACGCACTGCGTAATACGAATTTCTATCGGACACTGACGTACACATAGGTCACACAGTTCAATATCATAAGGATGATCAGCAACGGGTATCGGGTTCCAGCGATCTATTTCGTCATACCTTAACAGACCTTTATAATCTGCTCCCCGGGCTATCCCTTTAACACCCTTGCCCTGCACTGCCAGACAGCTTTTGGGTTTATCTATGCGGGCAAAACCCATGCGCGCATCGGCTGGATAATCTAAATTATGTGTCAAAGCACCGGTAGGACAGGCCAGCACACATTGCAGGCCATCACAGGAAAAATCACAGGCTTGTTCTCTGGCTTCAATATAGGGAATGCCAATGCCCACACCCTCATCAAGTTCTGCCAGTTTGATGGCATTGACCGGGCAGACCTGCACACATTGTCCACACTTGATGCAGGAAGAAAAAAAATCCTGCTCATCGAGTAAATTTTTGAGCGCACCGGGTGGACGTAATCGAGCAGAAGCACCCTGTAATATCGGAATAAACCCGGCGAGGGACAGCGTAACAACACCGGCAGTAAAAACGGCAGAGCGAATAAATTCTCTACGATTGCTTTCACGCTTACTTTTACTTAATACGCGTTTTGGTTTTTTAGTAGTTTCTTTAGAAGTATCAGTCATTTTCAAGCTCACTCACCTTAACCTTTGCAGACATCAGAGGCCTTTCATCTCGCACAAGCATATCCGGTGTACTAAATGGAGCCAGGCGTTCCAGAAAGTCCAGCACGGCCATCACTGGCGTACCCTTCAGGAAACGGGCTGCGGGAATATCCATCCATATTCTGTCGGCATATCCATATAATTCATAGGGCCTATCGCCTATACCATCTTTATCCAGATCGAAACCTTCATAGTCATCCCAGTAATTATCTTTCCATACATTTCGGTTGGCCGTTTTACCACCGGCTACCGAAATCTGCGTCTGGTTGCCTTTAAAGGAATTACGTTCAAATATATTACCCGTCCAGTCATTCAGAAAATCTATACCTATGTTGGTAAACGCAATTACATTGTCATGTATACGATTTGTGGTATCCGGGTCATACGGCGATACATCAATATACAATCCGGTGGCACAATATAAAATCTGGTTATTATATATATCGACATCCGAAGTTTCCTTGAAACCTATACCCATGCCGGTCGGACCATTCGCATAGGCAATATAATTATCATGGACACTGACACTATCGCTATACATCAGAAAAATGCCTACAGAATTATTTTCATAGTGATTTGAATCGACTTCATTGAAGCGCGAATACATAAAATGCAGGGAATAACGGCCACCGCGGGAGTCATTGCGCGAGATGGTATTTTCTGCCGAATACCACACCACCATATCTCGACTGTTTCGAATTACATTATCTTCTATCTTATTATTAAAACTGTACCAGAGTCTTACAGAGTCGCCCCTAACACCCAGATCCACTGGCTTGGAAGAAATTTTATTTCTACGAATTATATTTGAATCAGATTGTTGCAGGTCGACACCAAACAAACTGTTATCGATGACATTATCTTTAATAACATTAAATTTTCCCCGGACCTGAATACCCGAATCAATATCATTATGAGAATTGCCCGAATTGGTAAGATGCAAATTTTTGATAGTTGCTCCATCGGTATCCAGATAAATCACCGAACCTTTTCCACCCGCATCAATAGTTACCTTTCCCTGACCATCAATGGTTAAAGGAAAATCAAGAGTCACTGGACCTGCATAGGTTCCGGGAGGCGGAACCAGTGTTGTGTTGCGCTCTGCAGCATCCACAAGTTCCTGTAAAGACGGGTACTCAACTGCAAAACTTGTTAGCGGCGTAACAAGAAGTACAAAATATACTGCCAGGTATCTGAGCATGAGTAATCTATTATAATTAAAAACATTAACTCACCACAAAGGTAACGAGGAGCGCAAAAGTAAACCATTAAAAAATAAGGTTTTCTTCTGCGTACCTCTGCGTCCTCTGCGGCTAATTTTTTTATCTTTCAGACGACTTAAACTGTTTACGTCGTATAAGAGCAGCAGGCACCAGCACGACAAAAATCAGCAACATCAAAAAGAAACCCGTGTCCGGATAAGAGTGAGTGGTAAACTGTGCGACTTTTCCCTGCCCGAAAACTGTAGGCATAAAGGGTTTTACTGAAAAAGCACCCATATCATTCAGAGTGTGACCATACCACCATAACCAGGCGGAATAATCTATCAGGAAGAACAGCGGTAAAGCCATGGGCACCAGCACCAGTAACCAGTACAGCAGCCCACCATTTTTTCGTGCGCCATAAACCAGCAGGATCATTGCGCCAATCAACCCCCAGAAAACAACCTGTAAGGCAGTTTCCAGCGTTTTAACCATGGGGACTATTTCTTCCTGATTATTAAAGTATCGACCCAGGCTTTTAGCATAATGCCATGACATTACCTGAAATGAACTTCCATCCCAGTCGTCAAGACCACTATCTTTGGCTCGGTCGATTGCATAAGTCTCTTTCAACTGTTTGATTAGTCTTTGCTTATCTCCATCACTGCTAGCTGCGTCACGTTTTTTCTGATTAGCAATTTCAGAAGGTAATATGACTTCCACCCCGGAGTCTTCCAGCGATTTTTTAAGCACCCCGGTGATACCGCCAATCACAAACTCAGGTTCGGCATCTCTCGATTTATCTGTTGCATCCTGGTCTAGTGAAGTTATTAGTGCTTCAACAAAACCTTCATTCTGTAGTTGAAATCCATCTTCGCCATACATAGCGAGGTACATCCATACAGCTATCATCGCAAAACCCACACTCATGATGGTTATGCGGATTTTTGGCCTGGTACACATAAACCCTAACAGCATAACACCCATAAACACGACCAGAAATTGACCGAAGCCTCTTTCTACCGGGCCACCTGCCGCAATCGGGTACATGCCGACATAATGATTAATGGTATCCATTTCATGCACACAGTCGAGCGCTTCATCTTCGGTAATTTCAACCTTATCCTGTTTTTTACAACCATTAAAAACCCCGTTGATATGAAACTGAATTCTTACACCATCCGGAAAAGATTCAGGTGGATAATTTGGTGCCGTCAGGGAAACCCACCAGATAGATGTGTAGAAAATAGCTCCCAATATTGCAATTGCAATGATACTGAGAATACCGACTGTTAAGGTTTGTTTATGCGAGATTTCTGCGTTCATGGGAAGTGGCCTTAAAATAATAAATATTGTGCCTGTTTTAAATAAAATACTCCCGCCGGAGCGGGAGTAATTTTCTACACTACGGTATTAATTATCCCGTTTAATTGTAATCCGGGTTCCTGTAGTTAACAGAAGGAGCAAGATCCTTCGGATTTACCGGTACTCTGGAAACCCAGTTAATGACCATCTTCATATCCTTATCACTAAAACCCTGAATCTGCTTAACCATTTCAGGGTTCGCATTACGGCGCTTACCATCTCTTATCCATTCAAACTGGCGCAACATATAAGCATAATGCTGGCCTTCAATACGCGGATAAAATTTCTCGTGATGGCCTTCTCCGTGATCACCATGACATTTTACACAATTATCTTTATATAATTTTTCGCCCTGTGCAAATTCCGGCGTACCTTTTTCCCACTCTCCCTTACCATTATCAGGGTTCATCGGTAAAGAAGCGATATAAGCGGTTACATCGGCTATAGCCTGTTCATCACCGATTGATTCCGGTAATGCAAAAGGGTACATGGTAGGATTATCACGATTCAGAGCACGGATATCGGCTAACTGCTTGATTAACACTTCTTTCGATTGCCCGGCAAGTTGTGGAAACGTTCCATTTGTCATACCCCAGCCTTCCAGCAGGTGACAGGCAGAACATACCTCATAAACCTCAATTCCATTTTCACGATCCGGAGTTAGCAGCATGGCTTCGGTTTTTTCACCGCCTTCAGCATTCCATTCAACCTTTTCAGCCGCAACAGCAGTGCTGCCCATAGTCAGGCCCAGTACCAGCAAACCAGCCTTAGATAATAATTGGAATTTCATAATTTATACTCTCTGTTGATTCGATAATAAGACCCAACAATTTTTACATAAGAAAATGCTAATATACATGACAAGTATCAAGCCATAGAAATTATATTAGCACTTTCAAAATGACTACTATTGCTGGGATAACCAGGTAGCAATTTCCTTCATCTCCGCTTCATTAACCAGAGACATAATTCCTTTCATCGCAGCAGTCTGGCCATTATTACGGGCACCCGATTTGATATCTTTCATCTGGTTAAAGGCATAATCTGCATTTTGGCCAGCCAGTTTTGGATAAATGGGTATCAATGGAGTTTTTGCATCCTTACCATGACAGGACCAGCAGGTTTTAGACATAAACAAAGCACCGCCATCAGCCTGCACTACAGGACTCATGGAATATGCTATCAATACAGCAGGAATAATTGCTAAAGATTTTGATAATTTCATAATTTCACCTAATTATATGTGTAAATAAGTTTCTGGACGAAACAGGGGGAGCATAATTGCTCCCCCCTGAACTTAAGCTGAATAACCTTACTAGACAAGCTTCCTGGAAAAGCAGGAAACTGTATGCCCAGCTTTACTTAGTTTTCACCTTGACTGCGTCATGCTCTTCCAGGAAGGTTTTAGCACGCAGGCCCATATCAGCTGTTTTCACCTGATACTGCCAATGCTGACCGGCCCACAGTGTAGCATTCTGGTAGTCGCCTTTAGCAGCATAATCTTCAGCCTTCTTTTTAGCTTCATCGGCAAAACCTAACTGATCCGTCGCATCTTCAACCAATGCTACTACTTCAGGGAAGTCTTTGTAGTTATGACTGGTAATGAAACCGACAACCGAATTGATAACAGCCTGAGTATCATCATTGGTTTTAACCTGCTTCATGTAATCCTTTTTTGTATAAGCCTGGCCTTCATCCATTTTTCCAGCTTTAGCTTTATAACCTTTAGGCTTAACTAACAGATAACCTTGCATTTCCAGGTGAAGCGCTGAACAGAACTCTGTGCAGTAGTAAGGAAATACACCCGCTTTTTCTGCTTTGAAAGTAGCCGTAACCGTTTTACCGGGTTCGATAGATAACTGCACATTTTCGCTATATACAGCAAAGCCGTGAGTTTCATCTTCTGCTCTTTCGAGGTTAGTCAGGTGAATAGAAACTGTCTCGCCTTCTTCAACTTCGATAATTTCAGGAGTAATGTGAGAACGGATAACCGTTCCATAGACATGAACCACGCCATCTTTACGTTCAACCTTTTCACGACCAGCGCGAGTTTTCCACGGTGAACGTGTATCGGTACGACTATCCCAGCCGGATTTATAACGCACAGCAGGCTTTAGTTTGTCGGCCTTAATAGCAACCACATAGTGTGGTTCGCCCAGTGGTAAAGGCATATCGTAAAGCAGTGTCATCTTGGCATCACGACCACCACTGATATCAATCAGCTGGTGATTCTGTGGATGTAACGGGCCAACAGGGTTAAAGCGGTCAATCGCCAGCTTATTCAACGCTACCAGATACTTACCATCAGGAGACACTGAATCGCCTTCCATTGTCATTAAGTGGCCAATGTTGTAATGGATATGAATTTGATCCAGTACCTTACCTTCACAGTAATCCCACTTGGTAACCATTGAGTCTACATAGATCGAGGTATAAACCACACATTCTGTAGCATCATACTGAGTATGCAGAGGCCCTAAACCAACCTGAACCTGTGTATGCAGAGCATCTTTCATGGCAATTATTGGAATGCCATAAGGATCTTTACCTTCGAATTTTTTGTTGTCGATAGCTTTCTTGATTTTTTCCCAGCTGTATACCCAGGCATGACTATCGAGTTTACCAGCAACAATAATATGCGTTCCTTTTGGATTCACATCAACGCCATGAGGACTCTTTGGCTCAGGAATAAGGTATAACAAACCTTCTTTAACCGCCTGCTCCATGGTTATCATGTAAGAACCATTCACTTTTTCAACTTTACCGGCAGCTACCAGTTCAGCTGCTTTCTTCCAGTTTGTTACATGCAGGAAATCAGTATCCTTCTGCGAACAACCTGCTTCAAAAGGAGGACGACCTTTTTCAATACCACCAACGTAGCGCTCAGAACAGAAGGAGTTAGTAAAACCCCAGCCATAACTGGCATTTTTACCTGCGTCAGACAAGTCCTGGCTATAAGGAGGCAACTCAAAAGTAAACGTATTAGCTTCATCGATACGCCCTTTTTCATTATCAAATTTCCAGTAAGTCAGGCCACCGCGATATTTGCTATTAAATTCTTCTAGTGGAACAAAGTCTTTACTGATCGGCGCTGCATATTGAGCAGCATCCATAATGTATTCACTATTCGGTGTTACAAAAGCTCCACCATGTGCAGATTTGAAATGAGGATTGGAAACAATTTGCTTGGTTTCAAAGTCATGTAAATCGATGACTGCGATACGTGGATTAGCTTTATCATTAATAAACAGAAATTTACCGTTATATTCACCGGCTGTTTCTGAAAATGCAGGGTGGTGGGTATCGCCAAATTTTAGCTCCCCATCGGTTTTACCCTGATATAACACTTTCTTTGATTCATCATCAAAGCCATAACCCTGCCAGGGTTCAGGTGTAAATACACCAATATATTTCAAAATACGCATGGATGGAATGCCGTAAACGATGACATGTCCACTTTGACCACCCGAAGCAAATGCCAGGTATTCATCACGTCCGCCAGTTGGCGTATAAGTCTTTGCTGCTGCCAGCATATCTTTTTCGGTTAAGCCACGGGCGTCCATGACTTCTTTAAGTGTTTTATCTGCTACAGCAGACGTAGCCAGGCCTAAGCCTAGCCCTACTGTAATCAGCGCAGCACTGAATTTTTTTAATGTTGGATACATTCTCTTCCCCACCTTATTAAATTAGAACAGGAATAGTATTCAAATAAATTCCTGAGAACTTAGGGAGTTTGAGGGTTGCGACAATACGTCGCATTGACATTTATCAACGTAGGAATATTAATTAGAAGTTATTGATATAGATCAAAAAATATCCTTTTAGACTGCACTGGGGTCATATAACTGAACCCTGTTACGACCACTTTTCTTGGCCGCATAACAGGCGGCATCAGCCTTGCCAAGCAATTCGTCAGCAGATTCAATATCACTGGAAAATGGTACTACACCAATACTGACTCCAATATTAAAAATATTGTCTTTCCAGAATAACCTGTAGTCAACCACTGAAGAACGCAACTTATCAGCAACTTTTAAACCCAGGTCTTTAGAGCAGTGCTCAAGTATTACCGCAAATTCATCCCCACCTAGACGGGCAAAGGCATCACGCTGCCTTAATTTACTACCCATTAAAGTCGTTATCTGTCTCAAAAGCTCATCACCCGCAGCATGTCCAGCGCTGTCATTAACCCGCTTAAACCGATCAAGATCCATAAAAAGTACGCAATATTCATTGCCCGTTTCTCTAGCTTTGATAACGGACTGTTCCAGCCTTTTATCAAACTCACGCCGATTCATTAACCCTGTTAAAGCATCATGGCTTGCCTGAAATTCCACTTCATTTGCGTGGGCTCTTGACTGCGAAACATCATGAAAAACCAGTACCGCACCTATTACCAGACCATCATCACTGAGAATAGGAGCCGCACTATCTTCGATCGGTATTACCATGCCCTGGCGATGAATTAGCACTGTATCTTTGTCAAGTCCAACAATCGCTTTTTTATCGAGACATTCAATAACCGGGTCATTTACTTTTTGCCCGGTTTTTTCATTGACAACCATAAATACCTGAGAAATATGTCGACCTATTGCGTCTTTCTCCTGCCAGCCACTGAGTCTTTCAGCAACTGGATTTATTGAATTAATTTCACCATCAATATCGGTAGTAATAACACCGTCACCAATCGAGTTCAATGTCACAATTGCCCGTTCGTGTTCTTCCATTAATTTTTGCTCAGCCATCACCAGTTCAGAAATATCCGAGATTGACACAATGACTTTAATACCATCTGAATGCCCAATTGGACTTAATCCAATTTCAACTGGAAACTCCCGACCATTTTTTTTACGTCCTTTTAAATGACGACCTTTACCCATGAATCTGGTTTTACTATCTTTTTTATATTCTGCGCGGTGCTTGTCATGCAACTGACGAATATTCTCGGGCAGTAAAATATTCATTGGCATATTTAACAATTCTTTTTCATCATAGCCAAAAATATCCGTTGCCCGTTTATTTATTAATTCAATAATTCCCTGTTCATCGATTACCAGCATTCCGTAGGGAGCCGACATAAAAGTATCCAGTAAATCCTGCTCACTTTTTTTCAGTGCCCGGGTACGCTGAAAGACTTTTTGCTCCAGCTCCTCATTTGAACGCTTCAGGTTATTTTCAGCTATAAGCCTGAAATTTTCCTCAATCCATAAGCGCCATAAAAAAATAATGACAATTGTTAACAGGAATAAAAAAGCACCAGCAGTGCTCAGTAATAACTTATTCCTGTAAGTTGAAAACAAGTCTGAATCTGGCATCGCCAGAATACTCCAGCCGGTACCTGGAACCACCTCTTTGTAAAGTACTGCAGCGAACGATTTATCGTTTAATAGCTTACCGTGCCAGGCACTTTGAAATACACCTTGAGCACTTAACTCAATTTTTCCCGCTTCACTATTATTGACAACCAGCAAAGATTGTCCGGGAATTTGCGCATTTTTTAATAGTTCAAGTAATGTATTTACCTTGAAGCTGACAAAAAATATTGGACTATTTTGACTCTTTCCAGCGCTAACCATCACATCGTAGTGGCTGTCTTCCAGGTTATGTCCATGCAAAACTACCGTTCTACTAAAATCTTCTGGCGAATGAGAAAAGTACTGAAGTGCGGCCCTGCATTGCGGCCCGAGCTTTAATACTTTCTGCTCTAATATGGGATCTCCCGTAAAATCTGTTATCAGATAACTAAAATTTCCTGGCAGCCTGTTTTCCACAGCATTTTTTAAAATCGCCAGATTATCTTCATCAAACGGAGAATTAGTAATATCGATTAATAATTGTTTATGCTTTTTTACCAGAGCTGTTACTGACTGACGTTGCAGAGATACCAGTTGTCTCAGATTATGCACAGCTCCCTTAACCGTCGCTGTAGCCAGATCTAACTGGGTTTTATAAAAACTGGAAGTTTCAAAATGAACAAACCAGCCGAGCATAATCACCGTTAAAAACAGTAACAAAAGGGAATAAACAGCGGTAAACATAAAGCGCTGAAAAATTCCTTGCTTAAGTCTACGCAACTTTGTGAATAGCCTGTTTATCAATTTTAATCTCAATGGATAAACCCGATAGAAAGCAAAGGTAAACCCTGGTTAATAGCACTGGATGCTTATTGATATTAGTCAGCTAGCTGATTTTTTGCGCTAACTCGCTACGACTGTTTTGTTAATTATTTACACTTAAGTGTAGTCGAAAGTTAAAGAAATCATAGAATAACATTAACACGATCCGTGTTTTTCTACAGAGCTCATCCAGTAGGCAAGACAGTAATGCCTTTTCTTTTCAGGTAAACGGGCAATCCTCTCAACCTCTGTATAAAACAACTTATAATCACCATGCGTATTTTTTAATATATTTCTAAATGCAGGGACACTCGAATGATAAGTAGACACTGATGCAAGTTTCGCATTATTCAAGGTACCCTGAAACCAGTATTTAAATCCGTCTGCTACTTCAAAGCTGGATGAGAGCTGCACATAGTCCTGCTTTAATCTGCTTAATATCTTCTGCTTTAGCTGTCTTTTCTCACCCTGATTGAGTTCCTCCTTATACAACTTGCTTAACTGGTTTCGAGTTTCTTCTATCAGCTGAATAACAAGCTGTCGATTTATCAGGTACTCTCTATAACGATCTGCCCGGCTAAACTGACCTTTTTCGAGCAACCACTTTTCCACCGCTGTTTGTTGTACCGCCATGGCAAATGATTCATTAAACTGTGAGTCATTATCAATATACAGCCGTTGATGGGCCAACTCATGAAAAATCAGGCCGGCAAGGCGATAATCAGGCCAGTTAATAAAAGTATTTAATACCGGATCATCAAACCAGCCCAGGGTGGAATAGGCAGGGATATTGGCGACATAAACATCTTTACCCTCAAGCTCCAGTTTGGATTTAAATTTTTTCAGGAGATCTTCATCAAAGTACCCTCTATAACCGGCACAACCAGCGATCGGATAACACCAATGTTGAAGACGCGTAGAGAACTCAGCTGTGGCAAACAGGTTTTTTAGTACATAAGCACGGCCAACATCAGCATACTGTGTGTAACTATCTGACTCAGGTAACTGTAATTGCTGAAAGGCAAACTGGCGGATACTTTCAACCAGCTTTAACTTTTCCCGTAATTCGTTGCGCGTAGAGTCGTCTTCAAGTAAATCATCAATATCACGGGTTTTTGACATTACCGAAAACTGACCTTCGACACTGTGCAGGTAATATGACAGGTCAGCACAGGCGGAAGTGAGCAAAATCATTAGCAATAATGAAATTTTTACAGTGCTGTCCATCTAGCCGGGTTTTATTTTATCAGGAGTAACTTTATATCCTGAATCGAAACCTGTTAAAAGGGGATAGAGGCAGAAATACTGTATCCTCTATCAAGACTATTATCAGTTAAACCCATTTTCATCGCTAAAGTTAACTCAACATCATTATTTAACTGTGTGGAATAATTGAAGGTAAGCGCAGCATAATCATCGACTCCGTCAATCACTGCCTGCTGAAAATCATAGCCTACACCCAGTGATGAATTTTTATTCAACTTATAGCCGCTGCCCACGGAAAAGAATAATGTATTATTAAAATCTGTATCGGCAGTACCCCCGGTTAACTGATACCCGACAGTTAGTGCTGGAGACCACAGGCCTAATTTTGAGCTGGTTTTTAGCTTGATAGTGTAATCATTCTCTCCCTTTCCCAGCAATTTGTCCTCGTCTGCTGTTGCCAGTATTACGGTTGCAGTCAACTCATAAAATACGCCATCCTTTTGCTCGGGGAAAAAAGCACGAGACAGGGATAACTTGCTGTCACCCATTCCGGAGCGTGTCACAGATTTTGAAGTTGTCGTTGCTGCACTACCCGATCCTGAACCCTGTCCAAAAAGCTGTCCATTCGAACCGGGAATAACCGTTGCTGAGCCGGTTACTGACACATAGGATATTTCTGCACCGAAGCTCCAGACATCGGTATAGTATTTAAGCAAAACAGGCACAATAGTGACATCAGTATCCGAGTCACCACCATAGTCCCCGCTTTCAACCTGGTAAGCCAGGTCAAGCACAAATTGATTTGCCAGTAGAGAAGTATTCACGCTCAATAATAAAAAGAACACAATATTTTTTTGCAGTTTGCACCACTTTTTTTTATTCACTGAAATTTCCCTCATTCTCATTATTAAAACAAATAGTTGCTGGCAGCTATTTTACCCGCTTATCTTATTTAAAGATCCTGAAATGACCAATGACATGAATCACCCGTCATTAAAATTTATATTAATTGACCCCATAACTGTTAATTACTCAAATAATACAGAATATGTTAGTCTTTTAATTCATCATATAACTAATTATGATTCTCATTAAATAAATAACTAATTAACTATAACAATGGAACAAATCGATTTAGCCAGCCATCAGGATATTACCGACTTCTCGGATGAAGAACAGGTATCAGTCAATAAGGTCAATCACCAGTTTCAACAGGAAAGCAGGCTTAAAGGTATCGTACGTGAATTTACTATTTTCAATGACGTTCAGTGTTACCAGAGAGTTATCAGGAAGCACGGTGGAAAACATAAATTTCGCATTAACCTGACTTATCTGGATGTCAAATCTGAACGTGATTTCATTTTAGCAGATAGCTGGTTAATTACCGCTGCAATCAGTGCTGTTTTCAGTTTTTTAATCGTCTACGCAGGCTGGTTCAGTCAGCTAAAATTTAGTCAATCCATGCTCACTCTGATGGCAATTACCAGTGTGTCATTCTGTTGCATTGCTTTTTTAATCGCGCTGCTGCGCACCAATGATCGTATTGTTTTTTTCAGTCGCCATGGTCACGCACCTATACTTGAATTTATCAATAAAAATCCTGATTCTCAGACCTTTCAGGAATTCAAGGATACCTTGCAAAAACAAATTTTGCAGGCCCGTAAAAATTCCGGGTTAAGTGCTACCGATCAATTAAAACTTGAGCTTAAGGAATTACGCCGCCTGAAAGATGAAACTGTTATTTCTGAAGCTTTATACGAAAAAGCAAAAAAGAGAATACTAAAAAACAGGGCTTTTACATCCTAGCAGGCTGCCGGATCTAGATGATCCATAGCAACGGAATGGTATTTTGTATCCTAGGAGCCTGTCGAACTTAGGTGATCGTAGCGAGGGAAAGGCATTTTTAGTCAGATTTATCGATAATTTGAGGCGAATAGTGAGCCTATTTAACGAAAATTATCGGGAAATCTGGCAAAAGTGCCTTTCACGCAGTAGATTAACCCTAAGTCCGACAGACTCCTAGGGGCATGCCAAGTTAAATTTATCCTGAGTCCACCATCTTCCCAGGTCCGATAAACTCCTAAATCAGCAATATAACTCATGTCGATTAAACACCCCCTCACTTTACTGCTTACTTTACTGTTTTCGGCGTTAATCTGTAACGCGGGATTAGCCGCTCAACCGATAATCAACTATGCCAGTCTCGCTCAGCCGGTATGGTCTCAACATGGCATGGTGTCATCACAACAGGCAATTGCCACCCGGGTAGGCGTTAACATTTTACAGCAGGGTGGCAATGCTATTGATGCAGCAGTTGCTGTCGGGTTTACATTGGCAGTCACCTTACCGCGTGCCGGTAACCTCGGCGGTGGCGGGTTTATGCTGGTTCACCTGGCTGATAAAAAACAGACTGTAGCGATTGATTATCGCGAAATGGCGCCGTTCAACGCTTATCGCGAAATGTATCTGAATGAAGATGGTAGCGTCGATAAAAACAGGTCACGCTTTCATGGTCTTGCGGTCGGTGTTCCTGGAACCGTAAAAGGCCTGGTTGAAGCCTTACAAAATTACGGCAATATGTCATTACAACAGGTTTTACAACCCGCTATTGAACTCGCCACAACCGGCTTTCAGGTAGATCGCGACCTGGCCAGCTCATTACAGCAATCTACCGAACGTCTAACTCGCTGGCCGGCCACTGCAAAAGTTTTTTTTCATGAAGATAGTTCCGGTTATCAAACTGGAGAAATATTAAAACAGCCTGATCTGGCTCGCACACTTAAAAATATCGCTGAACACGGTCAAACTGCATTTTACCAGGGCGACATCGCGCAAAAAATAGTCAATGCAGTGAACGAAGCAGGCGGCAATATGCAACTTGAAGACATGCGGGACTATCAGGTTAAATTTCGTCAACCTGTCAACGGAACCTACAGGGGTTATAAAATTCAATCCATGCCGCCGCCATCTTCCGGTGGCACTCATATAATTCAAATTTTAAATATTATGGAGCAACAGGATATGACTGCTAGCGGTCATAATAGTGCTCAAAGCATGCATACAATGGCCGAAGCCATGCGTCGGGCTTATGCTGATCGCAGTGAATACCTGGGAGACCCGGATTTCGTTAATGTTCCGCTTAAACGGCTCACAGATAAACAATATGCCCGCCAGTTGTACCAGCAGATTAATCCCGACCAGGCCAGTATCAGTAAGGATATAAAAGGCGGACTGGAAAATTACCCGGAAAGTCCACAAACCACTCATTTTTCAGTTGTGGATCGCTGGGGTAATGCGGTTGCTAATACCTACACCTTAAACTTTAGTTATGGTTCAGGCATTCTGGCCGAAGGAACAGGAGTATTACTCAATAACGAAATGGATGATTTCAGTGCGAAACCCGGTGTTGCCAATGCCTATGGCCTGATCGGCGGTGATGCCAATGCCATCGAGGCTCGTAAAAGACCACTAAGCTCGATGAGCCCGACCATCGCATTCAAACCCGGCAGTGATGAAGTATTTTTAGTCACCGGCAGTCCCGGCGGATCGCGTATTATTACCACTACATTACAGATCATCAGTAATGTGATTGATCATCATATGAATATTGCCGAAGCGACGCTGGCGTCACGTTTTCATCACCAGTGGTTACCGGATAAAATCACTCTGGAAAAAGGCTTTAGTACCGATACGATCCGGTTACTTCAACAGAAAGGACATCAGATCGATGCCAGCAGCTGGGCAATGGGCAGCACTCAATCAATTCTAAAAGTTGATGATGGCTGGACAGGTGCATCGGACCAAAGACAGTCTGGAACTTTAACTGCCGGGTACTAAAATAAAACATTGTATGGTAATAAGTTTGGCGGATTCAACTCTGAAGTGCAACGCAGTTAATTCCAGATCTAGCGAACGA
>ERZ890953.26-NODE-26-length-81283-cov-7.085882_pt1 | contig 81283 bp, 75 predicted proteins | sample MGYA00521264_ERZ890953 | MGnify/ENA primary metagenome ERZ890953 (study PRJEB32303, sample SAMEA104408629) | aquatic metagenome | biome: Brackish water; feature: Chemocline; material: water | place: Baltic Sea | collected 2014-10-26T21:54:00 | depth 200 m ...
CGTCGGCATCGCTGTCGGCGTCGGCGTCGGTGTCGGCGTCGGTGTCGGCGTCGGCGTCGGTGTCGGCGTCGGTGTCGGCGTCGGTGTCGGTGTCACCCTCGACCGGAGCGGTGTCGTCCTTGTCCCCACAGGCGGTGCTGAGGGTCAGGGCGAGCAGAGAGATGATCAGCGGGCGAGCGGTCATGGTGAGCCTCCTTGGTGGGAGGCATCATAGCAGGCTCTAGCGGAACGCTCCGCCCAGGCCGAGCACCAGAGGCTGGTACTTGTCCCTGACGTTGAGCTGCCCATCTTCGCCGGGCAGGTCGATGCGGATGTTGCGCGCTTCGAAGGCGTAGGAGAGGAAAGCCAGCATCCCTGGCTTGATCTCGAAGCCCAGCTGCAGGCGGGGCGCGAGGACCTGCGGCAGCGCATGCAGGCCCCAGGTGCCGGAGGCGTCGGCTTCTACGAAGAAGCGGCCCGCTTCGGCGCCGATGCCGCCACCGAGGCGCAACCCGGTGAGGGAGTGGGCGCTGAGTTCCACCGAGGTGCGGGTCTCGTCGCCATAGGCGAAGGCCAGCGCCTTGGTGTGGTTCACGCCGCCCATGGCGTACCAGTAGGCGGGAGAGCTGCCCAGGTAGCTGTAGTAGCGGGCACCCAGGCGGGCCTGGAAGCCGGTGTTGTCGTACTCGTCACCAGCGACCTCGACCGTCTCGAGCCAGGCGGAGGCCTCGAGCTCGAGCATGACGGGTAGCTGCCCGAGCTTCACCCAGCCGCCGCCGAGCACCGAGGGGGCACCGCCGAACTGGCCCTTGAGGAAGTTGCCGTTGACGTAGGAGGCCGTGGCCGGGGTGGTGCCCTCGCCGGTGCCTTCCATGGCGTAGTCGTGGGCCAGCAGGGAGAGTCCGCCATAGATGCGGGCGATGGCGGGACCACCGATCTGCCCGGGTGTGCCTGCTGGACGAGGGGCGCGGCCGCCAGCAGCGGGGCCTGGGCCAGGCTGTGCGCCACCCGCCACGGCAGGCTGTGCGCCCGCCTGAGCCAGGGTGGGCAGGAGCAGCGGGCTGGTGATCTCACCCGCCTTGGCGGTGAGGGTGATGGGGCCGTCTTGGCCCGGGGGCAGCTGGACGGGCACGTTGTAGGAGCCGTCTCCGTTGTCGGTGAGGGAGCCCACGGTGCCCAGGCTGGCGTTGAGCTGGAGCTTCAGGCCCGGCAGGGGCATGCCCGTCGCGTCCGAGACGCGCACGGTGACCAGGATGGCGGCGCCGGGGGTGGTGAACGGCGGCACCGTGACCACTTGGACCATGGCTGGGGGGCCGGCGGAGGGCGCAGCGCCCTCCTTGCCAACGCCCAGGGTGGAGACGGCAGAGCGCCACAGGGCGAGCGCCTGCAGCTGCTCGGTGTCGCCACCAGGCTGTACGGGAGGGGCGAGCTGGCCCTGGGCGACCTGGAACACGGGGGTCTCAGCCACCAGGCCTGCGGCCTCGGCGCGCAGGGTGATCAGCCCGGGGGTGGCTCCCGCCGCGAGGTCGGCCATGATCAGGCCCTGGTCGTTGGTCTTGGTGTTGGCGGGGAGGGCCCCGTCGCCCCGGGGCACGGCGAGCTTGATGTCGACATTGGGCACCGGCAGGCCGTAGCGATCCAGGGCCGCGATGGTGACGGGCAGGGTGGCGCCCGCACCCACGGGGATCGCGGAGTGCCGGGGCCAGACGAGCAGGCGGTAGGGGGGCAGGCCTGAGGCCTTCAGGGGCGGCACACCCAGCACCGAGACCGCATCCACGCCGCTGTTCAGGCGCCAGCTGCCCGTGTAGGTGCCGTCGTTGTTGTCCTTCATACGGGAGCGCACCGTGGCGCCCTGGACGTCGAGCTGCGGCATACGCCCAGCGATGCTGGCGCCGCCGGAGTCCTGGACTCGCGCGGTGATGGTGAAGTCCCGTGTACCCGCGGGCAGCTCTGCCGGGTCAGCCGTGAGGGCCAGGCGGGTCATGGGGGGCAGCAGCTCGAGCTTGGCGGTGACGGTGGCTCCATCCAGGCCCGCGGTGAAGGTGACCTCGCCGGGGTCGGAGGGAGGCGTGAACATGGCCACGTAGACGCCGGGCACGGAGGAGGTCTCCACCGTACCGAGCTGCCCGACCGAGGCATGGATGGTGGGGATGCTGGCGCGCAGGGGCTGGCCCGTGAGGTCCGTGGCCACCACCCGGACGGGCAGGGTGGCGTGGACCGGGTCGGCCGGGATGCCAGCGGGAGTGGGCAAGAAGCCGATGCGACCGTACTCGGGCTGGGGCAGGTCGATCTGCAGGTTGCTGCTTTCACCGGTGGAGGTGACGGCCTGGACGCTGCCGGTGGGCTGGCGAGGATCCAGCTCGACGTCGAAGGCCACGGTGCCAGCGGGGGACGCCTGCAGGGGGCCGTACTGTTTGTCGCCCACGGTGAGGATGGTGTTGGCGTCGGGCTGTACGCTGACGGACACGGACTGCTTGACCTGGATGGGCAGCGCAGCCCAGCCGAAGATCAGGTCGGGCGCGGCGGCGTCGGCCGCGGTGATGATCACCGTGCGGGGGCCATCCACGGTGGCTGGTGGGGTGTAGCGGGCGACCCAGGTGCCGTCTCCGGCAGGCATCGCGGCACCGATGGCGCCGGCGGACGCGGTGAGCAGGAAGCGCCTGGCCTCACCGGCCTGGGGGGTGTCACCCGAAGGCGTGACGCGCACGAGGGCGGAGTCGCCGCCCGCTAGCAGCGCCGGGGGGTCGAAGTTCAGCTGCAGGTCGCCGACATAGGGCGGCACCAGGCTCAGCTCGAAGCGGTCCTCGGCGGCGCTCCCGCCCTTTCGGCTCAGGGTGAAGCCCACGTCCTTGGGCTTTGTGACCCTGGGGGGCGTGTAGCCGAAGCTGATGAGCCCATCAGTGGCCACCGTGATCTGGCCCGCGCGGCCTTCGTCGGGCTTGAGCTTGAAGCGCTCCCCCGGGACCCCGTCGGGAAGGTACAGCTGCACCGTGGTTGTGGTACGGCCGTCTCCGAGCGCCGGGCCCGAGGGGACCACGACGGTCTCGGCCTGGAGGGGCGGTGCGACACTGAGGAAAGCGGCGAGGCAGGCGAGCACTTGGAGCAGGCGCGGCACGGAGGCTCCCACGGGCGGAGGTCGAGGTTCCAGCTGGATCGGGCCGAAGGGTTCGGCGCGAACTCATCCTCCATGCACCTAGCGCATTCCTCGCGCAGCGACCCCATCCGCGCGGTCAAGCGACGGTAAGGGATGGCGACCCAGCCGACAGGCTAGGGCAGGACGGACTCGATGTCCTCGACGCTGATGTCCGAGGCGTACTCGCCCGAGGCCACGATCTTGCCACCCGCATCCACCAGCAAGATCTCTGCGCCCGCATAGTACGCGGCGTTGTACAGGGAGCTGTCGCTGTCGTCGAGCCAAGGGAAGGCGTTCCCGGTGGAGTCGCCCAGCGCCCCAAGGTCCGAGCTGACCGCGGCGATGACCAGGAAGAGACCCTGCTCGCTGTACTGGTTGAAGTAACTACGCGCACCCTGCGCGTCTCCGCAGAGGCCTCACGACTCCGAGAAGTATGTGAGCAGGTAGGGGCCTTCGCAGAAGTCGTGGATCTTGACGATGTCGCCGTACTGGTCTGCGTGGGAAGTGTTGTTCACCACGAAGCCATCGCTCCAGCCGGTGCCGTCGATGGAGTGCCGGCAGGCGCCGATGGGCCAGCCCCCGGCGTAGGGGTGGTCTTCGGGATCGAGGGGGTCGGTGAAGGAGCTGGTCTCGGCCCCATCCAGCCACCCGTCGGCGTCGCTGTCGGGGATGGCGGGATCGGTCCCGAAGTCGAACTCCTCGTCGTCCAGCAGGCCGTCGCGATCGCTGTCGAAGGGCAGATCGACCGTGGGGACGGCGCAGCCGACGAGCAAGAGGCAGGGAAGCAGCAGCTTCTTCATGCGGACCCTCCGAGGTGGCGCCAAGGACACACGTCGCCCGAGGCGGCGCTTGCTATGGATTGTTGCACGAAGCGTCGCTGTCGGCAATCTCCGGCTTGTCACGCACGAGCAAAGAGCCCAGAGAGATTCCCTCTCGCCACAAGGCGATCAGGCCCAGCACGGTGACCGGCAGGAAGCTCACGCCCCAGAGCACCACCGCGAAGCCCTTCGCGGGGCTCACGCCGAGCCCCCACAGCACCAGGGTCTTCTCGATGGCCATGTGGAAGACCCCCACGAAGCCGGGGGCCTGGGGCAGCACGACGGTGAGCGCCAGCGCGACGGCGGTGAAGGCGGAGGCGCCAAAGGGCAGCGGGATGTCGAAGGCCTGGAACAGGATGTAGATGGACAGGGCGCCGTTGAACCACAGCACCAGGGAGACGCCGATGGCGGCGGCGATGTCGCGGGGGCGCGCCATGACGGCCAGGCCGTCCATCAGCCCGCCCAGCAGGCGGGTGACCACGGCGGCGGGCCCGTGGGGCAGCCGCTGGGCCAGGGCCGTCAGCCGAGGCTGGAACCAGGCCTTGTTCCGCGCGACGAAGAACAGGGTGATCATCCCGAACATGCCCGCGCCGCCCAGCAACAGGCCATAGCGGCGGAGGTTCTCCACCAGCACGCCCTCGGGCCCCTGCACCGGGGGCAGCAGGGCCAAGGCCAGCAGCAGCACGAAGAGCAACCCCACCAGGTCGAACACCCGCTCCACCACGTTGGTGGTGATGATGGGCGTGATGGGTACGCCCGTGCGTCGATGGGCCACGAGGGGGCGAGCCAGATCGCCGGCGCGCGCAGGGAGCAGGGTGTTGACCGCGCCGCCGATGAGGGTGGCCGAGAGCAGGGCCCCGAAGGTGGCATTGGGAGCCACCGGCTTGAGCAGGATGCGCCAGCGGATGGCGCGCAGCACGAACTCACCCATGAGCACCAGCGCGGACAGCGCCACCCAGCCCATCCGCACCTTGGCCAAGGCATCCAGGAAGGCCGGCCACTCGGTAGTGTAGAGGAACCAGCCCAGGAGCGCGGCCCCCAGGGCCATGCCCAAGACAAAGCGTTTGGAGAGGTGCTTCAACCCGTTTCGTGCTCCCTCGGCGCGACGCCGAAGGGCCTTCTACCCGAATTGACAGGGTGGTGCTCTCGGGACAAGACCCTCACGGAACCACCATCCCCATCGGGTAAGGAACGCCACCATGGATTTCGACTGGATGAACGCCGAGCTGAACCAGGCCATCCACCAGCGCAACGCCGAGCGCGGCATGGTCCAGGCCATCGCCGACCTCCGCCTCCAGGCCGGGTTGCTGCGACGCCTGGGCTTCGACGCCACCTACGCCACGCACCGCTTGCTCGGTGATCACCGCTGGACCCGGGAGCTGATCCCTGGCCCCGCGCCCCTCACCGAGGACCAGATCCGGCAAGCCGTGGTCGACGCCTACGCCAGGTAGTCTTCGCCAGCCGGGGCCGCGTCAGGTGCGGAAGTAGCGCGCCCGCGGGTGGTGCAGTACCACCGCCGTGGTGGTGAGCGTGGGCCGCAGCTGGAAGGTCTCGGTGAGGCTCACGCCGATGCGATCGGCGCCCAGGGCCTGCAGCACCTGCCGCTGGTCCGACAGCAGGGGCACCGCGGGGTAGCCAAAGGCGTAGCGCCGGCCACGGTAGTGACCGCGGATGAGCTGGGCGGGATCGGGGTCGTCCAGGTGGCCGATGCCAAGCTCGGCGCGCAGGTGGCGGTGGGTCCAGGCCGCCAGGGCCTCGGCCAGCTCGGTCGCCAGGCCGTGCAGCAGCAAGTAGTCGCGGTACTTGCCCTGGCGGTAGTGATCGCGCACCGCGCTGACCATGGCGTCGCCTACGGTCACGACCATCAAGCCGGCCACGTCGGGGGGCTCTCCCTGAGGGGGGAACCAGCCGCTGAGGCCGGCGATCTCCTTGCCCCGTGGGGCGGTGAGCCGGATCTCCCCGCCATCGGGGGCTCCGAGGATCAACTCGCCCTCCGCGCCGTGGCAGGGGAACCAGCCGTAGATGCCCGCGGGCTTGGCCCAGCCGTGATCGCGCACCCGGTCCACCAGCTCGCGGTACAGGGGGTCCAGCGTAGTTCGCACCTCATCCTGCCAGGCGTCGCTACCCCGTCGGTTGCCGCGGAAGCCCCAGCGGGAGCGGTACAGGGTGGTCCTGTCCACCAGCTCCAGCAGCGCGTCCAGGTCAGGGGTGTCCAGCACGCGGGCGCCGTGGAAGGGCAGGGGCAGGACCTCGTGCGCGCTCCACTCCGCGGGCGCGGGCTCGTCGAGCTGCTCTTCGCCAAGGGGGGCGTCGGTGTCCGGCTTCAGGGGGGCTGGGCTGGGAGGAGGCGCCTCGAGGGGCCGAGACCAGCGTGAGGGCAGGCCTGCCTGGCGGGCCTGCTCGAGCTCGTCCATGAAGGACAGGCCGTCGAACGCGTTGGCGCCGTAGGCCACCGGCTGGCCGTAGGCGTTGGTGCAGTCCTGCTCCACGAAGCGCTTGTTGAGCGCGGCCCCGCCGAGGATCACCGGTGTGTGGATCCCCTGGCGGCGGAGCTCGATCAGGTCGTCGTGCATCACCGCGGTGGAGCGCACCAGCAGGCCGCTGAGGCCGACGGCGTCGGGCTCGTGCTCACGAATGGCCGCCAGGATGTTCGCGACGGGCTGGCGAATGCCCAGGTCGATGACCCGGAAGCCGTTGTTGGTCAGCAGGATCTCGACCAGGTTCTTGCCGATGTCGTGCACGTCACCACGGACCGTGGCCAGGACCATGGTGCCCCGGTGACTGTGGCTGCCGCGCTCCATGTGGGGCTCGAGCCACGCCACGGCCGCCTTGACCACCTCGGCGCTCTGCAACACGAAGGGCAGCTGGGTGCGTCCGGCTGCGAAGTGGTCACCGACGACGCGCATCCCTGTGAGCAGGATGTCGTTGATGATGTCCAGGGGGTCGAGCCCCGCGAGGGCTGAGGCCAGGTCGTCCTCGAGGCCGTCGCGTAGGCCCTGGACCACCCGGCGCTCCAGGCGCTGCTCCACGGTCTCGTCGAGGGGAGGGGGCTCGGCGCCGCCGAACCTGTCTTCCCCGGTCAGCTCGGCTCCCAGCTCCAGGAAGCGCTGCAGGGGATCGTAGTCAGGCCGTCGGCGATCGAAGATGAGGTCTTCGGCCACCTGCCGCAGCTCGTCGGGGATGGAGAAGAGGGGCAGGACGCCGCGGGCATGGACGATGGCGGCGGTGAGTCCAGCTTCCCGGGCGTGGTGCAGGAACACGGAGCTCAGGATCGGTCGCAGGGTGTGGGTCAGCCCGAAGGAGACATTGGAGATGCCGAGCACGATGCCGATGTCCGGGAACCGCTGCCGGATCAGCCGGATTCCCTCGAGGGTGCCCACCGCGAGCTTGCGGTCCTCTTCCTGGCCGGTACACACGGTGAAGGTGAGGGGGTCGATGAGGAGCGAGGAGATCTCCAGGCCGTGGCGCTCCACAGCGATCTCCACCAGCCGCTCGGTGACGGCCAGCTTGCGCTCGGGGGAGCGCGCCATGCCCTCTTCGTCGATGGCCAGGGCGATCAGGGCGGCGCCGTGGTCGCGAGCCATGCTGCAGATGAGGTCCGCGCGGGGCTCGCCCTCTTCGAGGTTGACCGAGTTGATCACCGAGCGCCCGCCCAGCAGCTCCAGGGCCGCCCGGATGACCTCGGGGTCGGTGGAGTCGATGACCAGGGGCGCCTTGACCTGTGTGCGCATCCGCGAGACCACCTCGACCATGTCCCGCAGCTCGTCCCGTCCCACTACGGCGGTGCAGAGGTCCAGGGCGTGAGAACCTCGGTTCACCTGGAGCCTCCCCAGCTCCACCACCCGGTTCCAGTTGTCGGCCATCAACGCCTTGCGGCAGGCGGCCGAGCCGTTGGCGTTGGCCCGCTCGCCGATGGCGAGGATGTCGGCGTCCTGGCGCAGGGGCACCGCGCCGTACAGCGAAGAGATCGAGGGCTCACGCTGGGGCTGGCGCGCCTTGGGCCGCAGCGCGGCCACACGCGCTGCCAGGGCCCGGATGTGGTCCGGGCTGGTGCCGCAGCAGCCGCCGACGATGCCGACACCGTCCTCCTCCACGAAGCGGGCGACCCAGGTGGCGAACTCGTCGGGGCCCAGGGGGTAGGCGGCCTTGCCGCCCACCAGCTCGGGCAGGCCAGCGTTGGGCAGGACGCTCACGGGCAGGTGCGTGTGCTTGCACAGGTAGGAGACCCAGGGTGCCATCTGCTGCGGCCCTGTGGCGCAGTTCAGGCCGATGGCGGCCAGGCCCATGGGCTCGAGGGCGGTCAGTGCCGCGGCGATGTCGGTGCCCACCAGCATTGTGCCCGTGGTCTCGATGGTGACCTGCGCCATCACAGGCACGGCAGAGCCGAGCTCGCGCTGCGCTGCCCGGATGCCGGAGATTCCGGCCTTGAGCTGCAGTACGTCCTGGGCGGTCTCGAGCAGCAGCACGTCCACGCCACCCTGGATCAGGCCCAGGGCTTGCAGCCGATAGGACGCCTCGAGCTGGGCCCAGCTCACCTGGCCCAGGCTGGGCAGGCGCGTACCCGGCCCCATGCTGCCCGCGACGAAGCGCGGGCGGCCCGGGGTGTCCAAGGCCTGGCAAGCCTGGCGGGCGATGGTGGCGGCGGCCTGGTTCAGCTCGACGGTGCGCGCGGCCAGATCGAACTCCTGCAGGAGCAGGGGGTTGCAGCCGAAGGTGTTGGTCTCGACGACGTCGGCCCCGGCCTCGAGGTAGGCCGCGTGGATGCTGCGGACCGCGTCGGGATTGGTGGCGTTGAGCAGCTCCGGGCACTGCTCCAGCGCGGCCTGGTCCTCAGGAGACAGGTCGAGGGCCTGCAGCTGGGTGCCCATGGCACCGTCGAAGACCAACACGCGCTGGCCGAGAGAGGCGAGGAAGCTGCTCATGGACTCCCCAGGGAGCTGAAGTCGGTGGGATTCGCGCTTGCGTACATGGGCTCAATCTGTATCTTGTCGGCGTGGCTGGGGAGCCCTTCTCCCCCTGCCCGGCTCCCTTCCGTGAGCGAGCCTACGCCCACTGGGGCCTGTGTCGGGCTACTCCGTGGCCCCTGCACCGCTCCGACGATTGCCGAGAGCGGCTGCGAGCGATAGGAGTGGCGGTCCAGAAGAGGGCGCGTGTGGCGCTCCTTCAGTTTCGTGACGGGTCGCCGTTACCCGTAGATCCCCGCTTTAGCGGAGAGGGAGTCGGACTTGAGCCAGAACCAGCAGACCATCTCTACCCTCGTCAGGGAAGCCGCCAAGACCGAGGCCAACTTCAAGACCATCCTGAACGAAGAGATGCTTGGTGATCAGCCGGAGCGGATCGAAGAATTCTTCGCCAAGCTCAACATCCCGCGCTCGACCAAGGCCGACGACACCCTCGTCGACGACCTGTCCCTGGGGGACCTGAGCAAGATCACGGTCACCACCTTCGAGGCCGAGGTCAAGGTCGCAGACGGTATCCAGAAGTTCATGGACCGCCACATGCGCAAGCTCAAGTGGCACACCGCTCACCCAGCCGTCGAAGGCATGGCCAACTGCGTGCGCCTGTTCCGGGCCATGGGCGTGGTCACCGAGCTGCGCGTGCATCGCGTGCTCGCGCTGATGCACTCCAAGCAGCGCCTCACTGTCGAAGAGTGGGGCGCCGCGCGTGAGCTGCTCAACCGCGCCTACCGCGAGCTGCGCGAGGCCTCGGCCATCGTCTGCAGCCCCTGGATCGACGCGCTCTTCAGCCTCGACGCCCGGGACGAGGTGATCGAACAGCTCACCCCCTTCTCCCAGGTGGTCGCCGGTCACGCCCAGGCCGTCCGCGAGCTCCGCGACAAGGTCGAAGAGCGGCGGGTCCTCATGGAGGTCAAGCCCGACGCCTACCCGGTGGTCAAGCCCCCTCGCTACTTCGGTGGCGACCTGCTGGACGTCGGCTCTTGGCGCCACTTCTGGGGCGAGCTCTCCGGCCACGTCGACAGCCTGCGCAACAGCCTGGGGCTGTAGGCCCAGCGCCTCCCAGCCCCGCGAGCTCGCGGGGCGGCAGTCTGACTACACGCCCCGCAGCTCTGGCGGCCAGATGTGCTTGTGCAGCTGTAGCTGCAGGCGCGCTGCGGTGCGGTCGGCCACCATCCAGGCGGCCAGATCCTGCGCGGGCAGGCCGGGGCTGATGGGGGAGAGCAGCACCGGCCACCGCTCCGGCAGCTGGTGCCGCTCCATGATGGCCAGCGCCCAGTCGTAGTCCGCACGGTCCGCCAGGACGATCTTGATCTCCGCGCTGGCGGGCAGGGCTGCCAGGTTGTCCCAGTGCATGCGGTGGACCTGCCCCGACCCGGGGGCCTTGAGGTCGAGGATGATGTGCACGCCGGCGGGCACCGGCCCGACGTCGTTGGCGCCGCTGGTCTCGAGCAGGACCCGGTAGCCCTGGTCGAGCATGGCCTCGAGCAGAGGAAGCGCGCCTTGCTGCTGGAGGGGTTCGCCGCCGGTCAGCTCCACAAGAGGCAGGCCAGCCACGGACAGCTCTTCGAGCACCTGGGGGATGCCCATGCTTCGGCCGGCGCTCGGTGACCAGGCCCAGGCCGTGTCGCACCAGCGGCAGCGCAGATCGCAGCCGGCCAGGCGAACGAAGCTGCACGGCAGGCCTGCGAAGCTGCTCTCGCCCTGGATGGAGGCGAAGATCTCGACCACCTGTAGGCGTGGCTCGGCGGAGTCCTGCTGAGGCATGGGGCCCATGGCTAGTTGACGGCGACGCGGTGGGGGCGGAAGCCGGAGCCACTGTTGAGGTTGGCGAGGCCGGGCTCTTCGGCCACCGCCTTGATGTGGTACTCGAGGCCGCTGGCGTAGCCGGCGTCGAGCTTGACGCTGGCGCTGTAGCTGGCGCCTCGCAGCATCATCACCTTGGCTTGGTAGGCCTCGCCCGAGGCTGCGGGCCGATAGTACAGGGTGACCTTGTAGTGCCCGTCCGTGACCCGAGCCCCGATGTCGACGGTGCTGTTGGCCGCCACGACACTCAGGGGATTGTGGATCAGGGCTGGCTCGCTGGCCGGGGGTGGGGGCACCGCGGCGGCATCCGTGCTGGGCTCGGGCTGAGTGTGTACGGGGGGGGGCGGGTCCACGGGGAGCACCCTGGGCTCGGGCTGTGGGCGGACCGGCTGGGGAGCAGCGGGGGTGGGCTCCGGCTGCGGTTCGGCATCGGCGAGGGCGTCCTCGTCGGCGGGCCCCGCGCGGCCGTCGGGCTCGGGCTCGGGCTCGATCACGGGGGCCGGAGGGGGCTCGGGGCTGGGCACGGGCTGCGTGACCGGTGGAGCGGGGTCGGCGGGCGGGGAGGCTGGCCAGAAGCCCCAGCCAAGGAAGAGGGCGCCGCCTGCCACCACCACGGCGGGGATGGCGATCACGGCCAAGCCCAGCAACAGGAGCAAGCCGGCGCGGCTGGGCTTGGGGGGCGTGTCGTAGAAGTCGGGTTCGGCCGGCACCACGGCCTGGCGCACCGGCGGGCGCTCTTCGGGAGTCTTGGACCGGACGCTGGCCACCACACGATCCTCGAGCTCCCGCATGGAGGTGTCGCCGCCGAAGGCATCGAAGGTGTAGTTCTCGCGAGCGGGGGGAGGAGGCGTGCGGTCGGGCACCATGGTGGGCGTGGGATCGCCGTCGACCACCGCGTCGCCGTCCCTGGGCACACCCCCGCTGGGCTGGATGGTGTCTTGGGAGTCTCGATCTCGATCCGAGGGCGAGTCGGCCAGGGGCAGCGCCGATCCCGGACGAGACTGGTCCAGGGTCCAGGCCTGCACAACGGTGAGGGGCGGAGCGTCGGCCGGGACCTCGGGGAGCCGATCCCGGATGCGGCGGAGATCGGCGGACATGGCCGCCGTGTCGGGGTAGCGCTCCTCACGGTCGTAGCGGGTGGCCTTGCGGATGACCTCGGCCAAGGGCTCGGGCACGCGGGCGAGCATGGAAGAGTCCAGCTCGGCCGCGAACAGGTCCATGGGGGTCTCGTTGGTGACGCAGCTGTAGAGGGTGGCCGCCACCGAGTAGATGTCGGCGCGCACATCGACGCCCTTGGAGTCCGCGCGCTGCTCGGGCGCCATGAAGCCCCAGGTGCCCATGATGGCACCGGTCTTGGTGAGGTTGTCGCTGCTCTCTGCCAGCCGGGCGATGCCGAAGTCCGTGACCCGCACCTCACCGTCGGAGGTGAGCAAGACGTTGTGGGGCTTGATGTCCCGGTGGACGATGTTGCGGCTGTGGGAGACGGCCAGGCCCGCCAGCACGTGCAGGCAGACATCCAGGGCCTGGCGTGGCGGCAGGGGCCCTCGCTCCTCGAGGCGGTCCACCAAGCTGCCACCCTCGACCAGCTCCATGACGATGTAGACCCGGCTGCCCTCGGAGCCGACGTCGTAGACCCGGACGATGTTGCGATGCTCGAGCAGCGCCATGGTGCGCGCCTCGGCCTCGAAGCGCTGACGCAGGCGCTCCCGGTTGGCCAGGGCAGGCAGCAGCACCTTGATGGCCCGGGCCACCTGCAGGCGTGTGTCGAAGGCGCGGTAGACGGTAGCCATTCCGCCGGACCCGATCACTTCGATCAGGCGGTACCGTCCTTCGGCCAGGGTGGCGCTGGCTTCAGCCGACAAGCTCTCCTCCGGATGGCAGGAGTCCAAGCTACCACGGACGGCTCCCTGCGGCACCGCGCCATCCTGGGGGCTCCCGCTGTAGTTCCCGCTGGTATTCCCGCTCGTGCAGGGGCGCTCGAAGCGTTCGATGCACTTGCGTGTGCGCTGTCTCCATGGCTACGTGTCAAAGACACCACCACCCGCCCTCCGAGGTCACCATGCGTTCCTTCTTGATCGTCACTGGCGCATTCCTGCTCTCCGGCTGCCCTGGCAGCGACAAGGATGGGGATGGGCTCACCCTGGCCGAAGAGGAAGAGCTGGGCACCTCCGACGACAAGGCCGACAGCGACGGCGACGGGCTGGACGACGGTGATGAGCTGGACTTCGGCACCGACCCCACGGTGGTCGACAGTGACGAGGATGGGCTGAGCGACGGCGAAGAGTACGATCTCGGCACCGACGGCACCCTCGCGGACACCGACGGCGACGGCTACGGTGACTACTGGGAGAACCTCGAGGGCAGCGATCCCCTCGACCCCGAGGCTGGCATCTACGCCGGCGGCTGGCCCTACAACACCGACAAGGACGCCATCGCGGGCTCCGATCTGAGCTCCACCATCGTCCAAGGCGACGTCATCGGTCGCTTCGCGGGGCCCGACCAGTTCGGCGACACCGTGGAGCTGTACGACTTCGCCTACCAGGGCAAGTACATCCTGGTGGACGTCTCCACCTCCTGGTGCTCCTACTGCAAGGAGCTGTCCAAGCTCCTCACCCACCAGCCTTCCTACTTCGACGACTTCGGCTGGGGCCAGATGGTGGACTACGTCGATGACGGCACTGTCCAGTGGGTGACCATCCTGAGCGAGAACGCCATGGGCGGCCCCCCCACCCAGAGCGTCGCGGCCACATGGGACAGCTCGTTCCCCCACGAGCTCATCCCCGTGCTCGCCGACGAGGCGCAGGTCATGCCGAACCATGTCAGCGTCTACGGCTTCCCCACCGTGCTGTTGCTTGACGAGACCATGACCGTGGTCCACTACAACCGCATGGACTACACCAGCTGCTTCGACGAGATCATCCGCCTGGTGGAGGGGGGTTAGATACCTCCCCATGATCGCCGCGCTGCTGTTTCTGTTGGCCTGTAGCGAGCCGGGCCCTCTCCAGGGGCCCGCTTCGTTGGGCGTCGCCGTGGACCTAGGCGCGGCCGACGCCGTGGCCGCAGGGGATCTGGACGGCGATGGCGAGGACAGCCTGGTCCTGGTCCAGGGCAGCATCGCCCGGTGGGACGGCCACGAGCAGGATCTGGGGGCCCTGGCGCAGGTGGTGGCGCGGGGCGATGTCGATGCCGACGGGGTCGAGGAGATCCTGCTGGGCTGTGGCATGGGGCGGGGAATGCCCCGGGCCGCGGCTCAGGTCTGGCTCATCGATCGCGACGGAGCGCGCTCGATCTGGGAGCGTGACGGCGAGCGCAACCAGATCACCGAGCTGCGTGTCATCGACTCCGGCGCGTACATGGCGACGTTCGCCGATGGCAAGCAGGTCGAGGGCGGCTGGCTGCGCGCCGGGGCCGACGGGGCCTGGACCTTCGAACCGCAGCAGCTCGGCGCCCTTGCCACACGCCAGCTTCCCACGGCCCAGGGCGTGCTGGTCGGGCGCATCTATGGCGACGAGCCTCGGTCGGACGGCGACCTCACCCTGCGCGTGGGCGAGAGCTCCACGGTGGTGCCCACCCTGCGGGGGGTGCGCTCCCTCTTGCTGGTCGATCTGGACGACGAAGGGGGCCAGGAGCTGCTGGTTGGAGACGGCTGGCACTACCGCTACGGCACCGAGGGCGTCGCGCGGCTGCGCCTTCACCAGGGCGAGGGGTGGCAGCAGGCGCGCACCATCGCCTCTTTCGACGGCGAGTTCACCGTTCGGCAGATCCAGGCCATGGGCTCAGGCGCCGATGCCTGGTTGCTCGCCACCGGGTCCACCTGGGCGCATGTGCTGGTGCGCGACGGACTGGGCTGGCAGGATCTGCCTGTGGGCCAGATCGGCGAGGCGGGCGGTGCAGTGATCGCCACCCGTGGCGGCCAGGCGGGCGTGCTCATCAGCGGCGAGCCGGCACGCTGGTTCGCGCTGCACCGATAGGTCCGACATGCAGATGGTTCGCACCACCTCGCCGGAGCAGACCCGAGCCCTGGGAGAGCGCCTGGGTGCCGCTGCGTTTCCGGGCACGGTCATCGCCCTGGTGGGTGATCTGGGGGTGGGCAAGACCCTGCTGGCCCAGGGGGTCGGGCATGGGCTCGGCGTCCCCGGCCTGGTCACCAGCCCCACCTTCGTGCTGATGAGGGTGCACGACGGGGGGCGCTTGCCCCTGGTCCACGCTGACATCTACCGTCTCTGCGACGAGGACGAGGCCGAGCACGCGGGCCTGCCCGAGGCCCTGGCCTCCGGCGCCGTCGCGCTGGTGGAGTGGGCCGACCTGCTGCCCGGCCTGCTGCCAGACGATCACCTCCGGGTGGAGCTTCGCTGGCTCACGGGCTGCCCCGATCAGCGCGAGCTTCGGCTGATCGCGACCGGGCCCACCCACGCGCCGCTCGAGGCGCTGATCCATGCCCCCAGCTGAACCGCGTGGAGCCTTCGGATCAGGGGGGCCCTCCCAGGCCCCGAGCGCGGCCTTCGGCGCTCGCCCGCGCAGCGCCGCGGATCTGGTGCGGCGTCTACGCGCTCTGGTGGTGTTGCTCCTGCTGGTGAGCTCGGGCCTGGTGCTCCGCGGCTTGTGGCAGGCCCGCGCGCCCGCCGCTCCCGGGATGCTGGTCGAGGTGCAGGGGGCGGTGCCTGATCCCGGCATCTACGAGCTTCCCGAGGGGGCCACCGTGCGGGACGCCTTCCTGGCGGCGGGGGCGGTGTCGGGGGCCATCACCGACCCGTTCGTGGACCTGCCCGTGCACCATGGCTACCGAGTGCTGCTGCTGCCTGGCGGCGCCGCGCGGGTCTGGCTGGCCGAGGACCGGCTGCTGGTGGGGCTCCCCGTGGATCCCAACACCGCGGACTCACTGCTGCTGCAGCAGCTGCCGGGCATCGGGCCCAGCAAGGCCCTGGCGATCATCGAGGACCGAAGGGCCCGCGGCCCCTTCGGCTCGGTGGACGAGCTGGTGCGCGTGTCCGGGATAGGCCAGCACACCGTCGACCGGCTGCGGCCCTATCTCGGCATCGATGGGATAGAAGGGCCCGAGCCCGTGCCCTTGGCGCCTGGGCAGGAGGCCGCGCCATGAGTGGAGCCGAACAACGCCAGCGCTTGCTCGACGAGCTGCAGCGACACCTGGGCTATCGATTCGTGGAGCCGGCCCTGCTGGAGCGGGCCCTCACCCACCGGAGTCGGGCGCACGACGAGGGCCGGTACGACAGCGCAGGCGTCCTCGAGGACTACGAGCGCCTGGAGTTCCTGGGCGATGGGGTCCTCTATCTTGTGGTCACGGAGCATCTCTTCGGGACCCACCCCGGTGCGAGTGAGGGTGAGCTCACCCGGCGGCGGCGACACCTGGTCCAGGGCTCGGAGCAGGCGGTGCAGGCGCGAGCCTGGGGTCTGGCAGATCGCGCACTGTTGCTCATCGGGAACGTCACCGAGTGTCAGGCCGCTCGGGGTGAGGCCAAGCTGCTCGAGGACGCCTTCGAGGCTGTGATCGGAGCGATCTTCCTCGATGGGGGCTACGCTGCGGTCCAGCGGGTTCTGTTGCCCTGGATGAGCACGGCCGACCGCGATCAGCCCCCGCAGCTGTCCCCCAAGACCCGCCTGCAGGAGGCGGCGCAGTCCGGGTGGAAGCAGCTCCCTGTCTATGAGATCGTCGGCCGGGAGGGGCCGCCCCATGAGCCGGTGTTCCATGCCGAGGTCTCACTGATGCTGGGCAAGGATGCAGAGCCCGAGGTCTTGGGCCGCGGGCGGGGTGGCTCCATCAAGGTGGCGGAGGCCCTCGCGGCCGAGCAGGCCATGGACCACCTGGTGAAAGCCGGCCTAGTGCAGGCTGATGAAGTCGATTAGCGCCTCGGGTCGCGGGTCCCTGCGCCAGGCGTCGAGGATGTCCCTGGCGGGGCTGCGGCCGCTGCGGACCTGCGCGGCCACGGGGTCGAGCAGGGCTGTGGCCCCTGGCTCGTGGGCTTCGAGGCCCGCGTAAGCCAAGGCCACCAGATCCTCGGCCCAGCTGGCGAAGCTGCGTCCCGCCTGGGCCTCCAGCCCCCGGCGCGCGGCGCGGTCCAAGAGATCGGCCGCGCTGCCGTGCGCGGCGAGCTCGGCGCCCAGCCGGATGCAGCCGTCCAGGGCGCCGTCATCGTAGAGCAGCCCGGTGTACAGGGCGCAGGCACCCAGGGCCAGGGGGGGCTGGACGCAGTCGATGCCCCGGACCTCGAGGGTGTGCTTGACCCGCAGCTCAGGGAAGACGCTGGTCTGGTGGAGCTCCCAGTCCTCCATGGTCGGGTGGTGGCCGTCGAAGCCACGCTCCATGAACTCTCCGAAGGTCCGCCCGTGCGCCGGCAGGTGCTCACCGGCGATGCGGACGAACATCATGGGGACCTGCAGCAGGTAGTCCAGCCAGCGCTCGTGGCTGTAGTCGCCCACGAGCCACTGCGGGATACCGCAGCGATCGGGATCGGTGCGGGTCCAGATGTGGGCCCGATAGGACTGGAAGCCGGTCTCTCGCCCCTGGCGCAGGGGGCTGTTGGCGAAGATGGCGGTGACCAGGGGGGCGATGCGCGCCACCGCCTGGACCTTGCGGGCGCAGTCGAGCTCGTCGGCGTAGTCGTAGTTGGCCTGCACCGCGCAGGTGGCCTTCATCATGTGGTGCGCCAGGTCGCCTTGCTTCGGCAGGTACTCGCGCATCACCGCGTAGCGGCTCTTGGGCACCCAGCTGATGGCCTCGATGGTCGTGATGGGGCTGTAGCCGCAGGCCACCCAGTGCACTGGACGATCCTCGGCGATGGCGAGCAGATCGTCGTTGAAGGCGCAGAGCTCGTCGCGGAGGGCCAACAGGCTGCGATGGGGAGAGCCTGACAGCTCCACCTGCCCCCCGGGCTCGAGGGTGACGCAGGGGCCCTGGAGGGTGGGGGAGGGCTTGCCGCACAGGCCGATGAGCTTGCTGTTCTCGCGCACCTCACGCCAGCCGTTGCGGGCGCCAAGGGCCGTGAGCAGATCCTGGATGCCGTGGGGCTCGAAGAAGCCGACGGGGCTGCCGTCGGGTCTGAGGGCCTGGCGCTCGAACTCACCTCCGACGAGCCACCGCTCGCTGGGCTGGCCATAGCCGTGGAACCGGTCGAGGAGCAGATCGCGAGTGAGGGGAGGCGTGGTGGTCATGGCGGGCAAGTTATCCACGGCGCGGGGGAGTGGAAGGCCCCCATCGACGCGCCGGGCGACTAACTCGAGCGGCCCCGCGCGGAGGGCCAGAGGGAGCAACGGGGTGCGGATTCACACGAGCTGGGGATACACTGCAGCGCCGGAGGTCCCGATGCCCTTTCCGCTCCTCGCCCTGTTGGTGGCCTGCACCCCCCACCTCTACAGCCCCCCCGACACCGGGAGCGGCGAGTGGAGCTGGGATGCCCCGGACAACGGCTGGTCCATGGGCGAGCCCCCCCAGGGGCTCGAGGGCGATGGCTGGCATGTGGGCGACGTGGTGCCCGACTTCCGGCTGATGGATCAGTTTGGCGCCGAGGTGTCCCTCTGGCAGTTCTACGGTCAGGTGATCGTGCTGGACCACTCTACCTATTGGTGTGCGGTCTGCCAGACCTTGGCTCAGGATGTGGACGAGACCTGGCTCGAGTTCGCCGACGACGGCTTCATGTACATCACGCTGTTGTCCCAGGACAACGAGGGCGCGGTGCCTACGGTGGATGTGCTCCAGAGCTGGGCCGACTACTTCGGGATCACCGCGCCTGTGTTGGCCGATGACGCGGGCATCGCCGCACAGGTGGTCGGCGCCGAGGGCTTCCCGCGGCTGCAGCTCATCGGCCGCGACATGCGGCTGTTGAACGACCAGATCGTCCCCACCGACGACGCCCAGATCCGCACCGAGGTCCAGGCCGCGTTGTAGCGCCGATCGTCAGTCCACCCGCCGGATGACGTGGTAGCCAGCCCCTGTCTCGAAGGGGCCCGCGGTGGCCCCGGGCTCGAGGGCGAAGGCTTGGTCTTCCCAGTCTGGCAGGAACTGGCCGCGGGTGAACCATCCCAGGTCGCCGCCCCGGAGGCCGGCGGCGCCGTCGGAGAGCTCGGCGGCCACAGACCCGAAGGCTTCGCCGCCATCCAGGCGCTCCCTGGCCGCCTGAGCGATGGCCAGCGCCTGCTCTCTGGCCCGTCCCGTGCGGTCGCCCTGGCTGCCCGCGAAGCCCACCAGGATCTGCTCGACCCGGATCTCCATCAGAGGCTCACGGAGGATGATGTGGAAGCCGAACGGGCTCTCCACGACCCCGCTGGTCTGACCCTCGGCCAGGGCGAAGGCCGCGTCCTCGAAGGCTGGTTCCATGGTGCCCCGGTCGAAGCCCCCCAGGAACCCCCCTCGGGCACTGGTGGTGCAGTCGGACTCTGCCTTGGCCAGCTCCGCGAAGTCTTCGCCCCGGGCCAGCCGAGCCTCGAGATCCTCGGCCTTGGCCCGTGCTGCGGAGGCGCTGCGGTGCACGTGCATTGGGCGGTGCGCGGCGGCTTCGTGGGCCACCAGGATGTGGCGTGCGGCCATGCGATCCCCGCTGGCCCCGGGGGATGGGGTGGCGGTGATGGCGATGCTGGGCGTCACGGCTGGAGTGGGATCCGGCGCGGGGGCTTGCTGGAGGGGCTGTGGGGTGGATGGCGGCTCTGCGGGAGCGGGCGCGGGGGCCGTCTCGCAGGCCGTGCTGCCCATCGTCAGGGTGAGGATGAGCACCAGCAGCGGGATGAATGAACGCAGCATGGGGGCCTCGTGTCCTCTCGTGGTCGGGGACACTTATCCGTCAACGGCGGGCTCCGCCGGTGATAGGAGACAGCCATGCCCCCGCTGTCCCTGCTCTTCGCCTGCGCTCTGTTCTTATGCTCCAACGCAGGCGCCGCCCCGCAGGCCGCCTCGCAGGCCGCCATGCCCGACGCGCCGGTGGAAGCCTGGCTGGACAGCGTGCTGGTGCTGGTCACCGGCTCGGCCTGGTGCTCAGCCGTGTTGATCGACGACCAGGGCACCGTGGCCACCGCCTACCACTGCATCGCGAGCGGTAGACGTCCCCAGCTCACCACACGGGATGGACAGCAGGTGCTGGCGCGGGTTGTGGCCACCGCACCCCGTGAGGATCTCGCGCTGCTGGAGGCGCCCGAGCTCGCGGGCCGGCCCTTCCTCGCGGTGCGCGAAGCGTCCGCCCAGCGGGGTGAGACGGTCTGGGCCCTTGGGCATCCGTTTGCACCCCAGGCGGACTCCAGCCCGCTGCTGGCCGGGACCCTCCAGTGGAGCGCCAGTCGCGGTGTGGTGAGCGGTGTCGGGGACCGCCTGGTGCAGATCGATGCGGCGCTCAACCCGGGAAACTCCGGTGGGCCCGTCGTGGACCAGATTGGTCGGATCGTGGGCATCGCCAGCCGCAGGCTGTCCGGCGACAACGTGGCCTTCATCACGCCTGCCCAAGGTCTGGCGGCCCTGGAGGACGAGCCGACCAAGGCGGCGCTGGGCGGCACCTGGGGCGCCTCGGTGGTGGCGCTTCAGGGAATGGACATCCACGCTGCGCCCTCCCTCGGCGCCGCTCTCCAGCTCGGACTCAGGGATCGGGTGCTGGTTCGGGCTGGCCTGCTCTTTCCCATCAGCCAGCGCTGGACCGCCCTGTCCCTGGGCTCCTCGTCCTGGGCTGCTGGCGAGCTGGCCACCAGCCTGCGCCTTCGAGCTGGCCGAGGGCGCTGGAGCACGACCTTCGATCTCGGTGGCGCCTGCCTGCTCATCGAGGGCGTGCAGGCCCAGATCGACGAAGACGCCATCCACCTCTGGGCCGCCCCCACCGCCCTTCGGCCAGGAGGCGTCGTCGCCGTCGGCATGGCCGGGAGCAGCTTGCGCGTGCTCGTGGTCCATGGCGAAGATGGCTGGACCTCCATGCTAGGGGTCGACCTGGGCTTTCCGGGGACGATGGGCATCTTCTAGCCCGGCGCTGGCTGTGGGTGTCTCGCCGTCCTGCCACGCGGGGCGGGCGGACCGTGGGCGGGATATGTCCGTGGCGTGAACACAGAGGTCACCGGCTTCGCGATAGACGAGTTCCTCGGGTCGGGGGGGATCGCCGATGTATACCGCGCGGTCTCGGAGGCCGATGGCCGCATCGTAGCCGTCAAGATCCTGCGCGATCCCGAGCGTTCCCGGGCCAATGTCCGGCGCTTCCTGCGTGAGGGCTACCTGCTCCAGCGCCTGGCTCACGACGGGCTCCCGCTCTGCTACGAGGTGCTCGAGGAGCCCCGGCCGGCGTTGGTGCTCGAGCTGCTCGAGGGCTGCACCTTGTCGGAGCGCCTCAGCCAGTCGGGCCCCCTGCCGCCGGACGATGTCTTCGCGGTGGCCCTCGCCATGCTGCGCGTCTCGGGCTTCCTTCACCACCGCGGCGTGATCCATCGGGACATCAAGTCCTCCAACATCTTCCTCTGCCGTGACGGCAGGGTGATGCTGATGGACCTCGGGCTGGCCATGGACCCCGAGGATCCCTTCACCACCACCCTCGGCGACGTGATGGGCACCTACGCTTACATGGCGCCCGAGCAGATCGCCGGCGCAGAGGTCGACCCCCGCAGCGACCTCTACTCCCTGGGCATCACGCTCTACGAGGCGCTGTGCGGTCGCCGCCCCTACTCGGCGCGGGGCACCGCCGGCTACCTCCGAGCCCACCGCGCCGGTGGGGCTCAGCCCCTGGCCGAGCGGGTTAGGGATGCGCCGATCCGGCTGATGGACTTCATCCACCAGCTGATGGCGCGCGACCCTTCAGCGCGCCCATCCTCCGCCGGCATCGCCGCCGCACTGCTCACCGGCCGCGAGGGTGGGCACAACGAGCTGCGCGCCCCCCCGCTGGTGGGCCGCTGGGCTGCCCGGGGCGCCATCGAGGCCGTGATCGACGGCGCGGGGGTGGTGCACATCGTGGGCGAGATCGGCGCGGGCACGGGCCGAGTGGCGCGCATGGCGCTGCAGCTGGCCCACGACGCCGGCCTCGAGTGCATGGCGCTGCGCTTCAGGCCCTGGGGGGTCCAGCGCCACCTGCTCCCGCAGCTCGCCAACGCGCTCTCCCTGATCCTCGGTGACACGGTCTTGGCGCAGCTCGAGCCCGTGCGCGAGGGGCTGATCCAGATGGCGGCCGAGGGGCCCTTCCTGCTGCTGCTCGAAGACCTCCACCTCGTCACGCCCGAAGACCTCGAGCTGCTTCCGGTCCTGCTGGCGGTCGCCCCTGGCGCGTCGGTGGTCACCACCGCCCTGTTCGCACAGCCCGGCTTGCCAGGCCGCGAGCTCGCCCTGCGCAGCCTCGAGCGCGAAGAGGTCTCCAGCTTGGTGGCGCGGATGCTCGGCAGCTCCTCGCCCCCGGCCAACCTGGCGGGGATGCTCCACCGCGAGACGGGCGGGCTTCCGGCGCTGGTGGTCCAGGCCGTGCGGGAGCTGCACGGTCGCGGCGCGCTGCGCTGCGAGGGCCTGGATGACGATGGAGAGCCCCAGTGGACCCTCGACGCCAGCCCCGCCCATGTGGGCTCGTTCGGGCTCAGGCCGCTGTTCCGGCAGGCGCTCGCGGACTTGCCGCGCGGCAGCCAGCGGGTGCTCGAGGTGCTCGCCGTCGCCGGGGGGCCGGTGCCCATGGACCTGTTGATCGTCGCCTCGGATGTAGATCGGGCGGGGCTGGACGTCCACAACCTGCTCCGGCTGGGGTTGGCGTCCCAGCGCAGCGCGCCCGATGATGACTGGATCTCCATCCGGCGTCCCGCCCTCACGGCGCTGCTGCACGAGTCACTCCCGGCCGAGCGACAGCGCGCCATCCACTGCTCCCTGGCCGCCGCGCTCGAGGCCTACGCCTCCAGCCCGTGGCGGGACGAGGCGCTGGCGCTGCACGCGGTGCTCGGGGCTGACGGTGAGGGGAAGGTCAGCGAGCTGCTCACCCTGGGCAACAAGGCGCTGTTCCTGGGCGAGGTGGTGCGCACGCGGGTGATCCTCGATCACCTGGCCGAGCAGCCGCCCGAGGACTCCATCCTCAACGCCGAGGTCGCGCTGCTCCGCGGTCGGTTGATGCTGCGTGATGGCCGGCTCGAGGACGCCAGGGTGGCCTTCGTCGCGGCTCGCCAGCTGGCCCGTGAGGGCGGCGAGCAGCCTCTGGTGGGCTGGGCCACCCTCGGCCTGGCCAGGGTTCAGCTCGAGACCGGCTCTGGCATCCGCTGCGAAGCGCTCACCCTCGAGGCCGAGAAGATCTTCGCCCTGGGCGAGCCCGACCCGCTCGCGAGCGGCTGGTTGCTCTTCCTCAAGGGCACCTGTTCGTTCCATCGCGGGTCCGAGCGCAGCGCACTCGATCGCCTGCAGGCGGCCGCGCGCCAGGCCGAGGCTGCCGGTGAACCCGAGCTGCTCACGCGGATCCACTGCGGCATGGCGCTCGTCCACGGCTTCGGCGGTCGCGCCGATCAAGCCGGGCGATTTCTCGATGACACTCTCGCCAACAAGGAAGAGAGGCAGCCGAGTCCTGCCACTTGCTGCTTGCGCTTCCAGCTGGCTGGGATCCGTTGTGCCCAGGGCCGCCTGGGTGAGGCCATCGAGCTGCTGGACCATGCCATGCGCACGGCCCGTGCCCTGGGACATCCCTACCTCGAGGCTCGCATGGGGGTAGGGCGGGCGCGGGTGCACCTCGCCGCGGGCGATCTCCAGGGTGCCCAGAAGCTCCTTCGACGCTTCCGTGCAGCCCGCGAGCCACGCGCCGACGTCAACACGCGGCTGGCGCACCACGTCACCGCTGGTGAGCTGCGCTTCCTTTCCGGTGACCGGCAGGCGGCCCTGGCCTCCTTCGACCAGGCCACCGACCTGGCGCGGAAGCTCGGCCACGCCGTCATCGCCGCCTATGGAGAGGGCATGACCGGGGTGCTGACCGCCAGCGCGCACCCCCTCGAGGATGCCCTGGACGTGCTCGAGAAGGTCAAGGCGCGTCACTACATGGCGCGTCTGTTGTTGGCCGGTGCCGAGATCGTCGGTGACGCGGCCGCGGTGAGCGCAGCGGTGAAGGTGGCCCGCCAGGCTGGCGACAAGCCGGTGCTGCTGCGGGCCCTGCATGTGCAGGGCGGCGAGGAAGCCTGGGCGGAGGCCGTGGGGATCGCCATGGACCTGCGCGACGGGGCGGGTTCACTCCTGCTGCGGCACGTCTCGAGTCAGGCGGCCATGCGCTGGGCCCTCGAGGCCGAGCGCCGCACCTGAGCTCTGATCGGCGCTGTTTTCTCGATCCGGCCAGCCGTCGCGAAAGCTGTTAGTGAAGCAGGACCCCGCCCTACGGCGGGACCCGAAGTCTCCCCACAGGGGCGTCCAATGGGCGCCTCAACGCTCATCAGAGGGGTATCCGCTTGAAGAAGATTCGCTACTTGGGGCTCGATCTGGCCTGGGCTCCCCGCAACAGCTCGGGGGGCGCAGTCATGGAGCCGATGGACGATGGCAGCGTCCGCCTGGTCTCCACCGCCCACCTCCGCACCCACGAAGACGTGTTGGGATGGATCGCCCGCAACCGCGGCCGCCATGGCGCCATCATGTCCGTGAACGCGCCCATCATCGTCGAGAACAGCAGCGGCCGCCGCGGCTGCGACGAGCTCATCAACCAGCACTTCGCTCGGCACCAGATCGACGATCACCAGGTGAACATCGTCGCTGCGGGGCATCCCCGCACCATGGGTCGCGCCATGATGCGCATGGGCTTCGATCCAGATCCGCAGGCCGAGGGGGATCGGGTCATCGAGACCTTCACCCAGCCGGCTCAGGTGTTGTTGTTCAACCTCGAGCGGCCCATCCGGCTCAAGCACGGCCCCATCGGCGCCCGCAAGGATGCGGTGGCCCGCTACCGCGAGCTGCTGTCGCTGCACCTGCCCGAGGCCGTCCCCGCGCTCACCAGCAGTCCTGCCCTCCGCGGCCTGCTCGAGCGGGATCTGGGAGGCCTCAACGGCACCCGCCTGGGCGAGCTCGAGGACAAGATCGAAGCGGTCATGTGCGCCTACGTCTCCGCCTTCCTGGACCTGCGCGGTCCCGAAGACTGCGCGTTCCTGGGCGACCTGTACGAAGGCTACATCCTGCTGCCCACTTCCGCGCAGCCCGGCGCCGAGTAGCCACGGTCGCAGCCGCCCCCCGGGCCCGCTGTGCGGGCCCAGGGTGCTCTGCGTGCAACTCCCAGAGGGGGCGCCTACTCTTCGGACAGGGTCTGCTCGGCCTGCTCGGTGTCGGCCTGCTCGGTGTCGGCCTGCTCGGTGTCGGCCTGCTCGGTCTCGTCGGGGCCGGCGCTCTGATCGGTGGGCTGGAGCTCGGCGTCTTCGGGGATGTCGGCCTCGAAGCTGATCCATGCGAGCAGCTCTTCGATGCGCTGCCCGGCGCTGCTGTCGTCGAGCAGCAGCTCGGCCAGGGCCCCAGAGGACGGAGGCTCCTCGAGCCCGAGGTTGGCGAGCTCGCGGAGGTAGCACACGTCCATCAGATCGAGGATCGGATCGATCTCCTCGGTCTGCAGGGAGAAGTGCGCCCCCTCGGAGCGGACTGGAGTGCCATCGGCATGAAGGAAGGCGCCCGCTTCGCGGAGGGCTCGCATCACGGCGCGGGCCCGGTTGGCCGTGAGCGCGCTGTCATCGCTCTGCTTGACGCGGCGGACGATCTCGGACCGCAGGGTGTGCATGTTGGTGCGGCGCCGGCGTTCCTTGCGCTCGAGCACCAGGTCGATGACCAGGCCTACCAGGCGGGCACGGACGCTGCGGCTGAGGGGATCGAGGCCTTCGCCGGCGAGGGCCTCGCGGAGCACGCTGGCCTCGCGCCCCAGGGACGGCAGGCCCGGGGCGTCGGGCTCGCGGGAGCGCGTGGGCTGCGAGGCCGCGGTCGGTAGCTCGTCCTCGTGGGGGTGATCGCCAGCGATGTCCACGGCGTAGCCGCCAGAGCGCTCGTCGCGACGGATGGCGACGAGGCCGAGCTTCTTGCCAGCCTCGAGAAAGCGGCCGAAGCTGGAGAAGCCAAGGTCGTTCTCGCTGAAGGCTGGCTCGCGGCGCGTCATGGCTGACTTGACGATGCTGGCCAGCACCCAGCCCTCGGTGTCCTGTCGCAGGCCCTCGATGGCCTCACTGAGGAGCGCGAAGGCCTGGTCTTTGTCGAGCCCACCCTCTGCAGGGCTGGGGTCGGCCTCGCGTTCGCGGTCGCGGTCGCGATCCCGCTCGCGGCGTCGGCCGCCGTTGTCACCACGGCTGGACTGCTGAAGTTGCTCCTGCTTCTTGATCAGGCTGTCGTAGAAGATGAACTCGTCGGTGGCCTGGACCAGCAGTTTGGAGGTGGAGCCGCGGGTGCCGACGCCGATGACGCGCTTGTTGAGCTCCTTGAGACGCAGCGCCAGGGGCGTGAAGTCGGAGTCTCCGGAGATGATCACGAAGGTGTCGATGTAGTCGCGCGTGAAGGCGAGCTCCATCGCGTCGACCACCAAGGCGATGTCTGCGCGGTTCTTGTCGTTGCGCCCGTGGGAGGTCAGCTCGACCATGGTCACGCCCTGCTCGAGCAGCGGCGTCTTGAACTTCGCGAAGCGGCCCCAGTCTGCGTAGGAACGCGCGGTGACGATGCGACCGCGAACCTTGAGGCGACGAAGAATGGACGCGATGTCGACTTTGCCGAGCTTCTCTTTGTCTACGCCGGCCGCGATGTTCTCGAAGTCGATCAAGACAGCTAAGTTCTGCTCCACGTGAGCTCCGGGATGCGAGGGAGGTGGGGGGCATGGGAGAAGCCCCCGGGGGGGGAGGCGGCGTTGTACATCTTGGGCGCCTCGTCGCGTTCCGTAATGGAAAGCTGGTTCGACGACAAGGGAGCGAGTGCTGGCCGGTCGGGATAGAAAGGTCGTCCACTGTCTGCGAGGCGGCACCTTGCGCACCCTCCTCAGTACCGTGCTCGCTGGGCTCTGCGCGGGGTCGCTGCTCGTGGCCTGCGGTCCAGGCTCGGCCGGCGATCGAGCGTGGGAGCGCGGCGACCTAGAGCAAGCCATCGCCCACTACCAGGCCTGCGCCGAGCTCGAGCCTGAGCGGCGGCTCCGCCTGGCCCGGGCGCTCTCGGGGACCGGCCAGCACGAGGCTGCCGCCGTCGAGCTCGCGGCGGTGCCCCAGGGCGCCTGGACTCCCGATGGCTTTATGGCCCAGGGCCTGCTGTCGATGGCGGCTGGGCTCCCGGCCGCCGCCGCCCAGGCCTTCGCCACCGGTGCTCGCCTCGGGGGGGACGCCGCGCTGTGGGTCAACCACTGCGGAGCGCTGCTGGCCGCGGGCACCCCCGATGCTTCCATATGCGCCGAGGCGCTGATGCGGGCTCCTCAGGATCCTGCGGCCATGCTGGGGCTGGCGGCCTCGGCACTGGCCGAGGACAACCGGGTGGTAGTCGAGCGCACCCTGGGCAACCTGCTCATCTCTCCCGAGGTCACCGAGATCCATGTGCTCGAGGCGGCCAGGATCTTCGTCGTGTTGGGGGATGGGGCCAGCGCCTGCGACGCCTTCGTCCAGGCGGGCGGGGGCGGTGTCGAGGGGGGGCGGGCCTGTGCCGCGGTGGGCCGACGCGACCTGGCGATGCAGATCCTGGAGCCCCTGGCCGAGCAGCCCCAGGCTGCATTCATGCTGGGCACCATGGCCCTCGAGCGCGCGCTGGCTCAGGTCATGCAAGGGGAGCGGGAGCGGGACGCCGCGGACGCCTGGCGACGCTTCCGCGCCTGCGCCGATCACTTCGCCCAGGACCCCAACTGGCACAACAACACCGGTCGGCTGCACGCCCTCGACGGCGAGGAGCAGCTGGCCGAGCTGGCCTTCCGCCGCGCCATGGAGCTGGATCCCGCCGCTCCCTACCCACCGCTCAACCTCGCGCGCTTGCTCGAGGCACGGGGTGAGCGCCACGAGAGCGCCCTGCTCCTCGAGCGGGTCTCCGAGCTGGGCGGCCTCACCGCGGCCATCGCCGGGTTGGACCTCGCCCGCCGCGCCAGGGCCGAGGGCAGGCTCGAAGAAGCGGTCGCGCGCGCCCGGGCCGTGCTCGAGGGGTGCTCGGGCGAACAGGCCGGCGCTTGCATGGTGGAGTCCTGCGTGGTGCTGGCCACCATGCTGGCAGCGACCGAGCCGGAGCAGGCGGTGGTCCTGCTCGAGCGGGCGGCCGAGATCGGAGGGCCTGGTGTGGCCGTTCGCCTGCGCGCCGAGCCTGATCTCGAGCTCCTCGGCGGCGACGAGCGCTACGCGTCCATCGTCGGCGCGTCTCCGTAAACCCGCAATTGCCGGTTACTATCCAAGGTGTCCAGGCTCGAGATGCGAACGAGCTGCCTCGGAAGCTTGCCACTGGGCGCGGCGCCTTGTACTTAGGCCATCGCCAGGCCTCTTGGGGCGTCGACAAGTGGTAAGTCATCGGGTTTTGGTCCCGACATTCGTGGGTTCGAATCCTACCGCCCCAACCCCCTTTCCCAGCGCCCGCGCGCACCGAGGGAACCATGTACGGTGAGCTGAAGATCCTGGCCGGCAACGGCAACCCCGTCATCGCCGAGAAGATCGCCGACTATCTGGGGGTCTCCCTGGGGCAGGCGCGCATCTCCCGGTTCTCGGACGGCGAGATCAACGTCGAGATCCATGAAAACGTCCGCGGGCGCGACGTCTACCTGGTGCAGCCCACCTGCGCGCCGGCCAACGACCACCTCATGGAGCTGCTGATCATGGTCGATGCCTGCAAGCGCTCCAGCGCTGGCCGCATCACCGCCGTGATGCCTTACTACGGCTACGCCCGCCAGGATCGCAAGGTCGCGCCGCGCGCCCCCATCTCCGCCAAGCTCGTGGCCGATCTCCTGGCCGCTGCCGGCGTCCAGCGGGTCCTCACCATGGACCTGCATGCGGGCCAGATCCAGGGCTTCTTCGACATCCCCGTGGACAACCTCTACGCCAAGCCGCGGCTGGTGGACTTTCTGGCGCGAGAGACCCATGGCCTCGACAAGGTCATCGTCTCCCCCGACGCAGGCGGCGCCGAGCGTGCGCGCTCCTACGCCAAGGCGCTCCGTGCCGACCTGGCCATCATCGACAAGCGTCGCAGCGGCCCGAACGAGGCCAAGGTCATGCACGTCATCGGCGACGTGAAGGACAAGCACTGCATCATCCTGGACGACATGGTCGACACCGCGGGCACGCTCTGCAACGCGGCCGGCGCCCTGCACGAAAACGGTGCCTCGAGCATCATCGCCTGCTGCACCCACCCCGTCTTCTCGGGGCCGGCCATCAAGCGCATCCGCGAGAGCAGGCTCGAGCGCATCGTTGTCGGCGACACCATTCCCCTGACGGTCGAGGCGCGCGACTGCGGCAAGATCCAGGTGGTCAGCGTCGCCGAGCTGTTCGGGGAGGCCATGCGGGCCATCCACTACCAGGACTCTGTCAGCCGCCTCTTCGTCTAGGCCTCGACCACATTCGAGCCCTCGTCGTCGCTGGCTTGACACCGGGTTGCCCCATGAATAGGTGGCGCGCCCTCGCGGGCCCTGCCCGCTTCGGAAATTTATCGTGACCGACCGTAAGCTGCGTTGGCCCTTGTGGGTCCATCGTCCGAGACGTGGCGCCAGGTGGGAGAACGGCGTGAGCCTTCTCCACTCCGGCGGAAACACCGACTCGGGCGGGACGCAGTGAGCGCTCCAGCTTTGTGTCAGGAGGAATGATGCAGGTGATCAAGCTGGCCATCGAGCCCCGCACCGATACCGGCAAGGGTGCCGCCCGCAAGCTCCGCCGCAGCGGCATGGTTCCGGCCGTGCTGTACCGCGACGGCAATGACCCCGTGATGTTCTCGTTCGATCCGGATGAGCTGGAGTTTTCGGTGCGCCGTGAAGGCAACCGGAACTCCCTGTTCGGCATCGAGCTGGAAGGCGTCGAGCGCGTCTGTCTCATCAAGGAGTTCCAGCGCCATCCGGTCAGCCGCCGGCTGCGCCACATGGACTTCTACGAGGTGGTGGCCGACAAAGAGCTCGTGGTCAAGGTCCGCGTCGAGCCCAAGGGCACGGCCGTGGGCACCAAGCTCGGCGGTCAGCTCAATGTGCTGCGTCGCACCCTGGACGTGCGCTGCTTGCCAGCCCACATCCCCGCCTCCATCGTGATCGAAGTCACCTCCCTCGAGGTTGGCGACTTCGTCCGCGTCAACGACATCGTCGCTCCCGAGAACGCCGAGATCATCTACGAGTCCAACTTCAATGTGGTCTCCGTGGTGGGCAAGCGGCTCGACGGAGACGAGGAAGAGGACGACGAGGGCGAGGAGGGCAGCGATGCCACCGACGCCCCCGCCGAGGCATAGCGCCTCGCGCTGCGAGGTGTGGTGATGTGGCTCGTGGTCGGACTGGGCAACCCAGGCGCCAAGTACGAGGAAACCCGGCACAACGCCGGGTTCCTGGTCGTCGACGAGGTGGCCCGGCGCTGGGGAATGGGCAGCGGGAGGTCCCACCTGGGGGCCTCGACCATCCGTGGCACCGTCGCGCGCAGCGCTGTGTTGCTGGCCAAGCCCCAGACCTACATGAACCGATCCGGGGAACCCGCTGGGGCGCTGCAGCGCTTCCACGATGTGCCCCTCGAGCGGGTCGTGGTGGTCCACGATGATCTCGATCTGCCCTTTGGCTCCTTGCGCATCAAGCGTGGCGGCGGTCACGGAGGCCACAACGGCCTGCGCGACCTGCACGGCCACATCGGCGCCGAGTTCCTGCGCGTGCGCTTCGGGATCTCCAGGCCGCCGGCCGATCTGGACGCGGCCGACTATGTCCTGGGCCGGTGGGACGACGGGGAGCGCCAGGCGCTGCCCCTGGTCGTCGATCGTGGCGCAGACGCCGTCGAGGCCATCATCACGGATGGCCCGACAGTGGCGATGAACGCTTTCAATGTACGCCCTCGCCGCAGCAAGGCGAGTGGCGAGGAATCTGCCCCCTCGGACGACTCCGACGCCTCGGCCACCGCCGAGCCCGCCGCTGTCGTCCAGGATGGGGCTTCGAACCCCACCGCCCCCGAAGGGGCAAGGAGCTGATCATGGAGTACGCTGCGTACCTCGTGCCTGCGGCTGGCGTCCTGGCGCTGATCTATGCCTTCATCAAGACCCAGTGGATCAACAAACAGGATCCCGGTGACGCCAAGATGCAGGAGATCGGCCTGGCCATCCGCGAGGGCGCCATGGCCTTCCTGGCCACCGAGTACAGGGTTCTGGCCATCTTCGTGGCGGTGGTCGCCGTCCTGTTGGGCGTCGTCAACTACTTGCAGATCGGTCCCGCGGCTTCGCTGGTCTCTCTCTCCTTCGTGGTCGGCGCTGGCTGTTCTGGCCTGGCTGGCTTCATCGGTATGCGCGTGGCCACCGCGGCCAACGTCCGCACCACCGCGGCCGCTCGCTCCAGCCTCTCCGAAGCCCTGCAGGTCGCCTTCTCCGGCGGCGCGGTGATGGGCATGTCCGTGGTCGGCCTGGCCCTGCTGGGCCTCGGCGGACTCTACCTGTTCTACACCGCCATCTTGGGCTCTGGCGCCGAGGCCGATCAGATGGGCCGCGTCATCTCCGTCCTGGCTGGCTTCTCCATGGGCGCCTCGTCCATCGCGCTGTTCGCCCGCGTGGGCGGCGGCATCTACACCAAGGCCGCCGACGTCGGCGCCGACCTGGTGGGCAAGGTCGAAGCTGGCCTGCCCGAAGACGACCCCCGCAACCCCGCCGTCATCGCCGACAACGTGGGCGACAATGTGGGCGACGTGGCCGGCATGGGCGCGGACCTCTTCGAGTCCTACATCGGCGCCATCATCGGCGCGATGGTCATCGGTGGCTCCTGGTACGCCATCGGCACCGCCGACATCGGCCCCATCCTGCTGCCCATGGTCCTCGCGGCCGTCGGCATCGTCGCCTCCATCCTGGGCACCTTCGCCGTGCGCACCAAAGAAGGCGGCAACCCCCAGGTCGCCCTGAACCTCGGCACCTTCGGCGCCGCGGGCCTCATGCTCGTCGCCACCTGGTTCATCGCTGCATGGCTGTGGCCCGAAGGCGGCGTGGATGTCGGCGGCACCGTCGGCGTCATCGGCGTGGGCGGCGTGTTCGGCGCCACCATCATCGGCCTCGCGGTCGGCGTGCTGGTGGGCCTCATCACCGAGCACTACTGCGCCGTGGGCAACGGCCCCGTCAACTCCATCGCCAACCAGTCCCTGACCGGCCCGGCCACCAACATCATCACCGGCCTGGCTGTGGGCATGCAGTCCACCGCCGCTCCCGTGCTGCTCATCTCCGTCGGCATCGTCGGCGCCTACTGGGCCGCTGGCCTGTACGGCATCGCCATCGCCGCCCTGGGTATGCTCTCCACCACCGGCATCCAGCTGGCTGTGGATGCCTACGGTCCCGTGGCCGACAACGCCGGTGGCATCGCCGAGATGTCCCATCAGGCCCCCGAGGTTCGGCAGCGCACCGACAAGCTCGACGCTGTGGGCAACACCACCGCCGCCATCGGCAAGGGCTTCGCCATCGGTTCCGCGGCGCTGACCGCCCTGGCCCTGTTCTCTGCGTACCGCACCCAGGCCAACATCGACGTCATCGACATCACCAAGGCCACCACCATGGCCGGCCTGTTCGTGGGCGGCATGCTGCCCTTCCTCTTCTCCTCCATGGCCATGAAGGCCGTCGGTGAAGCGGCGATGGAGATGATCGTGGAAGTGCGGCGTCAGTTCCGCGAGATCCCCGGCCTCCGTGAAGGCAAGGAAGGCGTCAAGGCCGACTACGCCCGCTGCGTGGACATCTCCACCAAGGCCGCCATCAAGCGCATGATGGTGCCCGGCCTGATGGCCATCATCGTGCCCGTCATCGTCGGCTTCTGGGACCCCGAGGCCCTCGCCGGCCTGCTGGCGGGCGTCACCGTCTCCGGTGTGTGCATGGCCATCTTCATGTCCAACGCCGGCGGCGCCTGGGACAACGCCAAGAAGTCCATCGAAGACGGCTTCCGCGCCAAGGACGGCAAGGTCTATGGCAAGGGCACCGACATGCACCACGCCGCCGTCGTCGGCGACACCGTGGGTGACCCCTTCAAGGACACCGCCGGACCCTCCCTCAATATTCTCATCAAGCTGATGAGCGTGGTGGCCCTGGTCATCGCTCCGCTCATCGCGCTCTCTTAATCACAAGCTTGGGCGGGAGACCCCCGCTCACCCTCCGCGGGGAGGGGCTTCAGCGCCATTTCCGGCGTCGCACCTCCCCCTCAACGTCCAAGTGGAGGAACCCAGGACGATGACTATTCACGAGTACGAGACCACGCTGATCTACCATCCGGAGACCCCGGAACCGGAGCTCCAGCGCATCACCGAGCGCATCGACGGCGTTATCGGTACCTTCGAGGGCCACAAGCTCTTCTACGACCCCTGGGGTGTCCGCAAGCTGGCCTACCCCATCCAGAAGCAGGCCCGTGGAAACTACTTCCACATGGGCTTTGTCGCGAATGCTGAGTGCATCGCCGAGCTCGAGCGCGTCCTGCGCATCGAGGCACACGTCATGCGCTTCCTCACTGTGCGCTTGTTCGAGGATGTCGACCTCGAGGAGCGGCAGCTCGCCGCTGCCAACCGGCAGGCCGTCATGAGCGCTGACAGCGCTGACGAAGAGGACGATCGTGGCCGTGATCGCGACCGCGATCGCGACCGTGACCGCGGAGACCGCGATCGCGATCGTGACCGCCGTCCCCCTCGTGGTGCCGACTCGGACTCCGACGAGGTTGGCTTTTCACCCGATACCGACGAGTCATAGGAGGCTCCCATGCGAAGAGGTCGCTCCCGTCGCAAGGTCTGCCGGTTCTGCGCCGACAAGAAGACCACCATCGACTACAAGGATCCCAAGCTCCTGAGGTACTTCATCACCGAGCGCGGCAAGATCGTGCCCCGGCGTATCTCTGGCAACTGCGCCCGCCACCAGCGTGAGATGGCCTTGGCCATCAAGCGCGCCCGTCACATCGCGTTGCTGCCCTTCGTGGCCGCAGAGTAGGAGGTCGAGATGAAGGTCATCCTTCAGCAGGACTTCGATGGGCTGGGCCGGATCGGTGACATTGTAAAGGTCTCCGATGGCTATGCCTTCAACTTCCTGATCCCCCGCGGCATCGCCATGCAGGCCGCCGAGAGCAACGTGCGCCAGATGGAGCACCTGCAGCGAATCACCGAGTCCAAGCGCAAGACCATGCTCGAAGCGGCTCGGGTCGAGGCGGATCGCATCAACGGCACCGCCGTGTCGCTCAAGCGCCTCGCGGGCGAAGAGGACAAGCTGTTCGGTTCGGTCACCAACCGTGACATCGCCGAGGCCCTCGCGGCCGAAGGCATCGAGATCGACAAGCGCGACATCGTCCTCGAGGAGCCCATCCGCACGATCGGCGTCTACAACGTCTCCGTGCGCATCCATGCAGACGTAGAGGCCAAGCTCAAGGTATACGTGATCCGCGAGTAGCCCCTCCATTGTCAGTGTGCGCCCGGCTGCTGCGGTGGCCGGGCGCTTCTACGTTCAGCACAGGCTTTCGACTCCATGGACTCGACTCCAGCGTTGCCCCACTCCATCGAAGCCGAGCGTGCCGTCCTCGGCTCCATCCTGCTGGATCCCAAGCTGCTCGACCCCGTCACCGAGGTGGTCGATGCGGACATGTTCTACAGGGACGCTCATCGCAAGCTGTTCCGCTTGTTGTCCGAGATGTCCGAGCAGGGGCAGACTCCGGATCCGCTCACGGTCATCGACCGGGTGCTCGCGAGCGGAGACGAGCAGGGCTTCGGCGGCGCGGCCTACATCAGCTCTCTGCCGGAGCAGGTGCCCTCCACACAGAACGTGGAGGTCTATGCGCAGCTGGTGCGCGAGAAGGCGGTACGCCGGCGCCTGCTCGAGGTCGCCCAGCACATCGGTGAGTCGGTGCGCAGCGAGTCGGATCTCGAGCAGCTGCTGGACATCGCCGAGTCCAGCGTATTCGAGGTCTCGCAGAAGCGGGGCAACAAGGACTGGCATGCCCTGCCCATGCTGGTCGGCGATGAGTGGAAGCGCATCCAGCTGCTGGCTGAGCACAAGGGCTCGGTCACCGGCATCACCACCGGCTTCGTCGATCTCGACAACAAGCTCAGCGGCTTCCAGCGCAGCGACCTCATCATCCTCGCAGCGCGCCCCGCCATGGGCAAGACCGCCCTGGCGTTGAACCTCGCCCGGCATGCCGCCATGGAGGGCAAGGTCACCGTCGGCGTCTTCTCCCTCGAGATGCCCCGTGGCCAGCTGGCCACCCGCATGCTCTGCGCAGAGAAGGAGATCGACGCCTCCCGCGTCCGGTCCGGTCACCTGCGCCGGGACGTGGAGTGGCCCAAGCTGGCCGACGCCGTGGAGGCCCTCCACCAAGCGCCCATCCACATCGACGACACCCCGGGGCTCACCATCACCCAGCTGCGATCCAAGGCCCGAAGGCTCAAGTCGGAGTACCCTGATCTGGGGCTCATCGTGGTGGACTACCTCCAGCTGATGCAGGGCTCGGGCGGTCCCCGGGAGAGCCGGGAGCAGGCCATCTCGGGCATCAGCCGAGGGCTCAAGGGGCTCGCCAAGGAGCTGAACATCGCGGTGCTCTCCCTCGCGCAGCTCAACCGCGGCGTCGAGCTGCGCCCGGACAAGCGCCCCATGATGGCGGACCTGCGCGAGTCTGGCGCCATCGAGCAGGACGCCGACCTGGTGCTCTTCATCTACCGGGACGAGTACTACAACAAGGAAGAGAGCGAGAAGAAGGGCGTCGCGGAGATCGTCATCGGCAAGAACCGCCACGGCCCCACCGGGTCCGTCGAGCTGGCGTTCAAGGGTGAGTTCCTGCGCTTCGACAACCTGGATCTGCGGCACGAGGGCTACGTGTGAGAGCGTCGCTGTCAGTGCTGCTGCTGGCCTGCTCTGTGGTGGGCATGGCCTCGGCCGACGCGGGGGCCGCGCTGCCTGGGCTCAGCCCCGGGCAGGCCCTGTCCACCGTGGAGCCCGCTGCCCCGATGGAGACTACGCTGGTCCCCATCCCGGTCATGCGCAGCGGCATCCCGTTGGACGTCGAGGTCATCGGCGGTCAGCACTATGTCGGCGCTTTCGCCGGCCTGCTGGACGAGAAGCTGCAGGTCTCCACCCACGACGGCGTGGTCGAGGTCCCCCTGCCTGTGGTGGTCGCCGTTCTGGTCGAGGGCGTCTCCTACGCACCGGAGCCCTTCTTGCTCGGGGTCCAGCGCTGGGGCCAGGAGCTCGTCGAGCAGGCGGTGCGAGTCCCGCGCCCTGCTCTCGTGGCCTGCTCGAGTGCCCTGTGGGCGGGGGCCGGTCCCGCGCTCCTGGGCGACTGGAAGGGCTTCGCGGCCTACTCGTTGCTCGAGGTCTCGTTCCTGGGCGCCGGCGCCGTGATGATCGTCAACGAGCAGTACGGGCCCCTGCTGCCCTTGGCGGCGCTCGAGGGCCTGCTGCATGTGTGGGCCGCTGGCGACAGCGTGCGAGAGTCCAAGCGCCGGCGAGCCCGGGCAGAGCTCGCGCTGCTCCCCACGCTGGTGCCTGGAGAAGGCTCCTCGGCCACCCTCGGGCTGGGTCTGGCGGTGCACCTGGGAGCTCCCACCACAGTGGGGCCCCAGGGAACGATTCCGCGGACCGGAGCTTGCGTCGAGACGGGCTTGACAGGCCCCTGCCCATTCCCTTATTAGCTGCCCGTGCCCCTGGGCCTTCGTCCAGGTGATGCGGCTATTCCCAGGTGGGTAGAGAACCCCTCGTTCACCCTCCAACACTTCCTCGAGCTGGAGCGACGCGCGTACATGGAAACCGAAGCGATCCTCAAGGAGTTCAACGAGTACCTCGAGCAGTACGCCACGCACCGTGGGTACATCGACCGTGCCCGGTCCCACGCCCACAAGTTCAAGCCCGAGGTCGTCGAGAAGGTCATCCTCGACCACGAGATCAAGTCCTCGGAGGTGGCTGAGCAGATCCTGCCCCTCGTGCCCCAGTTCCAAGAGGGTATGGCCGACCTCGACGCCCAGCGCGCCGACATCGACGAGAAGAAGGCCGGCTCGGAAGAGACCATGGAAGAGCTCACCCTCCGCATGGAGATCGGCGAGTTCACCGACGACGAGTTCGAGCAGGCTACCGGTGAGCTCAAGGCCGAGCTCGAGGTCGCTGCCGAGCGCCTCGAGGCCATCGCCGCTGAGTACACCACCCTCGAAGAGGCGATGAACAAGTGGGTCGAGTTGGCCGCGAGCGCTGACCAGGACACCGGCATCGTGGCTGCCGAGCCCGAGCCCGCCCTGGAGGCCGAGCCCGAGATCTTCATCGAGGCCGAGGCTGCGCCCGCCGGCGAGCTCGAGCCCGAGCTCGCCCTCGAGCCCGAAATCGAGCTGGACGAGGCTCCCATGGAGCCCGAGTTCGACGACGAGCCCATCATCGATGAGCAGGAAGGCATCCATGTGTCCGTGTCCGGCTCGGTCGAGGACGTCTCCATGGCCTTCGGCACCGACGAAGGCGAAGTGGTCGAGCTCGACGCGGCAGAGGGGTCGGGCGACGAGCCCTCCGGCGAGATCGATCTGGGCTTTGGCGACGACGGCGGCGAGGTCGAGCTTGCCCTCGTGGGTGAAGGCGCCTCCGAGATCGAAGGCGCCGAGATCGAGATCGCCACCGGCGACGACGGCGTAGACAACCGCCGGGCGCTGCTCCTCTACCAGGAGGGCACCCCCGAAGAGCAGATCTACCCCTTCACGGGCGATGTCATCACCATCGGTCGCGGCCGCGACAACGACATCCAGATCAAGAACGACAGCAAGGTCTCGCGCTACCACTGCAAGGTCTACCGCCGCGGCTCCAACTTCTACATCGAAGACAACAAGTCCTCGAACGGAACGCTGGTCAATGGCGAGCTGATCACCGAGCGGCGCCTGTTCGGCGGCGAAGAAGTCATCATCGGTGAAACCTTCTTCCGGTTCCGCATCATGGAGTGAGGCAGCGCCTTTCTCTGCGAGCCCGCCCTACGGCGGGCTCTTTTTTTGTCGGCCCTGCTCTCGCCTAATAGTATTGAGAGCTATAGTGATTAATCTGCCGCTTCAGCCAGGCAGGCGCATGTCTGTGCGCCGTACTCGCGGCTAAGGTTCAGGTTCCCACACGGCGTATACCTACAGTCTCGGAGAATGGGGAATGGCCAGAAGGAAGACCGGAATCCAGGGGCCGCAGTACTTCACGACCTTCCAGGTCGCGAAGCTGCTCGGGGTCAGTCCGCCCGCGGTGGTCAACTGGGTCAACCAGGACCTCCTCAAGGCACACCGCACCCCGGGTGGGCATCGGCGCATCGCGCAGGACGAGCTCGTTCGGTTCGCCTTCGAGCACAACTACCCGCTCCCGCCCGAGCTGCAGTCTGCCGAGCAGCCCGTCAGCTGGAAGGTGCTGGTGGTGGACGACGAGGAAGACTTCTGCGAGATGGTGCGCGAGTACCTCGCCATCAAGGGTGGATTTCAGGTCGAGGTCGCCACCAGCGGCTTCGCAGCGGGGCTCACGGTTGCTCGCTTCTTGCCCCACATCATCTTGATGGACATCATGATGCCCGACATGGATGGCTTCGAGGTGCTGCACAAGCTGCGCTCGGACGAGGCCACCCGGGCCATCCCGGTCATCGCCTGCACCGCGTTCCGCGATCCCCTCATCGAGAAGCGCATCCAGGCCGAGAACTTCGACGGCTTCGTGCAGAAGCCCCTCAAGCTCGACGTGCTGCTCGAGGTCATCACCTCGCTCAAGCCGCTGCCGGACCACCTGGCGAAGTAGCGGCCCTGGGGCACTTCGTGGTGCCCATCCCTAGGTCGCGCGTCAGCTCCGGCCCGCACTCAGGGGCAGGGGAGGGCGGTCGACACCGTGTCTCACCCGCACCCACTCTGCAGCGACGCTGATGGCGATCTCCGCTGGAGTCTGGGCTCCGATGTCCAACCCCACCGGCGAGGAGATTCGGTCGAGCTGCTCCTGTGGCACGCCCTCGGCCCGTAGGGTCGCGAAGAACTTGGCCACCTTGCGCTTGCTGGCGATGGCACCCAGCCAGGCCAGGGGCTGGCCCACCAGGGCGCGCAGCACGTCCAGGTCCTGCGCGTGACCGTGGGTGACGATGAGCACCCAGGTGTCTGGGGTAGAGCGCAGGGTCGTGGCCACGTCCTTTGGCTGCTCGACCCGGAGCGTGCATCCTGGAAAGCGGCTCGAGGTGGCCTGCTCGGGCCTGGAGTCCACCACGGTGACCTGGAAGCCGAGCTGCAGCGCGACTGGCGCCACTGCGTGGGCCACGTGGCCTGCGCCGAACATCACGAGCTGTGGGGCGCGGACCAGCGGCTCGATGAAGATGTCCATCATCCCACCGCAGGCCATGCCCAGGTCCTGGGCCAGGTTGGGGGTGTAGCGCCGAGGCAAGCCTTCATCGATGGCGACCATGGCCAGGTTCTGGGCCTCGTACTCGACCGCGCCACCACCGATGGTGCCTACGCCCGTGCCGTCGGCGTACACCACCATGCGGGCGCCAGCCTCGCGAGGCGCGGATCCCTTGGTCTCGACCACGGTGACCAGCGCGGCCGGGCGACCCTCCTTCATGGCCTTCAAGGCAGCTTCGAGGACTTCCAATGTTCGCTCCGTTGAGTGGCGCCGTGACGGATGAGGGACCTTCACCCTAGGGCATGTACTCCATGGGGTCCACGGCCTGTCCGTCGATGGTGAGCTCGAAGTGCAGGTGGGGGCCGGTGGTGCGGCCTGTGGAGCCGATGGTGGCGATGCGGTCGCCCACATCCACCACGTCGCCTTCGCGCACGAAGTGGGAGGTGTTGTGGGCGTAGCGGGTCTTGACGCCGTGGCCGTGGTCCAGCTCGATCATGCGCCCGTAGCCTGAGTTGTAGCTGGAGAACGTGACCACTCCTGGAGCGACCGCGAAGATGGGGGTGCCGCGGGGGCCGGCGATGTCGATGCCCGAGTGGAACTTCCAGCGGCGCGAGAAGGGCGAGCGCCGGTAGCCGAACTCCGAGGTGAGCATGCCGTAGGCGGGCCAGATGGCGGGCAGGCATGCGCGGTAGGAGCGCCAGTCTTCCAGGTCCTGGACCATGGTGGACATGCGCGGCTCCATCTCGTCCACCAGCCCCACCAACTGAACAGCGCGGGTCTCTACAGCCAGGGCCCACAGCTCGGTCGGTCGGATATCGGCGCTGCCGACGCCCGCGGACCCAGGCACGGACTCGGCTGCCTCGAGGCTGGGCAGCTCGGGGCGCCCGTCGGGGAGGGGAGGGGCATCGTCGCCCCAGATCTGCTCCCACTGCTCTTGCTCGCCCGGCTCCACTGGGCCGAAGCCTGGCAGGTCGGCGTCGTGGGAGAGGTGGCGGATCTGGGTGTCATAGAGCCGAATGCGGCGCAGGGCGTCGTCGACGCGCTCGAGCTGCTGGTCGATGGACTCCAGGCGCTGGCGCAGGACCAGGTTCTCGTACACCAGATCGTCGTAGCCCCAGATGCGATTCCACAGCAGCCCCGCGGACACCATGATCAGCAAGGCGAACACGGCCAGGAAGGCGCCCAGGTACCTGGCCCGTCGCAGCTGCCGCCCTCGAATGTGCAGCTGGCGGACGTCGCGCGCGCCCTGGTCCGGTACGAGCAAGACCGTGATGCCCCCGCGATCGTGGCGATCCGGGGAGCTGCCTTGACTCACCGCACTTCCTCGACGCGGCAGATGACGGTGGTGATGTTGTCGTCACCGCCACGGGAGCAGGCCAGCTCGATGAGGTCGCGGGCGGCGCCCTGGGGGGACGCCGACCGGATGGCTTCGCCCATCTCGGCCGTCTCGACCAGGTTGGACAGGCCGTCCGAGCACAGCATGAAGCTGTCGTTGCGCCGGATGGCTCGGACCTGGATGTCGACGTCTACGTCTTCCTGGTAGCCCAGGGAGCGGGTGATGATGTTGCGGAGCTTGTGGGTCTTGGCCTCTTCGACCGTGAGCACGCCCGCCCGCACCTTCTCGTTGACCAGCGAGTGGTCCTCGGTGAGCTGCTCGATGAGGTCGTCGCGGATCACGTAGGCGCGGGAGTCGCCCACGTGGGCCACGAACGCGTTGCCCGAGTCGATGAGAAGCACCAGCGCGGTGGTGCCCATGCCCTTGAACTCGGGCTCGGCCACGGCCTTCTCGTAGATGCGCTTGCCGGCAAGCCGGATGGCGTAGCGGATCTTCTCGCGGGTGGCCTCGATGGGGTCGTCGGGAAGCTCGGCTGCGGGGTCGGCCTCGATGTTGGAGAGCACCTCTTCGACCGTGTTCACCGCGATGCTGCTGGCTAGCTCACCGCCCACGTGTCCGCCCATGCCGTCGCAGACCACGAAGAGGTTCAGCTCGTCGTTGATCAGGTAGGCATCTTCGTTGTTGGTGCGCTTCATCCCTACGTCGGTCATGCCACAGGACGTGATGCGCATGGAAGGCTCCGGGTCCAGTGGATCGGCGCTCCTTCGGGTTCGAGGCCGCCGTTCCGGTTTCGGCGCCCCCTTAACCCATCGCGCGCGGTCCGGAAGCGTCCGCCAATTCTCGGCGCAGCGACGGTGGAGTACGGCGTCCTCTGGGTTGGGCTCGGCCCTGTGGTGGTGAGACGCTTTCCATCCCTCGATGTAGGGTGGACCGGTGGCGGAAACGCCTTATCTTGGGGGGCCTCGAATTCCCGTCTGGAGCGTGCGCCATGCTCAACGCCATCACTGGTATGTTCAAGAAGGTCGTCGGTACCCGAACCGAGCGTGAGATCAAGCGCATGCGGCCGACCATCGATCGCATCAACCAGCTCGAGTCCAAGTACGAGCAGCTGTCCGACGATCGCCTGGCGGCCTGCTATGGCGAGTTCAAGCAGCAGGTCGACAACGGGGCCAACCTCGACGAGCTGATGCCCGAGGTCTTCGCGCTGGTGCGCGAGGTGGCCAAGCGGCAGCTGGGCGAGCGCCACTACGACGTGCAGCTGGTGGGCGCCATCGTGCTTGGCCAGGGCCGCGTCGCCGAGATGAAGACCGGCGAGGGCAAGACCCTGGTCGCCACCATGCCCATCGCGCTCAACGCGCTGTCGGGCAAGGGCTGCCACGTGATCACGGTCAACGACTACCTGGCCGACCGCGACGCCGACTGGATGGGCAAGATCTACCGCTTCATGGGCATGTCCGTGGGCAAGATCCTCTCCAGCGACCGCGACCAGGCCAGCAAGCGCGCGGCCTACCAGGCCGACGTCACCTACGGCACGAACAACGAGTTCGGCTTCGACTACCTGCGCGACAACATGAAGTTCGATCTCGATGAGTACGCGCAGCGGGGCCACAACTTCGCCATCGTCGACGAGGTCGACTCCATCCTCATCGACGAAGCCCGCACCCCCCTGATCATCTCCGGCCCCACCCGCGACCCCCTCGACAAGTACTACCTGATCGACTCAGTGGTCCCCGGGCTGCAGAACGAGATCGACTACATCATCGACGAGAAGGGCAAGAGCGTCACGCTCACCGACGAGGGCGTGGACCGCGTCGAGAGCAAGCTGGGCCTGGACAACCTCTACGATCCCCACAACATGGAGATCCTCCACAAGGTCGACCAGGCGCTCAAGGCCCACATGCTCTTCAAGCGCGACCGCGACTACGTGGTGCGCAACAGCAAGGTGGTCATCGTCGATGAGCACACCGGGCGCCTGATGACCGGCCGCCGCTGGTCCGACGGCCTGCACCAGGCGGTCGAGGCCAAGGAGCGGCTCGAGATCGAGCCCGAGTCGCAGACCTACGCCACCATCACCTTCCAGAACTACTTCCGTCTCTACTCGAAGCTGTCCGGCATGACCGGCACCGCCGAGACTGAGGCCGAAGAGCTCATGAAGATCTACAACCTCGAGGTCGTGGTCATGCCGACCAATGTGCCCCTGCGGCGCGAGGACCACGACGACGTCATCTACAAGACTCAGATGGAGAAGTTCCGTCAGGTCATGGCCGAGATCGAGGACAGCCGTGAGCGCGGCCAGCCTGTGCTGGTGGGCACCGTGTCGGTCGAGAAGTCCGAGATCCTCCACCAGATGCTCACCAAGCGCGGCTTCCCCCACGAGGTCCTCAACGCCAAGAACCACTACCGCGAGGCCGACATCATCGCGCAGGCGGGTCGCAAGGGCGCGGTCACGATCTCCACCAACATGGCCGGCCGCGGCACTGACATCAAGCTGGGCGGTGACCCGCTCAAGCTGGCGCTGCACGACGCCGATCCCAAGCAGGATCCCGAGGGCTACGCCGCGGCGGTCGAGAAGTACAAGGTCCAGTGTGCCGCAGAGCGCGAGGTGGTCCTGGCCGCTGGCGGCCTGCACATCCTGGGCACCGAGCGTCACGAGTCCCGTCGCATCGACAACCAGCTCCGCGGGCGCTCTGGCCGCCAGGGCGACCCTGGCTCCAGCCGCTTCTACCTGTCTCTCGAGGACGACCTGCTGCGCATCTTTGGCGGTGAGAAGATCACCATCTGGATGGAGCGCATGGGGCTCAAGGACGACGAGCGCATCGAGCACCGCTGGATCAACAAGTCCATCGAGAACGCCCAGAAGAAGGTCGAGGGGTACAACTTCAACATCCGCAAGACCCTGCTCGAGTACGACGACGTGCTCAACGATCAGCGCAAGGCCGTCTACGGCATGCGTCGCAGGGCACTGGGCGGCGAAGACATCCGCGGCATGGTGATTGACTCCATCAACAACCTCGTAGACGACATCATGGACGAGTGCTGCCAGGAGGGAGTGCACCCCGAAGACTGGGACATGCCTGGGGTCAAGGAGCGCCTGCTCCGCGTCTTCGACGTCACCTGGGAAGACGCCGAGGATGCCCTCCGCGACTTCTCTGTGGTGGAGCTGCGCGGCCGCATGTTCGACGAGGCCGTCGAGGCCTATGAAGCCAAGGAAGCCGAGCTCGGCGCCGAGACCCTGCGGCAGGTCGAGCGCATGTTGCTGCTGCAGTTCACCGACCAGCTGTGGAAGGACCACCTGCTGGCCATGGACCGCCTGCGCGATGGCATCGGCCTGCGGGGCTACGGCCAGCGCAACCCGCTGCTCGAGTACAAGAAGGAAGGCTTCGGCATGTTCCAGATGATGGGCGCCATGCGTGACGAGGCCGTGGTCTCCCGCGTCATCCGCCTGCAGCCCAACCCGGCCCTCGACGCCGCGGCCGAGTCTGGCGGCAAGCAGCAGGCCCGGAAGCTGGCCCGCGGCGCCGGAGCCCTCCAGCAGAAGGCGCCGGCAGAGGGTGGCGTGCGCGGGCTCGAGGCCCCCGAGGTGGACGCCGAGGAGGCCATGCGCCGCCTGGCAGAGAGGCGCCAGCAGGCCCAGGCCCAGGCCATGCTCGCCGCCCAGGAAGCCAAGAACAAGGCCGAGGCCGAGCGTCCTGCCAAGGGCCTCGAGGCCAAGGTCTACGGCGAGCGCCTCAACATCAAGCGCAACGATCCTTGCCCCTGCGGCAGCGGGCAGAAGTTCAAGAAGTGTTGTGCGCGGGCCGAGTAGCCACGCTTCCCAGAGCCTATCGACTCCGAAAACCATTGCCATGCTGTTGCGCCCGCGATAACCAGCGGGCCCCGAGCTTCACGCACGGGTCATCAAGCACGCCGGAACACGCTGTCCACTCCACGGTGCCTCCGCCCTCACGGGCCAGGGTCGGAGTGGGAGCCCGGCGGAAGTTCAACCACTCACATCGCAGCGCCCTTCACACGACACGCGTTCGTGCGCGCTGCGCGGAGTACATCATGTCTGTTTCCCTCCGAGAGCTCCTCGAGGCGGGCGTCCACTTCGGTCACCAGACCCGTCGTTGGAATCCCAAGATGCGTCCGTACATCTACGGCCAGCGCAACGGTGTCCACATCATCGACCTCCAGAAGACCGCCAAGGCTCTGGTCGAAGGCACCCGCTTCATCTCTGCGACCGTGGCCAAGGGCCATAGCGTGCTGTTTGTCGGCACCAAGCGTTCCGCTCAGGAAATCGTGGCCGACGAAGCTCGTCGTTGCGGCATGTTCTACGCCAACAACCGCTGGCTCGGCGGCACGCTCACCAACTTCCAGACCGTCCGCAAGTCCATCGAGCGCCTCAACCAGCTCGAGCGCGCTCGCGACGAGGGTCGCTTCGAGCTGCTGTCCAAGAAGGACGCCCTGCAGCTGCACCGCGAGATCGCCAAGATGAACAAGTCTCTCGGCGGTATCAAGGAGCTGCGAGGCCCCCCAGGTGCGCTGTTCATCGTGGACCCCAAGCGCGAGTACATCGCCACCCGCGAAGCCGTCAAGCTCAAGATCCCGGTGGTCGCCCTGTGCGACACCAACTGCAACCCCGACGGCATCGACTACGTCATCCCCGGCAACGATGACGCCATCAAGTCCATCCATCTCTTCGTGGCTGCCATCGCTGACGCCTGCATCCAGGGTGCCAACATGAGCCGCGGCGACACGCCCATGGTCACGCCGGACGTCGATGAGAACATCGAGATCGTTCGCCGCGGTTCGACCGATGAGGCCGGCGCAGAAGAGTAGGTCACTCTCCTTTCTCCCCACCCCACCCCACTCGCGCCCCAGAGGGCGCAAGCCGGTCTGCAGGCGGCCGTGGATGGGTTACCCATTCATCCCGTGCCGCGGCGGCCTCAGGCTGGCGATCATTGGAGGAATTCATGGTTTCTGCTAAGGACATCAAGGCTCTTCGCGAGCGCACTGGCGCCGGCATCCTCGACTGCAAGAAGGCGCTCGCCGAGGCCGAGGGCGACATGGAGGCGGCGGTCGACTGGCTGCGCACCAAGGGTATCGCTTCGGCGGCCAAGAAGTCCGGCCGCATCGCGGCTGAGGGCTTGGTGCATGCCTACATCCATGCCGGTGGCAAGATCGGCGTGCTCATCGAAGTCAACAGCGAGACCGACTTCGTCGCCATGACCGACGGCTTCAAGGAGCTGGTCCACAACATCGCCATGCAGGTCGCGGCCCACTCGCCGCTCTACGTGTCGGCCGATGACATCCCGGCCGAGGACATCGCCCGCGAGCGCGACGTCCAGCGGGCCCGCGTCATCGAAGAAGGCAAGCCCGCCGCCATGGCCGACAAGATCGTCGACGGCCGCATCAACAAGTGGCACAAGGAAGTCTGCCTGCTGGATCAGGATTACTTCCGTGACGAAGAGAAGTCCGTCCGCGACCTGCTCACCGACGCCGTCGCCACCATCGGCGAGAACATCAAGGTGCGGCGCTTCGTGCGCTGGAACCTCGGCGAGGGCCTCGAGAAGCGCTCCGACGACTTCGTGGCCGAGGTCATGAGCCAGATGAAGAAGGGCTGACGCCCTCTCCCGGGGGCCGGGCATGGCCTGGCCCCCATCACAGGAGCCCCCCCATGGACGATCCGGCTGCAGCCAGCGGCGTCACGAGGATCCTGCTCAAGCTCTCGGGGGAGATGCTCGCCGGAGGCCGCGGGCTCGGCATCGACGCCAGCGTCCTCGAGCGCGTGGCGGGCGAGCTCGCACAGGTCGCTCTCAGCGGTGTCCAGGTGGGCGTCGTCGTGGGCGGTGGCAATATCTTCAGGGGCATCACCGCCGGGGCCATCGATCGGGTTCAGGGCGACCACATGGGTATGCTGGCCACGGTCATCAACGCCTTGGCGTTGGTGGACGCCATCAAGCGGGCGGGCTGCGAGGCGCAGGTGATGACCGCGCTGGACATCCAGCGTGTGGCCGAGCCCTTCGAGAAGCGCGCGGCCTTGGCCCACCTCAACCGAGGGGCGGTGGTGATCTTCGCCGCTGGCACCGGCTGTCCGTTCTTCTCCACCGACACCGCGGCCGCCCTGCGGGCCGCCGAGATCCAGGCCGACCTGTTGCTCAAGGGCACCAAGGTCGATGGCGTCTACGACAAGGATCCCGTCCGCCATGCCGACGCGGTGCGGTACGATCGCATCTCCTACGATCAGGTGGTGCGCGACAAGCTGCGGGTGATGGACATCACGGCCACGAGCCTCTGTATGGACAACCACATCCCCATCACGGTCTTCGACATGAGCAAGCCGGGCAACCTGGCCCGAGTGCTCAGTGGAGAGGCCGTCGGAACCCGGGTCGGCAGCTTCGAAGCCGCCGTCACCTCCACCTGAGCCACCAGGGAGTAAGCATGGAAGAGTACCTCGACAGCCTGAAAGACGACATGGCCAAGACCATCGATGCCTTCATGCGCGACCTGAGTACCGTGCGCACCGGGCGCGCGTCTCCGCAGCTGCTGGATGGCGTCCAGGTCCAGGTGGCCAGCTACGGCGCCACTATGCCGCTGAACCAGCTGGCCACGGTCACCGCGCCCGATCCGCGCCTGCTGGTGGTGAACCCCTGGGACAAGTCCACCCTGGGCGACATCGACAAGGCCATCACGGCTGCCGGCCTGGGGCTCAACCCCAACAACGACGGCACCATCATCCGGGTCCCCATCCCTGCGCTCACCGGCGAGCGGCGCCGGGAGATGGTCAAGCAGGTCGGTCGCTTCACCGAGGATGCGCGCATCCGAGTGCGCCGGGTGCGGCGCGACTACAACGAGCTGTTCAAGTCACTCGAGAGCGACAAGGAGATCACCGAGGACGATCTTCGGCGGGCGCTGGACCTGGTCCAGAAGGCCACCGACGCTCACGTCTCGAAGGTCGAGAGCATCGGTGACACGAAGCAGAAAGAAGTCATGGAGGTCTGACCCGGCATGGATCGTCCCCTGCCTCGACACATCGCCATCATCATGGATGGCAACGGCCGCTGGGCGAAGGCCCAGGGGTTGCCTCGCGTCGAAGGGCACCGAGCGGGTGCTCAGAGCGTGCGCGAGGTCGTGCGGGCAGCCCGTGCCCTCGGAGTGCAGGTCCTCACCCTGTACAGCTTCTCAACCGAGAACTGGAAGCGTCCCACCGACGAGGTGCGGGCGCTCATGTCCCTCCTCAAGCAGTACCTGCTCTCCGAGCGCCAAGAGATGCTCGACACGGGGATCAACCTGCGTCTGATCGGCCAGGTGGATCGCCTGCCCAAGCCCGTCCAGGCGGTCGCTCACGAGATCTGCCGCGCCACCAACACGGGGCGCACGGTGATGGATCTCAACCTGGCGGTGTCGTATGGCTCCCGAGCCGAGATGGTCGAGGCCGTCCGGTCCATCGCCGAGAGTGTTCGGCGGGGTTCTCTGCCTGTCAGCGCCATCGACGAGGCCCTGTTCTCGTCGCGGCTCCAGACCGCCGGCCAGCCCGACCCCGATCTGGTGATCCGCACCTCAGGTGAGCTGCGCCTGTCCAACTTCCTGCTGTGGCAGGTGGCCTACAGCGAGATCTACGTGACCGACGTGTACTGGCCCGACTTCCGAAAGCCGCAGCTGCTCGAGGCCATCGAGTCCTACCAGCGTCGCGAACGTCGCTACGGTGGCGTGGGCAACGAGCCCGGCCCCGGGGCGGGCTAGCATGTTCCCACGCATCGCCGCCGGTCTGATCGGCGTGGCTGTCTTGGTCCCCTCGCTGATCTGGGGTGGGATCCTCACCGTGGACCTCTTCGTCTGGGCCGCGCTCGGCGTGGGGCTGTTCGAGTACGGCCGCATGGCCTTTCCCAAGGAGCCGGTGCTTCGCGCGGCGGTGGCCGCGGGCGGCGCGCTCGTCTACGCATCTCTGGTCTACCTGCAGCTGGTCGCGGTTGGGCCCCTGCTCATCGCGCTCACCCTGGGTGCCTTCCTGCTGGTCATGGCCGTCACTCCGAGCATGGAGGGTGCCGCCGACCGCGTGGGTCGTCTCCTGCTCGGCATGCTCTACGTGGGCGGGCTGATGGCGTTCATCCCCCTGGTGCGTCGACTGGACGACGGCGTCGGGTGGATCTTCGTGCTGCTGGCCGCCAGCTGGTTGGGCGACACCGGGGCCTACTTCGCGGGTCGCGCCCTGGGCAAGCACAAGCTGGCCCCAAGCCTCAGCCCCAAGAAGACCTGGGAGGGTGCCATCGGCGGCTTCTTCACCAGCATGGGCGGCGCGGTGTTGTTCGGCTGGCTCTTCGGTGTGGACGCATCATGGGTCATCCTGGCCGTCTTGGGTGGGGTGCTCGACGCCTTCGGGGTGCTGGGCGACCTGGCCGAGTCCATGCTCAAGCGCGCCTTCGGCGTCAAGGACTCGGGCGGCATCCTCCCGGGCCACGGCGGCATCCTGGACCGAGTGGACTCCGTGTTGTTCGCGGCCCCGGTGCTGTACCTGGCGGTGCTTCTGCTCGTGCAGAATGGGCTGCAGCCCATTGTCTCCGCGGCGATTGGGAACTAGCCCTCATCCATGGCGACACCCCTCACCATTTTTTTTGGCTTCATCGCGCTGGGGCTGTTGATCTTCGTACACGAGACCGGCCACTTCCTGGTGGCCAAGTTCTTCGGCGTACGGGTCATCACCTACAGCTTCGGCTTCGGCCATCGGCTCTTCGGTGTGCGCCATCGCGGCACGGACTACCGCGTCTCCATGATCCCCTTCGGGGGCTATGTGCGCATGTGGGGCGCCGACCCGTTCGAGGTCGACGAGGCCGAGGCGGAGGCCGAAGCCGAGCGCTCGGTGGCCGATGAGCTCGACCCCGCGCGTCCCCCTCGGCGGGGCGAGTGGGCCTTGCAAGACGTCTCCGTGTGGAAGCGGCTGCTCATCTACGTTGCGGGCCCCGCCGCCAACCTGGTGGTGCCGTTCTTCGTCTTCATGGTGCTCTTCATGGCGGGCGAGCCTCAGCTGGCCTCGGTGGTGGGCACAGTGGTGGGCGACAGCCCCGCGGCGCTGGCGGGTGTCCTGCCGGGCGACCGGGTGGTCGAGGTGGCCGGCCAGCCCGTCACCACCTGGGAAGAGATGGCCGAGCACTGGGAGCTGGCCGCCGCAGCCGGGAATTCAGTGGATCTGGTGGTCGAGCGCGGCGGTGTCCAGCTGGACTTCTCGCTGCCCAGGCCCGCCGAAGGCCTGACCACGGGCAGCGTCTACGACTTCGGCCTGCGGCTGGACGTGCCATCGGCGCATGTGGGCGTGGTCCACACCCTCTCCCCCGCTGGCCTCGCAGGCATCGCCACCGGCGATCTGCTGGTCTCGGTGGGGGGCGAAGAGGTCGAGACCTGGCCGCAGGTGCGACGCCGGCTGGCAAAGGCAGGACAGCGGGTCGAGATCGCCTGGCTGCACGGTGAGGAGGCCCACAGCGCCACCATGGAGGCGAGCGATGCCTGGGTGCCCCCCGCGGTGCGGGCGCTGCTGTCCGACCCCGCCGTGGACCGCTGGGGTCTTCAGACGGCCACCCTGTTCGTCGGCGGTTTCTCCGAGGAGTCCGCCGCGCTCGAGGCCGGCGTGGTCCAGGGCGGCTACCTGCTGGCCATCGACGGCAAGCGGGTGAACAGCTGGTTCGAGGTACTCCGTGCCGTCGCGGTCACGATGGTCGAGGACGGCGAGGAACGCCGGGCCACCGAGGTGACGGTCACGGTGCTGCAGGGCGATGGCGCCTTCGAGCTGCCCATGTTGCCTGCGGTGCAGCGGGTCACCGACGCGCGGGGCCGCTACTACTGGCGCCCGCTCATCGGTGTGGCCAGCCTGGGTGGCTGGGCCGAGAGCCCCAAGGTCAGGGTGTACTACTCGTTCCCACGGGCGGCCGCGCGGGCGGGGCGCGACTCGGTGCTCCTGGTTCGCTACACCCTCGAGCAGCTCTCGCTGATGGCCACGGGCGAGGCCTCCATGAAGGACAGCCTGGGGGGGCCCGTGGAGATCGTCCGCCAGACTACCGAGGCCGCCAAGTCGGGCTGGATGTCATTCTCGCGCTTGCTGGGCATGATCTCCATCTCCGTGGGGATCTTCAACCTGCTGCCTGTGCCGGTGCTCGACGGCGGCCACATGCTCTTCTACGGTCTCGAGGCCATCCGCGGCCGGCCGGTCTCGCCCCTGTTCCGGGAGCGGGCCCAGATCGTAGGCGTGATGCTGCTGGTGGCGCTGATGATCTTCGTCCTGTACCAGGACCTCCTGCGCCTGCCCTTCGGCAGCCTCTTCGGGGGGGGCGAGTGACGGCCGAGCCCCTGATCCTCGCGGTCGATACCGCGGGCCCGGTGGCTGGCCTGGCGCTGCTCCGGGGTGAGCAGCTCGAGGGCGCCTGGTGCGCCAGGGTCGTCCGGGGCGCCGAAGCGCGGCTGGCTCCGGCGGTGCAGGAGCTGCTCCAGGGCCGCCGGCCCGATGCCGTCGCGCTGGCCTCTGGGCCCGGCGCCTTCACGGGGCTTCGGGTTGGGGTGGCCACAGCGCTGGGCTTGGCCTCCGCATGGGGCTGCCCTGTGGTTCCCGTCTCGTCCTTGCTGGCGCGGGCGGCGCTGTCGCCTGGCCAGCCCCTGGTCCTGGCGCTGCTGGATGCGCGCAAGGGGCGCTTCTACGGCGGTCTGTTCGACACCCGCAGCCTCGTCCCCGCGCCGGTCGGTCCCGAGCGGGATCTGCCACTGGCCGAGCTCCTGCCGTCCCAGCTCTGCATCGCCGTGGGGGAGGGGGCCGCGGTGAGCCGCGCCCAGCTGCTCGCCGCAGGCCACGGCCTCGCGATGCAGCCCGATGCCAACCCCGCGCCGGCCCTCGCGCGCCTTGGTGCCCACTTCCTGGCCCAGGGCCAGGGGCTGCCCGCCCACGCGGTGGCTGTCCGCTACCTGCGTCCACCCGACGCCGTGCCGCCCGCAGATGTGGTCGCGGCAGCCGCCGATCGTGGTGCATAGTCACCCTCGCGCTCGCCCCTCGCGGGCCGTGCTATTCTCGTCCGAGACTACCCCAAGACACCCACCGGAGGACGGATGAACGACGACGATCGCATCCTCATCGAGCGACTGGTTCCCACCAACGAAGAGCTGGAGGCGCTGGTCAAGGCTCACGAGGCCTTCGAGGGGCAGCTCGATGAGATGAGCAGTCGCCGCTACGTCACGGACGCCGAGCGGCTCGAGATCGCTCGCATCAAGAAGCAGAAGCTCCGCGGCAAGGACCGCATCCTCCAGATCCTGGCGGACCACCGCCGGGGCAACGGCTAGCCTCAGGGCCAGCGCGAGTGTAACGATGTCCGAACGGAAGCTACGCATCGGCGTCACCGGCGCCACCGGAGCGGTGGGCCGCGAGATCGTCGCCATGCTTGGCCAGGTCGATCTGCCTGTCGGCGAGATCGTCCCCATGGCCTCCCCGGCCTGCACGGTCCACACCGTCGAGATCGGTGGAAAGAACGTCAGGATCGAGAACCTGAGCTCGGAGCTGGTCGCCAGCTGCGATGTGGTCTTCATGGCCGTGCCGCCCGAGGTGGCCGGTGAACCCGTGCGGGTCGCCATGGACGAGGGCATCCCGTTGGTGGATCTCAGCGGGACCGTCGGGCCTGCGCAGGGCGTGCCCCTGGTGGTGCCCTGCGCCAACCGCATCGATCTGCAGGGGTTCAGGGAACACCAGGCGGTGGCTTCCCCCCGGCCCGACGTGGTCGGGCTCGCCACCTTACTGTCGCCCTTGATGGCTCAAGCGGGCGACCTTCGTTGCCGAGGCACCATCCTGCACAGCGCGGCTTCCGCGGGGCGCGCCGGCATCGAGGAGCTCTCGAACCAGGTGGTCTCCCTGTTCAACAGCCGCACGCCCCAGCGCAAGGTCTTCGAGCGAGGGCTGGCCTTCGACCTCGAGCCCACGGTCGGGACCGTCAAGTCCAGTGGCTGGACGGATCACGAGCTGCGGTGCGGGCTTCAGGTCGCCGACGTGCTTGGCCTCGAGGCGGATCGTGTCGCCATCACCTCCGTGACCGGGCCCTGGTTCAACGGCATCTGCTTCGCGCTGCAGATCGAGACGGACGCGGGGCTGGACGCCGCCCAGGTCGAGGAGATCCTGGCCAAGTCGCCGAACATCCGCTCGAGCCTGTCTGGTGGAGAGTTCGAGACGCCGAGCCCGCGCTCCGCCGATGGGATCCCGGCCTTGTTGGTGGGCCGCGTTCGGAACGACCCCTCCGGGGGCATCATCCACCTGTGGGCGGCGGCCGATGAGCTGCGCTTCGGCGCGGCAGGCAACGCGCTCGCGCTGCTCACTGCGCTGCTCGAGGACGATCTGATCTGACCTGACAGCTTGTCGGGGCCAGGGCCGCTCTGGCCGCTCCCTTGTCACGCTGTCAGGTGGTGCCTCCGAGGCTCCTTGATTCCGGTGCTCGGAGGGCTCGCACGACCCTGGCGTGGTTCTTGCAGACGCCAGGGTGCGGACTGGATAGTCATCGCCTGGAGGACCGCCTCATGTGCACCATCGCAGCCATGGCTCGCAACTTCACCGCTCTCGCGCTGCTGGTTGCGTTGGCCCCACCGGCCTCTGCCGAGCCCACGCGGGTCGCGTGGAGTGAGGAACAGGGCACCGGCATCACGGATCTCTCCATCTCCGACGACGGGCGCTGGGTAGCGTTCATCGAGGAGGGTTCGGACGAGCTGCGCTTCCTGGACACCCACAGCTGGGAGGTCGTGGACGCGACGGCCGCCTGCGGCAACGGCAGTATCGGAGGCGTGGCTGTCAGCGGCCCAGACACGGACAACCTGTACAAGGTCTACGTGGGATGCTCGGACGGCACCCTGGTGGGCGGCACGCTGGACGACTCCGGTCTCGCCAGCATCGGGGAGGGCTCCAGCTCCAGCGCCGACACGGGGGACGACACCACCACCAGCAGCGGCGACTGGTCCACGCCCGTGACCCTCGACGGTGCCGGCGCGGTGCTCGCTGTCGAGACCGACGGCAGCTCCGTCTACGCCGTGGCCGAGGCCGACAGCGGCAACGAGCGCGTGCACAAGGTCGGGGTCGCTGACGCCACCGAGTCCACCAGCGGGTACCCGTCCACCTTCGGGCAGTCGGGCCTGGCGGATAGCTGGCTGGGCACGAGCTACCTGTTCATCTCCCACGGTAGCCAGAAGGTCAGCAAGGTCCAGCTCTCCACCGGCTCCATCTCGCTGTCCAACGAGAACATCAGCGCCGACATGGGCGACATGGACGCCGTCAACGACAACGCCGCCTTCCTGGCGGACGCGGACGGCGGCGTCATCCGGTTCAACCCCTCGGGGGGCACCAACTCCTTCGACATCCTGTTGGATGACGTGGACGACGATCTGGTCAGCGTCCAGGCGCTGGTGATCGACGAGACCGAGAGCTTCCTGGCGGCCTACGACAGCCTGGGGACCAGCACCGGTGAGGTGATCCTCTACTCCTTCCAGGCCAGCAACCTCAGCGTCGGTGACCAGGAGCTGCAGCGCTTCTCGGCCAGCCCCATCAACGAGATGGTGCGCCTGGATGGCTACGTGGTCGCCGGTGGTGAGACGGGTTCCCTGCAGGTCTTGACCGACCGCCCCTGGGTAGAGATCGAGGACATCGTCCCCGACGATCGGGTCATCTCCGGCCAGGAGGTCAACGTCTCCTTCACCTCGGACATGGCTGGCGACTGGGAGGTCTACCAGTCCTCGGCATCGACCGGGGACACGGATCTGTTGGCCAGCGGGGACTGCGAGGCCGGCGTCGCCGCCCTCGCGAGCTTCACCGTGGGCTCGAGCTTCGACGAGGGCGACAACGCCCTGTTCGTGCTGGTCAGCTCGGACGGCAAGACGGGCCATGATCGCGGCACCGTGAACGTGGACAACCCGCCGAGCAAGGTGAGCCTGAGCGCCGAGGGCGTGGGCTTCGGAGACAGCCAGATCACCGTGGCCTTCGACGGGATCGACGATGCCGATCTGGGCTCCTACGTCGTCTATGTGACGGTCACGGAGTTCGAACCATCCGACTGGCCCGAGGGCAGCTACGGCGGTCCGGACTTCGATGGCCCGGACGACCTGGACCTGCCCCTCGTGGTCACCGATGTCACGGCGGGCGAGGATGTCTCCCGCACCATCTCCCCCGTCACCAACGAAGTTACATACTATGTGGCTGTCCGCGCCATCGACGAGGGCGGCCAGGAGAGCGCCATGAGCAATGTCGTCAGCGTCACCCCCCAGCCCACCATCGGCGCGGCCGAGCTGGCCGGCGAGACCGGTGGATACTGCGGCACCCGCAGCGCTTGGGGCTTGGCGGCCCTCGGCCTGGCCGGGCTGTTGGCCCTCGGCAGGCGTCGCGGTGTCGGCGTCGCCGTGCTGTTGCTGGCGCTGGCGGCTCCCAGGGCCGATGCGGCGGTGGACGAAGACGAGCACCCGCGCGCCAACGCCAGCATCGAGCTGCGCTATGGGCCTTTCTTCCCCAGCAACACGGCCGTCACCAGCGTCTACGGATCCTCGGGCCACGGCGTGCTGTGGCTCGAAGGCGGCTTTCGTATCTCGCGCTTCGCAGAGCTCGACTTGGGGGCGGGGTTCTACCAAGAGCTCGGCACCAAGGTCAGCGTGACCGACTCGACCTACCACTCCTCGGAACACACCATGATCACGGCCTGGCCCTTCACAGGGGCCCTCACCGTGCGACTGGACGTCCTGCACGAGCAGCTGCTCGTTCCCACCGCGCGCATCGGCATGGACTACTGGCTCTGGAAGGAGAACTGGTACGTAAACCCCGACGTGGGCGGCGACAGCAGCATCAGCGGCGGCGAGCTGGGATGGCACTGGGGCATCGGCGCCAACGTGTTGCTGGATCGTTTCGACTCCAAGCATGCCTCGTGGCTGGCCACCAGCACGGGCATCGACGACACCTACCTGGTGGTGGACTGGCGCACCCAGAGCCTGGGGCAGTGGGGCGAAGACAGCTCGAGCATCCTGGATGGGTCCATGATCACCATCGGGCTCAAGCTGGACATGTAGCGCGCGTCGCCTCGCCCATGCCCAGCTACCGCCTGCTGCTCGAGTACGACGGCACGGGCTTCGTGGGCTGGCAACGGCAGTCCATCGGGGTGAGCATCCAGGGGCTGGTGGAGCAAGCCGTGGCCAGCGTCATGGGCCTGCCCAAGGTCTCCGTGATGGCCTCGGGTCGCACGGATGCCGGTGTCCACGCCCTGGGCCAGGTGGCCAGCTTCACCGTGCCGGTGGAGCGCGAACCGGGCTCCCTGCGCAGGGGCCTCAACGCGCAGCTGCCCTTGCAGGTGTGTTGCCAGGAAGCATCCTGGGTGCGCGATGGCTTCGACGCTCGCAAGCACGCCTGCGCCAAGCGCTATCGCTACCGCATCATGGATGGCGACCGGCGCTCCGCCATCCGGCAGCGCTACCTGGCGTACGAGCGCAGCACACTCGACGTCGCGGCGATGACGGAGGCGGGAGCCTTCTTGGTGGGCACCCACGACTTCACCAGCTTCCGCGCGGCGGGGTCCTCCGTGCCGACCTCCACCCGCACCCTGCACGAACTCAGCGTGGAGCGCAGGGAGGACGAGCTGTGGATCGAGGTCAAGGGCAGCGGCTTCCTGCGCCACATGGTGCGAATTCTGGTCGGCACGCTGCTCGAGGTCGGCCGCGGCCGCATGCTTCCACAGGAAGTGCAAGGGATTCTCTGCGCCCGTGACCGCACCCGAGCACCCAAGACCGCCCCCGCGAAGGGACTGTGCTTGGTCGAGGTCGAGTACCAGGGCGCGGACCAGCCTGTGGTGCCGCGCGGCGTCGGCTAGTCGAAGTCGTAGTCTTCGTCGTTGCTCTCTGAGGAGGTCTCCTCGGTGAGCTCGCCGAGCTCCTCGACGTCATCTTCTTCCTCGTCCTCTTCCGTCGTCTTGTCACGCTCGCTGCCGAGGCCGAACTGCGGCTCGTCTTCGTCCGGGGTGCGCTTGCGGGGACCCTCGGCCTTGATGCGAGCCATCGCGGCGCTGCGGGGATCACCGTCTTCGGAGATGGCGGGAGTGCCGCAGCGCGGACAGCACGGTTCGGCCTTGCCGAGGTCGTAGTACTTGGTGCTGCAGGAGCTGCAGCAACGACGGATGCCGAGGTTTCGCTGGCCGGTACGCATGAGCACGCCTCGTATCGGGTAGGTGGACGTTCGAGAGGGCGGGCTGGCCCGCCGCTCTGAAGACAGCGCGTGGGTACGGCTGTGGACGGCGCGAATCCTAGTCGAAACGTGGATGCAGTCAAGCCCCGAGGTGCATTTTCCGACCTCCAAGTGGCGGTGAGCGGAACCGGCACGGCTCCGCAGCGTCCTTTCTCCCTGGAGACACGCCGGGCACGGCCTGGAGTTAGAGGTGCCCAGGAGGAGCGATGGCGGACCCATGGCCCGAAGCAGTGCAGCGGAGGAACAAGCTGAGGCCGCGGCCCGTAGGCATGGCCGGCGCGCTGTTGGCGCTGGTGGTGGCGGTGGTCATCTTCATCGGGCTGGTGCTCTGGTACACGGTCAACCCTGCGGACTACCAGCCAAAGACGCTGGCGGCGTACGAGCCGGTCCACGACCTGGCGGCCCAGTGCCACGACCGCTACCCTCAGGGGGCCCGCGGCGCTGAGGACCACCTCGCGTTGGCTCTGCCCATGCTGGAGCGAGCGCGCTTCGACACCTCCTTTCATGAGTGGGACGAGCTCGAGGCCCTGTTCTGCCGCGCGCTGGCGGTGGACGCCGAGAGCCTGCCCGCGGTGCTCGGCTGGGCGGAACTGACCGCGCTGGGTGCTCTGGCCAGCCCACCTCGAAGTGGGGATCTGGAGCGAGCCTGGGCCCTGTTGTTGGCGGCGCACCGCTTCCAGCCTCAGGCTTCGGGGCTCGCGCGGGTGGGGGCTGTGCTCCACAAGGCGAGAAGCCGTTCGAACACGCTTGACACCGAGCCCACCGTCCGGTAGATGGCCGGGGCTCGTTGCCAGCCCCTCAGGCTGGCTGCGCCCTTTGCGCCTCGAGGATGAATACTATGAAGACCTACAGCGCTAAGCCTGGCGACGTGACCGCGCAGTGGTTCGTGGTCGATGCCGAGGGTCAGACCCTTGGCCGGCTCGCCACTCGCATCGCCACGGTTCTGCGGGGCAAGCACAAGCCCCAGTTCACCCCCCACGTCGACACCGGTGACTTCGTCATCGTGCTCAACGCGGAGAAGGTGGAGCTCACGGGCCGCAAGCTCGAGCAGAAGCACTACCACAAGTACAGCGGCTACCCAGGAGGCCTGCGCTCCCTCAGCGCCGCCCAGGTGCGCGAGACCGATCCCGAGCGCATGATCATGCACGCGGTCAAGGGCATGCTGCCCAAGAACCGCCTCGCTCGGCAGATCATCAAGAAGCTCAAGGTCTATGCAGGCCCTGAGCATCCCCACGAGGCGCAGCAGCCCGTGGCGTTCCCGGACCACGTGTAGGAGCCCAGCATGGCCACTCAGTTCACCCAGTTCTATGGCACCGGCCGTCGCAAGAACGCCTGCGCTCGCGTCTTCCTCCGTCCCGGCGGCACCGGCCGCATCACGGTCAACGGTAAGGATGTCGAAGACTACTTCGAGCGTGAGACCGCCAAGATGGTCCTGCGGGCTCCCTTGGTCATCACCGAGACCCACGAGACCTTCGACGCGTACGTGACCGTTCGCGGCGGCGGTAAGTCCGGCCAGGCCGGCGCCATCCGTCACGGCCTGTCCCGCGCGCTGGTCGAGTCCAACCCGGATCTCCGCCCCGCTCTCAAGAAGGCCGGCTTCCTTACCCGCGACGCCCGCATGGTCGAGCGCAAGAAGTACGGTCAGCCTGGCGCCCGCAAGCGGTACCAGTTCTCCAAGCGCTAGAACGCCGCAGTCGGCGCATCGCAGGCCGTCCCTTCTCGGGGCGGCCTTGCTGCGAGTGGAGGTTAGCAGGGGACCATGAAGGTCATCGTGGTCATCCCCGCTCGCATGGCGTCCACCCGGCTGCCCGGCAAGCCCTTGGCGGATCTCGGGGGCGCGCCCATGATCGTGCGGGTGTGGCAGCAGGCCCGCCGCGCACGGCTCCCCAGTCGGGTGCTGGTGGCCACCGACGATGCGCGCATCGCGCGCGCCGTGGAGGCTGCTGGGGGCCAGGCCGTGATGACCCGCGCCGATCATGCCTCGGGTTCCGATCGTGTGTGGGAGGCGGTCTCGGGGCTGGGCTTCGACGTGGTGGTCAACGTGCAGGGGGATGAGCCCTTCGTGGACCCCGAGCTGATCGACGAGCTTGCCAGGGCTGTGATGCGCACCGGGGTCCATGTGGCGACCGCTGGGGCGCCGCTGGCCGATGACCACTCGCCGGCCTCGGTGGTGCGGGTGGCGGTGGACCCCCAGGGGCGGGCGCTGGGCTTCGCGCGCCGTCCGCTCGGACCTGGCCGCGTCCTGCACCACCTGGGCGTCTACGCCTACCGCAGGGCCGCCCTCGAGGCCTTCGTGGGTCTGGAGCCGTCCCCGGGGGAGCGGCGAGAGCGACTCGAGCAGCTGCGACTCTTCGAGCGTGGGTTCCGCTTCGCGGTGCTCGAGATTCCCGGGCTTCCGCTGTCGGTGGATACCCCCGAAGATCTCGCGGCGGCCCGTGCCCGATGGGCCATGCAGGGCGGCCCGTGAGCCGTTACGGGCAACCCCGCAGCCGGTCGTCGGCTCGGGTCACGGGAAGCTCGGGAGAAGGCATGCGAAAGAAGTTCATTTTTGTGACGGGAGGAGTGCTCTCGTCCCTCGGCAAGGGGCTCTCTTCAGCCGCAATCGGCGCGCTGCTCGAGGCCCGGGGCATCCGGGTCACCATCATGAAGATGGACCCCTACATCAACGTGGATCCGGGCACGATGAGCCCGTTCCAGCACGGCGAGGTGTTCGTCACCGACGACGGCGCCGAGACGGATCTGGACCTCGGGCACTACGAGCGCTTCACCAGCCAGCGCCTGAGCCAGCGCAACAACTTCACCACCGGCTCGGTCTACAAGTCGGTGATCGAAGAGGAGCGCCGCGGCGGCTACCTGGGTCGCACGGTCCAGGTGATCCCTCACATCACCGACGAGATCAAGCGCCGCATCTGGGCCGGTGCGGAGGGCGTCGACCTGGCCATCGTGGAGGTGGGCGGGACCGTGGGCGACATCGAGTCTCTGCCCTTCCTCGAGGCCATCCGTCAGTTCCGCACCGACGTGGGCCGCGACAACTCCCTGTGCATCCACCTCACCCTGGTGCCCTACCTGAGCACCTCGGGCGAGCTCAAGACCAAGCCCACGCAGCACTCCGTGAAGATGCTGCAGCAGGTTGGCATCCAGCCCGAAATCCTGCTGTGCCGCTGCGATCGCGAGCTGGACAAGGGCCTGCGTGAGAAGATCGCGCTGTTCTGCAATGTCGAGCTGGGCTCGGTCATCGCCGCGCCCGACGTCGACAACATCTACCGGCTCCCCCTGGTCTTCCGGGACCAGGATCTCGATCTGCGCATCCTCGAGAAGCTCGGCATCTGGGCGGCCGAGCCCCACCTCGAGAAGTGGGAGGTCTTCCTATCGCGCGCCCGCGCTGCGTCCCGGCCCGTGCGCGTGGCCATGGTCGGCAAGTATGTGGATCTGACCGACTCCTACAAGAGCCTCAACGAAGCCCTGTACCATGGGGCCGTGGTCAACGATGCTCTGCTCGAGCTGCAGTTCATCGACTCCGAAGAGCTCAACGCCGACAACGTGGCCGAGCGGCTGGGCGGGGTGGACGCGGTGCTGGTGCCCGGCGGCTTCGGGCTGCGAGGCGCCGAGGGAAAGATCGCGGCCGTGCGCTACGCTCGCACCAACGGCGTGCCCTTCCTGGGGATCTGCCTGGGCTTGCAGATGGCCATCATCGAGTTCTCCCGGTCGGTGCTGCAGCTGGCCGACGCCCACTCGAGCGAGTTCGAGCCCGCCTCGGCCAACCCGGTCATCTGCCTGATGCCCGAGCAGGAAGGGGTCGAGGAGCTGGGCGGGACCATGCGCCTGGGCGCCTGGGACTGCCAGCTGGCCGAGGGCACTCAGGCCGCGCGCATCTACGGTCGGTGCGACATCAGCGAGCGTCACAGGCATCGCTACGAGGTGAACCCGGACTACGTCGAGCGCCTCGTGGCGGCGGGGCTCATCATCAGCGGGACCAACCCAAAGCGGGGCCTGGTGGAGATGATCGAGCTGCCGGACCACCCCTTCTTCCTGGCCACTCAGGCGCACCCGGAGTTCAAGAGCCGGCCGCTTCAGCCTCACCCGCTCTTCGCGGCCTTCATCCGAGCGGCTACCCAACACAAGGGCAAGGCCGGGGTCGGAGAGCCCACCGCATGAGCCTGGTCCTGGCCCTGGTCCTGGCCTGCTCCGGGCCGCGTGAGGGCTCCGAGCTCGCGCTGCCTCAGCGGCTGGCCCTCGAGGGTGTGGAGCTCCGGCTACCCGGTCCAGGGCTCGTGTTGCGGGCAGCCCACGCCCAGACACCCGGCGACGAGCCTGGGCGCGGAGAGGCCAGCCAGGTGGTAGCGGAGCTGGGCCAAGGGCCCGGCCTGTCCATCGTCTCGGAGCATGCCTCCTGGGATCTGCGGGAGCACAACGTCGTCTTCGAGGGTGACGTCGCCGCCGTCCGCGGCGCCTTCACCCTCCAGTGCCAGCGCCTCGAGGCCAGCTTCGACAGCCCGGAGCAGCTCAGCCGTGCCGTGGCCAGCGGCGATGTGTCGGTGAGCCACCGGGGGCGGATCGCCACCGGCCAGCGCGCCGTGCTCGATGTGCCCAGTGGTCGCCTCGAGCTCGAGGGCGAGCCCTCGGTGACCGAGGGGGCCCGTAGGCTGCAGGGTGAGCGCATCGTCTTGTTCCTGGACGACGAGCGGCTCGAGTGCGACCGCTGCTCTCTGGCCATCGGCGAGTCCGAGGCACTGCCTGGCGCCGACCCGGGCGCCGGGTCCCCGTGAGCGCGCCGCTGCTCCGTGCATGTGGGCTGCACAAGGCCTTCGGTGGCCGGGCCGTGGTCCAGGGCGTCGACCTCGAGGTCGGGGCTGGCGAGGTGGTCGGACTGCTGGGCCCCAATGGGGCCGGCAAGACCACGGTGTTCCGCATGCTCACGGGCCTGCTCGTTCCCGACAAGGGCGCCGTGTTCCTGGGGGAGCAGGACATCACGGGCCTGCCGCTGCATGCCCGCGCGCGCCGCGGCTTGGGCTATCTGGCCCAGCAGCCCACCGTGTTTCGTGGGCTGAGCGTGCGCGCCAACGTGGAGCTGGTCCTCGAGGCGCGGGGGCGGCCGCGCACCCTGGCCGACTCCTACCTGGCCGACGCAGGGCTCGAACACCTGGCTCGCGCCGCCGCCGAGACCCTCTCGGGGGGAGAACGACGACGCCTCGAGATCGCCCGCTGCCTGGCGGGGGAGCATGAGGTGTTGCTGCTGGACGAGCCCTTCGCAGGGGTGGATCCGGTGGCAGTGCAGGATCTGCAGAGGCGAGTGGTGGATCTGGCCCGGCGCGGGCTCGGCATCCTGCTGACCGATCACGCGGTGCGGGAGGCCATGGGGGCTTGCCAGCGCGTGGTGGTGATCGATGGGGGCGTCGTGCAGTGCACCGGCAGCCCGGAGCAGGTGGTGCTGGACCCCCGAGTGCGTGAGCGCTACCTCGGCCAGGATTATGTTCCCTGAAGGCGCTCGAGGCTGATTTTCATCACGGGGGTTGCCGCCGGAGCATGGGGGGATTCCCTTCTGGGGTGCATGCTGTACAATGAGTTCATCGAGGAGCCGAATGGTCCAGGTGTCAGCAGTGTTGCAGCTTTCCTGTCTCTGTAGCGGTGCCTCCGCAGCCCCAGGAACCTGGGGCACCTCCTACGAGCCCCCTCCCTCCGAGCGTTGGTGAACATGCTGCTCGAGCTCAAGCAGAGCCTGAAGCTCTCCCAACAGCTGGTCATCACACAGCAGATCCAGCAGGCCATCAAGCTGCTGCAGCTCACCCATCTCGAGCTGGTCACCGAGGTCCAGCAGGAGATGGTCGAGAACCCCACCCTCGAGGAACAACCGGGCACCTCGTCCGCCACGGCCGTGAGCAGCGAGCTGCGTGACGCCCAGGTCCCCGACCGATCCAGCGAGCACGAGTCCGGGGCCGACGGGGGTGACAAGATCGACTGGGAGAGCTTCCTCTCCGGCTACACCTCCGGCCAGCGCACCGGGCCCAGTGCAGGCAACTACGAAGACCTGCCGCCCATCGAGGCCAACCTGGTCCAGGCCGACTCCTTGGCCGATCACCTGTCGTGGCAGCTCCAGATGCAGAGCGCCACGGACGACGAGCATGCGGCCGCCCGCACCATCATCCACAACCTCGATCACCGCGGCTACCTGACGGTGAGCCTCGAGGCCGTCGCCGACCAGGCTGGGGTGGACATGGATTCCGTCGAGGGCGCGCAGGAGATCGTCCTGGCCCTCGACCCGCTGGGCTGTGGCGCGCGGGATCTCAGCGAGTGCCTGCTGGTGCAGGTCAAGCTGATGCACCCCGAGGACCCGTTCCTCCCCCTGATCATCCGCGACCACCTGGGCAACATCGAGAAGCGCAACTACAACGCCATCGCCCGGGACCTCGGCATCGAGCTCGAGGACGCCATCGAGTACCACCGGATGATCCAGAAGCTGGAGCCCATCCCCGGTCGGAACTTCGCGTCCACCGATGGCCAGTACATCACGCCCGACATCTACGTGCTGAAGATCGGCAGCGAGTGGCACATCGTGCTCAACGAGGACGGGCTGCCCAAGCTGCGGGTCAGCCCCTACTACGAGCGCATGCTGCGAGGCGGCATCGCGACCAAGGAAGACCGCGACTACATCAAGGGGCGCATCCAGTCGGCCGCGTTCCTGATCCAGTCCATCCATCGGCGGCAGCGCACCATCTACCGGGTAGTCAAGTCCATCCTCGACAAGCAGATGGACTTCTTCGAGCATGGGGTCTCTCGCCTCAAGCCCATGGTGCTGCGCGACGTGGCCGAGGACATCGGCGTGCACGAGTCCACTGTCTCCCGCGCCACCACCAACAAGTACGTCCAGTGTCCGCAGGGCGTGCTCGAGCTCAAGTTCTTCTTCAACGCGGCCATCCCCAAGGTCGGGGGCGGCGACGTGGCGTCCGAGGCGGTCAAGAGCCGTATTCGACAGCTGATCTCCAAGGAAGACGTGAAGAACCCCTTGTCGGACCAGGCGCTGGTGGAGATGCTCCGGGCGGAGGGCCTCAAGGTGGCCCGACGCACGGTGGCCAAGTACCGCGACGAGCAGGGCATCCTGCCATCCTCCAGACGCAAGAGCGTCTTTTGAGAGACGTCTACATGAGACTACCCTTGGGTGGGGACAACCAGTCACGGCGCGAGCTCGGCTCGTGCAATCAACCCTGAAGGAGACCCGATGCGATTCGAGGTTACGTTCCGCAACACCAAGACCACGGATGCCCTCGTACAACGCGCCGAGCGCAAGTTCGCCAAGGTGGCCAAGCACCTGCGAGAGCCCATCGACGCGCACATGGTGGTCCAGGTGGACAAGCACCGTCACATGGCCGAGATCAACGTCACGACGGCGCGCGAGACCTTGAAGGTCCAGGAAGAGACCGACGACATGTACCGCACCATCGATCGGGTGATGCACAAGCTCGAGCGCGTCGCGCGCCGCCACAAGGAGCGGATGCAGGACCGCTGGCACTCGGCCGACCAGCCATCGGATGGCTTCACGCTGGCCGAGGCTCTGGCCGACGTCGAGGAGGGTGACTACGACCTCGATGAGATCCCCATGACCGAAGAGATCCCGAAGGGATAACGCTACCGTTCGGCGTGCCTGGTCGCGCGGTCGTCGCGGCTGGGTGATGCAGCCCACCGGCTGGCCTGTTCGGTGCCTTGCCTACCCAAATGGAGTGGCATATTGGGCACCGCTTCCACGGGCCCTGGTGGGCTGTTCTTTCGTGGAGACCTCTCCCCCGAGCTACCGAGGAAAATGAAACATGCCGGGTCGCACCTATCTCTTCACCTCCGAGTCTGTCTCCGAAGGCCACCCCGACAAGATGTGCGATCAGATCTCTGACGCCATCCTGGACGCGTACCTGGCGGGCGATCCCAACAGCCGCGTCGCCTGTGAGACCCTGGTGAAGACCGGCTTGGTCCTCTGCGCCGGCGAGATCACCTCGAAGGCCGTCATCGACCACAACACCATCATCCGTGGCGTGGTCAACGACATCGGCTTCGACCACAGCGACACCGGCTTCGACGGCAACACCTGCTCCGTGCAGCTGGCCATCGTGCCCCAGTCCCCCGACATCTCCCAGGGCGTCACCGAAGGCGACGGCCTGCACAAGGAGCAGGGCGCTGGCGACCAGGGCATGATGTTCGGCTACGCCTGCGACGAGACCCCCGAGCTGATGCCCATGAGCATCCACTACTCCCACCGCCTGGTGGAGTACATGGCCGCCCGTCGCAAGGCCGGCGACGCCCCATGGATGCGGGCCGACAGCAAGAGCCAGGTCACGGTCGAGTACGTGGACGACAAGCCCACCCGCATCGACTGCGTGGTCATCTCCACCCAGCACTCCGAAGACGTCGAGTGGCAGACTATCCACGACTTCATCGTCGATGAGATCATCCGCAAGGTCATCCCGGCCGAGCTGATGGACGACAACACCACCTTCCACATCAACCCCACGGGCAAGTTCGTCCAGGGCGGCCCCTACGCCGACTGCGGGCTCACCGGCCGCAAGATCATCGTGGACACCTACGGCGGCCACGGCGCTCACGGTGGCGGTGCCTTCTCCGGCAAGGACCCCTCCAAGGTCGACCGCTCCGCCGCCTACCTGGGCCGCTACGCCGCCAAGAACCTCGTGGCTGCCGGCGCCTGCGGTAAGTGCCTGGTGCAGCTGGCCTACGCCATCGGCGTGGCCGAGCCCGTCAGCGTCATGGTCGACACCTACGGCACTGGCAAGTTCTCCGACGAGAAGCTCGCCGCGTGTGTGCGCGCCGTCTTCCCCACCAAGCCCGCCGACATCATCAGTCAGCTGCGGCTCAAGCGTCCCATCTACCGCCAGACCGCGGCCTACGGACACTTCGGGCGTGAGCTGCCTGACTTTACCTGGGAAAAGACCGATCGAGTTGAGGCCGTCAAGGCCTTCCTCGGCTAGGCGTTTCCCGTGTGAGGCCAGCTTCGCCGGGGCGCAACACCCGCGCGTCGCTGGCCTCTTCGCTTGTCTGGACACCAGCTTCTTCCCCACGACCGGGAGCGACCATGAAGGTCCACGAATTCCAAGCCAAGCAGCTGCTGGCCAAGCACGGTGTGGCTGTGCTCAAGGGCCGAGCGGTGGCCACCCCTGCCGAAGCCATCGATGCAGCGCGGCACATCAAGGGCGACCTGTGGGTGGTCAAGAGTCAGGTTCACGCGGGTGGCCGTGGCAAGGGCCGCTTCGTGGGGCAGGTCGACCCGGACGTGCTCGCGCGTGCGGGAGCGGGCGAAGATGGCCTGCCGGGTCAGGGCGGCGTTCGCCTGGCTCGGTCCACGGCCGAGGTGGGAGAACACGCCCGCGCCATGCTCACCAAGACCCTGGTCACCAAGCAGACCGGCCCCTCCGGCGTGCAGGTGCAGCGGGTGTATGTCGAGGAAGGCTGCGACATCGCCCGTGAGCTGTACGTGGCGATCTTGCTGGACCGCTCGGCCTACAGGCTGGTGGTGATGGCCTCCACCGAGGGCGGCACCGAGATCGAGGAGGTCGCGGCCAAGCACCCCGAGAAGATCCTCAAGGTCTGGGTGGATCCAGTCACGGGGCTGGGCGACTGGCAGGCGCGTCAGCTGGCCTTCGGGCTGGGGCTCGAAGGACGCACCGTGTTCAGCTTCGCACGGCTGGTGCGCGGCCTGTACGACGCCTACATGGCCACCGACGCCTCCCTGGTGGAGATCAATCCCCTGGTGGTCACCACCGCGGGCGAGTGCGTGGCGCTGGACGCCAAGATGACCTTCGACGACAACGCGCTGTTCCGGCACCGCTCGGTGATGGTGCTGCGGGATCTCAACGAGGAGGACCCCGCCGAGCTCGCCGCGAGCCGCTACGACCTCAACTACATCAAGCTCGATGGCAACATCGGCTGCATGGTCAACGGCGCAGGGCTGGCGATGGCCACGATGGACATCATCAAGCTCTGTGGTGGTGAGCCCGCCAACTTCCTGGACGTGGGCGGCGGCGCCGGCCGGGAGAACGTCAAGGCCGGCTTCGAGATCATCACCCGCGACCCGAACGTGCAGGGCATCCTGGTCAACATCTTCGGCGGCATCATGAAGTGCGATGTCATTGCCGAGGGCGTGCTGGCGGCGGTCAAGGACGTCGGCCTGCAGGTCCCTCTGGTGGTGCGCCTCGAGGGCACCAACGTCGAGCTGGGTCGCCGCCTCATCGAAGACAGCGGCCTGCCCGTCATCACGGCTTCGTCCATGCAAGACGCCGCCCAGAAGATCGTCGAGGCCGCCGCGGCGGCCGGGGAGTAGTCATGGCCATCCTCGTCAACGAGAACACCCGCGTCGTCGTCCAGGGCATCACCGGTGGCGCTGGCAGCTTCCACGCCAGCCAGATGCTCGAGTATGGCACCAAGCTCGTGGCCGGCGTCACCCCCGGCAAGGGCGGCCAGGTCTTCGAGGGCAAGGTGCCCATCTTCCACTGCGTCAGAGACGCCGTGGAGCAGACCGGCGCCAACGCTTCGGTCATCTTCGTTCCCCCGCCCTTCGCGGCCGACGCCATCATGGAAGCGGTCGATGCCGGCGTCGAATTGGTCATCCCCATCACCGAGGGCATCCCGGTCAACGACATGCTCAAGGCCTGGGCCTTCGTCCGGGCGCGCGGCGCCCGCATGGTGGGCCCCAACTGCCCGGGCGTGATCACCCCCGGCGCCCGCGCCAAGCTGGGCATCATGCCAGGCCACATCCACAAGCCCGGTCGCATCGGCGTGGTCTCCCGCTCCGGCACGCTGACCTACGAGGCGGTGGGCCAGCTCTCCGAGCTTGGCCTGGGCCAGTCCACCTGCGTGGGCATGGGCGGTGACCCCATCGTGGGCACACGCTTCATCGACGCCCTCGAGCTCTTCCAGGCGGACGACGAGACCGACGCGGTCATCATGATCGGCGAGATCGGAGGCACCGCCGAGGAGGAGGCCGCTGCGTGGATGCAGGCCACCATGACCAAGCCTGTGGTGGCCTTCATCGCTGGGGCCACGGCCCCTCCGGGCCGTCGCATGGGTCACGCCGGTGCCATCATCTCCGGTGGCAAGGGCACGGCCGAAGACAAGTTCCAGGCCCTCGAGGCCGCCGGGGTGGCGGTGGTCCGCTCTCCTGCGGGTATGGGTCTGCGCATGCAGGAGCTCCTCCGGGAGCGGAAGCTCATCTAGGAAACCACAGGAAACGAACATGGAACGCACTTTCTCCATCATCAAGCCCAACGCCGTCCGCAAGAACGTCATCGGGCCCATCGTCCAGCGCTTCGAGAGCGAGGGCCTGCGCATCGCCGCCATGCGCATGGTGCACATGTCTCGGGCCGAGGCTGCCGGCTTCTACGCCGAGCACGAAGGCAAGCCGTTCTTCGAGAACCTGATCGCCTTCATGACCTCCGGCCCCTGCGTGGTCATGGTCCTCGAGGGTCCCGGCGCCATCCTGCGCAACCGTGAGATCATGGGCGCCACCAACCCGGCCAACGCTGCCGAGGGCACCCTGCGCAAGCTGTACGCCGACAGCTTCACCGAGAACGCCGTGCACGGCTCCGACGCCCCCGAGACGGCGGCGCGGGAGATCGCCTGGTTCTTCCCGGCCAGCCAGGTGTTCTAGGGCTCGATGTCCGCAGAGCTCGTCGGCCGATGCCGCCCATGCGGTCTCCGGCCCTGTGAAGCCCATGACCACTCCGCGGTGGTCAGGGGTGGTAGGGTAGTGCAGATCGTCCGTGATCGGAGGCAGCATGGCCGAGACCAAGCGCGATGAGTGGCACCTGACCCTTTCCGTCCACCGCGAGCTGTTCGATCAGATCGTGGCCGGGGTGTTGCCCATCAAGGTGGGCAAGGGGCGCTTCAACGTCCTGCGCGATGTCCGGGGTGCGGTGGCTCGGCTCGAGGTGCGGCAGAAGGTGAAGGGCTTGATCGAGGACCGCCACCCCCCCCAGGTGCTGGTCCGGGCCCGTGAGCGAGCTGTGGCTGCCTGGCAGGACCGCCGTGAGGACGTCCACAAGCGCATCGACGAGCTGCTGCATGTGGAGGGCGAGTGGCGGGTGCAGGTGGACCAAGACGGCTCGAACCTCCGCTATGGGAACCAGAGCGTCGGCCTCGAGGCCCGCGTGCGCATGTCCGCAGAGGGCACCGCCCAGCTGCTGGGTGAGGGTCTGGAGCTGCCGTTCTCCCTGCACAAGTTCGTGGCCGCCAGCCTCGAGCTGGGCAACATCCACTACGACCGCAACCGCCGCGCCATCGTGGGCGAGGTGGGGCGACCTGTGGTGGATCTGGGTGAGCATGTCCTGCTGCAGCTGGCCAGCCAGGGGCTCGAGTACGCCCTCGAGAAGCAGCTGTTCCGGGTCAATCCCGTCACCATCCTGGCCCGCGATCAGGTCGAGGGCATGGTCACCCCGGCCAGCGAGAGCCTCAAGCTGCAGATGGGGGTCGAGGACATGGCCCTCGAGGTCACCGACAGCGCCATCACCCTCAAGGCGCGCTTCGGCTTCACCCAGCGGCAGATCGACCAGGACCCCGAGCCAGCTCAGATCGGCTAGTTCCGGGGCCGCGCGCCCTGCAGCCCCTCGGGGACCTGGTAGGGTAGCTGCGGGATCTCCGGCCTCACCGTCTGGCGGGGGCGGAAGACCATGGCGCGCCAACGGTCCGAGCGCCCCACCCGCAGGAGCACTTTCTCGAGGGAGGAGGTGGGCATCGGTCCCCAGTGGCGGGAGTCCAGGGCCAGATCCCGGTGGTCCGCCACCAGGAACAGGTGCTCGGCGGGGACGGTGACCGGCTCGGCGTGGAAGCGGGTGGGCTCGAGGGAGACGGCCAGCAACCAGGCGTTGTTCTCCATGAGGATCATCTCGCCGTCGTGGTCCTCCATGATCGCGTGCTTGAGCGCCCGTTTGCTCAGGCGGGGCTGATGGCCGCTGAAGGAGATCCGCTCGCCCGGCTCGGCCAGCACGCGCCGTAGCACGGTGCGCTGAGGATCGAGGGGATCCACCAGCTGCACCACGTCGCCCCGGGTGGGCTCGCCAGGCCCTAGCAGCAACCAGTCTCCGGGCTGGATGGAGGGCGCCATCTCGTCGCTCGCGACGCGCAGGAGGTGGTAGCCGTTGAGCGCCGCGAAGCCGACCGTGACCCCGAGCACCGCGGCCAGCGAGATCGCGGTGATGAGGACAGGGCGAAGCCGACGGGAGGGAGGCATGGGAGCAAGCGTATCAGGACGCCAGGGCTTGGGCCTCGAGGGCTGGTCGGCAGGACGCCTCCACGCGACCGGGCTCCTGCCTAGGGACAGCCCTCGATCCCGGCGCAAGCCTCCCGATGGGGCTGCGCGAGATCCTCCCGTCCCATCGCCAGGTAGGATCGGGCCGCCAGGGCTTGCCAGCGCGGTTCGTTGGGCTGCATCGCCAGCAGGGGGCGGATGGTCTTGACGGCGTCCACGTTTCGCCCGTGTTCGCTGAACAGCGCGTACAGATCCAGGCGGCCCGCCAGGTTGTGGGGCCGCCAGGCGAGCTCGGTGCGGAGCAACTCGATGGCTTCCTCGGGACGACCGGCGGCGGCGAGCAGGCGGCCGGCCTGTTGTGGTAGGCGCGGCTCGTAGGGACGCTGCCTGGCCAGCGCGGCGACGATGTCGGGCCAGTCTCCCAGGGGCTCTCCGTCCACCAGGGCCAGCTGGGCGCGGCTGGCCAGCAGGCTGCCGTGGTCGGGCGCATCCAGCAGGGCCATGTCCGCGAAGGCGCGGGCCTCGTCGTACAGACCCAGCTGCACCAGCGCCTCGAGCTCGCCCGCCCGGGCGGTGAAGGAGCGAGGGTCGTGGGCGCTGGCCTCGCGGAACCAGTGCAGCGCCTCACCGAAGTCGCCGGCTCGCATCCAGAGCTCACCCATGGTGACCGCGGCGGTGCTGTCCGGGACCTGGGCGTACAGGGTGGCCAGCTCGCCCATGGCCTCGTCCAGCGCTCCGGCGTTGGACAGCAGCATCACCAGGCGGAAGCGGGCGTCGCGGAAGCCCGGGTTGTCCTCCAGCAGCGCTCGCAGTTCCTGCTCCTGCTCGGCGGGCGGGAGCGCGCCCAGTTGCCCGAGGCGCTTGACCGCATGGATGCCGTCGCGAGGGTCCACTGGCTCGGCGCCGGCGGTGGAGGCCAGGGGTCCGCCCAGGTAGCCCAGCGTCTGGAGCTGCTCGATCTGCGCCAGGTCCAGGGTGAGGGGTTCCGGTTCCCAGCGTGGGGTCCCGAGGGCACCCCGCTCGAGGGCCAGGAACATGTTCGAGCTCACCTGTCCCTCCAGGCTGTCGCGGGTGCCTCGCACGACCCGGCCGTCGGGCCCGATCAGGCTGCGCAGGGGTGCCCAGCCGTAGTGGGACTGGCCGTACAGGGTCTCGGAGTACACCCCCGGCCGGCTGCTGGGGGCGAACAGGTCGGAGCCATCCACGTCGGGCTCGGCGGGCAGTCCGAGCAGCTGGAGCAGGGTGGGGGCCACGTCCACCAGGCTGACAGGTCGCTCTTCGACGCCCACGGGCACGCCGGGACCGGCCAGGATGAGAGGGACGTGCAGGGTGGCGTCGCTCAGCAGCAGGCCGTGTTGTTCCTCGCCACCGTCACCCAGGCCCTCGCCGTGATCGCCGGCCAGCACCACCAGGGTCTCGGGAGGCAAGCCGGCGAGCAGGCGGCCCACGTGGTGGTCGAGGGTGGCGATCTCGCCGTCGTAGGGGCGGTCGGGGTGGCGGCTGCGGAAGGGCTCGGAGGGCTCGTAGGGGGAGTGGGCCTCGAAGAGGTGGACCCACAGGAAGTCGGCGCCGTCGGCGAAGGCCTCGAGGGCTTGATCCACCACCTCGCCGCCGTCGCGCTCGGCGCGCCAGGAGAGGCGGTCCGAGGGCACCCCAAGCTCGTCGTCGTAGCCCTCGAAGCCCTGACCGAAGCCCCAGTGGGCCTGGGTGACGAAGGCGGCCACCGAGGCGTGGGTGTGCCAGCCCGCTTCCGACAGCCGCTCGGCCAAGGTGGTGGCCTCGAGGGACAGGCGCTGATCGCCGTTGTCCCGCACGCCGTGATGGGGGGGCAGCAGGCCGGTGAACAGGCTGGAGTGGGCGGGGATGGTGAGGGGCACCGGCGTATAGGCCCGCGCGAAGCGTGTGCCGCGCGCGGCCAGGGCGTCCATGGCCGGCGTCTCAGCCAGGGTGTAGCCGTAGCAGCCGAGGCGATCGGCGCGGGTGGTGTCCAGGGTGATGATCACCACGGGACCGCGCGGGCTGGGCGCCTCCGCCGGATCTTCCGGCGGTGCCGGCGGGGCGTCGGGCGGTGGCTCGGGCGCCCCAGAGCAGGCCAGGAGCAGCGGAAGAAGGAGCCCAGCCACTAGCGCAGCGACACCTTGGAGGGCCCCTGGAGGACCTGGCCGACGATGGCCGACGCCGGGAGCTCGAGGACCAGCTTGTGGGCCTGGTCGGCGGGCAGGGCGAGCAGGAGCCCGCCGGAGGTCTGGGGGTCGAGGGCCACATCCACCAGCAGTGGGTCGGCGCCTGGCCCGAGCTCGAGCAGCCCGGCCAGGCTCTGGCGGTTCTTGGCGGTGCCCGCCGGCACCAGCCCCATGCCCGCGGCGTCGCGGGCGCCGGGCAGCAGCGGGAGCGAGTCGAGGTCCAGCGCGATGGCCACGTCGGACGCCTCGGCCAGCTCGGCGGCATGCCCGGCCAGGCCGAAGCCGGTCACGTCGGTGGCGGCGTGGATGTCGAGCTTGCGGGCTGCGTCGGCGGCGCGCTTGTTGAGGGTGGACATCCAGCGAATGGCCATGGCCAGGTGGCCCGGATCCGTGAGCTCGGCCTTGGCTGCCGTGGTGATGAGGCCCGTGCCCAGGGGCTTGGTGAGCACCAGCAGATCGCCGGGGCGTGCGCCACGGTTGCGCCAGATGCGGTCGGGGTGTACCCGGCCGGTCACGGCCATGCCGTAGAGCAGCTCGTCGCCTTCGATGGTGTGGCCGCCCGCGAGCACGGCACCGGCTTCCTCTAGGGCCGTCAGGCCACCCCGCAGGATCTCTCTGAGCACCGCCTTGCCCAGGGCCTCCATGGGGAAGCTGACCAGGTTCATGCCGCCCATGGCCTCGCCTCCCATCGCGAAGACATCCGACAGGGCGTTGGCCGCGGCGATGCGCCCGAAGCTGTAGGGGTCGTCCACAAGGGGGGGGAAGAAGTCCACCGTGTGGATGATGGCCAGATCGGGTGACACCCGGATCACACCCGCGTCGTCTGCGGTCTCGATGCCCACCAGCAGCTCGGGGCTGGAGAGCCGTGGCAGGCCGCAGAGGATGGAGGACAGCAGGCTCTTGGAGAGCTTGGAGCCGCAGCCTCCGGCTGTGCCGCCGCGGGTGAGGGCGACCTTGACGGGCGCGAAGGGTGCGTCCAGGGAGGTGGGCAGCCAGGTGGCGCCTTGGAGCCGCCAGGCCGACTGGTGTGCGAGGCCGGCGGCCTCGAGCGCCGCCAAGAGCTCGCGGGCCTGGCCCGTCCTGGCCTCGAGCACCATGCCGCACTCGGAGCTCACAGCCCGGGGAGCGGGGATGACGTCCACGTCGAGTCCGTGTTGGCGAGCGCTGCGCTCGGCTCGCATGACGCGCTGTACGGTGCCGAACACCAGGAGGAGGTCGCGAGGAGTGCTCATGGTCTCTCCACGCCCGGCTGGGAGCACGCCGGGAAGCTGGGATGTATCACCGTGGGCGCGGGAGCCCCATCAAGCCTGCGCTTGGGTGCGCTTGGGGAACGAGGCGACCGCGGCCACCAGGCCCTGGGCGTGGGCGACGGTGTTGAACGGGCCGAAGCCTGCGCGCAGGGTGCCGGCGGGGAAGCTGCCCAGGCGACGATGGGCGGCTGGGGCACAGTGCAGCCCGGGCCGCAGCTGGATGCCGTGGCGGCGGTCCAGCCACAGGGCCAGCTCACCGTTGTCGACGCCCTGGACCCGGAAGCTCAGGGTGCCGGTGTGGGGCTGCTGGGGGTCGAAGCCGATCAGCTCCACGTCGGGCAGCCCGGCGAGCCCCTGGGCCGCGATGGCCAGCAGCTGGTTCTCGTGTGCCTGGATCGCCGCGACGCCGCGCTCTTCGAGCCAGGCACAGGAGGCCTCGAGGCCGGCGTAGCCGGGGCTGTTGGGGGTGCCAGCCTCGAGCGCATCGGGCAGCAGAGAGGGCATGAGCTCGCTCTCGGATCGGGACCCCGTGCCCCCGTGGAGCAGGGGAGGCGGCGTGAGCTGGTCGTCCAGCAGCAGCACGCCTACGCCAGGTGGTCCCAGCAGGCCCTTGTGGCCCGAGCAGGCCAGGGCGGCGACGCCCAGCTCGGCGAAGTCGATGGGCACGCTGCCCGCGCTCTGGGCGGCGTCGACGATGACCGGCACCGGAGCCACCGCCCGGGTGATGGCCGCCACGGGGAGCACCGCGCCGGTGACGTTCGAGGCGTGGGTGATGACCACCAGCTTGGTGGGGGCCAGGACGACGGCGGCGCGCAGCTCGGCTGGGGTGGGCACGCCCCAGGGATGGGCGGCCGCGACGGAGTGGACGATCACACCGCGCTGGGCCTCGAGCCAACGCAGGGGCCGCATCACGGCGTTGTGCTCGAGCTGGGAGCAGACCACCCGGTCTCCCGGCTCGAGCAGGCCCTGGAGCAGGGTGTTCAGCCAGAAGGTGCAGCCAGGGCCCAGCAGCGTGCGCTCCGGGTCGGCGCCCAGCAGCTGAGCGACGGCGTCACGCGCGCCCTCTACGGCCCGGCTGGCGGCGACGGCCAGGCGGTGGCCGCCCCGACCGGGGTTTCCGGCGCTGGTGTCCAGAAACGAGGCCACGGCTCGCGCCACACCGGGCGGCTTTGGGAAGCTGGTGGCCGCGTTGTCCAGGTAGGCTGGCGTGGTCATGGGCGGATCACGCGGGCAGTGGCGCTCAAGGTGCTGACGATCTCGAGCATGTCGGTGACCCTCCCGACCGCCAGCTGACCGGCCAAGCCATAGAAGTTCAGGCAGGTGCCGCAGGCGATGATGCTGACGCCTGCGGCGTCAAGGGCGCGCAGGTCTTCGAGGACGACGGAGCCACGGCAGCACAGGTTGACTGCGCCGTTGTAGCAGATCACCGTGTCCGGTGGCGGCTGCACCTTGGAGAGGGTCTTGATGAAGCCCCGCAGGAGCAGGGCACCCAGCTCGTCGTCTCCCGAGCCCATGGTGGCGGAGTCGAGCTGAACCACCAGGGGGCCTGCGCTGCTCGTGGCGGGTGTGAGAGGAGCGGGATCGGCATGGGTGAGCGCGTCGGCGTCTTTCGCCTCGGTGACCCGTACGGTCACCAGGAAGCCGCCCTGGGAGGGCTCGGTGGAGACTTGAGCCCCCCTGCTGACTGCGAAGCGCGTGACATTGCTGCGCGCCAGCTCGTCGGCCACACACAGCGTCGCTGTGCTGACGCCGGCGTCGAGGAGCTTGCGCAGCTCGATGACCGGGCCGGGGCAGGCGAGGGAGCGCACATCGAGGGTGTCAGGCACTGAAACTCCATCCGTTCGCGCACAGCAGGCAGGGTATCCAGTTGCCCATCCTCTCGCCTCCGCGGCTCGGCGAGGGGCGGCTCTCGAGGGCACGCTGCACCACCGGCGCCGGGGAGCTTGCAGGCTTGACGGTTTCTTGGAGGGCCGAGAACTGGGCTGCCATCGGGGGATCGGGGCCGAGGTACCTCAGTGTGGCGCGCGGAAGCTGCGCCATCGCTGCGGACCGGGCATGGTAGCCTTATTCATGTGTTCGGAGGCCCAGTGGACTTCTTCGACCAGCTCTCGCGAGACGACCTCCCCAGGGTGGCCCATCCATCCCTGGCCGAGGACCGTCGTCTCAGCTCCAAAGCAGTCATGCCGCTGGTGCGCCTGTTTCGGCGCCGGCTCGAGCCGCTCAAGCCGCTGGCCATGGTCAACGGGATGGTGGCCTATGACCTCACCCAGCCGCCCCTGGGCTCCGAGCCCTCCATGCGCATCATGCGCACGGCATTCCGTCACCGCTTCCTGCGGCAGGAAGCCCGTCCCATCACTCTGGTGCTGATGACCACCGCGGCCTGCAACATGCGCTGCCGGCACTGCTCCGCCGAGCGCACCATGAAGCACGGCGGCAACAGCCTGAGCTACGAAGAGCTCTGCGACGTCATCGACCAGTTTGTGGAGCTGGGCGGGGCCTCGGTGGTCTTCTCGGGTGGCGAGCCCACGCTGCACCCGCGCCTGCTGGATCTGGTGGCCCGCGTGCCGGCCGACAAGGCCATCACGGCCATGTTCACCAACGGCTCGCGCATCGATCGCGCCTATGCGGACGAGCTGTACAGCGCCGGGATGTACTCGGTGCTGGTGAGCGTGGACTCTCCCGATTCCTGCGAGCACGACGCCCGCCGCAACACCGAGGGTGCCTTCGACCAGGCCGTCCAGGCCGCCAAGACCGTGCGCGAGGCCGGGATGCTGGCGGGCCTGTCGTCCTACATGAGCCGCGGCGATCTGGTCACCGGCGGCTTCCAGAAGCTCACCCGTTTGGCCGAAGACGTAGGGGTTCACCAGCTCTTCCTCTTCGACGCCGTGCCCACCGGCGCGCTGCTGCACGACACCGAGATGATCCTCGGGCCGGGCAACCGCGCCAAGCTGCGCGACCTGGTCTCGTCCTACAATGGCCTGCCTTACGGGCCGGGCATCATGGGCCAGTCCTGGGTCAACTCCAGCGAAGGCTGCGGCTGCTTCGCGGGTTTCTACCAGTGCTACCTCACGGCCTCCGGTGAGTTCACCCCCTGCGACTTCACGCCCATCTCCTTCGGCAACGTGCGCGAGGCGCCGCTGCTCGACCTCTGGCGGGCCATGCGGGCCAGCCCCGAGTGGAGTGAGCGCTTCGGTGAGTGTCGCATGCAGGACCCCGAGTTCCGCCGCGTCAACATCGACGTCATCCCCGACGATGAGGCCCTGCCCGTGCGCTATGAGCGCGTGAAGAGCCTGGGGCGGGAGCGCGGAGTGTCCTGATGCAGGTGAAGCGGCGTCGGCTGGAGCGGCCGGCTCCGCCTGGCCAGCTGGTGGAGGTGCTGGGAACGCCGCTGCACGTGGTGCGAGCGGGCGCCACGCCGCCCCGCGTGCTCCTGCTGCACGGCTACCTCTCCCACACGGGCGCCTGGAGCCACGTCATGCCGCTGCTCGCCGAGCGCGGCGGTGTGGCGGCGGTGGACCTGCCCGGCCACGGCTACTCCGACATGTCCGAGCGCATCCCTGCCAGCCCAGGGGAGATGGCCCGGCTGCTGCCAGGTGTGCTCGACCACCTGGGCGTGGAGCGGGTGGTGTTGGCCGGGCACTCCCTGGGGGGCGCGGTGGCCTTGTTCGCCGCGGCCCTCGCGCCCGAGCGTGTGGCGGGCCTGGTGCTCATCTCGCCCTTCGTCTACCCCCAGCCCGCGCCGCCGGGCCTGCGCATGGCCGCCCGCTGGCCCGATCTCTTTCGGCGGCTCTTCGCCAGCCCGCCGGGTCGAGCGGGGGTGGGCTACCTGCTGCAGCGCGCCTCGAGCGTGCCCCCGGGCGAAGACCCGCGGCTGCGGGCCATGACCCTGCTCGCGCACCTGGACGCGCCCGGCGGGTGGCGCTCGGCCCAGCGCACGGGGGTGGCGGCGCTCACAGAGATCCCGGACAGCGCACTGGTGGCCGGGGTTCGGCAGCCCTGCCTGGTGTTCTGGGGGCTGGCCGACGCGGTCCGTCCTGTGGAGATGGGCGCGCGGCTGTGCTCGGAGCTGGGGGGCGAGTCCAGCCTGGTGCAGGTCCAAGGCGTGGGCCACAACCTGCACGAAGAACAGCCCGCGCTGTTCGCCCAGCGCGTGGTGAGCTGGGCGGACGAGCGAGGGCTGTAGCTGGGGGTCGGAGGCTGCTGCGTGCGCAGGAGGACCCGAGGTCCCGCCCTACTGCACGATGGTGAGCTTCTTGATGACCACGGGCTCGACGGGCTTGTCGCCGGGGCCGGTGCGCACGGCGCCGATGGTCTCGATCACCTGCAGGCCTTCGACCACCTTGCCGAACACGGAGTGGCGACGGTCGAGCCAGGGGGTGGCCACCAGGGTGACGAAGAACTGGCTGCCGTTGGTGCCGGGGCCCGCGTTGGCCATGGAGAGGACTCCGGGGCCGGAGTGCTTGAGGCTGGGGTGGAACTCGTCGGCGAACTGGTAGCCGGGGCCGCCGGTGCCGCGGCCGAGGGGGCAGCCGCCCTGGATCATGAAGTTGTCGATGATCCGGTGGAAAGCCAGGCCGTCGTAGAAGGGACGGTTGACCTGCTGGCGGGTGGTGGGGTCGGTCCAGGCCTTCTCGCCGGTGGCGAGGCCGACGAAGTTGGCCACGGTGTTGGGGGCCTTGTCGGCGAACAGCTCGATGGTGAAGCTGCCCAGGTTGGTCTCGAAGACGGCGCGGGGATTGGCGGCCATGGCGGCTCCTTCCTGCGGGGGTGTGGGGTAGGGCGGCGCCGATGCGGCACCGGCTGGCAGGGGTCCTAGCACGGAAGCGAGGGCTTCACCACGGACCCCCCCCACGCGGCAGACAAGTGGGATATGCTTGCCGCCAGCCCCCGGTCATGGAGAGTCAGGATGAGCCAGATCATCGAAGCCTGTGTCGCGTTCTTCGAGACTGACGAGTGGCCCCACGAGCGCATCGAAGAGCTGCCCATGGTCCGCAGCCGCTACGCCGGCCGCAACGGTAACTACGACTGCTGGTTCCAGGCGCGCCCCGCCGAGCAGCAGATGATGTTCTACAGCCGCGCGCCCATCAACGCCGGCCCCGAGAAGCGCGCCGCGCTGGCCGAGTTCTTCACCCGCGCCAACTACGGCATGGTCATCGGGAACTTCGAGCTGGACATGAACGACGGCGAGATGCGCTACAAGGTCAGCGTGGATGTCGAAGGCATCGAGCTCACCCACACCTTCCTCAAGAACCTGGCCTACACCGCGGTGGTCACCCTGGACCGCTACCTGCCTGGCATCATGAAGGTGGCCTACTCCGACGTCGAACCGGCCGCAGCCGTGGGTGAGATCGAGGGCGCGTAGTGCCCGGGGCTCCGGCCTCTTCCGTACCCGTGAGCCCGGCCCCACAGGCGGCTGCGCTCTTCGTCCAGACGTTGCGAGCCCTGGCCGCGCCCCGTCGTGCTGCGCCCATCCTGCTGGTGGTGGTGCCCCTGGTGCTCGCCCAGTATCGGTTCTCTCCCAGCGGCCAGGCCGTGTGGGTGGCGCTGCTGATGTGCGGGCTGTTCCTGGCCCTGGCGCCGTTCTCTTGGCGGCTGCTGGTGCGTCGAGGCGCCAGCCGCAGGGTGCAGCCGCTGCTGCTGCTGGCCTACGGCTTCATCGGCGGCCTGCCCGCCGCCGTGGGGTGGCTGCTCCCCGAGGCCTTCGGCTTGGGTGAGACCTTCCTCACCGCGGGCATCAACCTGTTCGTCTCCGCGGCTCTGTTCTGGGTCGGAGGCTGGGGCTTGGCCCGAGACATCGACCTCGAGCTGGGCCTGGAGCACGAGCGCGCCCGGGCCCTGGCCCTCGAGCGCGAGGCCGAGCGCTCTCAGCTGCTGGCCATGCGGGCCCACCTGGACCCCCACTTCTTGTTCAACACGCTCAACGCCATCGCCGAGTACTGCCGCGAGGACGGTGAGCTGGCCGAGCGCGCCATCATTCAGCTCTCGGCCTTGCTGCGCAAGGTGCTCCAGGGGGCCCAGGCGCCCACCTGGCCCCTCGTCGACGAGCTCGATCTGGCCCGGGATCTGCTGGAGCTGCACCACCTGCGGGGCCCGGAGCGCTTCTCCCTGCGCTGGCAGGTCGCGCCGGGCTGCGAGGCTGTCCGGGTGCCCCCCATGCTGGTCTTGCCCCTGGTCGAGAACGCCATGAAGCACGGGCCAGGCGCCGGCCATCGAGGCGAGGTGAGCCTGGTGGTGGAGGCAAGCGAGGGCGAGCGGCTGCGGCTGCGGCTGGTCAACCCCGGGCCCTACACCGGGCCCAGGGAGGGCGGCCAGGGCATCGACACCGTCGAGCGCCGGCTGGCCTTGGCCTATGGCGACGCAGCCAGCCTGGCGATGGAGCAGCGAGAGCTCGAGGGTGTGGCCTGCACCGTGGCTGAGCTGTGGCTGCCGGCGAGCGGCCCCACCGAGGAGTCCCCCACATGACCGACCTGCGCGTCCTGATCGCCGAAGACGAGGCCACCGCCCGCCGCCGCCTGCGCCGGCTGCTGCTGGAGCTGGGCGGGGTGGAGGTGGTGGGCGAGGCCGAGGATGGCGTACAGCTGCTCGAGAGCGTGCGCAGCCTGGAGCCGGATCTGGTCCTGCTGGACATCCACATGCCCAGGCTGTCGGGCATGGACGCCATGGCCCTGCTGGACCCCGACGGCCCTCAGGTGGTCTTCACCACCGCCTACGCCGAGCATGCGGTGCGCGCCTTCGAGCAGGGAGCTGTGGACTACCTGCTCAAGCCCATCGAGTCCGAGCGCCTGGCCCAGGCCTTGGAGCGCGTCCGGGCTCGGCTAGGCGTCAGCGCCGCGGCCGAGGTACCCGGGCTGCCCACCCGCATCGCGGTGCCCACCCGGCGGGGCCTTGTGTTGCTGCGCCCGGACGAGATCTCCCACGCCGTGCTCGAGGGCGCCTCGTGCATCGTGGTGGCCGGTGGGCGTCGCTACGTCACGGACTTCCGCATCAGCGAGCTCGAGCGGCGCCTGCCCGCACAGCGGTTTCGCCGCGTACACCGCCAGGTCCTGGTGGACCTCGAGCGGGTGGAGCGGCTCGAGCCCAACGCCAGCGGCGGCTATGTGGCGCACCTCGAGGGTGGGGCGGAGGTCCCGGTCTCTCGCCAGGAGGCCCGGCGGCTGCGGCGGGAGTGGGAGCTGCCCAAGTAGGGCTCGCGGGCCGCTACCAGGTGGCGGACAGGCCCAGGTTCGGGGCCAGCACCAGCCCGCTCATGGTGCGCTGCTCGTCGAGGATGGTGGGGTGGAAGCTCATCCAGAACACGTCCAGCTCCAGCACCAGGAACACCCAGCGGTAGCCCACCATCAGCCCGTTGGTGCTGCCGAAGTAGCTGATGGCCTCGTCGCCCAGGATGTCCGAGGGGCGGTAGTCGTCGATGGTGGCGGGCAGGTTGTCCTCGATCATCCCGTCGAGCTTGGGCTCGGTGCGAATCCACGAGCGGATGAACCTGGGCCCCAGCCACAGCCGCAGGACCCGGCCCTCGCTCCAGCCCCAGGTGGCGGCCAGATCCAGGTCGTGCCGGCTGAAGCTGGTGAGGCTGAGCCACTCCACGAAGCCGCTGGTGAGGTCGAAGTGGTAGCCGTAGCCGGCGTGCAGGGCGGCGGCGAAGCGCGCCTCGGGGCTCTCCCAGACCTGCAGCTTCAGGTCGCCCTTGATCTCGGAGAAGTTGGTGCGCAGCCCCAGGTCCAGGCCCTGGGCCAGCTTGTCGGTCAAGCCCACGCGCCCCATGATCTCGTAGCTGGCGCCGGGACGGAACAGGGCCCAGGCCAGCCCGGTGTCGAGCAAGGTGCGCAGCTCGTCCTCGCTCAGCTCCCCGGGCTCCTCCTCGCCCATGTAGCGCTCCCACAGGTCGGCTCCAGACTGGATGGACTTGCTGGCCGCCACGCTGTTGGCATGCCCGGTCCAGGCCCCCGACACCTGCCAGTCGCCGGGCTCGAGGGCCTGGGGCGTGGTCATGTGGGTCATGGAGGTGGCGCAGCCGCACAGCAACGGGAGCAGGACCAGGGCGCGCATGATGACTCCGGG